>OGLM01000123.1_pt1 | contig 93912 bp, 91 predicted proteins | sample 1572531 | NCBI WGS metagenome assembly OGLM01 (sample SAMEA2581909, study PRJEB24529) | metagenome | biome: Human gut stool | place: China | collected 2011
ACAATTAATTTAGTTCTAAAAGCAAAGCCAAAAGACAGAGTATTATTGGTTTCTGACTGTTTGCCAATTACAGATAGCAACTTAAAACAAATGAAATTTTGTAACAAAGATGTTTTTTACGACGGCGAAAAAGCTACTGATGCAAACGGTACAATCGCCGGTAGCACAAGTCTTTTAGATACAATAGTTAAAAGACTCTTGAAAAAAAATATCAATGCCCTTAAAATAATAAATAACACTTACGACTATCACAATGTCCAAATTAATGGTTCAATTACTTGGAATAGCGATAACGAAATGGTGAAAATTGAAAAGGACAGCAAGGTAATAAAGGATTTTGATTAATGGCTGAACGTAAAATAGAAAGTGCTAATCCCGCACCAAAACAACCTCAAAAACCAAGCATAATAAGCTATACAAAAGAACAATATTATTTATTTTTTACTATCTTAATCTGTTCTTTTGCTTTAATGTTTTGGCTTTGTAATTTTACAATTATGAAAGAAACCTTCCAAATTATAATGATGTCAGCTCTTTCAATAGCATTAGCCGAATATTTTACAAGAAGATATTTTAAACTTTAATTTATATAAATATGTAAAAAAGGGGCGCAGTGCAAAGCACTGCGCCCCTTTTAGTCTAGTTCTATTTATCTAATTTTTTCATTGTTGGGAATGCAATTACATCACGAATTGTTTGAGAGTCAGTTAATAACATAACTAGACGGTCAATACCCATACCCATACCACCTGTTGGTGGCATACCGTATTCTAATGCTTCAATGAAGTCCTCATCAATTTCCATTGCTTCTTCATCACCGTTAGCTTTTGCAATAGCTTGAGCTTCAAATCTGGCTCTTTGGTCGATTGGGTCTGTCAATTCAGAGAATGCATTACAGATTTCCCAACCGTTTACACGAGTTTCAAAACGTTCTGTTAAACGCTTGTTGTCTCTGTGAACTTTTGCAAGAGGTGAAATGTCTCTTGGGTAGTCAATAATGTGTGTAGGTTGAATTAAAGAAGGTTCAATTTTTTCTTCAAATACTTTTTCGATAACCTTGCCCCAAGTATCTGTCTCTTCAACTTCTACATGAATTGATTTAGCTAAGTTTCTAGCTTCTTCGTCAGAAAAACATTCGTTAAAATCAATGCCAGTTGCATCTTTTACTGAACCTAACATTGTTTTTCTATCCCATGGTGGAGTTAAGTCTATTTCGTTTTCACCGTATTTAATTTTTGTTGTGCCAAGAACTTCTTGGGCAACGAAAGCAACCATATTTTCTGTTAATGTCATCATATCGTTGTAATCAGCGTATGCTTGATATAATTCAATCATAGTAAATTCTGGGTTGTGTCTTGTGTCAATACCTTCATTTCTAAAGCATTTGCCGATTTCAAATACTTTTTCAGAAACACCACCAACAATTAAGCGTTTCAAATATAATTCAAGAGCGATTCTTAAAGTCATATCCATATCTAGAGCGTTGTGGTGAGTGAAGAAAGGTCTTGCAGAAGCTCCAGAAGCTACTGTTTGCAAGATTGGAGTTTCAACCTCTAAGTAACCTTGTTTGCCTAAAAATTCTCTAATTTTAGAGATAATTTTGCTTCTTTTTCTGAATGTGTCACGAGTTGTTTCGTTAACGATTAAATCGACATAGCGTTGTCTATACTTTGTTTCAACGTCAGTCAAACCATGAAATTTTTCAGGTAATGGTAACAAAGCCTTTGTTAAAACGGTGTATTCAGTTGCTTTTATAGAAAGTTCTCCACGAGGAGTTCTTCTGATTGTGCCTTTAAACCCAATTATGTCGCCAACATCAACAAGTTTTAACATCTTGAATTTTTCTTCTCCTAAGTTTTGTTTGTGAGAGAAAATTTGAATTTTTCCTGTTTCGTCCATCAAATCAATGAACATACCAGTATTACGCATTGCCATAATACGACCAGCTACTGCATATTCATCTTCAGTTTCTTCTCCTGCTGGAAGGTCTTTATATTTTTCTTGTAATTCAGCTGCGCTAGCTGTTTTTTCGTATTTGTAAGGATATGGATTAATTCCTTTGTCCACAAAGTCTGTTAGTTTTTGAACTCTTGCTTGACGAATGTTCTCTTTTGGAGAAATCGTTTCTTTGTTTTGATTTTCTTCTTGTGTCATTTTTCTTCCTTTTATTCTTAATTAATTACTTGCTTGTTAGAATGGCTTTGCCATAGGAATAGGAGCTAATTTGCCTGCTTCATCTGATTTGGGAGTTTCGATTTTTACAGGTTTTACTTCAACTTTTGGCGCTGCTGCGTTGTTAATTTCGTTTTTAACCTTGTTGCTGTTTGAACGAGGCTTGATTACAGGTGTAACTGGTTGTATAACCTCATCATTTATAGCATCAGAAACTTCAGAAGACTCTTGTTTTTTGTTTTCTTCTGCAGTTTCCTTATCAAATGTTTTTTGTGCTGCATCTGGTGAGATAAACATTGGTGAACCCTTCATTCTGAATGGTTTTAAGGCTACAGGCGGATAGTCTGTAAAGTCTTTTGCGCCATAAGGTTCTGTTGCAACTCTCATAACGTCTTTCCAAATAAGGGCTGGAACAGTACCACCTGTTAAGTTACCCATTTTCGTATTATCATCGTTACCAACCCAAACACCTGTAACGATGTCAGGAGTGTAACCGAAGAAGGTTGCGTCCTTTGAATCATCAGTTGTACCTGTTTTTACGGCAGCTGGCTTACCAATGTTTGCGGCAACACCAGTACCACTTTGAACAACTGTTTTCATCATTGCTGTCATTGTTGCTGCTGTTTCAATTGCTAAAACCTTTGTTGATTTTGCTTTTGGTGCAGTGTAAATGACCTTACCTCGAGAAGTTTCAATGCTTTCAACTGCATAAGGTTCTACTTTATAACCACCGTTTGAGAATACACCGTAAGCTCTTGTCATTTCAAACAATTTTACACCGTTTGAACCTAAAGCTATTGTGTAGTCATATTCTAAAGGTGTTGAAATACCCATTACACGTACTAATTGGATAACAGGTCTAATACCTACATATTCAATTAATCTAGCTGCACAAACATTTGAAGATACCATTAATGCTGTGTATAAAGGAATTTCACCTCTGTATTTGTTACCATAGTTTCTAGGTGCCCAATTACCGATTTTTACAGGTAAATCCTGAATCATATCGTTTGGAGTTAAGCCTTTTTCAATAGCAGCGGCATATACAAATGGTTTAAATGATGATCCTGGAGGCCTTATAGCTTGTGTAACACGGTCATATTGAGATTTTGTGTAATCTTTACCGCCAACGTATGCTAAAATTTTACCATTTTGAGTGTTGAACGAGAACACCGCGGCTTGTTGCTTGTCGCCTTTTAAGCCCCAACTGTTCATATTTCTTGTAACTGCTTCGTTTGCAGCCATTTGAGTCTTGTAATCAAGTGTAGTTACAATCTTGTAGCCACCTTGTGAAATGTCTGTTTCATCAAAGCCAAGTTTTTCAAGCTCATTCATTACGTAATCGCAGAAATATGGAGCTTTGTTGAAGGTGTAAAGCTGTGGTAGAGAGCTTAAGACGATTTTTTCGTGTTTTGCAGCTCTGTATTGGTCTTTTGTAATGTAACGCATTTTGTACATACGTTTCAATACTTGGTTTCTACGTTGTTGAGCTTTTTTAATATCGTTAAATGGTGAATATACAGATGGTGCTTGAGGAAGACCTGCAATAAGTGCTATTTCACCTAAACTTAACTCGTTGATGTGTTTATTGAAGTATATTTGAGCCGCACCTTCAACACCGTAAGCGCCAGAGCCTAAATATACATTATTCAAGTACATTTCAAGAATTTTGTCCTTTGAAATGGTTTTTTCAATTCTTGCAGCAATTACAAATTCTTTAATCTTACGGTTGAAAGTTTTTTCGTTAGATAAGAATAAAATTCTTGAAAGCTGTTGTGTGATAGTACTTGCGCCTTGTACAACGTGTCCAGCCATAATGTTTGCAACGATAGAACGAGCTAAACCAAATAAATCATAGCCGTCATGGTGATAGAAGTTTTTGTCTTCTGTTGCAATAATAGCTTGGATTAGAGTGTCAGGAATCTCGTCTAATTCAACCTTTTTAAAGGTGTAAGCCGTAAAGGTCTTAATAATTTCGCCGTCAGATGAATAAAGTTTTGTGATAATATTTGGTCTGAATTGCTCTAAATTGTTGATTGGTGGTAAAGTGCTTAAGTATAGCTTGAAAGATACAATACCAGCAAAGCATACAGCGATTATAATGCTTATGCCATAAGCGATAGAGGTTCTTAACTTCTGGTTTTTAGCTTTTTTAATTTGCTTTGGAACTATAAAATTATACATTTTTTCCCTTGCCTTATACAATAATTATCCTATAATATAATTATTGTATAAAAAACGAAATTGTAAACACATGTTAGATTTTATTGTATCATTTTTAAACGAAATCCGCTCATATTTTGTACCCGAAAGGCTTACTTACAAGGTCGTTGGAGAGTGTAAAAAATGCGGAAAATGCTGTAATCACATGTATAGCTATGATGAGTATACAGAAAAAGAATTTAAATTTATGCAACTTTTATTTCCAGCATACCGTAGATTCTACATTAAAGGAAAAGATGAAGACGGAAAGCTAATATTTGCGTGCAAATTAGTATCTCCAGAAGGTTTGTGTACAGTGTATGACAAGCGTTTGGCGATGTGTAGAAAATATCCAGCAAAACAAATTCGTTTTTATGCAAAAATGCCCGAAGGGTGCGGATATACTGTAATTAAGAAGGATTTTAAAGATTATTTAAAATAATTGCCAAAGCTGAAAAAATGCTTTATAATTTTATTGACAGGAGTAGATGTGGGAAGAATTAAATCAAGTATAATCATAGTTTTAGCGCTTTTTGCGATGATGATATCGCCAAAAGCCTTTGCAGTTGAGCAAATTCTAGATGTAATGCTTCCATCAAGCAGTTTTTTAGATGTTCCTGACAATTATTGGGCATATACAGAAATTTCGGAATTACACCACAAGGGCATTCTAAAGGGGTATCCAAGCCAAAAGTTTTGCCCAGAAGCTTTTATAACCAGAGAAGAATTTGCAACAGCTGTAATCAAGGCTCTAGGCTTAAATGACGGTGAGGTAATGGATCCATTAGTGCTAGATGACGTGTTTCCAGAAGATTGGGCATACCAAAATATACAAAATGCCTTCTTTTTCGGACTTTTTTTGCCACCTAGAATGGCAAAAGACGGCGGATATTATTTCTATCCAACTCAAAATATAACAAGAGCTCACGCTATTACAATGGCTGTAAATTCAATAAAAACAGTGCCAATGACAAAGAAAAAGGCTAAAAGTGTTTTAGAATATACCTATGACGACTTTTTTAAAATTCCAGATTGGTTTGTAGCACCAGCAGCAAAGGCTCAAATTCTTGATATGCTTGTGATTGACCCAAGAGGAAAGAAAGAAATTGCTTATGACAAGCCAATTACAAGGGCTGAAACGGCTGTATTGCTTTATAATATGATTGAAGAAGCTCGCAAAAACCCGAATGACAAGATTAAAGCTGCTTTTGAGAAGAAAATTTCAGCTGAGGGTCACGTAATTCAAGATGCAATTGTAGATGACAGTATAGCTACAATACCTGCAGGAACTGAATTGCCGTTGATTATTACAGGTAAAATAAGCTCTCAGAAGGCTTGTGAAGGTGAAAAATATGTTGCTTTAGTGCCAAAGAACTTTATTACAGCTAAAAAATATTTGTTAATTCCTTATGGTGCAAGGTTTACAGGTCATGTGCAACAAGTTAAAAAAGGTCGTTTTTTGATTAGAAATGCCGTTTTAACACTTCAAAACGACAGTTTAGACGTTCTACATCAGCCATTAACAAGGGTGAACGCTATTGCAGAGATTAAGACTTCCAAAAGTGACTCTAGATTTAGAAAAATCTTTAAAGGGGAGAAATTGACCGTAGATAGAGGTGAATTTCTATATATTAAGTTGTTAGAGCCAATAAAAGTAGACGTTTCGACTGGTCGACTTCTTGTAAACCCTGAATTAGACTACAAAAACAACTCTGTAATGGATCCATATCAACATAAAAATGAGGCAACTAAAAAACAGGTTTTAGATTACATAAAATCTCCTACTGAGGTAGAAGACCTATAAATAAAGTTGTTTAGGCTTGGGTAATTTCTGTAATTTAGTCTATAATAGTCAAAAATGAACAATAAGAAGGTGAAAATATTAAAAACAGGTGAATTTAGGGGCACGTGTCCGTAAAAAAGCGTACGTAAAAATACGTCCGTTTTAAAGCGGTCAAAATTTTACAGTTAAAAATGGTATAATATTTTCGTTAAATTTTATTGGTTAAAATTTTTTTTTTAACTTAAAACAAATTCACAAAACTAAAAAAAAGACATGTTTATATTATAATCATGTAAAGGAGGCAAAATGGCAAAGCAAAAAGTAAATTACGCAAGAAGAACTGCGAAATATTTCAATTTTATGAGAAAAGTTTTCCAAAGAATTGTTACTAATGTTTGGTACAGCCCTCGTTTTAAGCTAATTTACAAATTGAAAATTGAAGGTAAAGAGAACATTCCTCATAACAGCGACTTTATTGCTTGTGGCAACCATTTGTCTAATTTAGACCCATATATAATAACTTACATTATGCCAAAACCCGTAGCATTTATGGCGAAAAAAGAGCTTTTTGAAAAAGCCTTTACTCGTTGGATGTTAGATTGGCAAGGTGCTTTTGCGGTAAACAGAGAGAAATTAGAAGTCTCTACAATTAAGACAGCGCTTGAAGTTAAGAATACAGATTGGATTTTAGGCTTGTTTCCACAAGGTACAAGAGCAAAGAGTGGAACTATTGAAAACATTCACAAAGGTTTTGCAGGTCTTGCTCGTTCAACAAAATGCGGAATTTTACCAATCGGTATTGTTGGGTCAGAAAAAACAACTTGGCTACCATTTAAGGGCAATATCACAGTTAAAATTGGTGAATTAATCCCTTATGATGAAGATTTAGACGCAGTAATGGAAAAATGGGCTAGAGCTATTCAAGAGCTTACAGGCTTTACATACATTCCAAATCCAGCATAAAATAGAATGAGGAATTAAGAATAAAATGACACATGTCGAAAAAAACTATGCAAAACGCACAGCGAAAGATTACCACATATTTAGAACTATATTTTTTATGTCCTTCTTGTGGTCAGTCGTTTTACCTGTAACAACATTAATGTACAACCTAAAAGTTAAAGGCAAAGAAAATTTACCTAAAAAAGGAAATTACATGCTTGCAAGTAACCATGTTTCAGAAATGGATCCACCATTTTTGGCTTGCGCTTGCAATATGCCAATTGCATTTATGGCTAAAAAAGAACTTTTTGATAAAACAGAACCAAGAAATTGGCTTGTTAAGAAATTAGGCGCTTTTTCTGTTGATAGAGAGCATCCTGGAATTTCTACTTTTAAATCAGCAAAAGAAATTTTTAAAACAAGTTGGAAATTGGGTATCTTCCCAGAAGGCGGAACTCGTAAAAATAAAAAGATTGAAAATGTGCATAACGGTTTTGTTGCTTTAGCAAAGGCTGCAAAAGCTGATATCGTGCCTGTTTCAATTTCGGGTTTTGACGGATATTCAAAACGACTTTTTGAAAAACATGTAACTGTAACTATTGGAAAACCAATTTCTTACCAATTGGAAACTGATGAAATTGTGAGACTTTGGTGTCAAGAAATTTCGAAAAATACAGGTTTTGAAAATTGCATGTTGCAAGAAAAAAGTTCATGTTAGAATACATGTATTATAATTATACAAGATAAGGAAAATAAAAATGAATTCAGTTGTAGTAATTGGTAGAGTAGGACAAGACCCAGAGCTAAAGTTTTTTGAATCAGGAAAATCAAGAGCTTCTTTTTCAGTGGCAGCAAATCGCTGGGATCCAAAAACTCAATCAGAAGTTACAGACTGGTTCAATGTAGATGTTTGGGATAGAACCGCTCAATTCGTTGGTGATTACGTAAAAAAAGGTACGCTTGTGGCTATTGAAGGTCGTATCGCATCTAGCAAATGGAAAGACCAAACAGGCGAAGAAAGAGAAAGATTTTTAATTGTTGCAAACAACGTAAGACTTCCAGGTTCTAGAAAAGACGACGGACAATAATGATTATTTCTGATATGGTCGGAATCGTTGCTGACGATTTGACAGAGGCTAACGAAGCTGCTTTACAATTTCACTTAAGAGGTGCAAACTCTCAAATTCTTTTAGATTTTGAACAAGGCTCTACTAGAAATGTTAAAAACACTCAAGTTTGGGCTGTTTCAACAGCGACAAGAAATCAAGACCCCGTTTTTGCGCACGATGAGGTTGTAAAAGCTACAAAATATTTTTTAGATAATTTAAGTCTAGACTATTTCTTTAAAAAGATTTCATCAACTTTAAATGGTAATATTGGCGTTGAAACTTTTGCTATGCTTGAAACTTTAGAGTGGGATGCTGCAATTATTATCCCTGCATATCCTTCTGAAAACAAGATTACAGTCGGTGGTTATCAGCTAATTAAGGGGCAACCTATTGAAAGAACTGAGTATGCACGTGATGTAATGAATCAACTGCATGAATCTCATGTTCCAACTTTAATAAAAAGACAGTTAGGAGAAGAAAAGGCTGAACTTGTTGGTACGCTAGAACTCCAAACAATTATGAAAGGCGCAGGTCCAGTTCTTCAAAAAATTCATGAACTTGTTAGAATGGGCAAAAAACTTATTGTAGCTGATGCTGTTTCTATCACAGATATTGAACAAGTCATTTTGGCATGCAAAAAATCTAATTTAAGATTTTTACCTGTTGGAACTTCAGCAACAGCACAAGTTTTAGGCAATGTTTGGTTGCCACCTTTAGAAAATCAATTAACAGTTAAGTCAATTCCGCAAATGCCAAAATTGATTTTATCAGGTACTGGTACGCAAACAACAATTACTCAACTTGAAGTGCTTGATAAATCTGAAGATTACGACAATACATACTTTATAGAACTTGATATGAACACTGTTTTGGGTGGCGTTCGAGATGATTTTGTAGAAAGAGTCGTAAATAATTTGGGCGAAAATAATATTGTTGCGGTCACAGCATCAAATTTAATTAAGAATTTTGATGGTTTTTCAGACGATTCTTTAAATGCCGATATGACAAAGTCTAAGTTGTTAGAACATGTTTCTGCATTTTTGGGTGAATTGACAAACGCTGTAACAAGCAGAAAAGAAGTTATTTTAATTACACTTGGTGGCGAAACTTCGTTCAAATGTTGCCAAGCGATAAATTCAAATCAATTACAGATAATAGATGAGATTGCACCACTTGTTGCTTTAACATTAGATCACAAGGCGCAATGGATTGTTTCAAAATCTGGGCATATAGGTAATTCTAACTCTTTAATAGAGATATTGAATTATTTTGAACAACATAAGCCCGATGATGAAGTGCAATAAACAAAGTCAAGTTTGTAAACTTTTGTAAAATTATTAATTGTATTATTTACAATTAATAATTTTTGTGCTATATTATAAGTGTTATGAACATTACTCCAATTAATAAAAATTACACAGCCCCAAAAAGCATGCGCACTTTGAACTTCGGTTCTAAGGTGAGCGCTCAAGTTGGTGAAGCAAACAAAAATTTTTGCTCAAAAACAATTGTAAAAAACACACTAAAAGAATTTAGCAATTCTAGAGGTCAATATTTGGCAGATATAGATTTATCAGATATCTACATTCCAAATACTCCTAAGGCAAAAACAGTTGTTCAAACTCCATCAATTGTTTTTGGTAGTGCGGTTAAATGTTTAGCTGACCAACCATTAGCAGATACTTTTGAATTAAGTACAAAAAAACAAGACAAGAATTTGCAAATCCCATTTAAGGGTGCTTATCCTCAATACTTGATTGATCAAGATGGTGTTGTTGAAGATTACGAATGTACTTCAAACGGAATTCAGGATATAGCCTATTCTTCCTACTGTAAGCCCGCGAGCTATTCTTTTAAAGGGAAAGAGGAAAATATTTTACAAAAGATATGCAAAACCTTAAAAGAATATTTACCATTATAATTTCTTAAAAAAGAATAAGCAACCGAGTTTCAGACCATTTCAATTTATTTAGGGTCTGATTTTTTGTATCAATATGTATTAATTCTTGCTATTTTTGAATACAAAACACTTGCATTTTTAGCGATTGTCTATTAAAATAGCTGTATGAGTGATTTAAGTTTAAACCAAAAAGCAAAAATATTCTTCGATGGTGAAAATGGCATCGAAATGGAACTGGACTGTTATATCAATAATATTGAAGATGACAGATTGGGATTAGATTATCCGCAAGACGCTGAGACTTTGAAAAAGTATTTGGAAGAAGGTACTCCGATTGACGTAAAAATCTTTACTCCATCGGGTCTTATGGTCTTTGAATCTGTTGTTATCAATTCTCCAGATGAAGGTTTCGTTATTGAATATGTAGAAGACGCTGTTGTTATTCAACGTCGTGATTATTCTCGTTCACCGTTGAAAACTAAGTTAGAATTGAAACTAAGAACTGAAACTTTTGTTGCTAGTACAATTGATATTTCTGGTGGTGGTATAAAATTCTTCTCTAAAGAAGATTTGAACCCAGAAGAAGTCGTTACTGGTAAGTTATATCTTAAAAATTTCGATGTACCTGCCAGATTTGAAGCTGTTATCCTTGATAACCCTTCTCTTCAACCTGACGAATACACTCTTGCTTTCACAAATATTGATGAAAAAGAAAGAGATAAAATTATCAAAACTTGCTTTGCTATTGATATGCAATCAAGACGCAATAGGAATGAAGAATAATTTTATTAAATTATCATGAATAAACTTCGAGAAATTGAGAAAAAAATAAATAAAGAAGTTAAAAATGGTCATGTGCAAAACGCTATTGAAGTTTGCCAAGTTGAGTTGCAAAACGACCCAACAAACGCAGATTTACACGTTAGACTAGGCGATTTGTATTTGGCTTGGCATTTGGATATTCATAATTCTTATCAATATATTGATGAGGCTATTACAGAATATCAAAGAGCGTTAGAAACATACATTGATTCTGCTGAAATTTATTTTAAAATAGGTCAAGCTCAATATTTTAAAGGTGATTTAGAAAAAGCCATTAACTATTTGAATATGGCGACTACTAAAAATAAAAATCTTGCCAAAGCATATTATTTGTTGGCAGAAACATACACTAAAAAGGCGCACTTCTTAGAAGCGATGTTTAATGCAAAACATGCAATTAAGTTAGCTCCTTTAACAAGTTCTTCAGCACATTACTTGCTATACAACCTTTACAAGGTTTCATCTTTTAGAAATCCGCTTTCTTGGTGGCGTAGCAAATGGCAATTATTATTGGCTATTTTAACATTACCATTTGATAAAATGGCTATCAAGAATGTTCTTCGCTCTTTATCATACTTGCAGTTCTTGCCAGTATTAGTTAAAGGGTATTATCAAGTGCAAAAAAGCGGTTTAGCCGGCGCAATTGATTTGTATATTGATGCAATCGAAAAAGCTCCAGGTTTTGTGCCTTTGTATTGTTTACTAGGTGACATTTACCGCTCAATTGGTCAATACGATGATGCGATTACAGAATATAAAATGGCAATTTGGCTAGATAGTTTGAATATTCCTGCTTACCGTCATTTGTGCCAAGCGTATGAAGAACAGGGTGATTACGATAATGCAATTGATATTTATCAAAAATTGATTAGTATTTTGCCTACAATGCCGGAATTTCATTCAAATTTGGCTAACTTGTATTACATCAAGGGTGACATTAAAGAGGCTATTTCGCACTATCAATCAGCAATTACGCTTAACCCTAATAAAAAATGGACAAGTATTATTACTCAAACTCTTGGTTTTGTTTATCAAGAAAATAAAGGTGATTTGGACGCTGCAATTAGTGCTTACCAAAGTGCGTATTTGTTAACTCCAGAAGATATGGACATTTATGTAAACTTAGGCTCTGCGTTTTACGACAAAGAAGATTTTGAAAACGCTTTGACTGTTTATAGAAGCGCTCTAGACCTTGACCCTAACAATGCAAAAATTCATTGTAACTTAGGTTTCTTGTATTGGGGTAAAGGTGATATTGACGAAGCAATTAAAGAATATGAACTTGCTATTGAAAACGACCCAATGTATGACATTGCATACAACAATTTGGGTGTAATTTATCTTGATGACTTAGGTAGAGTTCAAAAATCAATCGAATTATTTAAAAAGTCAATTGAATGTAATCCAAATTATGCACTTGCACACTTTAACTTAGCTAGAGCAATTACTGTTGTTGGCGACAAGATTGAAGCTGCAAAATTGTATCAAGTTGCTCAAGATATTAATAAGGTTACAAACGAAATTGACCCTCAAGATATTACAAACAAAATTAACAGTTTGTTCCAATCATAATTAGGGGTATAGAGGTTTAGAAGTTTAGAGATTGGGCTTTGAGTTGAGTCTTTTTGTGAATGGTTGTCTTTCAGGGCAACTATACATAAATGCGTTCTGTCCACATGTCTAATTCTGTTCTTTTTTAGTTGCGGTGTGGTTTTGTCTATGCTACAATTAGCGTAACTAATAGGGAGAATATAATGATTCAATTTTTATTAAAACTTATGGGCGATCCAAACGAAAGAAAAGTTAAAGCGATTATGCCTATAATTGAACACATAAATGCTCTTGAGCCTGAATTTGAAAAACTTTCAGATGATGAATTAAGAGCAAAGACTCAAGAATTTAAAGAAATTCTTAAAAACAGAAGAACTTCTGATAATCCAAAAGCTGATAAAATTTTAGAAAAAGAAGCGTTGGACAAAATTTTACCGGAAGCCTTTGCGACAGTTCGTGAAGCAGGTAAGCGTGTTTTAAATATGCGTCACTTCGACGTTCAGCTAATCGGGGGGTACTTCTTACATAACGGTCATATCGCCGAAATGAGAACAGGTGAAGGTAAAACTCTTGTTGCAACTTTACCAGCATACTTAAATGCCTTGACTGGCAAGGGTGTTCACGTAATTACGGTAAACGATTACTTGGCAAAACGTGACAGCGAATGGATGGGTAAAATTTACAAATTCTTAGGTTTAACCGTTGGTGTAATCCTTTCTGGCGGAAGATCTGCTGATGATTTTGAGCTTAAACGCCAAGCATACGCTTGCGATATCACTTATGGCACAAATAACGAATTTGGTTTTGATTATTTGCGTGATAATATGGCTGGGAGCATGGACATGCTTGTTCAAAGACCATACAATTACGCAATTATTGACGAGGTTGACTCAATTTTAATTGATGAAGCTAGAACTCCATTGATTATCAGCGGTCGTGTTGAAAAATCTGCTGACACTTACCGTTTAATGGCGAAAGTTGCCCCTCAACTTGAAAAAGTTAGAGATTATGAGGTTGATGAAAAGAATAAAAATATTATTTTGACTGAAGAAGGTATTGACAGAGCGCAAGAAATTATTGGTTGCAAGGACTTGTTTGATTTGTCTGACAACTACGCTCATCACTTGTTACAAGCCTTAAAAGCAAAAGAATTATTCATTAGAGATACAGATTATGTGGTTAAAAATGGCGAAGTTTGTATCGTTGATGAATTTACAGGTCGTTTGATGGAAGGGCGTCGTTGGTCAGACGGTTTGCACCAAGCAATTGAGGCTAAAGAAGGGGTTAAAATCCAAGACGAAACTCAAACTTTAGCAAGTATCACTTTCCAAAACTTGTTCAGATTGTACCCTAAATTATCAGGTATGACAGGTACTGCAATGACTGAAGAAGCTGAATTTGGAAAGATTTACAACCTTGAAGTTACAACAATTCCAACAAACAAACCCGATATCAGAATTAACTATCCTGATGTAATTTACAAGACTGAAAAGCAAAAATATTTGTCGGTTGTTGAAGATATTATTGAGCAACACAAAAAAGGACGTCCTGTTCTTGTTGGTACAATTAGTATTGAAAAATCGGAATTGTTATCAAAATTATTGAAGGATAGAAATATTCCGCATAATGTTTTGAACGCAAAACACCACGCAAAAGAAGCATATATTATTGCTCAAGCAGGTAGAAAAGGTGCAGTTACAATCGCTACAAACATGGCTGGTCGTGGTACAGATATTCTTTTAGGTGGTAACGCAGAATATTTAGCAAAAGAAAAATTAGAAAACGAAGGTATTACACCAGAAGATCCTAATTACGAAGCAAGAAAAGACCAATTATTGGCTGAAACTCGTGAGCAAACAGAGAAAGAACATAAAGAGGTTATTAGATTTGGCGGTTTGCACGTAATCGGTACGGAAAGACACGAATCAAGACGTATTGACAACCAATTAAGAGGTCGTGCTGCTCGTCAAGGTGATCCAGGTTCAACAAGATTCTTCTTATCATTAGAAGACAATTTGATGAGAATTTTCGGCGGTGAAAAGATTATTCAACTTATGAATGCGCTTAATGTTGATGAAGATATGGCAATCGAAAACCCTATCATTACAAGACAAATTCAATCTGCACAAAAGAAAGTTGAAACTTATCACTTCGATATAAGGAAATCAGTTCTTGAATATGACGACGTTATGAATGTTCAAAGGGAAAAATTCTACGAACAAAGACGTAAAGTTCTTTCTGGTAAAAACTTGTCAGAAGATATTATTTATATGATTGAAAGAGAAATCGACAGACTTTTAAGTAGCTACATTTCTCCACACATGGCAGTTGAAGAATACATTGACGAAGACTTAAACACTTTAATCAAAGAACTTCACTCAATCGTTCCACAACTTTCTTACATCACAGTAAACGATATTAAAAACTTGCAATACGCTGATATGTATGACAAAATCGTAGATTTAGCTAAACAAAAATATCGTGAACACGAGCAAGAAATGGTAGATTTCTACAACGATGTAATTTCTCAATACGAGGAAAATCCAGAAAAACAAGAACCATTTGCAGACAACAACATTGCAAGAAACGTAGAACGTGATATTATGCTACAAGTTGTTGATAACAAATGGATTGACCACTTACACAACATAGATATCTTGCGTGACGGTATTGGTTTACGTGCTTACGGTCAAAAAGACCCACTTATTGAGTACAAAAAAGAGGCTTATGACCTATTTAATAAAATGATGTACGAAATTCAAGGCGAAACTGTTAAACACTTGTTCAGAACTAAATTCGGGGTTCAAATTGTACACCAAGAACCTGTTGAAACAAGTCTTTCAAAAGCAGCAGAAGAATTTGACAGTTCAGAGGATAAGGAAGAAATCGAAGTTAAACCAATTCGCAAAGGTGAAAAAATCGGAAGAAACGACCCATGCCCTTGCGGAAGTGGTAAAAAATACAAAAATTGTTGTATGAACAAAGTTGATGCATAGTTTTTAGGGCGGTGAAATTGAAAATTTCACCGCCCTTTTTGTCAGGCATTGCCTGACCTACAAACTTCAACATTATTCAATGATTGTAATTCTATGTCATCCTGAACTTGTTTCAGGATCTTTCTAACCTAACGCACTATCGGAAGATTGATAAGATGCTGAATAACTACGTCTTATTTGTAACGCATACATTAAAAGTTTCAGCATGACAAGGAAAAACATAAAAGGAAGGTGTAACTATAAGCTACTTTTTAACCTGCTTTTCTTAGTTCAACTTCAATAAGTTTCACAAATTCGCTTACAAGTGTTGAGTTCCATTTTTTGTTTGCGTCAGCCTTAATTACATCAAGTGCTTCATAAGGTGAAAGAGCTTTTCTGTAAATTCTTGGCTCTGTCAAGGCAAAATATGCGTCAATAATCAAAATAATTTGTGATGACAACGGAATATCATTTCCAGCCAATTTGTTTGGATATCCCGAACCGTCCCAATTTTCGTGGTGTTTTTCAATAATTGGGATAATATCTTTTACGTTTGAAATCGGTTCTAACAAGTCGTGAGCAGCCAAACGAGGGTGGTTTTCAATATAAGCACGTTCCTCATCTGTCAAAGGTCCGTCTTTTTGCAAAATTTCTTGAGGCAACATCAAGTTTCCTACATCATACAACAACATTGCTACACGAAGTTTATCGGCATCATCTTTTTCAAGTTCAAAACGTCTTGCAAGAGTTGTCGCCATAATAACTTTTGATTTTGATGAACCAAGTGTATGCAATGGGTTATAAGTTGTTGCAAGTGTGTCTGCAACTGAATATAAAGTGTCTTTTGGATTTGAATTTTGTTCAATTGCCATTTGTAATTTTTTTGTTAAATCTTGCTTAACTTCGTCTGAAATGTTAATTCTGCCAGTTGCAAGAATGTCGTTAAAGGCATTAAGTGCAACCTCTTGCCATGAAACCTCTGAAATCGGAGTGGCAAGTGTAACTTGGTTTCTGCCGTTACGTTTTGAATGATACATAGCTTGGTCAGCAAGCTCCATCAATTCTTCCACATTGTTTGCGTGTTCTAAGAAGGTTGCAACACCTAAACTTGCGGTAATTGTGCCGACAGTTTCAATCGGAGTTGCTTCAATCGCTTTTCTGATACGTTCTGCGGCAATCATTGCACCCTTTGAATCAATACCAGGAAGAAGAACATCAAATTCTTCACCGCCAATACGGGCTGGAACGTCGATAGAACGAGCGTTTTGTTTTAGTACGCTTGCAATTTGTTTAATCGCCAAATCACCGTAAACGTGTCCATACTTATCGTTTATTTGTTTTAAGTGGTCTAAGTCAATACCGATAATTGAAAACGGTTGTTTTTGACGGTTCGCACGAGTAAATTCTTTTTCGATAGAATCTTCAAAATAACGACGGTTATACAAAGTTGTCAATGGGTCTGTAACCGCTTGTTCTCTAACCATTTGGAACAAGTCTGCAATTGTGATTGCAAGTTCAATTTGTTGAGCAAAAATGTTCAAGAAATCTAATTCCGCTTCTGTTGCCTCAAGTCGTTGAGATAAAACGATTAGGATACCAAAATGGTTCATTTTTGAAAGTGGTACTAACATAAATGAACGACAAGAGGTTTCGCTAAGAATTTCTTCAACCTTGTCTTCTGTCAAGTCTGGTGCGATAGAATTTAAGCCTGCTCGTAAATCTGTACTTTGTAGAATTTCTTTGTTTCTCAAAACAGCCTTGATAATTGAGGCTTGCTCGAAATTCATACGTTGAGTGTTTATTGGAGTTTCAAGATGTTGGTTAATTTCGTCAAAAAGATTTCCGTTTGAACTTGCCATAACGGTAAAATATTCTCCGTTTTCATCGTTACGACGTTGTAAAATGCAAGAGTGCAAATAACCTAATTCACCTTGAAGGTTGTTTACTGTTGTATCGAGGATACTTGAAAGAGGTTTTGATGAATTCATCATTTCCCAAATGTGTTGCAACGTCAACATACGACGGTTAGCTTCATTCAACTCGTTTGTACGTTCTTCAATTTCCTGTTCAAGTTGTGCGTTACGTTCATAGATTTCTAAAAAATCTTTTTTACCGCTATATAAGTGGTTTTCTATTTCGCTAACTTGGTTTGTGAATTCTTTAAATTTGTCAAAAATACCCATAGATTGCCCTCGATATTGTTTCTAAATTATACAACATTTCTTTAAATCCGTAAAATATTTGGTTAAGTTTGTTTAAATTTTTATGACTTTTTAAAATTTATTATTAAATAAATCATACAGAAATATGAAATTTCAATAAGAGTGTTCATTAAAACGATGTCTATATTGTAAAATGTAATTGGAGCGAGGATATATAAATTGTTTGAATCATTAAGAGTTGGTCCACAACTTACACCTAAAAATAATCAAATAATTAAGCGCAACGAGGACGAGGAAGCTAAAAAGAAAGCCAACGAAGCTGAAGGCGAAGCGAAACAAGGTTCTAACCTTGCTCAAAGTCGTGGCTTGAAATACGTTGAGGATTTACAAAACGGTAGACATCCGCATAATCCGAACGTCGGCGGAAATAATTACGCTTATAACAATCAAGTTCAAAATGCGCAAATGGCTCGCCCTATGGCAAGACCAATGCAACGCCCTATGAATAATCAAATGGGTGTTGGTATGAATCGTCCAATGGGCGCAGGTCAAATGGCTGGCGCAAGACCAATGGGCGGAGTTCAACAACCTGTTCAAGCACAAGGTGCTCAACAAACTCAAGGTGTTTCAAGCTCGTCAGGCAAAATGATTAGCCCTAAAATCAATATTGCTCAAGTAATAGGAGATTTTAAAAATACAGCCAAAGCTATTGGAACTCCAGAAGATATTTACGAAGAAGTTGATACATATCTAGGTTTAGTCGAAAAAACTACTAAAAAAGACACTCCAAATGTTAAAGCTGTTCAATCAAATTTGCGTAACGCAGCAGGACTTTTGGATAAATATATTTCAGACACTTTAAATAAAGATTCAAAAGTAGTTGAAAATTGGGTTGAAGCAATTTTCTTGCAACAAGTTGATTACAAATACAATACAGAGGATGTTAACGAAGCATTTTTAGTTAAAATGCCAGAAGATAACAAAAAAGCTGAAGGCGCAGAACAAGCTCAACCTCAACAAGCGCAAAAGGTTGAACCTCAAAAGCCTAAAATGGATAGTGAATTGAAACAACTATTTAAAGACGGTAAATCTGCCTCAAAGGCTAAAGACAGCGTTACAGCCCTATCAACTTTCCAAAGAGCAATTAATCGCTCAATTGAACTTGGTGATACTGAATCTCAAGCAAAAATTACTTTTGAAGTGGCTCAAGTTTACGATCACGATGACGATTTGCCAAGAGCTTTAGAAAATTACAACAAGGCGATTGAAACAACAACAGACAACAACGTAAAAGTTAAAGCACACTACTCAATGGCGCAAATTTATGATGATGTAAAACAATTTAAACCCGCAATTGAACACTATATGGCTGCAATTTCTTTTGCAGGTGAAACTGATAACTTTAAAGCTCAAACTCAATCTTTGACAAAAATCGGAAACATGTATTCAGATAAATATGACAAAGAAGCGTTTAATGTTTATGAAGATGCAAAAGTAGTTGCAGAAGAAAGCAAAGACGCATCAGTTAAAGGTTATGTTTCAAGTTCAATCGCAAATGCTTACAATAAATTTAACAAGCCAGAAAAAGCTATGCGTTACTATTCTGACGCAGTTAAAAACTACAAACAAGCCGGTTCTGATGAAAAAGTTGCTATAAATTATAAAAAAGCAGGCGAATTAATGCAGGATTACCAAAGAATGGATAAAGGCAAAAACTTAATTCAAAAAGCTATTCAATACGCTAAAAAAGCAAATAACGAAAATCTTGTAAAAGAATTAGAAAAAGATTTGCAAGTGGCTTAATTAGTTTATAAAAAGTTCAAAATAACATAAAATACGCAGAAAAACAAACTCTCACATTCTTTGAGAGTTTGTTTTCAGTTTTATAAACCTTGCGCTTAGAAATTAGCCACGTAATTTTAGTTTTTTAACTAAAGCTCTGTAACCGTCTAAGTTGATATCTTTTAAGTATGCTAATAATCTTTTTCTTTTACCTACCATCATTAACAAACCACGTTTTGTAGAGAAATCTTTTTTGTTCAATTTCATGTGTTCTGTTAAATCAGTGATTTTTTTGCTAAGCATAGCGATTTGAACTTCTGCTGAGCCTGTGTCTTTTTCATTAGCACCGAATTTTTTAACAATTTCTTTTTTGTTTTCTAAGTTAATTGACATATTCCGACTTTCCTTTATTTCTAAAAAATCTGTTTCTTAAGTCTATGATAGTATGTCAAGAAAAAAAATCAATATCTAATTTTACGCATGTAACAAAATTTGAAGATTAAGCTAAGTCTAAAATGTTAATTCTGCTAGCTTTGTTTGCGTTATTAGCGTGGAATAAGAATAAATCTAATTGTAAATCTTTTTTGTTTCTGCAAGTTGTGAATTCTTTTTTAGCTAATTTGAATTCTTTTTCTTTTTGTTCGTATTTAGCATCAGTTTTGTCAACGCTGTTGAATTTAGCTTGTTCCATAATGAATACTGATGTTGCTTTGTTGTATGCTTTTAATTGTTCTTTATATTTTGCTTCGTAAATGCTTGCTGTTTCGTTTAATTCTGCACGTCTAGCTTCTTGTTCTTCTTTCATCTTAGCAATTTTAGCTTCGCCAGGGTTTTCCTTCTTTGCGAATGGATTTGAAGCGTATGATGAAAATTCTAAAGCCATTTTAATTAATCCTCTTTACTCTCTGTATATATATAAAGTATTTTTGTGTTAGAAAATTGCCCATGTAGTGTTCATGCGGGTTTGAACTATTCGGGTTGTCGGCAGAGTAACGTCTGACCGACAACTTACGGGTTGGGTTTGCTTGCGCTCACACGGCACCCTACCGAAAGTTCAAAAATTGCCTTTTCAGTATTTATGCGGGTTTGAACTAATTTATCAAAAAAATCTGAAACAAGTTCAGAATGACATAAGATTGAATGCTTAATTTTATGTCACCCTGAATTTATTTCAGGGTCTCTTATTAAAATATCTGTTAAATTTTATTCATGTTAAAATAGGTGTATGATTAATCGTTATTGTTTAGATAAAATGAAACAAATTTGGGAGATGCAATCCAAGTTTGAATATTATTTAAAGGTAGAGCTTGCCGTATGCGAGGCTTATGCTCAAATGGGCGAAATTCCACTTGATGCGCTAGAACAAATTAAGCGTGATGCAAAATTCGACCTAAAGCGTATCGACGAGATTGAAGCAGAAGTTCATCATGATGTAATTGCGTTTTTAACTTGTGTAAACGAAGGTTTAGGTGAAAATGCAAAATACATGCACAAAGGTTTAACAAGTTCAGATGTAATTGATACAGCTTACGCACTTCAAATTAAAGACGCCTCACAAATCATTTCAGATGATTTGGTAAAAGTTATAGTAACTTTGAAAACAATGGCTAAAAAGTATAAAGATACTGTTTGTATTGGTCGTTCTCACGGAATTCATGCAGAGGTTACAACATTTGGTATCAAACTCTTGAATTGGGTAGATTCTTTAGAAAGAGCTTACAAAAACTTTTTGATTGCAGCAGAAGATATTGAAATGGGGCAAATTTCAGGCCCAGTCGGAACGTACAGCAACGTACCAATGGAGGTTGAAACACTTACTTGCGAAATTTTAGGGCTAAAGTCAGCTAGAATCTCGACTCAAGTTATATCAAGAGATGTGTATGCAAGATATATGAACGAATTGGCTATGATTGCAACAATTGTAGAGCAATTTGCAACAGAGATTAGAAACTTGCAACGTACAGAAATTTTTGAGGTTCAAGAAGGTTTTTCCTCTCATCAGAAGGGTTCTTCAGCAATGCCTCACAAACGAAACCCTGTTTTATGCGAAAACTTATGCGGGCTTGCAAGAGTTGTTAGAGGTAACGCTACAACTGAAATGCAAAATGTTGTTTTATGGCATGAAAGAGACATTTCTCATAGTTCAGCGGAACGTATAATATTCCCAGACAGCACAATTTTGGTGGATTTTATTTTAAATAGATTTAATTCTGTTTTAGAAAACTTGGTTGTCTATGAAAAAAATATGGAGCGTAACACAAAACTTTATGGCGGAGTTGTGTTCTCTCAAAAAGTTATGCTAAAACTTACAGAAAAAGGTTTATCACGTGAAGAAGCGTACGAAATTGTTCAAAAAAATGCACTTAAAGCAATTGATGAGAATGGTGATTTTGAACAAAATCTTCTTATTGATGAAAGAGTTACATCAAAATTAACACCTGCTGAAATAGCGGAATGTTTTGATGTCTCAACATATTTAAAAAATGTAGATGCGATATTTGCAAAATTTTAAATATGTACTAAAATATATAAATACACGAGTTAAATATAGGTACTGATATAAAATGGATAAATTAAATATTCCAGAACCCGTAAAGGTTTTTATAACATCAACAAAATTCATTAACGGCGTATTCTTTTTAGTGTTCTGTCTGTTAATGACCCTAATTATTTCGTTTCAAAACTTTTTATTTCAACAAGTTGTAGAAAACGGAATTAGTAAAAAAGATATTATTGCGCAAAAGACTATTACAGTCGAAGATACAAGAAGAACAGAACAACGCAGAAAAGAGGTTGCGCAAAAAGTTGACCCTATTTTGACTGTAACTGAAGATGATTTTATTAAAAATAATTTGTCGTCTTTGCAAAATTCTATTATAAAAATTAGACAAAAAAATAAAGATATAAATGTTAAACGAGAAGAAATGTCGCTGTTATTTGATGACGAAGACGGTAACAAATCTAACGTTGTTTACTATCTTTTAAAAATTCCAGATGAAACTTTAAAAACTTTGTTTGATAAATCAAACATAACCTTGATGAATGTTTTAAGCGCAGGTATTGCGGAAAAAGACGTTGAAAGACATGTTCTTAAAAATTTAATCAGACATCACTTGCCTTCTGAAACTTCAAGATATCAAGGTACAATGATTATTTCACTTTTAGAACAAGTTATTGTTCCAAACCTTGTAGTTGATGAGTTTGCAACAGAAATTGCAAGAAAGAATGCTCAAAATGCAGTTAAACCTTACGAAGTTACTTTTGAAAAAGGCGATAAGATTTTATTTGAAGGTGAACCTGTTACAAAGTTAAAAAGAGATGCTTTAAGAGTTGCAGGTTACAACTTAGTTGAATTAAATGGGCTAGGTTTGTTAGGTATCTTTTTAGTTACTGTATTTTCAACTTTGATTTTTACTGTTTATAAAAATAAATATGCAACAACTCTTACGTATAATCAATTATTGATTGTAGCTATTTTATCTTTAATATTGGCATTTATAACGGTTGCCTTGCCAACAGGTTTCTCGCCTTATATTTTGCCATTCCCAGCGTTTATCATAATTGTTTCAATCTTTACAGCGCCAAACATTGCGTTTGTTGCATCAATGCTAATGTTATCAATCATAACTTTAGGTATGCATTATGATATACAATTTATGACTTCCTTCACTTTATTGAACTTGATTGCATCAATCTTTATGTTGAACGTAAACTTTACAAGACGATTTGACTTAATCAAAGCTGGTATTTATATAGCTTGTACAGGTATATTGTTTGTATCAAGTATTTATATGCTTGAAAAATTCTTGATAGATGTAGAAAATGTATTAATCATTAGAGACGCAAGTTTTGTATTCTTAAACGGTATTTTAAGCAGTATGATTGCATTAGGCTTCTTGCCTGTTTTAGAAAGTGCTTTCAAGATTGTAACTCCTTATGGTTTGGCAGAACTTGCTGACCACAACCAACCAATTTTAAAACGCTTGCAAATGGAAGCCCCTGGAACTTATCATCATAGCTTAATGGTTGCAAACTTATGCGAGGCTGCGGCAGAGGCAATCGGTGCAAATCCGATTTTGGCAAAGGTTGGTGCTTATTATCACGATATAGGTAAATTAAAAAGACCATTATTCTTTGTCGAAAATCAATCTCAATTTGGTATTGAAAATCCTCATAAAAAATTAAATTCTAGATTGAGTAAAATGGTGGTTACTGCCCACACAAAAGACGGTGTTGATATTGCAAAGGAATATCATTTACCGCCAATTATCAATGATTTTATTCTTCAACATCACGGGGATAGTTTAGCAAGTTATTTCTATAATCAAGCTATCAAAGAGGAAGGCGCAGAAAATGTAAAAGAAGAACAATTCCGTTATTCTGGTCCAAAACCTCAAACAAAAGAGGCTGCAATTTTGATGATAGCTGACGCTGTTGAGGCTGCCGTAAGAGCAATGAAAGCTAGTACAACAGAAGAAATTGAAGCAATTATCAACAAAATTATTGATGAACGTGTTAATGACAACCAACTTTCTGAATGTCCTTTGACATTGGCTGATTTAAAAACAATTGCAACAACCTTTACAAGACTATTAAGAGGTAATCAACACGATAGAATTAAATATCATGAAGACATTGTTGATGAGTTGGATAAATCGCAGGTAATTTTGCCATCTCATATTCATATTATGGATAAAGAAATGGAAGAAAAAGTTAAAAAATTAGAGCAAGGTAACAATGACAAAACCGACAATTAATATTTTTAGCGAAAATATATACGAAGGTTGGCAAGTTGATGAGGCTAAGCTAATCACAATTGGACGTAAAATCTTAGAATATTACATGTTAAGACCTGACATTTACGAGGGGTCTTGTTTAAAACCTCATATTTACGATACAATTTCCTTCGATATTTTGTATTGTGATGGGGCTAAAACTCACGAAATAAACAGGGAATATCGTGATAAAGATTATGTTGCAGACATTATTACTTTTGCAATTTTTGCTGACACCCCAGTTGAAGAAAGAATTGTTTTTGACGGTGAAATCAATCTTGGTGAAATAATTTTAGCGCTGGATAAAATAACTCAAAGTGCCAAAGAAAAAGGGGTTACAAAGGAAGAAGAACTTTGCTTCTTACTTGCACACGGAATAATGCACTTGTTGGGTTATGATCATCAAACTGAAGAAGATTATAATTTTGTTGTGGCGGCTCAAAAAATGGCTTTAAACAAGATAAAGGATAAAAATGTCTAAGTTTAAATCTCAAGGTTATTTGAATACATTTAAAAATGCAGGACGTGGCGTTAGGCTTTCTTTAAAAAGTGAAAAAAATATCCGCTTTCACTGTCTTACAGCGTTTTTAGTAATTTTATTTGCTTTACTTTTAAAGATGAGTTTGACAAAAATTTGTATTTTAATTATTGCAATTTCAAATGTTATGGTTGCAGAATTTATTAATACAGGTTTAGAATTTGGTCTTGATGCAGTCTTTAAGAACAGGTATTCAAAACTTGTAGGTATGGCAAAAGATATCGCTGCAGGAGCTGTAATTGTTGCCTCAATTTTCAGCGCAATAATTGGAATTTTATTGTTTGGTTCAGAAATTTTAAAATATTTTGCTATTCAACCTTACTAGCACCGCACTTTTCAACGGTTAAAGTTCTGATGTCGCAATGAACATTCATATTATCCCAAATTTCTTTTACAGTTTGGTAAATTTTTTCAAGATTATTTTTTTGAGAAATAATTACGATAGAAGGTCCAGCACCGCTGATTACAGTTCCTAAAACATTTTCTTCATGTTTTAGAGCTTCTTTAATTTCTTTAAAACCAGGAATTAATTTTTCTCTGTATGGTTGATGAAGTTTATCTTCTAGAGCGCTTTTCATTAATTTTGTATCAACTGTATCAATTGCGTGAATAAGCATTGCAAGTCTGCGTGCATTAAATTTTGCATCTTCCATTGGAACTTTTTCAGGAAGAACTGAGCGAGAAATGTTTGTTGCAAGTTCAAAGTCCGGAATACAAACGGTTATGTGCCAATCTTCCGGCCAATCAAGTCGTCTGTAAATTACAGAGCCGTCATCTTCCATTGAAGACATTACAAGTCCGCCCAAAATTGCAGGTACAACATTATCTGGGTGTCCTTCGGCTTCTGTTGCAATTGATAAAAGCGCAGCTTCATCTGCAGGATTACCCAACAAGTCGTTTGCAGCCATTAAGCCACCTACGATTACGGAAGCTGAACTTCCTAAACCTTTTGCGATTGGAATACTTGATTTGATATTGATTTTAATCTCGCTAGGGTCTTGTCCTACAAGATTATAAAGTATTTCTACCGCTTTATAAACAATGTTGTCCTTGTCGTTTGGAATGCTATCCAATTCTTCAATTAATTCAGCATTTTCAAAGTCTTTCATAACATTGACTTCAATGCCTGTGCTTGGCATTACTGTTTCTTCAATAGTTATGATATTATAAATTGGCAAAGCCAAACCAAGACAATCAAATCCTGGACCTAAATTTGCTGTTGTTGCTGGTACTCTGTAACTTACTTTCATAATTTCCTATTTTAACATTGCTACGTTAGTTCTACCGAATTTTGCAGACAAATCGTCAATGTGGTGAACGATATAAACTGAAGGTTCTAAATCCTTGCTATTTAAGTCGATTATAGCGCCCCAATCAGCTCTGCCGTGATGTGCTGCAATCATTCTGGCTACTTCCTTAAAGCCTTTAGTCATACATAATGAATATCCAAATTGAGAGTGTGTCAACCAATCTTTTTTGAATTCTTCATTATAATCAATCAAACCTGTTTCTGTGTCAACTGTGTATTCATAAATTTTACCGATATCGTGTAAAATACAAGCGGTGTAAACATTGTCTGAGTTAATTCTTTGAAAAGATGTTTCAATTATCTTGTCTGCAAGTCGTAAACATTCAACTGTGTGGACTAAAAGTCCGCCGATGAAGTTGTGGTGCATTAATTTTGCAGCTGGTGCAGTTTTAAATTCTTGCTCGTGAGTAGAAAAATATTCCTTCAAAAAATTTTTCATTTCTTCGTTTTTAATCTTTTCAAAATAAGACGTCAATTCTGTATAATATTCATTAGTTTGTTTTTCTGTTAAACCTGTCATAGCTTCTTCAATTAATTCTAATGCTGAAACTAGGCAGTTATTATATTTTTCGTTGAAGGTTGCAGATACGATTCTAACAATATTTCCACTTCTGAAAATTTTTGAATCAAATCTGTTTAATGTTTCTTCCCACAAAATACAGTTTAATGTTGTGTTATCTTCTGGGTTTTTAAGTTGTAATTTACCCATTTTTGTACCAGCCTTAGTGTCGCCAATAGAGAAGGTTACAACCTCATAATTAATTTCTGTACTAAACATATTTCCCCTTTTTTATGTCATTATACCATAAATAATGGAAATCTGATTTTTAGCATTGAAACATTGTAAATATTGAGTTATTATATAAGTATGAAAAGAAGCTGGCTAATATTATTGTCAATTTTATTTTTATCTACGGCGAACGGGGTGCAAGCAGTAGAATTTAAGCCTCTTGAAAAACCAAAAGCGCCAGAGGTTGAAGTTGCACCACTTCCTGTTGAAAAGAAGGAAATTGAAACTCCAAAGGCTTTACTTAATGAAGATGATTATCAATTGAATGGTCGTGTTGAATACGATAAAGACGGTATTTTATTCTTAGATGACGATATTCAAAAAATGAAATTGAACATAAAAGAACCAGTTAAAGAAGTTGCGAAAAAGTCCGTTTTAAATGATCAAAAAGTGTTGACAGAAATTCAAAAAGAACAACATAGATTATCCCCTCAAGTTAATGAATATTCAATTTCTCCAACCTTTTCATCACTTGAATATAAAGTAGGAAACTTAACCTATGGTACAACCTTTGGTACAGATTTGGATATTGGTCAGCTAGAATATCGTACAAAAATGTTTGTTCAATATGATACAAAATTTATTGGTATGATGGCAGGATTTGGTAAAGACCAATACACATCAACCAGTCGTCAATTAGAAAGTATTTATTTAACTCCGTCTTTAAACTTAGGTCACGGCTTTGTTATAAAAGATGCTTTTAAGGCAAACCCATCAGCAGAAAGACACAAAAACGAAATTGTTTTACAATACAGTCCGTTAATTCATAATACAAGAGAAAATGTTTCATTAGAAGCCGCAGTTGGTCAAACAACTTATTATAATTCAGGTGAACACATGTATCAATTTAGTTTCTTTACAAAATTTAAATTGTAACCTATCAATAAATATTGTATTATAATGGGATAATGATGGACAAAGATTTTAACAAAAAAGGTAAAAAGAGAAAAAGTTTTGCAAAATCAAAAATTAAGAGTAATGAAAAGGTTACAAGTCTTGACTCTGTAAGACAAAAATCAAAACTTAAATCTCAAAAACATAGACAAAATATTAATGTCTATTACTCTTTTTTGACTATTATTCTTCTGATTTGTCTCGCTCAAATTGGATTTAGTGCCATTTTGAACATTACAAAAACAATCTCTTATCATAATAAAATTGTTAAAATCCAAAAAATTAGAGATGATGCTGAAGCTAAAAATAAAAAATTAAAACGAGAAATCAATGGCTTCTCTCAAACTGCTAGTCTAGAGGCTATTGCGAGAAATAATCTTAAAATGGCTGGCGAAAACGAAGTTTTGGTTATCATTAATGATAATGACAATCAAAAAAATGCACAAAAGAAAAAGAAAAAAGGACTTTTTAAATAATGACTAACAACGAAGTTTTAGAATATATTACAAAATCTTTTGATTTGAAACGACAAGGGTTCTACAAGCCTGCAATTGAAATGCTTTACAAGGCTTTAAGCATTGAAAATAACAATGTGGAAATTCTTTCTCAATTGGGTGAATTGTATTATCTACTTGAAAATAATCAAAGAGCCATAAATTATATTGAAAAAACTTTAGAAATTGATCCGCTTCACATTGATTGTTTAAAACTTATGAAAACAATTTATATGGCAGAAGAAAAGTATGATGAAGCATTAAAAGCTGTAAATAAGATTTATGAAATTAATCCAACAACTGAAAATTTGTTAGACAAAATTGTTGTTTTAAATAAGTTGAACGATTTTGAAGCCATTAAAGAAATTGAAAATCTAAACGTAGATTTTGATGATGCAATTTATTACAATTTGGCGCAAGCCCATTACAAAAATCAAGATTTTAAACGTGCTATTGAATTATTGGAAAAGGCTTTAGAAAGAAATCCTGAAAATAAAGATGCAATGATACTTTTGGGTGAAGTTTATTTCTCTGAAAATGATTTAGAAAAATCTAGAGAATTGTTCAAAAAGTTAGAAAATGAAACAGAGAATGCAGTTGTAAACTCATATTTAGGTTTGTTTAAAATGGACGATGGAAAGTATGAAGATGCAATAAATTATTTTCATAAGGCAATGAAATTAGATGAAAGAAATTCAAAATATGTCTATAATCTTGCAAATGCATACTTTTTAAATGGTTGGATTGCTGAGGCGGCAAAATTCTACAATATTGCGATATGTTTAGATGCTGACAATGTTGATTATCGCTATTCTTTAGCTTATTTGTACACTCAAACACGAGAGTATGATAAAGCTGAAAAAGAATTAAGGACTATTTTTGAAAAAGATTCAAATCATTTACAGGCAAGAATTTTGTCTGCAAAAATTAAAGATTTAAAGGGCGACCCAGTTAGCGCAAAAGTTACCTTAGATGCGATAGTAAAAGAAAATCCAAACGAAGATTATGCCTTTGTTGAATTGGCTCATGTTTGCGTTGAACTTTCTCAATATGACTTAGCTAAGAAGAACATGGAAATCGCATTAGAGATTAAACCAAATTCATTGAATTACTTATCAGATTATGCCGATATTTTAATTGAAATGGCTAACTATGGCGAAGCTCAAGAAGTTATCGAAAAAATATTGTCATTAAACGAAAACTTTATTGAAGGTTATATTTTAGAAGCAAAAAACTACATTCATATAAATGACCTTGAAGGGGCTTATGACGCAGCACAAAAGGTTATTGAGCTTGATACAAACAACGCAGAAGGTTACTATTACAATGCGTTAGTATTGTTTGCTCAAGGTGACGTGAATTTTGCGATTGAGACAATGAAGAAAGCGATTTCGCTTGATTTGAATAATGCAATGTATTATGTTCAAATGAGTGAATTTTATCAAAAATTAGGTAAATACGAAGATGCTTTGGCTTACGTCAGTGAAGCTGCAAGCATAGATGGTTCAGCTAAAAATAAAGAACTTTATGCAAATTTAGCATCAATTGTTCGCAAGCAGAGAGGATAAGTTATGTCACCCTTAATTTATTTTAGGGTCTCTGCAGTATGAGATGCTGTCACACGTGGGACATGCTCACAAGGCTAGGCATCGCCAGTTCGCTTAGTCAATACAAGCTCAGCATGACAGAAGATTAAGTAACACACAAAGGTTTTTATTTATGAAAAGAAAGATTTATAAATTTTTAGAAAAAGGTGGCTGGATTCCTGTATGTTTGGTACTAGGATTTGCCTATGTATTTATTTTTGAAGATATCATTTTAGAATCATTTTGGAATTATATTTTTGATATAACCTTTGCAAAAAGTGAAAAATTGGTTATTTTGCTTATTCTTCTACTATTGGCTATTCAAATTTATGTTATTGGTAGTAGTATTTCAAAACGATGTAAAGTTGATCCAGATTATAAGGCAAAAATTGAGAAAGAACTTAAACCTTTTTTAATACCTGCTATATTTGTTTTGGTAGTTGCACTAATTTTAATGGGTTCGATACTGTTGGAATAATTTTTCCAAATAAAAACATAACGACCGTAATGTGCGCAAATACGTATTGAGGTTTATTAGATATTACCTGTAGAGCTGTTTCTATCGTCTTCTAAAGATTTCAAGTCGATGTCTTTTGAATCATCATCATAAGTTAGAGTTCTTGGTGCATCAATTTCAACATCAACATCAGCTTCAACAACTTCAATTTCACCTTTTGGATAATCTTTAATTTTTCCGTCTTCAAGTTTAACTTGGATTGCATTATTTAAGAAGTGAAGTGCGCAAACTTTACCCAAGCCGTCTGGTGTCATTACTGGAGAACCAATTGGTGGCATACCTTTTGCGGCTTCAATATAATTTGAATATTCATAATTCAAACAACATAAAAGTCTTCCGCAAGTGCCTGAAATCTTTCCTGGAGTGATTGGCATACCTTGATCTTTAGCAAGTTTTACGTTGATTGAACCAAATTTTTTCAAGAAAGAGCAACAGCAAAATTCTTTACCACAAATTCCGCAACCTTCCATAATAGAAGTTTCGTCTCTTACGCCGATATGACGCAAATCAATTCTTACACGTTTGAAGGTTTGAGTTAAATCCTTCAATAATTCACGAAAATCAACTCTTTCTGGAGCTGTGTAATAGAATGTTATTTTCTTTCTATCAAAAGTTATACGGCATTGAACCAAATTCATCACAAGTTTGTGTTTTTCAACTAGAGCTTTGCATTTGAAGTACGCTTCAACTTCTTCTTTTTGAATTTGCTCAACGGTTTGTTTATCTCGTTCTCCAAGAACTCTGATTACAGGAAATGGGTCGGGCTTTTGTTTGCTATTTTCCCATATTTTAGCGATAGCTTCGTTTACACATCTTGCTTTTAGTGCTTCTTCGCCTTTTTCAGTTCTTACAAGAACCATATCTCCGCAATGAATTTCCACATTTTCTGGAACTTCTAGCGGGTAAAACATATTTTTTAAATATCTTACTGCAAATTTTGTCATTAGTATTTTTCTTCTTCTTTTAACTTTCTATTCATCAATTTGTTTAAAATTTCAATAGGGGTAATATCTGTGTAAAGAGCTTCGTAAATAGCGTTTGAAAGCGGAACTTCAATCTCCATTTTCTTTGCAATTTCGCAAAGTGCTTTCGCTGTTTTAACACCTTCTGCAACAGAACCTAGTTCACTCAAGATATTGTCAATCTTTTTGCCTTGAGCAAGCATAGCCCCTACTGTGTGGTTTCTAGATAATGGGCTTGAACAAGTTGCAATCAAGTCGCCCATGCCAGATAAGCCGTACAAAGTTGAAGGATTAGCGCCTAATCTTACACTTACACGAACTATTTCTGCCATACCTCTTGTCAAAAGTGAACCCATACAGTTATCGCCCAATTTCATACCGTCTGCAAAGCCTGCGGCAATAGCGATTACGTTCTTCAAACTTCCGCCTAATTCGACACCGACAACGTCAGAGTTTGTGTATAATCTGAATTTGCTAGGTACATTCAAGTGTTCTTGTACAAAAACTGCTGTTTCGTGGTCTTCGCAAGCTACACAAGCAGCTGTTGGACAGCCCATTAAAACTTCTTTTGCAAGTGTTGGACCTGAAAGAATTGCAAGTTTTTGCTCTGGTAACACGTCTTTAATTACGTCTGACATTGTCATCAAAGATGGTAATTCAATACCTTTTGATGCGTTTACTAAAATTTGTTCGGGTTTAATTCCAGATTTTTTCAAGTTTTCACAAACTTCACGTGTACCAGAAGTTGCAACAACTGAAAGAATAATATCAGCATCTTTAATGGCTTCTGGCATGTCTGATGTAACTTGAACTTTATCTTGAAGTTGAATTTCTAATGGGTGAGAGCAATGTTTGTTGTTTCTCATATCATCAGAAAGGTCTTGTTCTCTAGACCATAGACAAACTTCATCAAAGTTGTCTGTTAAAAGCCAAGCAAGAGTTGCACCCCAGCAACCTGCACCTAATATTGTTAATTTCATTATATTACTTCCTTTTTATTCAATAGCCTTCTTAATACGCCGTTGCAAGTTTTTAACTTTTGACGTGCAGTATCAAAATCTATTCCCATTTTTATTGAAACAATTGCTGTTTTGATTTCCCAATTGCAATTTTCTAAAGTTTGAAAAGCGTTTGCGTGGGTTGTTTCTGCAATTTGTGCAACAATTCTAATTGCTCTATCCTTTAATTTTTCGTTTGTCGGATTAAGGTCTATCATAAAGTTTTCGTAAGTCTTACCAATCTTAATCATAGAGCCTGTTGTAAGCATATTTAGAACCATTTTTTGAGCAGTTCCTGCTTTCATTCTGCTAGAACCTGCGATAACTTCTGGTCCAACCTCTACGCAAATTGCAAGAGACGCTTCGTCAATAATTTTTGCTTGTGAATTGCAAGTTAATGCAATTGTTTTTGCGTTAACTTCATTTGCTTTTTCTAAAACTCCTAACAAATATTTAGGGTTTCCGCTTGCAGAAATTACAACGGCTACATCTTTGTCTGTAAGAATGTTTGCGTCTTGTTTGCCAGCTTCAAAATTATCCTCTGCGCCTTCAACAGGAGTTTTAAACGCTTTGTCGCCACCAGCCATGATACCTTGAACCATTTCGTGAGGTACGCTGAAGGTTGGCGGACATTCTGAAGCATCTAAAATCCCTAAGCGACCTGATGTGCCAGCGCCAAAGTAGATTAATCTTCCACCTTGCAAAAATTGTTTTGCAATAATATCAATTGCTTTTGCAATGTTTTCAGTTTCGTTTTCTACCGCAATTGCAACTTGTTTGTCTTCTTCATTAATCTTTTTCACAATTTCAACACTTGGTAACAAATCAATGTTCTTTGTGTTTTCGTTTCTATATTCTGTAATTATTTCGCTCATAAATTTCCTATACAAGTTTTACTAAGTTTGCCATTTCGATTGCAGATTTTGCAGCATCTGAGCCTTTATTTCCAGCTTTTGTTCCAGCTCTTTCAATTGCTTGTTCAATGTTGTCTGTTGTTAATACACCAAAGATTACAGGAACACAAGTTTCTAGACTTACTGATGCAACGCCTTTTGAAACCTCTGCGCAAACATAATCGTAATGAGAGGTTGAACCCTTTATTACAGCACCTAACGTAATGATTGCGTTATATTTTCCTGATTTTGCTGCTTTTTTTGCAATAATAGGAATTTCAAATGCACCTGGAACCCATATTACATCAATGTTATCCTCGTTTACACCGTGTCTTTTTAGTTCATCAATAGCTCCAGATAATAATTTTGAACCGATAAATTCATTAAATCTTGAAATAACGATACAAAATTTTTCGCCATTTGTGGTTAATTGTCCTTCTATGGTTTTCATAAAATTACTCCTTTTTCTCTATTGTACAACGGAATAGCTATATTACAATAGAGATGAGAAAATCTTATAAAAAATATACAACCCAGAAAGAACAAGTAGCACACCACAAACTTTGACTAAAACATTTGATATTTTTGCAAATGCAGACATATTTTTTAATGTTGATGTAAATACACCTGCAATTACAAGGATTATCCCTTGACCTAAAGCGAACAAGAATAGCATTAACATTGCAATTAGCACGTTCTCCATTACTGAAGCAAATGCCATTATGCCTGCCAAAATAGGGGTTGAACAAGGTGTGCCTGCAAGTGCAAAAACTATACCTAAAATTAGTGGATAAATGAATGCGAATTTACCTTCGTTTTTTGGTAAAGCCTTAATGAACATTGGAAATTCAAAGTCTAAAACTTCGACTAATTTCAAGCCCATTACAATCAAGAAAGATGCAATGATTAAACCAAAGTAGCTACCTAAAAATGAGATGAAAACTCTGCCTGTAACCGCACAAATTATGCCAATTGTTGTGAACACAATGGCTGTACCTAAGATAAACATTAACATTTGAAAGAATGTTTTTAAGGGCTTATCTTTTGAATATCCTCCAACATAGCCGACAATAATTGGTAACATTGCCAATGAACAAGGGCTTATTGAGGCAATTACACCACCCATAAACGATGCCAAAAGCATTGCTATTTCAAAATGTTGGTTATTCGGTTGTGCGAAAACGTTTATAATGTCCATCATATTAGTTTAGTATTTCTTTCACGTATGCTTCAAATTTGTGTTTGTCAACATAACCTTCTGTTTTTCTGACAACTTTACCATTCTTGTCAATGTAAACTACTGTGGGAACAAGATTTACATTGTAGGTGTCAATTGCGTTATTAATATTTTTGTCATTTTTTTCTATATCGTACTCTATAACTTCAACTGTGCCAGAATATTGTGGCATTACTGTCTCAAATACCCCCTTCATTTTTTTGCAATCAGAGCAAAGTTTTGAAGAAAATTTTATAATTTGAGGTTTACCACTAACGTGCTCTTGTGTTGCTGATTCAACCTTTGTGCCTGACAAAACTGCATAAGCAATTAGAGGAAGTGCAAATATTAGTGAAATAATGATTAGATTTTTTTTCATGTTAAAGTTCTCCTTTCCTTCTAAGATACACTAAACAAAATTTATTTCTAACCCCAATTGGGGGATTTTTTACATGAAAAAGGCGGGATTGCAATTTGCAATCCCGCCTTTTTAAATTCTTTTCTTTTCCTAAGAACTGAATGTTTTGAAGGTTGCTTCGACGTTCTTTTGAATAACGCTCTTTACTGCTTCCATTTCTGTTGAAAGAGCTTTTTGTTCGGTATCAAGTTGCTTTAATCTCAATTCTAGGGTTCTGTCTTGAACTTGAATTTTTGATGTCTTAGCGTTGATATCTGCCAATTCTTTTTCATAAGCTAAAATATCATAATTATATTGATTCATAGCATCGTCATAAGAAGCTGTGTCTGTTGTTTCTTCTGATTTAAGCGCAAAAGATTCACTTGAACTCATAAGTTTAATATTCTTATATCTGCCTGTGCCTGATTTGTCATCAAGTCTTGCGTATTCTTGTCTTGTAATATCTTCTTTTTTATGTGTTGCGTAGTATTGATTTAAGTTCTTTTGGTAATCAATTGCTGAAGAAATTTGATATTTGTCATTTACAGGAGGTTGGTTTGCCAAACCGCTTGTAATACAATCATTCAATTCTGATTCTGTTGCATAGCAAGTTCTGCCATTCTTTTGATATACCCAAATTTCATTAGGGTTAACGCCTGCTAATTCAGGGAAGTCGTGAATGATTTGGTCATAATCTGCCTTTTGAACGGGGTCTGTCAAATCAAGTCTTTCAGCATCAGAGTTACCAAGTTTGTAGCTGTAATCCTTGTCTGATACACCATAAACAGGTAAGTCACCTTCTTTGGTTGCAGTTTTATCAATGTTTTCTAAGTCTTCTTTTTTTGCGTAAATAGATGGATCTTTTGTACCATCTGCTTTGTAGAAGTCTTTGATATCATCAATAGTAATCAAACCCTTGCTTTGTAATGCTTTTAAGTTATCCAAATCTTCTGCTGTACATTCTTTGAATTGTGCAGATGTACCAGCTTGGTCTGTTACGGTGTAAGTTTTGTTTGTAGTGTCTTTCGCAACTTTAACGTTTTGTTCTATACCGTTGTTTGTGTTGTAATTTGTAACTTTTTGAACTTGAGGGTTAGTGTTCTTTTGTTGAATTGCTTTAAACACCTCTTGGTTGTAGTGGTAAGTTACTTGATAATTATATTTTTCACCTGTTTCAGGATCTGTATAATCAACGTTTTGGTAGCTGTCAATTTCATAGTCGTTAAATCCGTCAGTGAAGGCATATTGTTGAGTTGTGTAATCTGTTGTTTTTGGAGCGGTAGGCACTTGAAGTGCTAACATTCTGTTCCATAGGTTTGCAGATTGGTTTGCAAGCGCTGTACGTGCTTGGTTAATTTGTTGACCTTCGTATTCAGTGTTTGTTTTTCTGGCAGTAAGACCTAAGTATCTTGCCTGTGAAGCAGCCATACCCATAAGCGTATCTCCTCTTCTGTGTCCATTTAATCTTATGTAAATGATTATAATAATATTTTTTCGAAAATCAACATTTTCCATGAAATATCAATTGTTTGGACTATAAAATTTTGCTCAAATCCTCTATTTAGACGTAAATAAGCTCTTTGAATTTTTATACATCTTCTGGAATAAAGATTACGCAGTCTTCCAATTGATTTCTAACCTCCTCGCTTGAACTTCTAATTTTCACGACTCGTTGGTACTCTCTTACAACGCTAATAACGTCGTCTGTCGACATTCTAATTAATCTTCTTTTTCCAGCTTCGTTTTCAATAATTCTAGCCATGTCGTTTTCTCCTTTTTAACTTGTAAGTTATTTAACGACAAAAAACGGCTGAACTTTAGTAAATTCAACCGTTTTGCTTATAAATTATTGTTCAAATTTTAATCATTTAACGAAACTGCAAGACCTTCCATAATATTGAAAAAATCTTCATTAGGAAGTGTTGACATAGTTTTTAGTGCATATTTTAAATCGTCGTTTTTGTCATACCAACGACGTTCGTTTACGCTTTGTTGAAACAAGCCCATAACACGTTCTATACCGATGCTTAATTGCGGTTCTTCTTCCTCTTTATGTAAGTCTTTAATTTGTTTTACAATTTCAATTAAGTCGGCAGACAACCTTCTTTTTTGTTCTGTGTCAAGTTTTTGCAAAATTTCGAAAGCCTTTAAGGTTTCATTGTGTTCGTCGTACCATCTGCGTTTTAAGTTCATACACACATTCCTTTTTCTAAAATAATAAACTTTTTTTTAAGAAAGGTCAACTATTTTTCAAGATGTAAAAAAAATGGTAAAATGTAAAAATAGGTTAGTTATAAATGAAAAAAATAATATATTCTATATTACTAATATTCCTATTTATAGGCTTTTTGAGTGCGCAAGCGGTATTTGCGGACGATAAAATTACGTCTGTAAATTATGATATTTCTGCAAATATGCTATTTTTAACCTCTGGAAATTCCTCTAATACTGAGAAAAATCCAATAAAATTAGTTAAACTTTCTAACCCTAATAGAGTTTATTTTGATATAGAAAATTCTGTTTTAACTACGGCAAAACAAGATTTTCAAGTTACATCTGGCGGAGTTTTGAGGCAAGTTGTCGTTTCTCAAAATAGTACAAATCCAAATGTTGTAAGGGTTGTAATGTATTTTGCAGAGGCTTACAATACGTCTAACTTAAAAATAATGCGTTTGAATGGTAACATTATCGTACAAATTAACAACAATGTTTGTGCTCTTGCAAATTATATGCACGAAATTTATAGAGATACAAAATATGATTCAAACGACTATTACTCCTTTGTTTCAATGACCTCTCAGCAAGTTAATGCGAATGATTTACCTCTAACCGCAACAGCAAGCAATGCTCCAGAAAAAGTTTTAAATCAAATACAACAAGCCTTTGAAAATTCGACTGTGCCTGTAAGTGTTAAAAGTTCTTATCAAAACGCAAATGTTTCTGTAATAAAAAAGAATTTTAAACTTAAATCAAAATATTACTTAACGGGTGTTCAAGCTCGACAAAATGGCATTTTAATTAGTGGTTACGGTACATTTACAATTGAAAAACCTATGGTGTTGCCAAATCCAAATAGATTGGTACTAGATTTTGCAAATACTGTTTCAAGTCCCGCAGTCCGTTCAAAAACTTTTAAATATGGTGAAGATACAATTCGTGTAGGTCAATTTGAAGCAAACAGAGCAAGAATAGTTATTACAACTCCAAATGCGGATAGATATATTCCTGTTTATTCAGCTGATGGGCAGTCTGTTTTAATCGCTGATAAAGAAAACTTAAGTCACGATAAATTATCAAATATAACAACTAACCTAGTAAGTACACGAGTTACAAAGACAAATGAACAAAATTATGGATTAAATTTATATTTTAGTAAACCAGTTGTTTATTCAGTAAAACGTGATGCAAACAATTTAACTTTATATATGTTTAATGCTCTTCAATACAACGACCAAGATTTTCGCTCAGTAATAAAAGGTAGTTCTGTTGAAAATTCAAAAATATACTTGATGCCAAGAGTAGGTTTGAGATATTCGATTCCACTTGACTCACGAGATACTGTTAAAGTTTATACGGGAACAGATGCAAGAACTATTAAAATAGCGTTTAAATCTCCAAGCAAAGCGATAAAACGACAACCTACGATTGCTGATACGCCAACAACCTTGCCAACAAAGGTTAAAAACGTGGACAAAAATAACGATAAGGTTGAAATGCCAAAGATTACACCAAGAAAAAATGGTGAAAGAGTTGTCGTAATAGATCCTGGACATGGCGGAAAAGATTATGGTGCAATTCGTGCAGGCATTAATGAAAAAGACATTACACTTGATGTTTCAAAACTTGTAGCCGCAATGTTGCGTGCTAAGGGTTACAAGGTGTATATGAGCCATGATACAGATAAATTTGTTCCATTGCAAGGAATTGTAGATATTGCCGAAGAAGTTAAACCTGATATTTTTGTAAGTATTCACGTAAATTCCAGCAACGGAACTGAAGCGACAGGTATTGAAACGCACTATTACCACGAATACAGTATTGGTTTAGCTAAATCAGTACACAATGCTTTAATGGCACAAGTTACAACAACCAAAGACAGAGGTTTGTTTAAATCTAGATTTTATGTTATAAATCATACTACAATGCCTGCAATTTTGGTTGAAATTGGATTTATTTCAAACGATAATGAAAGGGCAGAATTAGTTTCTGAAAAACGTAAGCAGGCGACTGCAAGAGGCATAACAAATGGTATCATCAACTACTACAAGCAACAACAAAAATAAACCTATTGCCGTTTTTGATTCGGGCGTAGGCGGATTAACTGTATATAAAAAATTAAAAGAACTTTTGCCAAACGAAGATTATATTTATTTTGGTGATTTAAAAAATTGTCCTTACGGTCAAAAATCAAAACAGCAATTAATTGATTTAACAGCAGATATCTTCAATTATTTTAAATACGAAGATGTGAAGGCGGTTGTTATGGCTTGTAACACAACCTCTGCAAATGTTTACGATGAATACAACAATAAATTTGATTATACACTTTATCCTATAATTCAATCTTGTGCAAAAATTATTTCACAATTACCAATTGAACGATTAGGAGTGTTTGCAACCTCTGCAACAATTTCATCTGGGGCTTACAAAAGAGAAATTAACAAGTACAACTCAAATGTCAAAGTGTTTGAAATGTCTTGTCCTGGCTGGGTTCAAATTGTAGAAGGTAACAAGCAAAATGATGAATTGAGTATTGAGTTAATTAAAGAAAATATGGATAAAATGCTTGAAAACAATCCTGACAAAATTCTTTTAGGTTGTACTCACTATCCATTTTTGTTAGATGTTTTATCAACATTTGCGCCTCGTGATATGTTTATTGACCCAGCAGAATATTTTGCAAATTACATAAAAGAAGATTTACAAAGTCGTGATTTACTCAATAAAAATGGCGGGCATGAAAGATTTTATGTAAGCGCTAATCCAAATGAATTTAAAGTTGCTGCAAAAATGTTCTATGATTTGCACGAAGAACCTCAATTGATGAATTTTGCAAGAGCATAATTACTAAAGAGCTTAGCATTAAAAATGCTAAGCTCTACATTTTTCTATAAATTCTTTCTATAAATTCAATAACTGTTTAACTTCTCTACGTTTAACTTTTCTTGTTGTTGTTTTTGGAAGTTCTTTTTTGTAAACGATGATGTTAATTGGTCGTTTATAAGGTGCTAAATGTGCAGACAAGTGTTTAACTTCTTCTCTTACAATTTTGTTTAATTCTTCGTCTGATTTGTCAGCCATATAGCTTTCTTTTGGAACAATTACAGCTACGATTTCTTCTGTACCGTCTTTTGTACCGCCAGAACGAGATGAACCCATTACACAAACTTCTGCAAAGTTGTTGCTAGATTCAAGAACAGCTTCAACTTCTTCCGGAAATACTTTTTTACCACCAGAAAGTACAATCATGTTCTTAATTCTGCCTGTAATGTGAATGTGTCCGTCTTTATCTAAATGACCGATATCTCCTGTATGCAACCAGCCATCTTCGTCAATAGTTTCAGCTGTAAGTTCTGGTTGATTATGATATCCCTTCATTACTGAAGGACCTTTTAATTGAATTTCGCCTGTTTCTTTGTCAATTCTACATTCAAAACCTGGAAGTGGTTTACCTACTGAAGTATAGTCTTTACGTTTATCGTAGTTTACTGATACAACAGGGCTAGTTTCTGATAAGCCATAACCTGCATAAACTTTGATACCAATTGTTTCAAAGAAGTTTGCAACATTTTTGTCAATTGGTGCGCCACCAGAAATGCAACCTCTGAATTGACCGCCAAAGTTATCATGGATTTTCTTAAAAATCATCTTCTTAATTCTGAATGAAGGAATGAATTTTGCTATATTAAACATGATAGGGAAAACTTTTTTAGCAATAGGGTTATTGTGAATTTCGTTTTCAATACCAGCTTTTAATAATTTTAAGAAGGCTGGAACAACTACCATGAATTGAACTTGTTTTTCTCTCATAATCATCAAAATGTCTTTTGGTTTTAATGATTGAGTGTAATAAACTGATGTTCCTAACAACAAGAAGGTTGAGAAACCAACTGTTAATTCAAACAAGTGATTCATAGGTAAGATTGATAAAATTTTTGTATTTTCACCTGCAGGAATAAATTCTGGAACAACTGTGCTAAGAGCGTTTAGTTGTGCAAGCATGTTTCTAAATGAAATTTCAACGCCTTTAGGATTACCTGTTGTGCCTGAAGTGTAGATGATGAAAGCTGTTGATTTTGAGCTTCTGTGTCTCCATTTGCAGTGAGGTGTTGAATTTATTGTGTATAAACTTGGAAGTGTCATGTTGTAGCTTGGTTCGTCCATAACGATAATGTGTTTGATTGACGGAACTTCCTTTTGAATTTCTAATGCTTTTTCAATGTAAGTTTGTGAAACTAATAAAACTTTTGGCTGGCAATCTGTAAGGATTGAAACAAGTTCAAACTTTGTCAATTTTATATCAAGTGGAACTGTTGTTGCGCCTGAAAGAATTGATGCAAAAACGCAAGCGCCGTATTCTGGCTTTGATTCAGATAGAATAGCAACTCTATCATTTTTTTGAACTTCTAGTTCGTTGATAAGGTAGCTACCTAATTTTCTTGATAAAAGCCCTAAACCTTTGTACGTAAATTCTTTCCAACCTAAAGCTGTTCTAATACCTAATGCAACTCTATCTCCGTATACATCAGTTTTTTCTTCTAACAAAAGAAGAACATTGTTTTTTCTGTATTTCATCTTCCTCACCTATTTATAAGTATTCTTCCATTAAGAATGTCCTAGTATTATAAACTAAATGGCGTAGCAATGTCAATTTTACTATACATGTAATAATAATATACATGTATGAAATTTTAATATTTGTATACATTATAAGGGGGATTTTTGTCATTATTTAATGTAAAAAAATGTAAACATACCGTATAATAACCATGATTATGGTTGACTTTTAGCCAACTGTCATTAAAGACAAAAAGAAAGTATAAATAGTCGAAATACGAGAGAAAAAGAAGAAAGTAGTTATACAAAAAGATAGGAGAAACCGCTTATGGGTATGGCAGCATCACAGGCAAGATACTTAGGTCTTACCGCAAGAAAAACAAACGTTGAATATGAAGGTCAACAAATTAACCAAGCTCGTACTGCATTAGGTAACCAATCAGCTACTTTGTGGAATCAAATGTTAAGTTTGTCAATTCCGACATGTCCTAACACTACTGATTACACAACTGTACAATACTCATTCAGTGATGGTTACAACAAGTACACAATTTCTAACGTTCAGTCAGTTGAAAAAGAAATTGACGGCGTTAAGTACAACAAACAAATTACTTATTACTACAATCAAGACACATTCAAGGGTATTCAATCTAAGAATACAAACCCTCAAGCACAAAAAATTGATGATTGGTCTGCAACTGTTAATACAGACAATATTGAAGTTGTTGATGACGGTGCTGGCGGAGTTAAATACGCTTTGGCAGGTGACAATACAATTGAAGTAACAAGAAATACTGTTGATACAAAATCAGCAGAGTACACAGCTTATTTGAAGGCTAACAAGCTAGATAAATTAGATGATGGCGAAGAATTGTATTCATTCAAATATACTGACGCTGACGGCAAAGAACAAACAGTTTACCAACGTGGTAACGATATTGTTAACTTAGAGGCTGGAAATGTTGGCAAAAAAATGAGTTCAGCAACATTGGCTAACAATCCGTCTTACATGGTTGGTAATTCAAAAGCAACATTATATGATCCAAACGATAAAGAACAATTAGCAGCTTATGAACAATTAAAACAAGACTTCCCAGAACAAGATTTTGATGCGGATCAAGTTTATGTTTATAAGAAAACAGGCAACCAAATGTTCTTTGCTAAGAAATCGGACTTAGATGCTTGTATTGCAAGTGGTCAAGTTGATGTAAAAGATGACAGATTCCAAATTTCATCTCAAATTGATTACCAAGCTCCATTGAATCAATACTATGCAACAACAATTTCTCAAAAAGTTGAAAACACAGATTACGCAATTATGGACGATTTCTCTGGCTCTGGTCGTTTTTCAAATGTAAAATTAAGCACAATGAGCGATACATTTGAAGTTCAATCAGAAGAAATTACTGATGAAAACGCTTATAATGATGCGATGAATCAGTACAACTATGATGTTACAAAATACGAAAAATCAATGGCAGATATCAACGCTAAGACATCTGTAATTCAAGAACAAGATAGACAACTTGAATTGAGATTGAAACAGTTAGAAACTGAACAAAAGGCTCTAACAACAGAAATGGATGCTGTTAAAGGTATTATTTCTAAGAACGTTGAATCAACATTCAAAACATTCTCATCATAGTAAACAAATTAAAATGCTTAGAAGTGCGTTGCGTTACATATATAAACGCACTTCTAGAGCGGATAGTAGTAACTTATGTAACGCACAACCCCTTAAACGAGGTAAACGATTATGTCATATAAAAATGATAGTTTATTAGTTATAGCAAACAAATTCGGTGCAGCATCAGGCGATGCAAAGGTTCAGTTATACGAAACTTATGACCGATTAAGAGACTTGACAGTATCAGGCTCAGCAAGTTCTGGTACAGGTTTTGAGTTGGCTGGTGGTGCGTTGTATAAAGTTGCAAGTTTGTTTGCACCATCGTCATTTATGACAACATTGGGAGGTACACAATCCTTTAATATCCCTGGTACATCATACTGGTCACCGATTACAGGTTCAACTGCACAAGTTAATGGTACAACATCTGCCTTCGGTATTGGTAATTTGGGGAGTTATTCGGGATTCCCAAATGGTGCAGCAGGATTATCCCTAAGTGGATTTGCAACAGGTGGCGCATCATCAATTACGGATACTTTAAGCGGTTTCGGTACATCAAGTGGTGTTGTAACAGGTGGTGCGTCATCAATTGGTGCAATTGCCGATGTTGCAAGTGCAACAGCTTACGGTGTTGGTACTGCAAATGGTTACGGTATTGGCCTGCAAAACGTAGTAATGCCGGTAGCTGGTATTTTATCAGGTTGGGGCGGTATCATGACTGCTGCTGCTCCTTACTTGGGTGAATATGGTTTGCCTGCAATCGTTATGGGTAACTTGATGCAAGGTACTTCATCAGCAGCCTTATCAGCTTATCAAAGTGTATCTTCAAACATTTTGGCTAATGCTGATACAATCCTTTCTAACAAGGTTAGAAATATTGAAACTGTATGTAAAATGCTTGATACACAAGGTGAAATTGTTAGAAAAATGTTAAAAGAAGGTATGGATTCTGATTCAAAAGCAATCCAAAACTTATAGTTGAAGAAATTCGGTAATGGAAACACGTACATACTTAAGAGTAATAATTTACAAATTATTTGTAAACAACGTTTTTATAAAGACTTTGACCTCGATTGTAAATTTTTATTACAATTTGTGGAGTTTTTTGCCTGCAAAGCTAAAGTTTAAGAAATCTATGCCGATAACATATTCGGATATGAAGAGAAACATCGTTTTCTTGAGTATCACGGGTGATAAGATAGACTGTACATGATTAAGACATGTTACAAACTTTTCAAATCATGCTAAAACATAGGCAATTATTGGAAAGAACATGTTTTTAAATATGTGAAGGTCAATCTATAAAGTTAAAAAGGAGTGAACGATATGTTCCAATCAGAAACTTTACAGACTAACTTCAAAAGACTTATGAACTTCTTTGCTTATACAAGGAACTATTTCGCAAGAAATAATCCTATAAAAGCAATGGCAGACGATATAGTTAATGCACTAAAAGAAGCTTTAACAGTACGTAAAAAGTTAAAAATGGCGCAATACAGACTAAATTATCATAAGTATCAATTCAACCGTATGGAAGCCTTGATTGCAGAAAACAATCAACACAACTTCTTGAAAGGCAAGAACTTAAACGAAACCAGATAAAGGGATAAAACAATGGGTTTACTTACAGCTTCAATGAGAATGTTCACTTTGAACTCACAAAGATTGGATTTGGAATACAAAATTCAACTTGTTTCTCAAGCTAAAGCGGATTTGACAGTACAAGATGCACAATTGATTAACGCAGGTACAGACTTGAGTGCTGATAGTCCTGTTCTTAAGCAATTAGAGGCAAGAAAAGAAAGATTACATTTGTTAGAAAAGAAATTAGATCAGCAAATGATGCAATATCAATCTCAGTTGAAAATGGTTGAAACTGAATTGAAATCTTGTCAGAACCAATTTGATAAGAATGTTGCAACCTCTTGCGGTTACCAATAGAAAGATTTAAAAAAAATGGCGCTTGTCCACAGGACAAGCGCCATTTTTTCATGCTTGCCTTAATTGACAAAGGTCTAAAAATACGATAAAATGGTATATTATAGCAATAAGATGAGAGGAGAAATAATTAACAATAGAATACAATGTCATTCTGAACTTGTTTCAGAATCTCAAAGTATCAGAGACCCTGAACTAAATTCAGGGTGACATAAAAGCTAATACAAAACATAATGTCATGCTGAACTTGTTTCAGCATCTCGAGATTATCCAGACCCTGAACTAAATTCAGGGTGACATCAGAATTGAATATAAAACCTTATGTCATTCTGAACTTGTTTGACAAAGCGAACAGGCGAAGTATGAGCCTTGTGAGCCTGTCCCCCGTGTGACAGAATCTCATGTTTTAAAATCTAAAACAAAAATATTTACTAAATAAAATAGCCGTGATAAAATGAAGAAAAAGAGGTGAAATATGATTAGAAAATTAAAACAAATTTTTAATATACAAAACGAATGTCGTTCTGAACTTGTGGCAGAAACGCATAAAAGATACCGCAACATATTGGAAGCCTTCACTCTTGCTGAAGTACTAGTTGTAATCGGTATTATTGGTGTTGTATCAGCGCTAACTATTCCAAATTTGCAACAAGGTACAAATTCAAAAGAGGTAACTACAAAGGTAATAAAAGCAAAAGCAACAATTGATGAGGCTTATGGTCGTGCTATTGCGACTTATGGTGATCCTTGTCTTTGGACAAAAGGTCAAACAACGGCAGCTGCTCAAGCTGCGGTTTGGTATAACCGTATATTTGAAAATTTAAAAGTGGATAAAGATTGTGGACTTGTGGATAATACTAATAGGACTTGTTGGGATTCAACTTCAAATTTTGGCAATACTTTCTATAAAGTTAAGTTAGCTGATGGAACATCAATGGCAATGATTGCAAATACAGGTGTTATTGCATTGGGATATAACTGTGGAAGTTATGGCATTGCATATAGTTTTTCTATTGATATTGATGGACCAAACAAAGGTTCTGGAAATGATTGTGATGATATATACACATTAAGTTATAATGTAACATCTTTTCTTGGTGATTATTCTGGAAATCTTAAAAAGAACTCAGCCGAGTGTGCTGCTTGGGTATTGGATAAAGGCAATGCTGATTTCTTGAAAGCATCTACAGATGGTAATACCTTTACATGTAAAAATGGTAAACACTTAGATTGGTCTAACAATACAACTTGTAACTAAGAATTTTCTAAAAAATAAAGAGACCCTGAAATAAATTCAGGGTGACATTAGAATTGAATATAAAACCTTATGTCATTCTGAACTTGTTTGACAAAGCGAACAGGCGAAGTATGAGCCTTGTGAGCCTGTCCCCCGTGTGACAGAATCTCACGGTTATAGAGACCTTGAACAGTCTTGGTTTATTCGGGGTGTCGACAGAGTAATGTCAATCTAAATGTCATTCTTTCAGGGGCTCTTTGTTTTTTCAATGATTAATCAACCTTTTTCATTTGTAAACAACTTTACATCAATTCTTTTCTTGGTATAATTTAAACAAAAGTAATTAGAAAAGGTGAAAAAATGAAAATCGAATTAGAAAAACAAGAACACAATGTAGTAAAATTTAACATCGAAATTCCTGCAAAAGATGCAGTTGAAGCATATAACAGAGCTTCTCAACGAATTTCTCAACACGTAAATATTCCAGGTTTCAGACGTGGTAAAGCTCCTAGAAATGTTGTTGAGCAACACGTAGGCGCTGATAGAATTAAATACGAAGCATTGGAAGGCTTATTACCAAAGGCTTTTCAACAAGCTATTCAAGATAATAAATTAGACGTAATCTCTCAACCAACAGTTGATTCTTACGATTTTAATGTAGGCGAAGATTTAAAATTAACTGCAACAGTTGAAGTTAGACCAGAATTTGAATTAAAAGAATACAAAGGTTTAACAGTTGATGTTGAAGAATATGTTATCCCAGAAGATGCTTATCAAAAATCTTTAGATAATATGTTAGACAGAGCTGTAACATACGAATTAGTTGTTGACAGACCTGCAAATAAAGAAGATTTAGTAAAATTTGACTTTGAAGGTTTTACAAACGGTGAAAAAATTGAACACGGTGACGGTAAAAACTACACATTAGATTTAGCTCACTCTCGCTTTATACCTGGATTTGCAGAACAATTAGTTGGTCACTCTGTAGGTGAAGAATTTGAAATTAACGTAAACTTCCCAGAAGATTACCACGAAGAAAAATTAAAAGGCGCTCCTGCAACTTTCAAAATCAAAATTCACGAAATTAAACAAAAAGTTCGTCCAGAATTAAACGATGAATTTGCTAAGAAAATCGGTTTTGACAACGTAGAAGCTTTAGAAAAAGATATTAAAGACTTCTTGCAAAAAGACAAAGAAGAACGTGATAGACGTAAAGCTGAATTGGCAGTATTTGACAAAATCTTAGCAGATGTTCAAATTGATGTTCAACCTTCTATGATTGAAAGAGAAGAACAAATGTTATTAGCTGATTACAAACAACGCTTAGCAAGTCAAGGTTTCACTTACGAACAAGCTGTTGCTCAACAAGGCGAAGACGAAATTGTTGATTCAATTAAAGCAGATGCACTAAAGAGAATTAAAAATACTTTGGTTATCGACAAAATTGCTAAGTTGGAAAATATTTCAATGGACGCAAATGATATGCAAGGTAAAGTTGCCGAAATGCAATCAGCTTATGGCTTAGACAAAACAGAAGTTATGAAACAGTTAGCAATGAACCCAACAATGTTAAGCTCAGTTTCACAACAAATTATCAGCGAAAAAGTTACAGATTTCTTGCTTAAAAATAACACAATGAATTATGTAGCTCCAAAAGCAGACAAGAAAAAAGCTAAAAAGGCTGAATAGGCAGTTTTTATGTCATACTGCAACAAGTGCGGTATCAAGAAAGAGACCCTGAACTAAATTCAGGGTGACAAAGAGATAAAAACAAAATATAATGTCATTCTGAACTTGTTTGACAAAGCGAACAGGCGAAGTATGAGCCTTGTGAGCCTGTCCCCCGTGTGACAGAATCTCACAAATAAAGAGACCTAAAACTAAATTTAGAGTGACAGAAAAATTCGACGAAAAAATAAATATAATTCATAATATATAGAAAGGAAATACTTAAAATGAGTTTTGTACCAGTAGTTATTGAACAATCAAGCAGAGGCGAACGATCATTTGATATCTTCTCAAGATTGTTAAGAGAAAGAATTATCTTTTTAGGCACTCAAATTGACGATATGGTTGCAAATTTAGTTGTTGCACAATTGTTGTTATTAGACAGTGAAAACCCTGAAAAAGATATTATGTTATATATTAACAGTCCGGGAGGTTCTGTAACAGCTGGTTTTGCAATCTATGATACAATGCAACATATCAGAGCTGATGTTTCTACTATCTGCTTAGGTCAAGCAGCATCAATGGGTGCTTTCTTGTTATCTTCAGGTACAAAAGGAAAACGTATGGCTTTACCTCACTCTAGAGTATTGATTCACCAACCTTTAGGTGGCGCTCAAGGTCAAGCTACAGATATCGAAATTCAAGCTGCTGAAATTATCAGAATTAAAAAATCATTGAATGAAATTTTGGCATCTAACACTGGTCAATCAATCAAGAAAATTGAAAAAGATACAGACCGTGACTATATCATGACACCAACAGAAGCATTAGAATACGGTATGATTGATAAAGTTGTATCAAGAGATGCTTTAAAGTAGGAGAAAATAATGGCTAAGCACGATGATAGCAGACTAAAATGTTCATTTTGTGGTAAAACTCAAGACCAAGTTAAAAAATTAATCGCTGGTCCTGAAGTTTATATCTGCGATGAATGTGTAGAGTTATGTAATGAGATTTTAGACGAAGAATTCTTTGAAAATAAAGAAAAAGAAGGCGCATCTAAAGAAAAATCTGGAAAATCAGCTGAAAAAGCAATTCCAAAACCTCATGAAATTAAAGCATACTTAGACGAACACATTGTTGGTCAAGACGATGCGAAGAAGGTGCTTGCCGTTGCTGTATATAACCATTACAAACGTCTACGTCACAACAAAGACGAGGACAAGGAGAAAAACCCTGTTGAAATTCAAAAATCTAACATTTTGTTAGTTGGTCCAACAGGTAGTGGTAAAACTTTATTGGCACAAACTTTGGCTAAGTTACTAGATGTTCCGTTTGCAGTAGCAGACGCAACAACTTTAACAGAAGCTGGTTATGTTGGTGATGACGTTGAAAACATTTTATTAAGATTGTATCAAAATGCAGAATTTGATGCTCAAAAGGCTGAAACTGGTATTATCTATATTGATGAAATAGACAAAATTGCTAGAAAATCTGAAAATACATCAATTACAAGAGATGTTTCTGGTGAAGGTGTGCAACAAGCATTATTGAAGATGATTGAAGGTACTGTTGCAAATGTTCCACCTCAAGGGGGAAGAAAACACCCTCATCAAGAATTTATACAAATTGATACAAGCAATATTTTGTTCATTGTCGGCGGTGCTTTTGTTGGCTTAGACAAGATTATTGAAAGACGTTCTGATGACGGAACTTCTTTAGGATTTGGTTCAAAACCAGCTTTAACAAAGGCTGAAAAAGAAGCTGAAGAATCTAAAATGTTGAAGAAATTACAACCGGAAGATTTGTTAAAATTTGGTTTAATCCCAGAATTTATTGGTCGTGTTCCTGTTTATGCAGTTCTTGATCAATTAGATGAAAAAACATTAAAGATGATTTTGACAGAACCAAAGAATGCCATTATCAAGCAATATCAATGCTTGCTTAAAATGGACGGCGTTGATTTGGAATTTGAACCTGATGCAATTGAAGAAATTGCGAAGGAAGCTATTAAACGTAAAACTGGTGCTCGTGCCTTACGTTCTATCGTTGAAGAACTTATGCTTGATGTTATGTATGATGTTCCAACAAAAGAAGACATCAAAAAGTTTACAATTACAAAAGATATGGTTGTAAACCGCAACAAGGCTGAGTTAATTAAACTTCCAAGCAAAAAAGACAAAAAAGTAAAAGAAGAAATTGCATAAAATATGGCAAATCAACTACAAAAGACTTTAATTTTAATTGACGGACATGCTTTAGCATTCCGTCAATATTTTGCGTTAGAACGTACAGGAATGAAAACCTCTGACGGTACTCCAACTTGGGCAGTTTATGGATTTTTTAAATCAATTTTTGACTTGTTGAAAAACAATGATATTAAACCTGATGCGATTGCGGTTGCGTTTGATGTTGGCAGACAAACTTTCCGTGTTGAAAAATATCATGAATATAAAGCTAATAGAGAGGCTATGCCTGACCCTTTGCGTACGCAATTGGGCTTAATTGTTGACGGCTTAAAGGCTTTCAATATTCCAATTTATACAAAAGAAGGTTTTGAGGCTGATGATGTAATCGGTACTATTACGGCAAAAGCGGCGAAATTAGGTCACAAAACCCTTATTTTAACTGGTGATCAAGATTCTTTCCAATTGATTGATAGAGAAGGCTTGGTTAAAGTTTTAATTCCGTCAAAAGGCGAATTGATTGATTATGATTGGTACAAGGTTCACGAAAAATTAGGTGTATGGCCAAGCCAAGTTATTGATTATAAAGGTTTACGAGGGGATACCTCTGATAATATTCCAGGTGTTAAAGGTATTGGTGAAAAATCTGCTCAAAAACTTTTGACAAGATATTCTCGATTAGAGGATATTCTAGATGATATTGAAAATATTCCAGAAAATGCGATAAGAAATAGGCTTAAAGCAGGTATTGAAGATGCAAAATTGAGCAAATATTTGGCAACGATTGTTAGAAATGTTGATATTGATTTCGATTTCGAAGATACAAAGGTAGAATTGCCAGAGATTTCGCAGGTTGTAGAATATTTGAAAAAAATGCAGTTCTACAGTTTTGTAAAAAATATTGATAATATTTTATGCACATTTGACAAAAATTGTGACGAATTACCTGTAAAACCTCAAGTGGTAGAGCAAAAAGAGGACAAACCTCTCGTGCAATTTAAAGAGGATAACACTCCTCAAATGCAGTTGGGCTTGTTTGCAAGTGTTGTAAAAGAAACTGTTGAAACTGAAACTTACGACAGCAAAACGATTTCAGACGTAAACGAATTAAATAATATAGTTCAAGAATTATTGAAAAAAGAAGAAATTGCACTAACTTTTGTTTCTGATTTTGAAAACGCTGTAACAATTGATTTAATTGGTTGTGCGATAGCTTACAAAGATGAAAATGAGAAAATACAAGCTGTTTATGTTGCAAATAAAGACGGCTTAATTGAGGGATTAAAACCTGTTTTTGAAAATGAAAACCTTAAAAAATACACATATAACGCAAAAAATGACATAAATATTTTAAAATCAATTGATATTGATTTGAAAAATATTAGTTTTGATACCGTTTTAGCAAGTTATATCAAAAATCCAAATCGAAGTCACGATCTAAACGCTCAAGCATTAGATTACATCAATCATATTTCTTTTGAATTAGATTTCCCAACTAAAAAAACGAAGTTTGCTCAGCTTCCACAAACAGATTTGATAACTTATGCTCAAGATAACGCATTTTCAATTTATAAATTGACTCAATTTTGGTTAAAAGACTTGTCTCCAGAAGAATTGAAACTTCATGACGAAGTTGAATTGCCACTAACTCACATTTTGGCTCAAATGGAATATGATGGTGTTGCGCTTGATGTTGATTATATGAGTGAGCTTTCTGAATATATGACACAAAAAGCGGAAGATTTACAAGCCAAAATATACGAAATTGCAGGAGAAGAATTTAATATCAATTCACCAAAGCAAGTTGGCGAAGTTCTTTATGAAAAGCTAAATATTCAATTGAAGAAAAAACGTGGCAAGGCAAAACCTTCTACAAATGTTGAAGTGCTTGAGGAATTAGCATCTGAATACCCAATTTGTAGATATTTAATTGATTATAGAAAATATACAAAGCTAAGAACTACCTATACAGACGCTTTACCTCTTTTGGTAAGTTTAAAAGATAGAAGAATTCATACAACTTATAACCAAACGGTCACTGCAACAGGTCGCTTGTCGTCTTCAAATCCTAATTTGCAAAATATTCCGATTAGAACTGAAGAAGGCAACAAGTTGAGAAACGCTTTTATTGCTGAAAACGAAAATGATTTTATTTTGTCATCGGACTACTCGCAGATTGAATTACGCTTGTTAGCTCACGTTTCTGGCGATGAAAACTTGATTTCAGCGTTTAATTCTGATGTTGATGTGCATAGTCTAACAGCTTCAAAGGTTTTTGATGTTCCTGTTGAGCAAGTTTCAAAGGAGATGCGTTATAAGTCAAAAGCAGTAAATTTTGGTATTATTTACGGACAAACTCGCTATGGATTAGCAAAGGCGCTTGATATTCCGGCACAAGAGGCGCAAAACTTTATTGATAAATATTTTATGACGTATCCAAAAGTTAAAGATTATATGGAAAATACTGTGGCTTTTGCTTATGAACACGGTTTTGTAGAAACAATTTTTGGAAGAAAACGCTATTTACCAGAATTAGCAAGCCCAAATAGAATGATTAAAGAGTTTGCAGAGCGCGCTGCGATTAATCAACCGCTTCAAGGTACTGCTGCAGATTTAATCAAAATGGCTATGATTAATGTAGATAAAGTGTTTAAGGAAAATAATTTAAAATCAAAAATGGTTATGCAGGTACACGATGAACTTGTGTTTGAAGTTGTTGCAGATGAATTAGAACAAGTTAAAACTCTTGTAAAACAAGAAATGCAAAATGTTGCAAACCTAAAAGTACCGTTATTAGTTGATATTAATTGGGGTAAATCATGGAAAGAACAATAAAATTAATTTTAATATTTTGCGCTGTAATCTTTTCTGGTTCAGCTTTTTGTGCAGAACAAATTATAGTTCAACCGTTGTCAAATTTGAACGCAACTCAAACTATTAATGTTAACAGAGAAACAACTCAACCTGCGGTTTCGCCAACCGTTCCACAAATGATTCCGTTTGAAAAATGTACTAAAAAATATATGGTGCCAGTTGATAAATTATACTTTTTAGCACTTGCAAGTATTAATGCTAACAAATTTTTTATAGATGAAATTCAATCTAAAAATGGCTATATTTTATTTAGAGCAGCAAACAGAAATTTTATGGTGTCTGTTTCAAAAGTTGATGCAAAATCAGCAATCATAAAAGTTGTACCAGCTGACAACAACTACTTTTTCCCTTTGGGAATTTTGACAAATTTCTATAAATATATTGATTTAAACATTAATACACCGATTGAAAATTTAGGCTAATTATTTTGACTTTTTTCATCTTGTTTGATGAAATTGCAAAGTTCTTCAAGTCTTTTGTCTTCCATTGCGTCGATAAGGTCTTGAATATCTTTTATTTTACCTAGTGCAAAGCCTGTTTCAGCAAGAAGTACGCAGTCGTTGCAAAGTCTGTATTCACCGTATTGAATTGAACCTGCGTAAGATTTTGTTTGACCGCAGCAAGAGCAATCAAAGTATTCTTCTTCAAGTTCTGGGCGTTCTTCCAAGTCGTCTAATCTCATTTGTTCTACGACTTGTTGCATTTCTTCTACAATTTCTTCTCTACTTTTCATCAATTAACTCTTTCATATCTTTAATTGCTTTGTCTAAACCTGCAAAAATGGACTTTGAAGTTATGCTATGACCTATATTAAGTTCAGAAACCCCATGAATTTCCATTAATTTGCTAACATTTACATAATTAATTCCGTTACCTAAAATAACCTTTAAACCGAGTGTATTTGCTAAAACTGCGCTTTCTTTTAGGTCGTTAAATTCTTTGTCATAATTTCCTGTTTTGAAGGCTTCCGCAAATTTTGCTGTATTAAGTTCTACGTAATGCATTCCAGCTTTGTATGCGCTATGAACCTGTTCAATTTGTGGGTCAATCAAGACGCAAGCAAGAGAACCTTCGTACATTAAAGGCACCATAAAATCATTAATTTCTGTTTGATACTTCAAAACATTAAAACCTTTTGAAGGTGATTGTTCGTTTGTCTCTGGAACAATACAAACAATGTCGGGAACACAGTCTATTGCGTGTTTTTGGTATTCTTTTGACATCGGAATTTTTAGGAGAAATCTTGTTCTTAGATGTGCTTTCAAATTTTTAATATCATAAGTGTTTACGCTATTAACAAGGTCTGAAACGTAGGCTATAATACCGTCAGCGCCAGAGCGTTCACAATATCTTGCGCATTTCAATAAATCGGGTTCGTTTCCGCCGATTGAATTTCTTAAATTTGCTAAGTAATTGATGTTAACATTTAAAAGCATTGCTTAAATTTTTTAACCTCGTTTGTAATTTTTTATTTGTAATAATGCAGTGTAAGATGGCATTATTGTAACTTTTTCAGTTTTATCTTCTGAGTTTGAAACTTCTTCAACAGCCTCAAATAAATCGGGTACAACCTTGATTTTTTCAGAAGGTACTCCAGCGTATTTCAATCTTAATGCCATATCATTAGCTCGAATACCAGATGTGACAATGGTTTTTTCCGTATCCTTTAGCAATTCAAATTCTGCGTCCCATAGCCAAGAAACATCTCTGCCGTCTGCAAAATTGTCGTTTATTGCTATTAATATTTTAGAACTTAAATCAACAGTTTTCAAGACCTCACTAGCACCAGCAGGATTTTTGATAAGTTGAATAATGGTTTTATGTCCGTTAAATTCAGTCTTTTCAGCTCTTCCAAACATTGCTTTGTAAGTATTTAAAGCGTTTTGAATTTCTTCCTGCTTGTATCCGATTTCTAAAGCCATTGAAATTGCAGCAAGTGCGTTATAAGCATTGTATAAACCGATTGAATCGAAGGTGTAATGAGTTTCTTCGCCGTTGTGAAGAACTGAAATTTCAATGTAATCGTTGTAAATTTTTGCGTTACCTTGATAATTGCATTTTGGACGTTTGTAACCGCAAGAGCAGTAATAATGACCTTGTTGAGCATAAAAACGCTTTGAATATTCTAAAGGTTTTCCACAAATACAGTTGAACATTTCGGCTGGGGCGTGAGAAATTGTGTGGGTTTCTGCAAATTCTATGTTTTCAAAACCATAATATAATTTTTTGTTATCGTGTCCTAGATTTGCAACAAGTGGGTCGTCAGCGTTTAAAAGTAGCACTAAATCTTTGTTTTTGTCGATTGCTGATTGAATTTTTTTAGCCGTTGTGTCAAGCTCGCCGTATCTATCAAGTTGGTCACGGAATAAGTTTGTTACAACTAAATAGTCTAACTTCATATAATCGTAAAGTTTTGAAAGGTATGCTTCGTCTGATTCTAAAACGCAGTTGTCGTAACGCTTTGACGGCACAACATTTGTTGCAAAAACATTTGCAATCCCAGTCAACATATTTGCACCTTGAGCGTTGTGTATAACTTCTTTGTTATTCGCCTCTAAAATTTGTGCAATAAGTCCAGCGGTTGTTGTTTTGCCGTTTGTGCCTGTTACTGAAATTTTTTCGTGCAAAATGTATTTAGAGCAAAAGTTTAAAAAATCAGGATTAGTTTTTAGCGTAAACATTCCGATAAAAGAAGTTCCGCTAGAACGTCCAACGATTTTAATAAGTAGCTTAATCAACCTAGCCAAGAAGATTGATATATAAAATTTTAATCTGTTCACAAATTAATTCTTTCTAAGGATTTCAATTTTTTATTTTTACTATATAATACATATACTAATATAATATAAAAAAGAAGAATAAAGAAATGAGTTATATATTTGTAATATTTTTTATACTTGAATTATTTGCCGTAATCGTTTTATGTGCAGGCATTATGCATATAGATAAAAAGGTTAATGCCTTGACTGAAAGGTTTAAAGTAAATCGTCATACGTTAAAATTTAAACTTAGAGCGATTTATGATGTGGCAAGTTCATTTAAATGTCAAATGAAACAACAACAAAGAGAATTTTTAAGACGTAGACGAGAATTCTATAGAAACATTATCAAAGGTACTTTGGTAGGGATTTTGTTGTTTTTCTTCAAAAAAACAAAGCTTAAGAAAAAAATTCTGTTAGCAGAATTATTATTAGTTATGTATGATACCTTTAGGGCGGATTGTCTCGTCTAATCTTGTATGATAAGAGATTATATGTTACAATAAGCTCAAAATTTAAGAAAGTAGAGGTTCAAAATGTGCAACAAAAGAGACGATTTTAGTTTTGGAATAGGAATTTTAGCAGGCGTTGTCGGCGGTGTAATTGCAGGTGTTCTTTTAGCTCCTAAAAAAGGTGAAGATTCTTGCAAAGATCTTGAAAAAACAATTAAAAATTTGATTGAAACTCAAGCACCAAATGTTAAGGCTGCTAAAAAACAAGCAATTGAAGCAATTGACTTAGTTAAATTTAAAGTAGAAAAGAAAATTAAAAACATAGCAAATGCTTTAAAATCTGAAAAAATGGAAAAAGCTAAAAAATTAGAAGAAGCAGACACAGATTACGATATTAATTAATAAGAAGAAAAGGAATTGAAAAACAATGGAAACATCTCAAATTTTATTAAATAACGGTTTAACATTTTTGGCAGTTGCAACAGGCATTATGCTAGTTGTAGTTGGCGGATTTTTAATCAAATTGATTATTGATTTATCAAAATTGGCTCAAAATGTTGACGAAACAACAACAGTTGTAAGAAATGAATTGCGCCCAACATTGCGTGAGTTGAACGAATCTTTACATACAGTAAATGATTTTATGAAATCAACTGACAAAGGTATTGATAAAATGAGAGATACCGTTGAAAATGTCTTTGGATTTAGCACAGCGACACTATCAAAATTGAAAATTTTTTCAGGCTCTTTGGCAAAAGGCTTAGCAAAAGGTTTTTCAACAGTATTAAAAATGTTTTCAAAATAGCCTAAATTAGCAATTAAAATCTTTGCAAAACAGGTTAAAATAATAAAGTCAAAATTAATAGTAAAGGAGAATTAATATGTCATCAGCAGGAAAATTTTTAGTAGGTTTCACAGTAGGCGCAGCACTAGGTGCAATTACAGGTATCTTATTAGCACCAAAATCAGGTGAAGAAACTCGTGAAATGATTGCAGATACAGCAAAAGAAGTTTTAGACAAGACTGACGAAAAAGTTAAAGATATTCAAGAAAAAGCAGAAACAGTAGTTTCTGAACTTCAAAAAAAAGGTGATGAAATCATGGGTAATATCCAAAACTTCATCAATGAAAAAAAAGAAATGTTTAACAAAGACTAATTCTAAACATTAAAATTTAATTTTTTTGTAAAGCGGAGCCGTTTGTACAAACGGCTCCGCTTTATTATTATATTTTCGTAACAAGAGTGATAAAAATTTATTTTTAGGTTATAATCAAAATATAAAATAAAAAGAAGATGTACGGGCGAAAAGACGAAGCCCAAGAAAGAAGGAAAGAAAAAAATGGTAGATTCAAAGAAAACGCAGTTAGAAATTGGCGGAAAAGTTGTTGAAATCGAAACAGGCAAATACGCTAACTCTGCAACATCATCAGTTACAGTTAGATGTGGAGACACAATGGTATTCGTTCATTGCTGCGTTAGCAAAGAACCTCGAGTAGGTATTGACTTCTTCCCATTGTTAATTGATTATGAGGAAAGAATGTCATCAATCGGTCGTATACCAGGTGGTTACAACCGTTCAGAAGGTAAAGCGAGCGACAAGGCTATCTTAATTTCAAGATTAATTGATAGACCTATCAGACCACTATTCCCAAAAGGATATAGAAATGACATTCAAATCGTTGGTCAATTGTTCAGCTATGACCAAGTAAACCAACCTGACACATTAACTATGTTAGGTGCATCTTACGCATTGATGTTATCAGGCGCTCCATTTGAAGGACCTATCGGTGCTGTGAGAGTTGGTAGAGATGAAAACGGCAACTTTATTGCTAACCCAACTCACCAAGAAGCTGAAAAATCAGATTTAGATATCGTAGTTGCTGGTACACATGACTCAGTAATCATGGTTGAAGCTGGTTGCAAATTTGTTACAGAAGAAGATATTATGAATGCTGTTGAATTTGCTCAAGGCGAAATTAGAAAACAATGTGACAACCAAGTTGCATTTGCTAAAGAATGTGGCGTTGAAAAACAAGAATTTGTAAATCCTTATGACACAACAGAATTGAAAAATATCATTCAAGAAGTTGCAGGCGATATGATTCACGATGCTTACCACAACTTTGATAGAGCATATAGACAAGAAAAACTTGATGAAGCTAAGAAATTAGTTAAAGAAAAAGTTGAATCACTTCCAGAAGATGATCCAATCTTGAATATGATGGAAGAAACAGGCATTGACTTTGTTGCAGAAGAATTTAAAGCTGCTGAAAAGAAAGTTATGCGTAAAATGATTCTTGAAGAACACGTTAGAGCTGACGGTAGAAAACCAAACGAAGTTCGTCCAATCTGGTGCGAAGTTGGTGTAATTCCAAGAGCTCATGGTTCTGCAGTATTCACAAGAGGTCAAACTCAAATTCTTTCAGTTGCAACTCTAGCAGGTCCTGCAATGAAACAAGAATTAGACGGTGTTGACCCTCAAACAGAAAAAACTTACATGCACAAATATATCTTCCCAGGTTTCTCAGTAGGTGAAGTTAAACCTCTAAGAGGACCAGGAAGACGTGAAGTTGGTCACGGTGCTTTAGCAGAACGTGCAAACATTCCAGCATTACCAAGCCAAGAAGAATTTGGTTATACAATTCGTGTAACTTCAGATGTATTAGAATCAAACGGTTCTACATCAATGGGTTCAACTTGTGCATCATCAATGGCATTAATGAACGCAGGTGTGCCTGTTAAATGCATGATTGGTGGTGTTGCAATGGGTATGATTAAAGAAGAAGGCTACGAACCAGTTGTATTAACAGATATTCAAGGTATTGAAGACTTCTTAGGTGATATGGACTTTAAAGTTACAGGTAATGACGATGGTATCACTGCATTGCAAATGGATATGAAAGCAAAAGGTATTCCAAACGAAACATTAAGAAAAGCATTATACCAAGCTAAAGAAGGCAGATTACACATCTTAGGAAAAATGAGAGAAGTAATTACTGAACCAGCTAAGGAATTATCACCATTTGCACCAAGCATTACAACAATGACTATTCCAACAGAAGATATTGGAACAGTTATCGGACCTGGTGGTAAACAAATTCGTGCTATTATTGATGCTTCAGGCGCTGAAATTGATATTCAAGATTCAGGTCTTGTAACAATCACTTCAAACGACCAAGAAGGTGCTAAAATTGCTATCAATATGATTAAACAACTTACTTTTAAACCAGAAGTTGGTATGGTTATGAAGGGTAAAGTTGTAAGAATCATTCCTATCGGTGCTTTCGTTGAATTAGGCGGTGGCAAAGACGGTATGGTTCACATTTCTCAAATCTGCAAGGAAAGAATTGAAACAATTGAACCACACGTAAACGTAGGTGATGAAGTTGTTGTTAAGATTATCAAAATTGACGACAAAGGCAGAGTAAACTTAACAATCAAAGGTGTTACAGACGAAGAAAAAGCATCTGTAATGTAATTTGAAAGTTAAATAAGATAAATTAACGGGGTCGGTTGGAATTTTATTCCAACCGACCCCGTTTTTGTTACGAAAAATTAATATAATTTTATTTTTAAGCAATTTCTGATATTCACCTAATTTACATGCGACATATGTAGAAAATAAGTTATAAGGAAGGAAGGTTTAAAAATGAATGTTTCTACAAATGTTATGCAACCAAGTTTTCAAGCACGGCTAAAGAACAATGATTTAACAAAAAATATTGTGAATAAAATGGATGATAAAGAGGCATTTGCAATGAAAGATGCCCTTACAAAATTGACAAAAGTTGCGCCTGATGATATTTTGGAAGTGAAAAAAGTTGGAATGTCACGAAAACACGGTTCAATTTATGCTGTTGTGAATGAAGCTCGAAATAAACAAGTTGAAATTGGAGGATCGAATGGTAGGCTTGTTGATATTTTGAGCAAGGCTTCTGAAAAAGGTTCAGAAATGTATAATAGATTGTTTGAATCTGATGCAGATAAAGCTAAAAAAGATATTTTTGATATGATGGCTTAATTAGATAAATGTTAATAAGGCGGTTGGGATAAAATCCCAACCGCCTTATTATAAAAAAATATAATCGTTTAGAGCAAAAAAAAACCACTTATTAAAAAAGTGGTTTCGGAATTTTTTTTGTAATTCCTCGTGTAGAAGGTTAGTGTGTGGTAGGTTAGTGTGTAGTGTGTGTGTTTTGTATAAAACTTTCTTCTTCTTAATTAACTCTTTAAATATCTCTCGTACTTATATAAAGTATTTTTGAAAGGGCAGATTTCAGACATGTGGATTTTTGTTACAAAACTTAATTTTTATTTCTGAAACTCAATAAAAACGGCATTTTGTAATTAAATTTATGTGTGATATAATTAAGAAAAGAGAAAAATTATAGAGGTTTTAACATGTCAATTAGAAAAGTTGTAAAGTTTGGTGATCCATTTTTAAGAGAAAAAGCAAAAGAAGTTCACAAAGTATCTAAAAAAATTCAAGATTTAGTTACTGATTTGTTAGATACAATGTATGCTGAAAATGGTGTTGGCTTGGCAGCTCCTCAAATTGGTGAAAATTATAGAGTTTTTGTAATTGACGTTTCAACTGGCGACCAACCATTGAATCCAATGGTGTTTATTAACCCTAAAATCATTAAAAAATCAGGTGCTACAATCAGTAATGAAGGTTGTTTGAGTTTTCCAGAGGCTTATACAGAGGTTCGTCGTTATAGCGATGTTATGGTTAAAGCTATGGATAGAAAAGGTCGTTCTTTTGTTTTAGAAGCTCATGACGGTTCACTTTTGGCTCGTTGCATTCAACACGAAAACGATCACTTAGACGGTATTCTTTTTGTCGATCATGCGTTGAATCGTTTTGATGCAGAAGAAACATTGAAAGAACACAATTTGCCACCATTACAAGTTGATAAGATGCTTGAAGAACCTGAATTACAAGCAAAAATTGAAGAATTATTAGAAGCAGTAGACACAACTGAAGAAACAGAAGAACAAGACGAAGATGACAAATAAGATTAAAGTTGTATTTTTTGGCACTCCAAAAATTGCCTTAAAATCATTAGAATATTTAATAAATTCAGACAAATTTGAGGTTATGGCTGTTGTAACTCAACCTGATAAACCAGCAGGACGTGGACATAAATTAACTATGTCGCCTATAAAACAATGTGCATTAGAAAATAATTTGCCTGTGTTTCAACCAAAATCAATTAGAAAAGAACCTGAAATTCAAGCAGAATTGAAAAAACTTGAACCAGATTTCTTTGTAACTTTTGCCTTTGGTCAAATTTTGTCGCAAGAAGTTTTAGATATTCCAAAATATGAAACAATTAATTTGCATGCGTCATTATTGCCTCGTTACAGAGGTGCAAATCCACTACAACGAGCTATTATCAATGGTGATAAGAAAACTGGTATTTGTACAATGATTACAGAACTAGGTTTGGATTGCGGTGATGTTTGTATGCGTGAACCAATCGAGATTCCTGACACCTTGAACTGTGTTCAACTGTTTGATATTGTGAGTGAAAAATCGCCAGAAATGATTGAAAAAACGCTTGTTGGCTTAGTTGATAAAACATTGACACCTGAAAAACAATGCGAAGATGGCGTTTGTATGGCAAATAAACTTGCAAAAGAAGAATGCAAAATTGATTGGACAAGGTCTGCACAAGAAATTCACAACCTTGTAAGAGGTATTTATCAATGCCCAAGTGCATATTTTATGTTTAACGATAAAATTATAAAAGTGCTTGAAACACGTGTGGAAACTGGAAAAGGCAATGCAGGTGAGTTTATAAATATTACAAAACAAGGCGTTGAAGTTGCTTGTGGTGAAGGAAGCCTTTTATTGATGAAGGTTAAACCAGAAGGCAAGGGCGAAATGCCTGCACGAGATTGGTATAACGGAGTTAAAAAGAAATGATTTCAAAAGGAATTAGAGGTGCAATTACTGTTGATGCGAATACTGAAGATGCGTTAAAAGACGCAACTTTAGAGCTTTTGACTGAACTTGTAGAAAAAAATAATATTGAAGAAGCTGATATTTCGCACGTATTTTTTACTTTAACAAACGATTTGAACGCTGCATTTCCTGCAAAATTTGCACGTTTAGATTTTGGTTGGAAAAAAGTTGCAATGATGTGTCATCACGAGCTTGATGTTCCAAATTCTTTACCAATGTGCTTGCGTGTAATGCTTGTTGTAAATTGTGGCGAAAATTTTGAACCAGAATTTGTATATTTGAAGGGTGCTGAAAAACTTAGAGGCTAAATTATGATGTATTTTGATAATTTAACCTTAAAGGCTTTTGTAGAGGAAAATTCAAACTTTTTTACAGGTGCAAGAATCCAAAAAGTTCAGCAACCGACCCGTAGAGAATTTATTTTTACGCTAAGAAATAATGGCGAAACTCGAAAATTTTATGCAAATATTACACCGAACATGCATCACATTTGCTTTATGAGCAAAGAAAATGAGGCAAAAAGATATTTGGAAATACCAAAACAACCGCCGATGTTTTGCATGCTTTTGAGAAAATATGTAGAAAGCGCTAAAATTTGTAGAATTGAACAGCCTTTTTATGAAAGAATTTTAGAAATTTATATTGAAGCATATAATGAATTATCAGAAAAAATTCAATTATGCTTGGCGTTTGAACTTATGGGAAAACATTCTAATATCGTTTTATATTCAACCGATACGAATATGATTTTGGGGTGTGCGCATAACGTCGGTTCAGAAAAAAGTCGTGATAGAGAAATGCGAGGAAATGTTCCATATATTTATCCGCCAAAACAAAACAAACGAGATTTTTTGAGCTATTTTGGGCAAATTAATTTTGACTTGCTTGCAGATGATTTTTATGGTTTTTCAAAACCTTTTGCAAAAATGTGTGAAGGGCAGGATTTAGAAACAATCAAGGATTTTCTTGAGTTGAAACACCTTTCACCAGTTATAAGTGAGGATTTTTCAAAATACTCCTTGTTCAGTAAAATTTTGTCAGGGATTTCGCAGGAGTCTGTAAATTCAATGATTGACAACTATTTTGCATATCATCAAAACAAAGAAATTTTGTCAAATCTTAAAACAAAATTATCGACAAATATTCAACATCGTTTAAAGAAGGCAAAAAATTCGCTTGATAAAATTAATCGTCAATTGCAAAAAGAAAAAAATGCCGAAAAATACCGTAAATACGGCGATTTGATTATGGCAAATTTATACAATTTAAAAGAATACTCAAAGACTTGTACCCTAACAGATTGGGAAATAAATCAAGAAATTACGATTGATTTAGATGAAGCAAAAACTCTAAAAGAAAATGCAAATCGCTATTTTAAACTTTATAATAAGTCAAAACGCTCATCAGAAAAACTGCAAGAATTGAAACAAGAGCTAGAAGATGAAATTGGATATTGCACTCAAACGCTTTATACAATTGAAGTTGCAGATGACAATGAGATTTTAAACGAAATAAAAGAAGAAGTTTTGACAGAAGATACACCTAAAAAAACTCAAGTTAGTAATATTGAAACTCACGAAATACAAGGTTTCACAGTATATGTGGGCAAAAATAATAAACAAAACGATTTCATAATTTCAAAACTTGCAAAAGATAATGACATGTGGTTTCATTCGCACAATTGCGCAGGTTCTCATGTTTTGCTAAAACTTCCAAATGGCGAAGAACCTAACGACGAATTGATTTTTGAGTGTGCAAAATTGGCAAAAAACAATTCACAAGGCGCAAATTCAAGCAAAATCGGCATAATTTACACTCGCAGAAAATATTTGCGTAAACCACCAGCAGCAAACTTGGGTTATGTAACTTACAAAAATGAACAAGAAATTATAATTGACTAAGTGGTGTAAGATTGTGGTGGCAATCAGTTCCGCCAGTTTTAATCAAACCGTATTTGTCCGCAATTTTCTCCATAATGTGGCGAGAGTGAAATTTGATAATTCCTCGATGTCTGTCATAAGGATAGTAAACTTCTAACCCGTCAAGCCCAATATCTTTAAGCGTTTTAACAAAGTTCTCCATACTGATACACCAACAACAAGCAGGGTGAGCTAAAACGGCGATACCGCCTGCGTTATGAATAGCCTGTATAAGTTTTTTTACATCTCGTCTTGCAAAAATTCTAACCCAATCGGCTTCCGTTTCTTTTTTGTTTTTTGCTAAGAATGGCTTTAAACCTTCGTTGTGAACGTCAATGCCGTAGCCTAATAGGTGGAAGAAAATTCCTTTATACCAACAATCAAATTCAACGCCTGTAATTACAAAGTTTTCGTTCAATAAATCTGTTTCTAAATAGGCATTAACTGTGTTGTGGTCTGTTACTGCAATATACTCAAAGCCTTTGTCTCTAGCTTGTTTTAGCAATTCTTCCACGCTCAATTCACCGTCAGAAAATTTTGTGTGAATGTGTAAATTGACGTTATTTAAAAAATTTTCTTTCGTGAACGACTTAATTAATTCTTTGTAATCCATTTTCATATTTCCCGTATTTATAATAAAATAATTATACAATAAATTTACGAGGATAACTATGGCAAACGAAAACAAGACAGTGTTTGGTACATTTACAGAAGCGGTGGGCATTTATTTACAACACTTGCCAACCTTTCTAAAATATATGACTTTTCCTGTTTTAGGACAATTTTTCGGTGTACTCCTTGCTTTTGGCTTGTCTTTAGGGTTTGCTTTTAACGCAACAACTTCAGGCGTTGACCCGTCAATGATTTTGCCACTTACGCTGATTTTGACAATTCCAGGTTTGGTAATTTTTGCAAAAGCCTTTTGGGAATACTTGATTGCCTATGTTGCAATTTCTTCAATGGCTGAAAATACAGTAAAATCTGGAAAAATTTATGATATTAAGGCTCATAAACAAGTCGCACTTAAAAGAGTGCCTGATTTTGTAGGACTTTGGTTGTTATTTGGGGTATTCACCTCAGTTGCTCTATTACCGCCAATGTGGGGCTTTGGTGCTGTAATTTTTATTTTCTTGGTTTTAATCTTTCAAGTGTTTACATTTGAAAAGTTTGCAACTCCGACAGAATGTTTTAAACGTAGCTGGGTGCTTGTTAAATCAGATTTTTGGGGCACTTTAGGCTTGTTAGCTTTAGTTGGATTTTTAACTTATTGGTTACTACCAAAAGTTTTTGAACTTATTTTAACTGCAATTCAAGTAATGACCTTGCTTACAATGTTAATTGATCCAATGCTTACAGATTCAATAAACACTTGGAATACTGCGCTAACTACTTTAGGAGTTCCGTTTGTAATTACATCTTTAATGATTACAAAAATGATTGTAGGAACAATTGTTTCAACTCTTGTAATTTGCTATACTTTGCCAATTCGTTCAATTGCGTGGACTTTATGGTATAAAAAGTTGAATACAGCAATGATAAAAGCTAGTTCTAAGAAGAAAAAGAAGGCTGACAAAAAAGAAAATGTTTAGATGTAAGTATTGCAAGAGCGTTGATAAATTTGAATTGATGTTTGCACCGAGTTATAATGGTAACAGAAATTTTTCCCAACATTACAACAATAGAAATCAAATAGAAATAAGCGTTGACGGATATGCATTTGTACCGTCACTTGATTTTATGAACGAACATGCAGTATGCAAATATTGCGGTCAAACTTACACTTGGGAATATGAATTTGAAAACGAAAGGCGAAAAAGAAAATGAGAAAAGACGGAAGACAAAATAACGAATTAAGACCTGTAAAATTTATTAGAGATTTTACAAAGAATGCGCTAGGTTCAGTTTTGGTAGAATTTGGTGATACAAAGGTTATAACAACAGCTTCAGTCGAGATGAAACAACCAAAATGGATGGATAAAGAGTCAACTCAAGGTTGGGTTACTGCGGAATATTCTCTTTTACCTTCGTCAACTTCAACTCGTTGTGATAGAGAACGAAACAAAATTTCAGGCAGAACACAAGAAATTCAAAGACTTATTGGCAGAAGCCTTAGAGCTTGCGTAGATATGGAAAAAATGCCTAAAATGACGATTACAATTGATGCTGATGTAATTCAAGCAGACGGTGGAACAAGAACTGCAAGTATTTGCGGTGGTTTTGTTGCACTAAAAATTGCGGTTGAAAAATTAATGAAGCAAGGTATATTAAAAGAAAATCCAATCAAAGACGAAATTGGCGCAATCTCAGTGGGTATTGTAAACGGCGAAGTTCGTTTAGACTTGTGCTATGAAGAAGATTCACATGCTCAAGTTGATTCAAATGTTGTAATGACAAAATCTGGGAAAATTATTGAATTTCAAACAACAGCAGAAGGTGACCCTTATGACCAAAAACAATTAATGGAAATTTTTAATACCGCAAAGGCAGGCATTGAACAAATTATTCCATTGTATGAATAATTAATATTTAAAACAGAGAAGAAGCGCCGTGACATTCGTCACGGCGCTTCTTTAATTCTAACAAATCCCACTTATTACGATATTAATTATACTCATGCATCAAGCACAAATCTTTTCGGTGCTTTTTGCCGTCGTATTTTATCAAATCAAGTTCTTCATAAAGACTTTCAGTTGCTCGATTTATTGTTTTTGCATTACGTGTAACTAAAAGAGTTCTGTCGCCTGAAGTTTCGTACTCTAAATATTTATTTTTAATCGTATTAAAGTGGGCAACTTTTGTGTTTTCATCTAAATCGTCAAGTCCTGTAATTACAGAACCGCTTTTTCTTCCAGATGTCAAAACAGCTGAAACTGCCACCTCGTCGCTCATATCAATTTTTTGGTAATCATCTGCAAATGAACCCATTGAGCAGGCTTGCATTAAGTAGTATAAATTTTCGTTCATTAACGATAAAACGCCCTGACAATCGTGCTCTTGTAGTGAAGAATTAAATTCTAATGCGACAACATTACCATCTGGTGTCAAAACTGCATCTAAACCTAAAATCCCGATGTAGGGTTTTCCATTTTGAGCTAAATTATCTAAGGTTGGGAAGATAAATTCGTTCATTATGTAATGTTCAACTTCGTCTGAAACCTTGTAATCTGGCGCATAACAACCCATTCCTGAAGTTAAAAGCCCACCGTCACCGTCTAGAGCAAATTTGTAATTTGCAACCGTTGAAAGTGGTAAAGCATTGTAGCCGTCTGTAATTACATAGAATGAAAATTCGTGTCCATAGATGTAATCTTCAATAATAATGCGCTGTTCTCCACGTAAGAAAGATTCTTCAATGAAGGATTTTGCAATCGAATAAGAACTGCAAATTAACATTCCGTTTATGTCTCTGTGTGCGTCAGTTTTTACCACAATTGGCATTTGAGCGTTTCTCGCATAATCTAGTGCGAGTGGTTGTTTTTCAAAAATTCCAAATTTTGCGGTTGGAATTCTCAATTTATACATAAATTTTTTGCCCAATGATTTGCAGGTACAAATTTCTGCTGCTTTTGCACTAGGTCCAAAAACTTGTTGACCGTTGCTTTCAAAAAATCCTGCAATATCAGCTCTTATAGCTTTTTCACTTGAAACAACTGTCAAGTCAATAGAATTTTCCATTGCAAATTCTAACAATTTAACGTCTTCGTCTTCTCTGATATCAACGCAAGTACAAAATTCCTTCATTGCATCATTACCGCTTGCAACAAAAACTTTTTCAACGCAATCAAGCTCAGATAATTTTTTTGCTAGGGCATATTCTTTTGCACAACTTCCAATAATTAATACATTTTTACGATTTATTTTTTTCATAAAACAATTATACTACATAAAAAGTAGGAGATTTATTAAGATATATTAATTTTTCTTGATAAGTTTCGACAAAAAATATGACTTTCTAAAAATTCTCATTAAATAAAAAACACGAGAGAGAGAAATTTTTAAGAGCGAGCGAGGTCTACATTATGGCAAACACAAACAACATTATTACATTATTCAATAATTTTTTAGCATCACCAGCAGTACGTCAACAAGTTCCTGCAACTACAACTCCTGCTGTAAAACCAGTTGATTCAAATCCATTTAATCCAAATCCATTTGTTACAAAAACTGTAGATATGAATAATTATGCAAAAAACAGACCTGTAAAAGGTGGTTACTTTGCTGGATATTATAACGGTAAACCAAATATCGTTGGACAAAGATTATTCGTTGAAGTTTAATTTCGACGACATTAGGTCGGTACGTTAAAAGTAGTTAAAGAGAAGGACATGCTAATTTACTTGATTGGCGTGTCCTCCTTGTAAACAATCTTTTATTGAATCAAAAGTTACGCTTAAAATTCTATTTATTGAATCTTGAGTGTTGTATGCTACGTGTGGTGTAATAATTACATTGTTTAATTGACTTAAACGTCTTGTAATAATTACCTTTGAGATACATTCTTTGTCAGAATTTTCAAGTTTTTCAGTGATATCGCCATAACCAAGACTAATTTTTTCGCACTCAGTCACGTCTAATCCCGCACCTGCAATGTTTTTGTTTAAAAGTGCATTATATAAATCTTCGCTTTCAATTAGCTCTCCTCGTGCTGTATTTATAATTATTGCGGTATGTTTCATTAAAGCTAATTCTCGTTTTGTAATAAGATACTGAGTTTCTTTAGTTAAAGGCACATGGAGAGTGATTATATCTGCCTCTTTGTAAATGTTTTCTTTTTCTGTGTATTCAACGTGATAATTTTTTGTTAGTTCAGGTCTTTGCAAATAATCAAATGCTAAAATTCTCATTCCAAAAGCGTGGGCAATTTTACAAACTGACGTACCTATTGCACCAGTTCCAATTACGCCTAGAGTAAGTGCATTAAGCTCTCTACCTACGTAATTATTTGTATCAAATTTGAACGAATGAGAATCATTTAAGGCTGGGATTAAGCGCCTTACAAGTGCTAACATTAGCGCAAAAGTGTATTGAACAACCGAATGAGCACCATAATTTTCTACATTCAAAACTTTTATATTTTTGTTGCAACAAGCATCAATATCAATGTGGTCATAGCCTGTAGAACGAGTTGAAATAATCATCAAATTAGGAAACTGCTCTAAAATTGTTGGTGTAATTTCAGAGGTTATAAAAACGCTTATAACGCTTGCTGTATCTTTAATTTCTTGTGGTAAATTTCCCACAGTTGTTTCGTTTAAACTGCTTTCAAAAAATTCAATATCAAAATCGTGAAATTGGTGTCTTTTAAAAAATTTCTTTTCTGCATCTTTATAATCAAAAATCAACATTTTTAAACTCATAATATGCTCCTTTTTTCAAAATATTATGAGTGAATCAGAAATATATTTATATTCGACAAGTAGTTAATTATAAAAGTAAGGGGCGGAGCCGAAGGCTCCGCCCCTTACAAAAAACTTATTGATACATCGTGCTTAAAAATTCGTTGTAAACATTATACCTGTAATCTTTTGCTGCTTGAGAGGTGTTAAAAATATTATTGTAATGACTTGCGACATCACCGTAGGTTGAGCGATTTTCACCGTTCTCCATTAAATCGTGAGTGTTTGAGTAAGGACATTGAGGGAATAAGTCGTGCATTTGCATATAGACAGGAAGTTTCCAGCCTGGATTACGATATGCGTGAAGTGCATTTTTAATTCTGTTTAATCGTTGTTCAAAAGGCATTCCGCCACGATCATTGTCGTCTGAAATTATAGGTCCTGCGGCATATTCGTCGTTCCAACTTTGTTTGTCATACTCGTGAAGGACATTATTGAAATCGTCAGCTCTGCCCCAATCGTTACCAGCAGTTAAGCCCATTTCTTTGAAACGAGGATTCATATCACATTTTTCGCCAATTAATGCGATGTCACTTCTGCCTGTTTTTGAACGAATTTGTTGGGTTATATATTGCATTTGGTTGAAGTTTGGAACAGCTCCAGAACCGCAATAATTACCCATGTCCCAATTGCCAACGTGTTTTGCGCTGTCAAAGAATATTGCATCAAATCCTAAATCAACAGCCCAACAACAAGCATCAATGTAGGCTTTTTCGTGCTTATACCAATCGAAAGGCTCGCCTTTTACTGTCATTTGACCTGCCGAAAGTGGCATTCTAATACCTGTTTTTAAACCTCTTAAATGTGCCATGTCGTTGAATGCTTTAACTTGTTCGTCGTCACCCATTCTTTGACCGTCACGAGAAAGTTTGTCAGAGGTTAAATTTTTAGAAATTCCTGAATGTAAATCAACAGTGTAAAGTGAAGAATGACCTGTTCTGCCGTCATTTTCTCTGTACATTGCAGGATATAATTGAGATAAAACTATACAGTTTGCGTTACTCTTGCCAGATGGAGGTATTGCGGGAAGCAACTTCATAACATTAAGTAATCCTTCGCTCTTTTTATCGCCTTCGGTTAGCGCAACAGTACGAGGATTGATTTCTATATAATTAGCTCGACGTCCCCATTTGTCACCGTAGTTTGGTGTTGGAATGTATGATGGAATACCTGGATAACAGTTTGGTTGCTTGTTAAGAGTACAAATAGATTGAATTGCGTCCATTGGCGAGCGCTTCAATAAGTCTTCTGGGTTTGTATCTACCCATTTTTTCCAACCTGTGTTTCCGCCTTTGTATAAATGACCTTTTGTTTCGTTATCTTCGTAAACATCGTTGTTACCTTTTAATATCCAAAAAAGTTTTTTGGCAGGTTGTTGGTCTCCGTAATAACCTTTAAAATTTACTAAAGATTTGTTGTAAATACCCATCATTTCAAGCGCAGAGGCTTTTGCATTTTTCTGCACGCTAATAGGTGATGTCATTTTCAAAGGTTTGACATTTGACACATGAGGAGTATTTTTAACAACATTGAGTGCAGAAACTTTCATACTTTATTCAATGTGCGTAATAAAAAATATTGCTAGAGCCTTGTGCAATTATTTACAAACTTTTACACAAGATTTTTCTAGCATAAACGTGTTTATTTTTTCCTCTAAATGCGTGTTAAAATGTGCATTAATTTCTTTAATAAAATAGCAAGGACTTGTTACGTTTATTTCAATAATTTTTTCGTCAACAACATCTAATCCTGCCATTTGAATTCCAATTTTTTTCAAGCCTTGAGCAACTTGTGTGAATTTTTCTTTTTCGCTTGCTGTTAATATAGCTTTTTTCAAAAATTCATCAGAATGTGTGTTAAATTTAAAATCATCTTTTGTTGGAAGTTTTTGAACACATTCATCTAAAACTTCGCCGTTCAAAATTAAAACCCTTTTATCTCCGTTTTGTGCTTGTGGTAAGTATTTTTGAATCATAGCAAGCGATTTACCATCGTGAGTTAGAGTTCTAATTATGCTCAAAGTGTTTTTGTCACCTGCTTTTAGGTACATTACACCTTGCCCAAAGCAGTTGTTTAATGGTTTTAAAATAATTTCTTTGTGAATATTTAAAAAATTTTCAATGTCGTCTTTTGAAGCGGTAACAATGTTTTCAGGCATGAACTCACGGAATAAATTTGCGTGAAGTTTTTCGTTGAAACTTCTTATTGCGGTTGTGTCGTTGATAATTTGGGTTTTCGCTCTGTCAACAAAGTCAAAAATGTAAGTTGCGCTTATGTAATCGTTGTCAACAGGGGGATCTGGGCGGAAGAAAACTTTTTCAAATTTGTCTTCTATACAAAAATCTTCTGCATTCTTTTCGTAGAAAATGTCGCTGTCTTTTTCGTAAGTCTTGAAACATTTTGCATGCCCCTTGCCGTCTTTCAACGATAGGTTGTCAATGGTTGTAATGTAGGTTTCAATACTATTTTCTAAAAGTCCCTTAACCATCCAAAAATTAGTTACAAGTTTGTTAAATTCAAAATATTTTAATTCAATTCTGTCGATAACGACAAGCATGTTGCGCATAAATACCTCTTTTCAAAAATATTTTAGCACTAACAAAATCTTACGCTATACCACTTAGTCTACTTTTGAGTCATGCTGAACTTGTTTCAGCATCGCAATATCTTTCCGAAAAAACAATGAGACCCTGAAATAAATTCAGGGTGACATAATGTTGTATAACTGAATTTAAGATAAAAATAGTCGTGTAGGTCAGGCAATGCCTGACAATAGCTAGAGCGCCGTTTCTTTTGAAACGGCGCTCTATTTGTTAGAATATCAATTATCTCAATTATGAGAATAATTGGAATGATTTGCTAATGTTGTCACCAATCAAGGATTTAACTGAGTCGTATTCAGTTTTTAATGCACTGTGTTCAGTATCCATTTCTTTCATTTGTTGGTCTAACTTCTTTTCTTTTGCGTTGATTTTAGCTGTTTTAGCGTTGTACTCAGCTTCTGCCTTTGCTAAATCTGTTGTGTCAGAAGTGATTGCCATTTGAGTATTACCTGAAACGGTGATTTCTTTCGCATCAGTAACGAAGGTGTGTGCAACCCATTTAGGTTGATAACGAATGCCACCATTACCTTTTGGTGCTTCGTTTATCAGTTTTTCTATTTCTTCTCCGCCTTCACCAATGTAGAATTGACCTGATTCAACCATTTCATACATAGTTGCGGCATCAACGTTACCAGAAAATACTTCGTTTGTTTCTCTGTTGATTAATTTATAACCAAATTGAGACAAGTTTTTAGGTGTTAAATCAACTTGTTGCGCTTGACCTGATGAGTAATCAGTGTATGTTAATTTTGTTTTATTTAATGCTGTTGTATATTCGTTTGCAACTTGTTCTGATTCGTCTGCAAGACGAATTTTTGTATTAGAAATTTGTTGAGAGCGTAACTCAATATCATTCATACGAGATGTGATAGACAATAACCTTGCTTGTGATGCTGACATTCCCATAATTTAGCTCCTTATCAAGTTCCTTACATTCGTAATATCGGCACAAAACCATGTAGACTTAATGGTTTGAGAGCGTTCTGTTACATTTGTTTACAAAGTTATCTTGTAATTTGGTTAAAATTGTTCCCTATTTGATTTTTGTACAATGTGTTTAAAACGTAGATGTCATTTTCGCTTGGCTTGTTTAAAGTTTTTTGGTGAGGTACAAACATAATATCATCAACCTCTACACCGTGCCCAAGTCCAAGTGAATGACCCAATTCGTGCAAAATCGTGTGTAATATGGTTGCATTATCAATTTTTTTAGGTGAATTAGGGTTCGGCAAGCCAATATCAATTGTAATAGCCTTAATTTCTGAAGCTATAATACTTCTGAACTTACACATACCTTCTAATTTTATTCCGACCTTACTCCAATTTATTACTATATCAGCGCCTTGAGGTGATGTTATTTGTTGAAATTTTACAGGTGCGTACTCGTTCCAAATTTTTATTGCATTTGAAATTGCGTTGTAATAATCTTGCTTTTCACTCATGCTTAATGGGGCAACGATTTGAGACACAAAAATATTAATAATAGTTTTGTTAAATCGTGTCACTTTGCCATTTATAAGCGAATCTTTTATGTAGTTGTCGATTAAATTGGAAACCATTTTATTTGTTTACGTAAATGTCTTCAACTGAATTTGGCGCTTCGTTAGGTGTGTAGTTTTTTAAATATTCAATTACTTCTTCCGGAGTTTGTGCTAAATAGTACAATTCACGAACGCCTTGTCGAGCAAAATTTTCGTTGATTATGTGTTCAAAAAATTCAAAAAGTTTGTCGTAAAACCCATTTGTGTTCAAAAAGATTACAGGTTTTGTGTTGTAGCCAATAATTTTATGGTCAAGAATTTCTGAAATTTCTTCTAAAGTGCCAAATCCGCCAGCAAGTGCGATTACGGCGTCGGCATTGTTGTCCATTTTTGCTTTTCTTTCTCTCATTTCTTCTGTCAAAATGAAATCGTCACAATTTCCGCCTTCGTGCTTAACAAATTCATAAAGTTTTTTGGGCATAACACCTAGAACCTTACCACCGCCACCTTTTACTGCTTTTGCAACCTCGCCCATAAGACCAAAGTCAGAACCGCCATAAACTAAGTTGTAGTCGTTTTCAGCAAGTAATTCACCCATTTTTTGAGCGTCTGAGTGATAACTTTTATCTAAACCATTGCTTGCAGAGCAATAAACACATATATTTTTCATTCTTCCGTCCTTTTTTTGATTATCATAGCATAAAATTTTTTCTCATACTGTAATAGTGTAGTATCTTTCTGTTTAACATTTCTATATATTTTTTTAAAAAGATAGCACTTTTTAAAATTTATCATTATTATATTAATTAACTGATTAAAAAAGGAGAAATGCATGAAAAAAGTTTTAATTTTGACAGTAGCTGTTTTTGTCGTAATGTCAACGGTTGTAATTGCAGCTTCAAAAGATTATTACCAACAATATAGAGCACCAATGTATGGAACTTATCGCCCTGCAAATAACTATGCGCAACGCCAACCAATGTATGGCAACAAACCGCCGATGATGTATGGACAAATGCCACCGCCACCACCTTATGGAAATATGCAACCACAAAAACATTATGGCAACGTGCCTCCAATGTATGGCAATCGTCCCCCACAACAACCAGTTAAAAATCAAAAACATTATCCTAAGACTTTGGAGTTGTTTGATGAAAGCAGACCCGTAGCACGATAAAATTTTAGTTTAAAAAAATCTTCTTCTGTGATATAAATTGTTTATATATTATTGAAGGAGATTTTTTATGAATAATTATGTTGTACGAGTTTTAGAAGAAACTAAAAAGAAAAATGCTAATGAGCCAGAATATTTACAAGCTGTTGAAGAAGTTTTAACGACAATTGAACCAGTTGTTGAAAAACACCCAGAATATGAGGAATTAGGCTTATTAGAACGAATGATTGAACCCGAAAGAATTATTACATTCCGTGTGTCTTGGGTTGATGATAATGGTAAAGTTAACGTAAATAGAGCATTTCGAGTTCAATATAGCTCTCTAATTGGTCCTTACAAAGGCGGTATAAGATTACACCCAACTGTAAACCAAAGTATTATGAAGTTTTTAGGTTTTGAACAAATTTTTAAAAATTCCTTGACTGGTTTGCCAATCGGTGGTGGTAAAGGTGGTTCAGATTTTGACCCTAAGGGTAAATCTGACAGAGAAATCATGGCATTTTGCCAAGCATTTATGACAGAATTACAAAGACATATTGGTCAAGATGTTGACGTTCCAGCAGGCGATATCGGTACAGGTGCGAGAGAAATAGGCTATATGTTCGGTCAATTTAAGCGAATTAGAAACGCTTATGAAGGTGGTGTTTTAACAGGTAAAGGCTTATCTTACGGAGGTTCTTTAGCAAGAACAGAAGCAACAGGCTTTGGCTTAAGCTACTACATGCGTGAAATGTTGAAAGCAAACGGCAATCAGACATTTGCAGGCAAAACTGTTTCTATTTCTGGGTCTGGAAATGTTGCAATCTATGCATGCCAAAAAGTTCAAGAAATGGGCGGTAAAGTTGTTGCGATGAGCGATTCAAATGGTTGTGTATATGATGAAAACGGTATAGATTTAGCAACAATCAAAGATATTAAAGAAGTTAAACGTGGTAGAATTAAAGATTACTTGAAAGTCCATTCTAACGCTAAATATATGGAAAGAACATCTGCAGATTCTCCAATCTGGACAATTAAAGTAGATATTGCACTTCCTTGCGCAACACAAAACGAAGTTACACTAAACTCAGCAAAAGAATTGGTGAAAAACGGTGTTATAGCAGTTGGTGAAGGTGCAAATATGCCTTGCACAAAAGACGCAACGGAATATTTCTTGAAAAATGGTGTTCTAGTTGCTCCTGCAAAAGCTGCAAACGCAGGCGGTGTTGCAACTTCTGCAATTGAAATGAGCCAAAATTCAATGAGATTCTATTACACATTTGAAGAAGTAGATAAAAAATTAGAAGGAATTATGACTAATATCTTTAAATCTTGTAAAGATGCTGCAGAAGAATATGGGCTAGGCAATAACTACGTTGCAGGTGCAAACATTGCAGCTTTCTCTAAATTGGCAGAAGCAATGAAGGCGCAAGGCGTTGTTTAATTTCAAAATTTGAATATAAATTTAAGGCGCAGTTGGCTTTGCCAACTGCGCCTTTTTATTTAAATAAAAAAATAATTAAAATTGTAGACTAGATTTTAAATAAAATATGTTGTAAACTGAAAATATAAATTCACACGAGGTTTAAATGACTGAAGAAAAAAGAACAACAAAAAGATGGTATGACCTAAATCCAACGGTCTGTATGGCGGTAGGCTTGATGGAGAAAGCCCCAGTGGACAAACAATTGGAATGTGCAGATTTTATTATTGATAAAGTTCAAGGTTATGGCATAAAAATAACAGATAATGACTTGAGTGAATTTATAAACGTATTTAGACGTTGGTACGATAAAAATAAACAAATTCATGATGCGCTTGAGTACTTGAAAATGTCACCAACAGACGTGCAAGTCGGAATTTGCTTGGACTTGATAGAAAAACTAGAAAATTCAGAAGAAAAATAAAGATTTATTCGTAATAGAAGTAATCAAATAAAATGCCTCTGTAGCTCACAAGGTGAGCGCAAGCGAAACCTCAGCAGCTTGTCTGCAATAAAGCCAGCTGAGCGTAGAAATAATAAAATAGAATATAAATAAAATGCCTCTGTAGCTCAGCTGGATAGAGCGCTTCCGTCCTAAGGAAGGCGTCGCACGTTCGAATCGTGTCAGGGGTATTTTTTTGTGTCCTAAAAAAAAATCTCACGTGCGACGCCAAATGTGGACAAGCCACGCACGGTCAGTAAACTTCCCGTATCGTTCGAATCGTGTCAGGGGTATTTTTTGTGTTCTAAAAAAATCAATTCTCACGTGCGACGCCAACTTTGTCATTCTGAACTTGGTTCAGAATCTAATATTGTAGAGTACAGTAGGTCAGGCAATGCCTGACATATAAGCCTTGTGAACGTCTCTTGTGTTTCAGAATCTCTTGTTGTAGAGACCCTGAACTAAATTCAGGGTGACATAGTATTTAAATTAGCAAGCAATTAAATTCTTATTGAGGACAGAAAAATCGTGTCAGAGTGGATTGTTTAAGTGTTAATTGTTACAGAATGTAAATACTCTAACAATGTTACTATTGACAGAAACAAAATCTTGATTTATATTGTTTCTATGGACAGTAACATTAGAGAAATTACAAATTTTATATTGAAACTTCGTTCAAGAGAAGAACTTATGGCATTTTTAAAGGAAATGCTTTCTGAATCTGAAATTGCGACTTTGTCAAAACGATGGCGTATCCTGTCAATGTTGGCAGAAGGCAGAACTCAACGAGACATTGTAAAAGAGCTTAATGTGTCTCTTTGCAAGGTTACTCGTGGTTCTAAAATTCTTAAGGATAAAAATTCGGTTATTACAAAGTATTTTATGGAGGATTCTAAAAATGGAAACACAAACAATCACAAACACTAATATTTTACCTAATGAAGAAGGCTTTTTTGGTAATTACGGCGGACAATTTTTACCAGAAGGATTGAAGGCAGAATTTCAAAAAATTACTGAATGTTTTGAAAAATTAAAAAATGATGTTCTTTTTAACAAAGAGTTAAATGATTTGTTGAATTATTATGTAGGTCGTCCAAGTCCTGTGTATTTTGCAAAGAACTTGTCAGAAAAATATGGCGCAGAAATTTATTTAAAGCGTGAAGATTTGAACCATACAGGTGCACACAAGATTAATCATTGCTTAGGTGAAGCGTTACTTGCAAAAAAAATGGGCAAGAAAAAGATTATTGCTGAAACAGGAGCAGGACAACATGGTGTTGCAACAGCAACAGCCGCAGCACTTTTAGGACTTGAGTGTGATATTTATATGGGTGAAGTAGATATTCAAAAAGCAAGACCAAATGTAGAAAGAATGAAAATTTTAGGTGCTAATGTTGTTTCTGTAAAAAGCGGAACAATGACCTTGAAAGAAGCAGTTGACGAGGCTTTTATTGCTTATTCAAAAGAATATGAAACAGCTCTTTATGCAATCGGTTCAGTTGTTGGACCTCACCCATTTCCAATGATTGTGGAACATTTTCAAACTGTTGTTGGTAAAGAGGCGCATAGACAAATACTTGAAATGACAGGAGATATGCCAAATCACGTAGTTGCATGTGTTGGCGGTGGCTCAAATTCAATCGGTATTTTTAACGGATTTTTAAACGAAGATTCTGTAAAAATTTATGGTGTTGAACCAATGGGTAAAGGTGAAAAGTTAGGCGAAAATGCAGCAAGCATTACCTATGGTAAGGAAGGCATTTTACACGGCTTTAAGTGTTTGTTGTTGCAAGACGAAGAAGGAAACCCAGCAAATGCATACTCTGTTGCAAGCGGTTTAGATTATCCTGGAGTTGGTCCAAAACACTGTTTCTTGCACGATTCAGGACGTGTAAACTATGTGACTGTAAACGATAAAGAGGCTGTTTCTGCATTTTACGAACTTTCTCGATTAGAGGGAATTATTCCAGCGTTGGAAAGCTCTCATGCGGTTGCTTATGCAATAAAATTAGCTCAAGCAAATCCAAACGAAAAAATTCTTGTAAACCTTTCTGGCAGAGGTGATAAGGATATAGCGTTCGTATTAGAGAAATATCCGCTAAAATAAAAATGTTTTAATAGTAAAATGAGGGGAAAGAAATTTCTCCTCTTTTTTGTAATATTGTTTTAAATTTAAGAAAACTCAATTTTCACAAGTTGGTTCAATAGCTCTTGTAGAGAAGATTTGTTTTTGTTTAACCAAGTGCTAAATTCATTGTTGTTTTTCATTGATGTAGAAATATGAATGTTTAATTGAGCGACTATTTCTTTTTGTGTTTTGTTATCTAATTTACCACTACTTTTTTCGCTTGTTAAATAAGTCATCGCCTTTGCTACAATAACCATTGAGTTTTCCAAATCTTTTTGGCTAAAGCCCGTATCTTTTTCTTTTTTTAGTCCCACCATATTTTTAACAACGGCTTTAACAATTTCCTCAACGCCATAAGCTGGAAGTTTTACACCTTCTTTGCTAATAATTTCATCAACGACAAATTTTACAAGTTTTGAACCGAAATTGTCGAAAGATGTTTTTCCGCCTAAAATTTTTGTGGCAACGTCACTTGCATATTTTATTACGATAATTCTATTAACGATACCGCTTGCTCCGCTCAAACCTGCGTTTACAACGATTGACTTTATGTCTAAATCTCTGTCGACTGTTTTTGTTTTGGTGTCTGCAATGTCGAAGGCAATAGATTTTCCGGCGCTATATAGACAACTTCCAAAAACAGAGCCTGGACCAAGAGTGTTTAAAACTACGTTTGCAACAAATTCGACACAAGCTGCTCCTGTTTTTTGAGACGAATTGTATTTGTCAACTCTTTTAATGATGTCGTTTTTAGTACCGAAGGCTTTTTCATAAGACTTGTCACTGTCTGCTTTAATTTGCGCTAAGGTTTGACCTTTCAAACTCTTTTGTGCGGTAGCTTTAGAAGATTCAACTATAAAGCTAGACAAATATCCATACATTTTGTATTTGTCTTCCTTGCTTGCCTTTTCGCAATCTAAGCCGTTTGATGATAGAATTACGTCTAAAACTTTTTTATCACCCAAAATTTCGACTAAAGAGTTTTCCATTTTTTCAAAAATTTCGTCTTTAGTGGTTGTGTGGTTATAGGTTGGAATACTGCCTGTTTGGGCATAAGGGTTTATTCTAGTTTCAGTATAATCTTGTAATTTTCCAGAATTTTTGTTGTATATATCTATGTTTTTTGATAATTTTTCTTCGGTGTATTTTGCTATGCAACTTGAAGTTAAAGCTGTTTCAAGTTGCTGTGATTTTTTGTTGTAACGAACAATGTTTGAAGGGTTGTAATCCACCTCAAACATCTCTTTGAACTTGTCTTTGAAGGAATCAGTTTTGATAGATGCATCAAGCTCTGTTACTTGGTTTTTGTAGGTGTCAATGTCAGCTTGAACAAGTACGGCTCTATTTTTAGAGTTCCAAAGAATACTGATTGCATCAGCTGTTTTGCCAGACCAACCTTCAGTTGCAAGTTGCTTGTCTAAAGAGTCTTGGGCTGTTTGTGCGGTTTTGTTTAAGTCCTCGGTGAGTTTTTTGTATTCTTTTAATCGGTTAGATTTTCCTGTGAAACTAATAGGAGAGGTCGCAAAATCAGAGCGTTCAAAAGTATCTGGTTTTTGACCTATATTTGCGTATCGAAAACTATTGATAGAATTATATTGAGTTTTTGCAGGTTTAATTACGTTTTTTAAACCTATTAAATTAATCACAGTATTCCCTAATTTAAACTAACCTATAATGATAAACTCAAAGCGTAGAAGAAAATTGACATGTTTTTTGCAAATATGTCTGAAACTTAACAAAGCCATGCTTTTTGCTAAAAAAAATACGAATTTTGAAGGATTTATTTGAATTTCCCATGTGTAACCATGAAATTGTAGGAGAGGAGACAAAATGACATCAGGTATAGAATTTAATAAGAGCTATAATTCAAGCTATATAATTTTGCCATTACCAAAAATGAAAGACGAAAACGGAAAAACGCTAGTCGTTTGTTCTGCGGATAAAGAATTAGATGCAAAAATTAATGCAAAAAATTCAATGAAAAACCTTGACGAACTAAGACAAGCTGATACAGACGGTGACGGTGTTTTGTCTTTGGAAGAATTGAGAAATTGTAAAAATAAAACAGAATTTCTCGAAAAATTAGAAAATGCAATGGAAAAATTCAACTCAAATCCAAGTATGGACTACTCAAAGAGCTTGTTTGAAGATTGGGCATAAATAAAAAGTGAAGTTATTGACAAAGTTTGCCTAGCAATATAGACTAATACTGTTGAGGATAATGCTATATGCTAAGTATACAAAGAAAAATATTTTTTTTAATAATTTGTATTCAATTTTCTATACAAACATGTTGCGCTATAGTTGAAGATAGTAATGCAAACATTACTTTAAATTTGAAATCAATAACCTTGAGTAAAGCAATAGAATTAGGAGTTTTAAATAATCCAACATTAAAAGCAGCTCGGGCAAAATTAGGGATTAGTGATGCTCAAATTTTACAAGCGGGGTTGCTTTCTAATCCTAATATAATTTCAGATAACGGTTTTGCCGAAGATACATTTCGTGTTGGTATTGAGCAGACCATAGAACTTGGTAATAAGCGTTCTCGCAGAATTAAATTAGCAAAAATGCAAAAAGACGTTGTTCATCAAGAAATTATAACTACAATGCTTGATGTTCGCTCAAAAGTTCGTTCTTCATATATTCAAACATACAATGCTCAGCAAAAACTTTTAGTATCAAGAGAAATTTTAGAAACAATAACTAACTTAGAAAAAATTGCAAAAGAACGAGAAAAAAAAGGAAATGTAGAAAATTTAGATATTTTACAAGCTGAAATAACTGTGATAAATGCAAAAAATAATATTCAATCAGCTAAACTTGAATTAAATGAGGCATTTAACTCTTTATCTGCAAACATTGGAAAGCATTTAAATAGAACTATTGTGCTAGCTCCACCAGATTTGATGAAAGAATTTAATATTCCAACATCAATGGTAGAAAATGACAAAACCATAAATACATTAATTGAATCTGCGTATGCAAATCGTCCAGAAATTAAAGCAATAGAAAAAAATATTGAAGTTCAAAATCAAAAATTAAAACTTGCACATTCAAATATAGTACCAGATTTAAAAATGACTGTAGGTGCTGATTTTGTTACTGGAAATACAAAAAGAAATAGTACATTTGTAATGGGATCATTAGGTGTGCCTATTTTCAATCGTCAACAAGGTGTTATAAAGGAAGTTAAGGCTCAAAAGCTAGTATATGAAAATGATTTAGATGCAATAAAAATAAAAATAGAACAAGAGGTTAAAAATGCGTATTTTGGTGTAATTGCAAATGCTAAATCATTAAATATCTACGAAAAAGAATTAATTCCTCATGCTAAAAAGATTGTAAAAAAATCAGAAATAAATTTTAAAGAAGGAAAAAGTAATATATTAATACCTATAAATTCTCAAGAAGCATATATAAATACGCAATATAGATATATTCAGACACTAACTCAATATGAACAGTCTGTGAGTGATTTAGAAAGAGCAATTGGTCTGTACCATAAATAATGATTTTCTAATAATCAATTCTTTCAATTTTAAAACGCATTCTCATCGCTGACAAGCAAAAAAAAAGGATAACCTTTGGCTATCCTTTTTTATAATTTACGCCTGGCGCGATTCGAACGCGCGACCCTCTGCTTAGAAGGCAGATGCTCTATCCAGCTGAGCTACAGACGCATGTTTTGTTTTCTATTTAATTTTTGTTTCGCTCAGCTGGCTTTTAATGTGGACAAGCCACTGAGGTTTCGCTTTCACTCACCTCGTGAGCTACAGACGCATACATCTTTATTTAGTTGTTTGAGATTTAACTTCTCGTGTAATTATTCTAGCACACAAAATTTTTCTGTGCAAGTATAAAATTTTTAGGGTATAATTTTTATATAATTTGTTAGTATTTAGAGGAATTTTTATGTTAAAAGGAAACGAAATTAGAAAACTTTATTTAGACTTTTTCAAGGACAAGCACCAACATACTATTGTTGAAAGTTCGTCACTTGTTCCTGATAACCCAACAGTATTGCTTACAACTGCTGGCATGTTACAATTTTTGCCGATATTCTTAGGTATCGTAAAATCACCTTACGACCCTGCTCGTGCAACTTCTTGTCAAAAATGCGCTCGTGCGGGCGGTAAAGATTCGGATATCGAAAACGTAGGAAGAACTCCTCGCCATCACACATTCTTCGAAATGTTAGGAAACTTCTCTTTTGGCGATTATTACAAAAAAGAAATTATTCCTTGGGCATGGGATTTCGTTACAAATGTTTTAAAATTAGACAAAGATAGACTTTGGATTACAATTTTTGAAACAGATGATGAAGCCTATGACATTTGGCGCAGTGTTGGGGTTGCACCAGAACGTATCAAACGCAAAGGTAAAAAAGATAACTTCTGGGGACCTCCTGGTGCTTCTGGGTCTTGCGGTCCTTGCTCAGAAATTCACTATGATTTAGGTGAAGAATACAAATGTGATAACCCAAATTGTGGTATTGATACTTGCGAATGTGACCGCTGGGTTGAAATTTGGAACTTAGTATTCACAGAATTATATCAAGATGAAGAAGGCAACCAATCTCCATTAGAAAAGAAAAATGTTGATACAGGCATGGGCTTAGAACGTATCGCTATGGTTTGTCAAGGCGTTGCCTCTACATTTGAAACCGATTTACTTCGTCCAATTTTAGACAAAGTTGTTGAAATGAGTGGTGTACCTTACAAAAAATCAGACAAAACAGATATTTCTTTAAGAATAATTACAGATCATGCTCGTTGTGTAACCTTCTTGATTAATGACAGTGTTATTCCTGGAAACGAAGGCAGAAGCTATGTTTTACGTATGATTTTACGTCGTGCACTTCGTCATGGCAAAATTTTAGGCATGGATTTACCATTCTTATATAAATTAGTTGACGTTGTTGTTGAAAATTACGGCGAAGCATACCCTGATTTAATTAAAAACAAGGCTAAAATCGTTGAAACAATAAAGAAAGAGGAAGAACGCTTTAACAAAACTCTTGATAGAGGTTACAAATTGTTGAACGAATTTATCGACAACAAAAAAGATATCGACGGCGAAAGTGCGTTCAAATTGTATGATACATTTGGTTTCCCATTTGAATTGACAAAAGAAATTGCAGAAGAAAACGGTTTAAAAGCTGATGAAGAAGGCTTTAAAGCTGCAATGAAGGAGCAAAAAGACCGTGCAAAAGCTGCAACTCAAAAGATTTCTGTAACTGGCGATATCAAATATGCAAAAGTTGAAGAAAAAGTTGGCGCTACAAACTTTGTCGGCTATACAGATTTAGAATGTGATGCAAAAATTCTTGAAACTTTAGACGGTGAAGGTTACGTAGATGTTGTTCTAGACAAAACTCCATTTTACGCAGAATGTGGTGGTCAAGTCGGTGACTCTGGTGTAATTGAAAACGAGTCAATGAAATTAGAAGTTTTGACAACATTTAAGGTAAACAAATTGTTTGTTCACCGTTGCGAGCTTGTAAATGGTGAAATTGAAATTGGTGCAAGTGTTAAAGCAACTGTTGATAAAGAACGCAGAGGACAAATTAAAGTTCACCACACATCTGCTCACTTGTTGCAATCAGCTTTACAGCACGTATTAACAGGTGATGTACACCAAGCAGGTTCTCAAGTTGAAGAAAACAGAATGAGATTTGACTTTACTTTTGACAGAGCAATGACAGAAAAAGAAATTCAAAAAACTGAAGATTTGATGAATGAATGGATTTCAGAAGATATACCTGTCGAAACTAAGGTTATGAACATAGATGAAGCTCGTCAAACAGGTGCAATGGCTTTATTTGGCGAAAAATACGAGGACGAAGTTAGAGTTGTATCAATCGGTGATATTTCAAAAGAATTTTGTGCAGGTTGTCATGCTTCTCACACAGGTCAATTAAGACTTGCAAAAATTGTTTCTGAATCTGCAATCGCAGCAGGTACAAGACGTATTGAGGTTGTAGTTGCAAAAGCTGCTTTGAATTATTTGACAGAAAAAGCAAACGCAATGGACAAATTGGCAACAAAATTCAAAGCTCACTTTGATGAAGTAGAAACTCGTGTTGACAAACTTATGGAAGAAAACAAAGAGTTGCAAAAAGAACTTACAACTGTAAAATCAGCACAAGCTAAGGACAAATTTAAAGAGTTTGCATCAAAGGCACTTGACGTTGCTGGCGGGAAATTGTTCGTACAAAAAATGGAACAATTGGATTCAAACGCATTAAAGGAAGGTGTTGAAATGCTTGCAAACAAACTTGGCGAGTCTGTAATTGTTGTGGTTGCTGGCACTTCAATTTTTGTCAAGGTTTCAGACACATTTGTTAAAAATGGTGTAAACGCAGGCAACATTGTAAAAGAAATTGCTACAGCGACAGAAGGCAAAGGCGGTGGACGTCCACAATTCGCTCAAGGTGCAGTAAAGAACCTTGATAAGGTTGATGCAGTTCTTGCTGAAATCGAAAATAAATTAAAAGCATAAGTTTTTAAATAAAATAATGAAGCGCCGAAGGCAATGCCTTCGGCGCTTCGCTTATAAAATAAAAATTACAAATTTTTAACATATTCTTTAATTTTTTTAAACGCAGTCGGAGTGATAATGTGTTCAATACGACATGCATTAGTTTCGGCTTCATCTTGAGAAAGTTTAAGAACAGAGCTAAAGAATTTGCACAAAGTGTTGTGTTTTAAAATAATTTCTTTGGCTAATTTGATACCTTCGGCAGTAAGTTCAATGGGTTGGTATCTGCCGTATTTGATGTAGCCTTTTTGCTCAAGACGTTGAAGGGCTTCTGTAACAGAGGCTCTAGCAATGCCGAATTTATTTGCGATGTCTATGGCTTTAATATTTGATTTAGCTTCAACAGTTTCGTAAATAAATTCAAGATAGTCTTCTAATGTTGCTGAAATTTTCAATTTTGCCATAGTGATACTATAACACAAAAGTTTTTATGTTATCATTTTTGTAGGGATAAAAAGGAGATAGGAAAATGATTTTAAAGATTGAAAGATTAGCACACAATAAAGTGTTACCAGAATATAAAACAGACGGTGCTGCGGGCATGGATTTATGCGCAGCAATTTCAGAACCTGTAACATTAAAACCTTTAGAAAGAAAATTAATTCCAACAGGTTTGAAAATTGAATTAGAACACGGCTATGAAGCGCAAGTACGCCCACGTTCAGGTTTGTCTATAAAACATGGAATTACATTAATTAACTGTATTGGCACAATTGATGAAGATTACAGAGGTGAAGTTTGTATTCCGATGGTAAATATTTCAAATGAAGAATACACAATTTTACCAGATGAAAGAATTGCGCAAATGGTAATTGCAAAATATGAACAAGCAAAAATAGAGGTTGTAACAGAATTGACTGAAACATCACGTGGAGAAGGCGGTTTTGGTTCAACAGGAAAGTAAATTATAATCAAAAAGTTTTTTGCAGGCGCAAGCTCCGCTTGCGCCTGCATTTTATCTGAAATTATTTTGCAATGTTATATTAACAGTATTGTTATAAATTTTCTTAACAATCTTAAAAAAATAAGTGTAGATTGAGCAATTTTCCATGTTTGTTTGTGTTTAATAGATATCGGTACAATATTTTTAGGGATTAAGGCATGAATATTCAAAATTTATTAAACGTTAATTTTACAGGAAAAGTTGATGGAAACAAAGGTGCAGAAAGAAAACCTTATTTAGCACCACAAAAACCTGATACATTTGAAAGAACAACTGAAACTAAAGTTGCTCAGAAAAAAGATAATGTGTTGGATAAAATTGCTAAAATGTATAACAAAATGACTCCATTAAAATTGGACAAGGAAAGTTCTGATTTGATGGTGGAGGATAATCTTGATGCAGGTAAAGTCTTATCTTTGTCTAAAGAAATGACAATGAGCGACACTAAAAAAATTACATTGAGAAGATGTGCTTACGATAAAGAAAATAACTATGTTATGAAATCGTTAGGTAAAAACGGCTCTACACTAAGACTTTTAGACAAGGATTTGAATACTTTAGAACAAGAAAATATTCAATTAAAATTTGATGCTAAAGGTAAACCTGTTAGCAAAAAAGTCATGACAAACGACTTTAGAACAAATACTTTTAATGAAACAAAATTTGAGTTTTCAAAAGAAGGTTATCCTATGATGACTGAAGCCGTTAAAATTCGCCGTGATAAAAATGGCAAATTAATCAGAAAAGAAACTTACGAAAAATCTGATGTTGCTGGCATGTTTAATGTTAAATATGAATTTCCAAACGGTAAAACAAGACAAATTTCAAAAGCAACTGTTGATAAAAAAACAGGTCATACATTAATTGAAAAAGACATGCGTTCTGTTGATATGACAAGAACTCAATTCAGATATGAAGATGACCCTAAAGGTAACAGAATTGTTGACTATAAAATAACTTCACCAGACGGTAAAGTTTTGATGAAACAATCTCAATCTTTTGAAGTTTTAGGAGAAAACAAATATCGTTCTTCAAGAAATGATAAATCGTACTTAATTGAATACGATAAAAAAGCTAAAACTTTAAATGTTTTAGATGAACAAAAAAATGATGGCTTCAATATTCCAATCAAAAACTTCGTTGTTCCAAAAGGTAAAGAAGACAGAAATAATCCGGAAAAAGTAGAAGCAAGTGAACAAAAAATTGTTAATATGTTAAAGAAAATTCCTGGAGATGAATTACTAAATTTAGCAAACACAACTGTTCAAATTGAAGATATTGATGATAAATTAGGCTCATATTGCAGTCCTGGAATTTATCAAATGGGTGAAGATATTATGGCATTTTCAACATTAAATGTTTCAGACGACCCATTTGTATTCTTACATGAATTAGGTCATTCTACAGATATGTGCGGTAAATTTGTAGATTTAAAATTAAATGAAAAAGGTGAAGCTACAAGTGTAAAACTTTTAAATACACTTCACGAAGACGAAACTTTCAAAAAAACTTATGAAGAAGAAAGACAAAACTTCTTAAAAGAATTTCCAACAAACGAAAGAAATCACGTTGATTACTTCATCGAACAAGAAGCAGTTGCTGGTCAACCAGATAGAGGTCGTGAAGAAACAATTGCAGAAACAAATGCCTTAATGAACACATACCAAACTGTAGATATTTTAGGTATCAGAACTCAATATTTACAACAACACTTCCCAAAAACAATTGCATACTTAAGTGAAAAATTAACTCCAACAAAAACTCAAGCATAATGTGAGAAAAGAATAAATACAAAAGAGGTGCGAGCTTTGCTCGCACCTCTTTTATTAAAACATAATGTTTTGTGCAGAATCTCATTTGTTTTTCGAGTGATGTGATGATGTAGGGCAGGTATTGCCTGACAAACCCTATTCAAGCGGATTAATCACAATGCCTGATAACAATTTTGGATAGAAGTATGTTGATTTTTGAGGCATGCGCTCACCTGCTTCTGAAATTTTTTTGATGTCTTGAATTTTTGGATAAGCCATTATGAACGAAGCATTTGCTTTACCATCATCAATCATATCAAATGCTTCAGATTCTTGCTTGATGTATAGGATTCCGTCTTGAGCCATTTGTTCCTCTTGCGTGTAACCAAGTTCTTTTGAGATAATAACCTTATGTAAAACGATTAAATCTAATGTCTTTAATACGTCTGGAACTTTGTAGTCATCAAGTATTGAGTCAACATTTTCTCTAAGTTTTAATAGGTAAAATTTACTTACATTTTTTAGGTATAACCCCATTGAAATTCTTTCTTTTGACGATTTTTCGATTTCTTCAAGAAGTTTTGATTTCATTTCCAATTTATTTTGACTGTCAAAAGAGATTTCTTCAACGTCAAAGTATTTTTTTACTTTTCCAAGTAAATCTGCAGAGTCGATTGAGCGAGTTAAAATACGGTGAGTCGGGAAGATTAATAAATCGTCTTCAAGATTTGTGAAATAACTCATAACGTAATTCCAAGGCTCGTTGCCTGTTGGGCTTGAAACTGTTTTTCTCATTTCGTTTCTGTAATTCATTGCTGTTTCGTAACGATGATGACCGTCTGCGATTAAGCATGTTTTGTCACTCAAAACTTTTTCGATTAATGATAAAGTCTTTTCGTCGTCAATTTTGTAAACGATGTTTTGTACCCCTAAATCGTCAGTAACGTCAATGAAAGGTTTTTGAGTATAATCAATTGCCTTTTCAATTTGTTTTTCAGGGTCAGAATATACTAAAAATACTTGAGAAAAGTTAGCTCGGCATTTTTTAGTAAGGTTCAAACGGTCTGCTTTTGGTCCGCCCATTGTGTATTCGTGTGGCAGAATGTTTTTACTTTCAAAATCTTCAATGCGGTTGCGTGCGATAAAACCTTTGCGTGAAATCTTCTTGCCGTTCTTTTCGTAATTTTGAATTAAATATAAGATACATGGTTTGTCTGTTTTTACTAAAACTTTCTCTCTAAGCCATTTTTGATAATTCGCAAAAGCAACATTGTAACGGTTGTTTTCATCAGTTAAATCAGTAGAATTGTTTGCTAAAATTAATTTTACGATGTTGTATTCACTACGTGCTTCAAGCTCATTGCGGTAATCATCAAGTATTACGTCATAAGGCGGTGCGATAACATCACTCATATTTACCATGTCTTGGTTATAAACGATAGCGTTTAATGGCTTAACTTCAATTGTCATATATTCCTCCCTAATTTTTTTCAATTATAGCATATTTTTCACCCCATGCCAAATTGAAAATGACTAATCCCACCACTAAATTTAATGATTTTAATAGCAACAAGAAGGCGCAGGCTTTGCCTGCGCCTTCTTGTTGCTATATGCTAACTTAATAAAAAGCTATTCCTTGCTGATTTTTTCAATGTTTCTCTATCGATGTTAGCAGTTAAATTATTTTTTGTATCACTTTTGTTGGTTTCCGTTGAAGTTGTATCTATACCTTTTGCTTCAAGTTCTTCGTTCACTTTAGCTAATTTTTCTTCAACATTAGCCAAATTACGTTTTACGATGTCATGCATCTTTTTACCTTCAGGGTATCTTTCTAATGTTTTTTCCAACATAGCTTTTTGGTTTTCAAGTAATGTTTTTTGCGTTTTTAAATTGCGAATTTTTATAGCATCTAGTGTTGAAGTGCTAGTCCCTCTATTTGAAGTTTTATCAGTACCTTCTTTTTTTGCGTCTGTGTCGGTAGTTTTATTGCCATCGGTGTTTTCATCGGATTTTTCATCAGCTTTTTTATCAGCTTTTGTTGTGTTGTTTATTCCGTCTATAATTTTATCTGCGAATGTTTCTAACGCTCCGACAAATTTGTCAGCAACACTCTTTTTACCGTTTTCAATTGTTTGTATATATTTATCAAAAGAAGATGAATCAACAGTTGTCAAGACAACCTTGTCAATAAGATCTGATTTTAATTGACTTATCGTACCACTGTTTGCTTTTTTGTTCTCAATGTTTGTCTTATATTTGCTATATTCTTCATTTAATCTTAGCTTTAATTGTGATTGAAAATTTTTTGGAATATTCATAAGCGACTCCTTGCAGATATATATATTTTTTTTTTTTACCTAACAAGTTTTTATATCGGCAAATAAAAAAAGAGACTTTAGCAATTTGTCTTAAATGTTAATAAATATGAATAAAAAATTATAAAAGTACTTATAAAAACACTTTTGTCCGTATTTTTACGTACGTTTTTTATTGTAAGTATTTATACGGTCTAAATCCTTGTAAGGCTAAAGAGGTGAGACTTACAAAATTAAAAGAGCCTAAGTGACAGTGGCACAAAGGCTCTTTTGAAAATGTATCTTTGAACACCTTTAATAATAGCTAATTCAAGAAACAAGCTGAAAGATGAATTCTGTTAAGGTGCTTTAATTCTGGAACTTTTTTGTCGCAAAGGTTTGGAATACAGAATTTGCAACGGTTATGGAAACGACACCCCTCTATATTGTCCATTATAGAAGGTGGATGACCACTTATGATAGTTAGCTTTTGTTCTCGGCTACTTGGTATAGATTTTATTAATCCAATCGAATATGGGTGATTAGTGTTGCTGAAAAACTCCTCTGTTGAGGCATTTTCGACGATTCTGCCCGCATACATTACAGAAACCTCGTCTGCATTTTCACTAACAAGCGCTAAGTCATGCGTTATTAGTAGAATAGAGGTGTTGTACTCCTTCTTGATGTCCGCCAATAGTCGCATTATCTGTGCTTGAATGGTTACATCAAGCGCCGTTGTTGGCTCATCGGCAATTATAAGCTCAGCGTTACATGCTAGTGCCATGGCTATAATTGCACGTTGCTTCATTCCACCTGAAAACTCGTGTGGATACTGGTTAAAGCGTTCTTTTGCTGATGGTATTTGAACCATATCTAATGCTTCAAGTGCTTTTTGCTTTGCATCCTTGCCTCTAAGGTTTTGGTGCAACTTGATTATCTCTAAAAGCTGATTACCAACGGTATACAGCGGATTTAAAGAGGTCATCGGGTCTTGCGGAATTAGCGCAATGTGTGACCCACGTACTTCTCGAGTATGCTTGCTATCAAGTTTTAGCATGTCTTTACCCTTGAAAAATATTTCTCCGCTTTTTATTGATGCTGTTTTGGGCAATAGCTTGATAACACTCATGGCAGTCATGCTCTTTCCGCAACCAGACTCGCCTACAAGTGCATGCATTTCGCCGTTTTTTATGTTTAATGAAACATCAAAAAGTGCTTGTCTAAAGCCATCTTCAGTGTTAAATCCTAAATTTAATTTTTTAATTTCCAATATGTTTGACATGTATATATATATTATACATGTATATGTGCAAATTTCATCATCTAAATATTTAATATATAAAAAGCATGGAACATAAAGTTCCATGCTTTAAACTAAATCACTAAAAAGCTATTATAGAACGTTTTTGCCTAAGTTTGCTTTTGCTCTAGTCAATTCTTTAATGCGTTTTTCATTCTTTTTAACTTGTTTTTTCATGTTAGAACGTTCATTTTTGATGAATTTGTACTGGTTATCAATGTCTGCATACTTAGCTTTGCAAACATTTTGATCTGCACGAATATCTTCTAATGCAGTGTCAATCTTAGCAATTGCACCTTGTAAATCAGCATTACCAGTAATAGTTTGAGTACCAGCAGCATTTGTATCAACATATCCTTGTCCAGATGTTGCTGAAGTTGTCGATACAGCTGATTTTGTAGAACTAGCCTTTGTTGTATTTGGTACAGAATATGCTGTATCATCAAAATTTAACGGTGTAAATGCATTGCCGTCAGCGAATGCCGGTGCGATTGATAATACCAATCCCGCAGAAAGCAATAAGCATGTTTTATTAATTTGCATGTCATATCTCCTTATATATATTCATGTAATTAGATAAAAATAGTTTAATTGAGAACAACTAAAAAAGAAAATAGTTAATATAACTTAATATAAATTACAAACGCTAATTTTTTAAAAATTAAGATATTATTGATTTTTAGCCTATTACCCAATCGGGTAATTTTTCAAAAAGACTGAATTTTGAAGAAATGTAAACAAAATAAAAAATAATTTTAAAAAAGGTGTTGACAAAAAAAATTGAAGTTGTAACATAATAAGTACGGAAGCGAATGAAACACAAAACGTAATCAAGAGCAACCGTTAAGGAATTAGAGGAATGGCCCTAAAAAAGATTTTAAATCTGCCACTTCCAAACCCAGCCGAAGGGATTACTTATTAGAAGTAATGTTAAGGACACAATAAACCTTAATTTATTGGTGCCGAGTAAAGAGACTGAACATTGAAAAAAGAATAGCTGAAAACGACTAAATATACTTGTTGATTCTAACAAAATATGATTTAGGACAAAATACACAAGCAAAAGCTAGTGTTAAAACAACGTCGAGCAGTTTATCGATTAGCCTCGATAAACGATGGACATAAACTTTCTGACAATGGAGAGTTTGATCCTGGCTCAGGACGAACGCTGGCGGCGTGCTTCATACATGCAAGTCGAACGAGAAGCTAGAGCTTGCTCTAGTGGAAAGTGGCGGACGGGTGAGTAATATGTAGGAAATCTGCCCTAGAGAGGGGGACAACAGAAGGAAACTTCTGCTAATACCCCATATGAGCTTGGTTGAAATACCAATCTTGAAAACTCCGGTGCTCTAGGATGAGCCTGCACCTGATTAGCTTGTTGGTGGTGTAATGGACTACCAAGGCGACGATCAGTAGCTGGTTTGAGAGGATGATCAGCCACAATGGGACTGAGACACGGCCCATACTCCTACGGGAGGCAGCAGTAGGGAATTTTGCGCAATGGGCGAAAGCCTGACGCAGCAACGCCGCGTGTGTGATGACGCCCTTCGGGGTGTAAAACACTGTCAGTAGGGACGAATTTTGACGGTACCTACAGAGGAAGCACCGGCTAACTCCGTGCCAGCAGCCGCGGTAATACGGAGGGTGCAAGCGTTGTCCGGAATCATTGGGCGTAAAGAGTTCGTAGGTGGTTTGTTAAGTCTGGTGTCAAAGCCCGAAGCTCAACTTCGGTTCGGCATCGGATACTGGCAGACTAGAATGCGGTAGAGGTAAAGGGAATTCCTGGTGTAGCGGTGAAATGCGTAGATATCAGGAGGAACATCGGTGGCGTAAGCGCTTTACTGGGCCGTAATTGACACTGAGGAACGAAAGCCGGGGTAGCAAATGGGATTAGATACCCCAGTAGTCCCGGCCGTAAACGATGGATACTAGGTGTTGCGGGTATCGACCCCTGCAGTGCCGTAGCTAACGCGATAAGTATCCCGCCTGGGGAGTACGCACGCAAGTGTGAAACTCAAAGGAATTGACGGGGACCCGCACAAGCGGTGGAACATGTGGTTTAATTCGAAGCAACGCGAAAAACCTTACCAGGGCTTGACATCTGAGGAACCTTTGTGAAAGCAGAGGGTGCTCTTCGGAGAACCTCAAGACAGGTGGTGCACGGTTGTCGTCAGCTCGTGTCGTGAGATGTTGGGTTAAGTCCCGCAACGAGCGCAA
>OGLM01000124.1_pt1 | contig 93905 bp, 84 predicted proteins | sample 1572531 | NCBI WGS metagenome assembly OGLM01 (sample SAMEA2581909, study PRJEB24529) | metagenome | biome: Human gut stool | place: China | collected 2011
ATCTGAAAAAGAGAAAATAAAAATCACAGAGATGTGTGTTCCGACAAACGGTGAATTATATTCATCCGATACAGCCTGCTCTGGTGATATTGTAATTTTACCAAATGATGTTTTGCAGCTAAACAGTATTTTGGGGAACGAAATGCTGTTGCCGCAGAGAAAATTTATTGAAAATCCTCTCCCTATGCTCCAAACAACGATTGCAGTAAAGAAATCTGAACAGCGGGAAATATTGCTTGGGGCACTTACAGAAATTTCAGATGGCGACCCTCTTTTAAAATATTATGTGGATACTACAACGCATGAGATTATACTTTCTTTTTTGGGGAATGTGCAGATGGAAGTCATTTGTGCCATCCTTGAGGAAAAATATCATGTGGAGGCAGAAATAAAAGAGCCTACTGTTATATATATGGAAAGACCGCTTAGAAAAGCAGAATATACCATCCACATAGAAGTCCCGCCAAATCCTTTCTGGGCTTCTGTCGGGTTGTCCATAGAGCCGCTCCCTATTGGAAGCGGAGTGCAGTATGAAAGCAGAGTTTCACTTGGATATTTAAATCAATCGTTCCAAAATGCGGTTATGGAGGGGGTTCTTTATGGCTGCGAGCAGGGGCTGTATGGATGGAAAGTGACAGACTGTAAAATCTGTTTTGAATATGGATTGTATTATAGTCCTGTAAGTACCCCCGCAGACTTTCGGCTGCTTTCCCCTATCGTATTGGAGCAGGCTTTAAAAAAAGCAGGGACAGAACTATTAGAGCCATATCTCCACTTTGAAATTTATGCACCGCAGGAATATCTCTCACGGGCGTATCATGATGCTCCAAGGTATTGTGCAGATATTGTAAGTACTCAGATAAAGAATGACGAGGTCATTCTGAAAGGAGAAATCCCTGCTAGATGTATTCAAGAATACAGGAACGATTTAACTTATTTCACAAATGGGCAGGGAGTCTGCTTGACAGAGTTAAAAGGATACCAGCCAGCTATTGGTAAATTTATTTGCCAACCCCGCCGCCCGAATAGCCGTATAGATAAGGTTCGGCATATGTTCCACAAGTTAGCTTAACAGCTTGCAAAAGTCATATAAAATGAGATTTGAAAGGATTAGCAAATGCAGAAGAAACTGCATTTGCTAATTTTGCTTGTAATTCATCTTTTTGGCTGTCGTTTAATTCAATACTCAATTTTGCTTCAATATATGGCATAATTCTCTCCTTTATTTAAAACGCTTACAACAATTTGTTTCATAATTTCCATTTCTTCAGGTTTGCTTTCGGCTATCAAAAGAGTCAAAGCAAAAAGTGTTCCGTTATCGATAATTGGTAAATTATTTTTATAGAGCATATTGTTTTTATTTAAGAAATACAAAAAGCAACTTGCTGCAATACGTTTATTCCCGTCAGAAAATGAATGATTTTTTGTTATCAAATATAAAAGCATTGCGGCTTTTTCTTCTAATGTCGGATAACAATCATTCCCGCCAAAAGTTTGGTAAATCTGATTAACAGAACTTGCAAAACTTCCGTCTTTTGGGTTTGCAAAAACATCAGATGCAAATTCTGATTTCATTTTATCAATGACTTTTAAAAATTCGCTTTCAGAAATAACAACAGCTTCTTTTTGAGTAACGCCTTTTGTATCAAGGGTTTTGTGATCAAAGTTGTCTAATAAATCCAAACCTTTGGCAAAATTATCTAAAATGTTCGCAACATCTTGCGCTTGGTCAACTGTTGAAATTTGGTTTTGAATACTTCTTGTTAAAAGGCTTACGGTTGATTGTAGAGTTTGAATTTTACATTGTTGATCCTTCAACATTTTTTCATTGATAACATAACCTTTAGTAAGATATTCTTTTAATGTATTTGTCGCCCAAATACGGAATTGAGTTGCTCGAGAAGAATTTACTCTGTACCCCACAGAAATTACTGCATCAAGATTGTAAAATGCAATTTTTCTTGAAATATCTCTATTACCTTCTTTTTGAACTATTTCCAAAATGGAAACAGTTGCGTTTTTATCCAATTCGCCTTCATTATAAATATTATTTAAATGTTTATTTATTGCCGGTGTTTTTACTCCAAACAATTCAGCCATTTGTTTTTGCGTAAGCCAAATAGTATCGTTTTCAAGTTTTGTATCAAGTGAAATTGAGCCGTCTTCGCTTGTGTATATTACTATTTCGCCTTTTTGAAATTGATTTTCCATTACTCAATTATATACAAAATTTTTAAATAAATCTTGTTATTTCCTCATACACTTTATCATAATTATGATTAAATCTAAAAATTTGCTCTGCTAAATGTAAATGAACAAGATTTTGCATACTGTTGTGATTTACTCTTCTTGTTAATTTTGAATAATCTTTTTTAAACTCCAGCATATCTATTTTGGAAAATGGTTTTTCTGTATGTTTGTGTAATAATTTTTTCTTTGAAATATATGTTTGTCCATTGTAATAATACATAAAATTTAAAACACCCACAAAATTTCTCTCGCAGGGTATTTTCGGACTTTTATTAAACAAAACCTTTAATTCTTTTAATTGTTTATTGTAAATCAGCTCTCTAAAATATGAATAAAATCTGCAAATCACAGGTTCTTTTATTTTTAATAGCCAACTTGCTTTTACACTTGGAATTTCACAACTAAAACATCTAATTAATAACTCAATTTCTTCTTTTTCTCTGTATTCAAAAAACAATGGGAGTGGAGTTTTCCTTTCAACCTCCTTATAAAAATAAATTAAATCCTCTCTAACTGTCAGCTTATCTTCATTAACCAATTCATTTAAAATATCAGAAACCTCTTTTTCATCAAGCATTAATATCGGTGCGATTTCTGATGCTGTAACTTTATTCAAGCGTTTGCATAATTTTAGAACCTTATTCTTCATCAATAACTCCTTTGATTATTTCTTCTGTTATTTCCCTTAATTTATTTGTTTGTGCTAATTGTTCCGACTTTACTATTATTTTTACAACTTGCCGGAACTGTAGATTTCTGTTTGCAATATATTTTATTGCTTTATCGCAAAAGTTTACTTCGGATAAGGTTTCAATAATTTCTTTAAAATCATCTTTGGATAATTTTTCAAACCTGAGTTTTGTAAAAATCCTATCGTTTATATGTCCGTATTTTTGTAGCTTTTTATCAGCTAATTCCATTCCAACCAATAAAATAGGGATACTCAACTTATCGTGAATATCCCTTAAAGTTTCTATTGTGTGTCTGTTTGAAAACAGATAATCAATCTCATCAACAACAAGTATTTTCGGATTATGTTTTAATTTATCTTCTATCTGTTCAAATAATCTCTGTGAAGTATAGCAAGGAACTTCATCAAGTTCTTTTACAATTTCAGTTAATAACCATTTGGGAGAAATATTATGGTTACATCTTATGTAAATTGCATCATTATTTGTAACCCACCACATTATTGTTTGTGATTTACCAAGCCCGAATGTTCCATAAACAAGAGCCATTTTTGCCACATTTGACGGTGCTTTTTGAAGGTTATCCATTAAGGATATAAACCGTTTAACATTTTTTGTTTTAATTAGACTATTTCTCATAGATAATTTTAAATTCCTCCGATCTTATGTACTCACTCAACCATTGCCTATCTTCATTACCGATGCACCCATTTTTCATATGCCACTCATAGCGTTCGTAGTTATCTTTAAATATTGGTCGTTTTCGGTTTTGAACATAGTTTTCAGGTTGTTTTGTTTTTTCTTTTTTAACTTCTTGTTTTTCAATTGCAGGTTGTTCAATTATTAATTCTTCTTTTGAAATTTCTGCATCAATAAGTTTTGATTTAATTAAATCAATATCCTCAAGTGAAAAATGTTCTTTGACAGCTTTTATTGTCTTATTTTGTAATTGTTTTTGTTTCCTGATTTTTTGCTTGTAATCTTCTATATCTTTCACATCACCCAACAAATGAGCAAGAGGATGAGTTGCAGTTACTCTGTCTGCTCTGCATAAAAATTCGCCCTTCATAGAATATATTTTTATATACGAAAGGTCGTTTAAACTGTATTTAACAACGCATTTTCCTCTTATTCCGTAAAGTGCATCATTAAAATAATCTGCTTTTAAAAATCTTATACCGTTTCTGCCAATGTGTTTTACAACAGTATCCATCATCAAATCATCAAGCTGTGATTCATCAATATTTTGTTTTTGAATAGTTGCTAACATTTGTGCAATAGTTTTATTTCTATTGTTAGGGCAAGGCTGTGAATGTTTAAACTTTAACCATTCTTTGATTAAGATTAATGCTTGTTCAATAGTCGGAACAAAATTCGCTTTTTGTGCGTGAATTTGTTTATGGAGTTTTTCATTCCTATTCATATACGCAGGTTTATTTTCAATACTTGTGCCGATATAACTTGGCATTAATTTTTCAAAACTTTCTTGAAAATCTAAAAAGAATCGCTCAATAACTTTTGCACGAGCATTATATGGAGTTGCATAAACAGGTGTTATCCCCAGCTTTTTATAAACACCTGTAAAACCTAGTTCTTCGAATTTAGAATCGCCATTAAAGAATTTAGATTTAAACGCTCGACCGTTATCTTGGTAAACATATTCAGGAATTTTATCCATATTTAGAATTGCGTTCCTCAAAGCATTTGCAATATTTTGAGTATTTTCTTCAAGCATAATGTCATACCCGACAAGTCCACCCGATTTCCAATCAAGAAAACCAATCAATGTTGCTCTTGAAGGTTTGCCTGTAAACGGGTTTATTACTTGAAAGTTTAAAGTATGACCGTCAGCAATTAAAACTTGTCCGACTTCAAGCATACTTACATCTCTCACAATATATGGTTCAACTTTATCTTTTAATGCTTTCATACCATCACGAGCAAGAGTCCATTTATCTAAATTATTTGCTTTATACCATTTGGCATATCTTCTGAATGTAACTTCTGTCGGAATATTTTCTGCATTCTTTTCTTTTAGAATATATTGCGTTAAAGATATTGCCATTCCAATTGAAAATTTATTCGGAGATAAAAGTATGTTTAAAAATATTTTAATTTCATTTTCATTAAGACTTGTTCTATAACAACCGTTTGCTGTGTAATTATAGTTTCCGACTAATACTGTCCAATCGGGATTTTTATCCAATAATGTTTTCCAACGATACAAAGCTCCAATACTTACACTCCCTAAAACATTGAATATTTTTGAATACAATAAGCCAGTATTATATGTTGTTAAAAATTCGCTATCAGCAACTTTTTTAGAGATACCTTTTTGTTTTTGCTCTAACCTGTAATTCTCCCAAATTTTAATTAAATCATATTTTGCAAGCGCAAGTTCTCTTTGTTTAAAAGAAATTATTTTTTCTGCTTTAGGTTCAAAATTATGTAATTCAATAATATTGTTAGTGGTTGAAAGGGTATCATAATATTCGTGAATATATTTTATTTGTAAATCTTCTTCAACACTTGATAATCTTATTTTGTATAGATGTCCCCCTTTGCCGTTTTCAATTTTGGTTTCATAATTTGAATTTTTACTGTTAAAACTTAACCTAATTGCTCGCTTTGAAATTCCTTTCAGATTGGCTAAAGTTTCAACATCTATCCACGTTTCTGTGGTATTAAATTTTTTAAGCATATCTTTCATACTTCCATCTATCGCTCTAAAGTTATTAAATTGGAAGTCAGTTTGGGGGAAATGTGTCAGAAGGTGTCGAATAAAAATGTAATTATTCAATCAGAAAATATTACATTTTTTCATTTTATAATTACATTTATGATTACATTTTTAAATTTCATTGAATTAATTTTTATTCAAAAATGTAATCGTTATTTCTAACATTTCATCCGGAAAACATTTTAAACAAAAAACACTCTTTAACCTTATTTTAAAAGAGTTTTAAATGATTTTTAAAAATTTTCTCAACGATTACATTTGGAGTTAAAATTACATTTTTTGAGACAAAAATTTTGCTTCCCTTAAATATTTTTAAACGTGGAAATATGCGTTTTAAATGGGTTTCCAACAAGTGGGAAATTTTTAAATAAAACCTCTTCAAATGTAATTAAAATTATCCTTTATTTATCCTTTTTGAAACCTAAACAGTGTGCGAGATTGAAGGCAAAACGCAGAGAGCCAACGGAAAAAAGGATAATTTTAAGGATAAGAAAAGGATAAAAAGGATAATTTTATAATAACATTTCTTTAGACATGGGAAGAGGCAACAAACCCCAATAAAACTAAACACTTTCCCGATTGCTTAAGATTACAAATTTATAAAACTATACTTCTAATTATAATTATTTCGGGCAGTCCCTTTTGAAATTTTGTTCCGAAAGAGTGCCGAAAAATTAGGAAAAAATTTTTTCAAAATTCCTGTGACATGAAAATTTCTAATTGATTCGAAAAAGACACAAAGGTCGGAATTGGTGTTCCAATTTTTCTGATTGCGATGTAATGTGTCAGTACCATGGCGGATTTTGACAAGGCTGAGCAAAGCGAACGCTGTCCCTGTGAAAAATCTGACGGAATGAAGTTTTTACGAAAGGAAAAACGTAATGGAGTGCAAAGATTTCCGTCAATAATCCAAGACAATGAAAATAAATATATAAGAGTATCTTAATTAATACTGATACATAATTGTGTGATGATGTCTTTAGGTTAAATTGTTTTTTTCGTATAATGTATTTATGGGACAAAGAATAATTATACTGTTAATATCACTTTTTTGTTGTTTGCCTGTTTATTCTGCGCAACAAGAAAATCCATATAGTAACCTTGTAAAACATTTAGGTGTTACACAAGATTATTTCCCTGCACAACGTGGTGGCGGATTAGATTACTGCGAAAGATTTTTTGACAATCGCAAAAACGAAGAACCTGCAATGATAGTTTTGGTTCAAGGTAAATCAACTTATGGTGAAGATAATGTAAGACAATTAGCCTCACCTGTAATTTATTCGATAATGAAACATGCTAAAATTAATAGTAAAAAAGTGTTATTTTTGTTGCCTCAAGTTAAAAATGGTTGGTTTAGTGATGAAGAAGGTTATATGCCTTCAGCGATGTTAGCAGAGCTTATACGTTCTAAAATTGATGAATATGACATACCTGTAAAGAAGGTTTATTTAATTGGTATAGAAGAAGGTGGAGATGCTTGCTATCACATTATGGACAGAAATCCCGAACTGATTTCAAAAGCCGTAATTGACAGTTCAGCAGGAAATGTTCTTGATACAAAAAACATAAAAGGCAAATTTTTAGTTATTCACGCCGAAAACGATGACATTGTGCCACTTCAAAAGGCTAAAGTTATGGTTAAAGCCTTAAAAGAAAATTCAAAAACATCTGTAAAGTTTAAAATATTGAAAGAAAAAGAGCATCGAGATGCAATAAATTACCTTGCTAACGATGAGGTCTTAATCTTTTTATTTGGTCACACTTCATACAATTACTTTATTTATTAACCCTCTAAACGGTTTACACTTTGTGTAGTAGTAAAATATCCTACTCATTTTAATGGTGTATTTTTTGAAACGCATGCGCTACAAGGTTTTGCGCTGTTTGTTGATCTTTTGGTCTAGGTCAATTTATAGACCTCTCACCCCTGTTTTTTAAATCCTTCTGTTGATGTTCGTACCATAAAAAAGATGTAGTATAAACAGTGTAGAAAACGAAAAAAAGAAATAGGGACATATAAAAAGAATTTGGGGGAACAAATGAGACAATTCAACAAGCAAGCAAGAGTTATGTTAATTGATGACAATAGAGATCATTTAACTGGTATTAAAGAACTTTTAAGTATGGAAAGCTCTTTTAATATTGTTGCTGCGTCTACAAGCGCAAATGTTGGTATTAGTTTAGTAAAAAAACATAAACCAGATGTTGTTTTAATGGATATGAATATGCCAGAAAAAGATGGTTTACAAGCAATCCAAGAAATTGAAGCATTAGGTTTAGGTACAAAAGTTTTAGCGTTAAGTGCTTATGATGATGCTGATTTAATCTTTAGAGCTATGAAATTAGGTGCAAAAGGTTATGTATTAAAAACAATGGCATCAAACAAATTAATAGATGCAATTGAAGAAGTGGCAAATGGCAGAGTTTATATGCCAGCAATCTTAACAGCAAGATTCTTTGATTATTTCCAAAAATCTTTCAAAGAAGAAGCAATCGCTCAACAACAAGCTCAAGATTCAAACTACTTATCAGATTTGACTCAAAGAGAAGAAGAAGTTTTAGACTTGTTAACTCAAGGTATTACATACAAAGGTGTTGCTCAACAATTGTTTATTTCAGAAACAACTGTAAAAACTCACGTAAATAATATCTTCCAAAAATTACAAGTTAACGACAGAACTCAAGCTGTTCTATATGCAATTAATCACGGCTTTAAAAGCAAAAGCCAAGCAAGAATGTCAAATACGTCATTAGTAACAGCTGTATAACAAAGACTCCTTTCAAAATTAATAAAGGAAGTCGTGTTATACAGGAAACTGAAAAGCACGACTTCCATTACTTTTAGAAAAACATGTGTGTGAAATGGTAAAATATATTCAAGGAAAAAATAGATTAAAAGATTTAATATATATTCAAGAGAACAAACCTTGTAGCGAAAAATCAATCAAAGGAATAGTTCGCTCACTTCTTGAACCTTTGTTTGAAAATGTACAAGAAAAGGGTTTGGTAATGTATCGTTTTGAAAACGAAAAAGAGTTTGAAGGATTATTAAAACGTCTTGAATATACAAGTGTTGATGTTTTAAATTTATCAAAAGGTTCTGCATTATTAAAAAATGAAATTTGGGAAAACACTCAATTTTTATATGTTTTAACAGGCAGATATGGTGCAAGTTTTATTTATGACTATGATACAGAAGACGTTGAACATTTTGCAGGATATTACTTGTTACACAACTCTGTAACATTAAGAGATTCGTTCGAAATCATTGAGGATAATTGCACTCAAGATATATCAGATTATAAAGAACAATACAAACCAGATAGACGTGACAATGCATTAATGAATTCTTCAATCAGAAAGATTGTTGACTTGATGAATGAAACAACACAAGAGGCAATGCTTGTGGATATGGAAAAAGATGCCTTATCAAAAAGTGATGATTTAGCAAAAAGATTAGAATTTATTAATTCAAAATCAAGATATGTTGTTCATGAAATAAGAAATCAGCTTTCAATTTGTGACTTGTATGCAAACATTATTGAAAAACATTGTGAACGTAATGATAATGCAGATTGTACAAACGCTCTAGCTTGTATAAAAACTGCAATTAAAATTGCAAGTAGTGCCTTAATGGATTTAAAATCATTAGATAACAAAGATTTGCAAGTCTATAATGTTAAAGAGATTGTTGAAAAAGCGGTTCTTTTATCAAAAGTTTATGCAAATGGTAAAAATATTGAATTTGAGACTCACTTTGAAGATAATGACAGTTCAATTTTTGCAGATGAATCAAAATTTTTAGCGGCGATGGTTAATATTATAAAAAATGCAATTGAGGCTATTGAAAACAAAGGTAAAGTTACTGTTAAAACAACAATAAAAGATGATTTTGTATCAATTGTAATTTCAAATAATGGAGCGATGATTCCAGAAGAAAAACAAAAAGAAATTTTCAAAGACGGATTTACAACAAAATCAGATGGCAACGGAATTGGTCTATATGTTTGTCAGCAAACATTAGAGGAACAATTCGCAAGATTGGAACTTTTAAAATCAGATGAAAAATCAACAGATTTTGAAATCTTGGTAAGTATGGTATAGGAGGTAAAAATGGATCTTATTTCAAATAGAACTTCTAATATCTCACATCTAGCTATGAACGGTCTTTTAGAAAGACAACGTGCAATCGGCGCAAATATCGCAAACGTAGAAACTCCTGGATATCAAAGAAAAGAAGTTGTTTTTGAAAATCAGTTGTCAGAAATCATCGAAAAAGAGGATTTAAAAGATTACATAAAGGAGCAAAATAGTATTAAACCAGCTCCAAAGACATACAATGATTTTCTTCAAATTCAAGAAGGTCAAATGTACAGAAGACAGTTGAGTCCACAAGAAAAACAATACTTAATTTCAAATTCTTATGGGCAATACGATCCACAAATTATGGACGACATATACTCTGAAGGTACACTTGACGGCAATAATGTAGAACTTGAAAAAGAAATGATGGATTTAACAAAGAATGGTACAAAATATCTAATGTTATCAAACTTAGAACGAAAGTATTATTCGGGGCTATCAGAAGTAATACGTGGCGGCGGTCAATAATACGCAAAAGTGTGAAGTGAAATAAAATATTTAGACAAAGGGTGGAAAAATGAGCCTAAATACATTTGATATTGCAGCATCAGGTATGACTGCACAAAGAATAAAAATGGATACGGTAGCAAGTAACATTGCAAATGTTAATACAACTCGTAATCCAGACGGTAGCAAGGGTGTTTACGTTAAAAAGAGCGTATCTTTTAAAGCTATTTATGAGGACGAATTATCTCGTGGAGCTAGAAACTTTTCAGCAAATTCGACAGATGCAAAATTTGACCCAAAAACAGGCGGTTTTACAATTAATACAGGTTTTGCAATGAATCAAGGGTTAATTTCAAATGGTGTAAGAGTTGAATCGATTCACGAATCAGAGCACCCAACAAAAATGATTTATGATCCAAACCACCCCGATGCAGATGCAGAAGGGTATGTAGAATTACCAAATATTAATGTGGTTGAAGAAATGGTTGATATGGTTTCAGCATCAAAGGCCTATGAAGCAAACTCGGTTGTTGCAGAAAACGTAAAATCTATGATTCAATCAGCTATGAATATCTAAAATCATTGAAAACTAAGGGGTGTGAAAAATGGAAATTAATACAAGTTTGCCATACATGCAAAATTTAAATTCAGCTTTGAATTTTAATCCAATTCAAAGTTACAATAATACATTAAAGGGCAGTGCGTCATTTGATGTTAATAAAGGTGTTGCGGACAATTTTGACAATATTCTTCAACAATCAATGAAGGCTGAAGAAGTTGCAGCATCAAGAAAATTCAACAATATGTCTCCAGTTGATAGCTTGATGGGGTCTATTGAAAAGGCTTTTGGAAATGGCTTGAATGACGTAAATGAAAAGAAAAAAGCATCAGACGCAATGCAAGAAGCGTTTGCAAGAGGCGAAGATGTTAGTGTGCACGATATGATGATTGCTTCTGAAAAAGCAACCTTGAGCTTACAAATGGCAATGCAAATTAGAAACAAAATGATTTCTGCATATACAGATATTAAAAATATGAATTTCTAAATTTAAAATTAATAAAATTATAAGGTGCGGGGTGCGAAACATGCACACCGCACCTTTATCAATCAAACGTAAAGGGAACTTAACAATTTTGAAATTTATGTAAAAAAAGATTATTATATTGAAGATAACGTGTAACTTGAGGTAATTATAGATAAATGGAAAATAATACAAATGACCACTTAAAGCTGTTTTTCGGCGATATTAAGAAGTTATGGGACGGACTTGAGGTTCCTCAAAAATTTGGTCTTATTACTTTATCGTTAGTGACAATTATTGCGGCAACATACTTTTTAGTTAAATCATTTGAACCAGATTGGGCAGTTTTATACAATGATTTACCTGAATCTGATGTTGCAAATATTGCGGAATCTTTCAAGAAAAGTGGTCAAGCATACAAGGTTTCAGAAGATAAAAAAGCCATAATGGTTCCAAGTAAGGATAAAGATGATTTGAGAATCTTTGTTGCTGAAAATGATTTGATTTCTAATCAAGCACCAGGATTTGAATTGCTTGATGATATGCAATTAGGTTCTACCGAATTTAAAAATAAATTAACTAAACAAAGAATTTTTCAAGGTGAAATCACACGTTCTATTGAAAAAATGAACGGTATTAAAAGTTGTAGAGTTCAACTGGCTGATCCAGAACGCTCTATTTTTGAGGACAAAGATGAAGCGCCAACTGCATCAGTAATGCTTATTTTGGATAATGGTTACAGGTTGAAATCATCTCAAGTTAAAGCAATCAAAAATCTTGTAGCTTATGCTGTTCCAAGAATGACTCCGGATAGAGTGTTTATTACAGACCAAAATGGTGCAAGTCTGTCAGATGAGGCAGGTAAGAATAATAACGATATGGAATCGTTCAAGTCTAATGCAGAAAAACAGACAGCAGATAAAATTACACAAGTTTTAGAAAAAATTGTTGGCAAGGGTAATGTATCAGTTCAAGTTTCAGCTGATATTGACTTCAATTCAACCCGTGCAACAATAGAAACTTATGTTCCTGTAGGTGACGGTGAAAATGGTTATAAAGGTGTTATGACTAATTCACAATCAGAAGTTGAAACATACGAAAATCCTAATCAAGCACCTGTAAATGCAAATGTTCAAGCAAGAAACTTGAATTATGCAAAGGAAAAAAATTCTGTAAATTATAGTGTATCAAAAGAGGTTAAACAAGTTGTTTATGCCCCAGGAACTGTAAAACGCATGACAATTGCAGTTGCCGTGAACAAAATTTTAACAGATAAAGAAAAGGAAGAATTACAAAATCTTGTTCTATCTGCATCAGGCGCAAATTATGAACGTGGTGACGTAATTACTGTTTCTAGTTTGCAATTTGAATCTATTGCAGAAGAAAAAGCAAGACAAGCTCAATTGGATAAAGAAATCAAGAAAAAATCAACTGTTGATTACTTAACAAAAGACTTAGGGCCATTACTAGTGGTTCTAATTTTAGGTCTAGCTGCTTTATTTGTTATAAGAGGTGTTATTAACAGATTTGGTCAATCGTTTGAAAAACCTGAAAAACAAACTTTTGAACCAGTATTACCACCAATTGAAGATAATTTAGATGTTTTAATGTCACCAGACAATATGCCTAAGATTGAGGCTAATATTGATCCAGAATTAGAACGAGCAAAAATGGAAATAAACGATACAATTATGGCAGACCCAGCAGAGGCAGCAAGATTGTTAGTTTCATTTATTAAGGAATAAAAATTATGGCGATGAATAATTATGGCGGAACTCCAATAGGAAACACAACATTGAGTAATAATATTAATTCTATAAGCAATACTTTACTAACTCAGCAAAATATTGTTGCAATGAATTCTACTCAAAAAGTTGCAGCATTACTTATTTTGTTGGGTCCTGTGACAGCTGCGGAAGTTTTGAAAAATATTACAGATAACGATTTATTGGAACAAATTGCATTAGAAATTGCGAGTCTGAATAAAGTTCCTGTAGAATCACTAGTTGGAATTTTGGAGGAATTTAGAAGTCTATTTCAAGCAAGCCGTTACCTTGCAAAAGGTGGTAAAGATTATGCAAAACAAGTTTTAGAATTGACTTATGGACCAGAACAAGCAAAAAGAATTATGGCAAGATTGGAAGCTATGATGAATGCTAACCCATTCCAATTCTTTAACGAAGCTGATCCAGTACAATTGGCAACTTCTTTCCAAAATGAAAATCCACAACTTATTGCATTGATTTTGGCATATTTGCAACCTGCGCAATCTGCAAGAGTTTTGAATAACTTAACTCCTGAAGTTCAAGCTCAAGTAGCTATTAAAATTGCAGATATGGATACTACAAATCCAGAAATTCTTGCTGATATTGAAAAAATTGTAGAAACTAAATTCTCATCAGTAATGGTTCAAGACTTCTCTCAAGCAGGTGGTATTGATACATTAGCAAGTATTTTGAACCGTTCTGATAGACAAACTGAACGTAATGTTCTAGAATTGTTGGAAATCGAAAATCCAACTCTTGCAGACGAGGTAAGAGAATTGATGTTTGTATTTGAAGACATTATTACTCTTGATGATAGAACAATTCAACGTGTATTACGTGAAGTTAATACAAAAGACTTGGCATTGTCACTTAAAGGTACAAAAGAAGAAGTTAGAGAAAAAATCTTTAAAAATATGTCAGAGCGTGCACAAAAAATGTTACGTGACGATATGGAATACTTAGGACCTGTACGTGCTAAAGAAGTTCAAGATGTTCAAGCATCAATTTGTGCTACAATCAAAGCACTTGAAGCTGCAGGTGAAATTGTAATTGAACGTGACCCAGGCGAGGATGAATTCATTGACTAGGATTAAAGCATCAGAAATTCATATGGGTTCAAACTTTGTTATGCCTATTGATAATCCCTATAAAGAAGTAGAAACAAAGGCCGAACATATTATAAAAACTGCTGAGATACAAAAACAACAGTTGATTCAAGCTGGTCAAAAACAAGCAAATGAAATTATTGCACAGGCTCAACAGTTGGTAGAACAAGCAAAACAAGAATGTGCAAATTTAATTGAAGCAGCAAAAAAAGAAGCAACAACCGAAAGTTCTCAAATTAAAGAAATGGCTCAAAAAGAGGGTTATGAAGCAGGTTACAAACAAGGTTTTGAAGAAGGAACAAATTCTTTAGAAGAAAAATTTAAAGCACTAGAATTGTTTGCTCAAGCTCAATATGATATAAAACACAATATTATTAAATCGGCAGAATTAGATATTGTAGATTTAGTTTTGGCAATTGCTCGAAAAGTTTGCAAAAAATCTTTGGATGAAGATATCGAAATTTTGAAAAACATTACTGTTGATGCGATTAAACAATTGAAGGATAAAGAATGTATTACAATTACAATTAGTCCAGAGTTGGCAGAAAAGATTTATTCAATTTCTGATAAATTAAAGGAGGAAGTTCCAAAACTAAACTCTATTAGAATTATTGAAGATGCAAATGTTTCGGCAGACGGTACAATTGTTGAAACTCCGCTATCAAGAGTTGATTCAAGAATAAAAACTCAAATTGACCAAATTGCGGAAAAAATGATGTCAGAGCATTATTCAACTATAGAAGATGAAGTTACTGAAAATAACAACGACCTTGTTGATATTGGTTCAACTCAAGAATTAATTGAAAATAAAGAGTTTTCAGAATACGAATTAACTCCGCCACCATTAAGCGAAACTATTGAACATATTCAACAAGAAAATACAACTGAAACAGTTGAAAATACACCTAAAAATGAGGGTTTGAACAATGCCAATAACGTTCAATAAAGACAAATTTTTGGGTTCTATAGATGATGTAAAAACGATTAAAGAAATTGGCAAAGTTACTGAGATTACAGGCTTAATTATTGAAACCGATGGCCCAGAATCTAGTATTGGAGACTTGTGCTATATTTATAAGAAAAATTCTGAAAATCCAATATGGGCCGAAGTGGTTGGTTTTAAAGAAAACAAGATTCTTCTAATGCCTTTAGGCTCAATGGATGGTGTTCAACCAGGGGCATTTGTGCTAAATACCGGTGAACCTATGAAAATTAAAGTTGGGAATCAACTTCTGGGCAGAGTTTTAGACGGGTTAGGTAATCCAATTGATTCGTTAGGTGAAATTTCTTCTCAATGCTATGTTTCAACCTCTGCAAAACCAATTAACCCTTTGAAACGTGCAAGAATTGACTCTCCTCTATCTTTGGGGATTAAATCTGTTGACGGATTTATTACCGTTGGTAAAGGTCAAAGAATGGGGATTTTTGCCGGCTCTGGTGTTGGTAAAAGTACGACAATGGCGATGATGGCGAAAAATACTTCGGCAGATATCAATGTAATTGCGCTAATCGGGGAACGTGGGCGTGAGGTTCGTGAATTTATTGAAAAAAACTTAGGACCAGAAGGTATGAAACGTACTGTTGTTGTTGCTGCAACTTCAGAGCAACCCGATTTGGTAAAAATTAAAGCTGCATTTGTTGCAACTTCTATTGCAGAATATTTTCGAGACCAAGGACACGATGTTTTGTTTATGTTAGATTCTGTAACTCGTATTGCAATGGCTCAGCGTGTTGTTGGGTTGAGTGCAGGTGAACCTCCAGCAATGAAGGGGTATACACCAAGCGTTTTTGCAATTATGCCACAATTAATGGAAAGAGCAGGCTGTAATGATAAAGGCTCTATTACCGCACTTTATACCGTTTTGGTAGAAGGTGATGACTTTAATGAACCGATTTCAGATACTGCAAGAAGTATTTTAGACGGTCACATTATGCTTTCTCGTGATTTGGCTCACCGCAACCACTATCCGGCGGTAGACGTTTTGCAATCAATAAGTCGTGTTATGGGTGATGTTACTACAAAAGAACACAGAGACGCGGCGGCAAAGGTTCGTAGCTGGCTTGCTGTTTACAGAAAGAATGAAGATTTAATTAATATTGGTGCATACGTAAAAGGTTCAGATCCTGCTTGCGATGAGGCAATTAGACGTATGAACTCAATAAATGAATTTTTGTGTCAAAGTACAGCCGATAAATTTGAATATGAAAATATTATCGCTGACTTGATTAAACTTGCAAAATAAGTTATTTTTGAACTTTTTCTTCTTCTTCTTTTTTTATCATATCTTGTAGCATGTTTTTTGCTACTTCAAGTTGAGCATCATGATTTTTCTTTAAGTCTTGTTGTGTAAGAGCAATTTGAACATCTGGCGCAATACCTTTTTTGTTGATATCATTGCCATTTGGAGTTAGATATTTAGCAATTGTAAGGTTCATACCTGTTTCATTAGGTAAGGTCAAGACTTCTTGCACCATTCCTTTGCCGTATGTTGTTGTACCTACAAGTTTTGCTTTGTGATAATCCTTTAATGCACCTGATAGAATTTCACTTGCGCTTGCACTAGATTTATCTATTAAAACCACCATTGGTTTTTCAACAGTATAATCAACATTTTGAGCTGTCATATTGCGTTTATAGCCGTTTCTGCCAACTATGCTTACAATGTTACCTTGCGGAATAAACAAATTAGCGATAAATACTGCATTAGGAAGTAATCCACCAGGGTTTCCTCTTAAATCAAGTATCAACCCTTTTGTTTTTTCTGTTTTTTCTAAAGCGTCTAAAAATTCATTTGTTGTTGATAATCCGATGAAACTCAAAATTTGAATATAGCCAATGTTTTTGTCAACATTGCTTTTTACTGTCTTTATTTTAATTTCTTTACGCTTGATATTTTTAATTATTTTTTTGTTATCTCTAAGGATAGTCACTTCTACAATGCTATTTTCAGGTCCTCTAACAAGCCCTGCAACATCAGAAATGGACATACCGCTAACTTCTTTTTTGTTTACTGCAAAAATAACATCATAGGCTTTGATACCCGCATTACTAGCAGGAGTACCTTCGATTACGTTGAAAATGGTTATTTTACCTGAATTTGAAAAGATATTAACGCCAATACCTGTAATTTTAGAGTCAATTGAGGTGTTAAGCTCTGCAAATTCAGTTTTAGACATAAATTTTGAATAAGGGTCGTTTAGACTTTCAAGCATTGTGTTGATTGCAACATAAGCATCTTCGTCAGTTTTGATTTTACCTTGATAATGAGCTTTCCAACGATACCAATCTTGTTCGTTCATATCTGTATCGTAATAGTTATTTTTGATAACCTTCCAAGCCTTGTTGAAAAGTTTTTGAGAGTCAATGTATTCTTTATTCACGTTAGTCTGTAATCCTACAGGACTAGAGGCTAATTTTAAATACATGTTATGAAGTAGGTTGTTAAAAATTAACAACGCTGCAACCAAAATTATGAAAATGAGAAAGTGTTTTTTATTCATAGCATAATTTAACATCAATGGATAAATTTAATCAATAGGTAATGTAGGGTTGTTGATGATGAGTTTTAATTACTCAGTGTCATTTTGTTTTAGAGTCTTACATTGCAGAGACCCTGAAATAAATTCAGGGTGACATAGAAACTGAAAACAAATCTTAATGTCATTCTGAACTTGTTTCAGAATCTCATGATGTAGTGATTTCAAACCAAATCAAAACGACTCATACTTTTTGTCAATTTTTGTTTAGAAAAAATTTAATGTATATTGAGAAGATGTAATTGTTGAGTTATAATGGACTTATAACAAAAAAGGAGTTAATCTATGAAGATGAGAAAGAATAAAGCATTTACGTTGGCTGAAACCCTAGTTGTAATGGGTATCATTGGTGTAGTTGCAGCGTTGACTATCCCAAACTTGAGTTCTTCTACAGCTAACAAAGAAAACGTAGCAAGAGTTCAAAAGGCATATTCAACAATCAATGAAGCCTTTGAAAGAGTTCAAGCGGAATATGGCAATATCGAACGTTGGCCTTTGCGTGATTTTGGATGGAACGGCAATAATGCTACGGACTTTTTTGCAAACAGAATGTCTGAATATTTAAAAGTGTCAAAAAACTGTGCCAGAAATGCTAACCAAGGTTGTATGGCTTCCTCTGTTAAATTCTTGAATGGAACAAGTACTACTACAAATGGTTATTATGCTGTGACTGATGCTGATACTTCAGCATATAAAATGATTTTAGCTGATGGTACAGGACTTGCAATTATGGTTGCCTCAGGTAGTATTTTTATGAATGTAGATATTGATGGTCCAAGAAAAGGTTCTGGCACAATCGGAAAAGATTGGTTTGGATTTGTTTATTATGATAGTGGCAGTCATAAACAACTTATGCCAGCAAACACAGGTAACTTAAGTAAGTCTTTTTCATCAGGAGAGGGGCTTACTGCTTGGGTTATTGAAACAGGAAATATGGATTATCTAAAAGCAGTAAATGGTACATGTAAAAAGAATAATAAAAAGTTAGATTGGACAAATACAACTTGTAACTAAGAAAATTTAAAAGAAATAGCAAAGCGCCGAGGTGAATGCCTCGGCGCTTTGCTTTTTAAAGGAGTTAACTGAATAATGTTAAATGTTATGTCACCCTGAATTTATTTCAGGGTCTCAAAAACATGAGATTCTGAAACAAGTTCAGAATGACACTAGGTTTAACACTCTATATCACTAAGATTTTTTTTTGATGTGGTATCCTACAATCTTTCAAATCCAGGTGAAGTTTGAGGCAAGTTTTGATAACCCTTGTTAGCGTAAACTGTTTTCCTTATGTATCTATCGGTATAGCCACCTTTTTTGAATAATTGTCTAAGTGTGTTTTCTCTTTGTAATAAAGGGTGTTGACGGTCGTTTTGTTCTGGGTAAATTTCTAACAATTCACTCCAAACAGCGGCTTCCATTGTCCAAGCATAAGTTTCTTCAGCAAGAGAGTTATATTCATCTTGATGTAATGCTTCGTGTGCTAAAAGTGCTGCAAGTGCCGCAGGTGGCGCATCAGCATGACGTGGGTTTATAAAAATATATAATTGATTTTTCTTTTTCCAACCTAATGCATCGAAATTTTGATAATCTTCTTTGATTTGACTCAAATCTTTAAATTGAACTTTTACAGGTTTATCCGTTAAATTATAACCAATTAATGCACGTCTTGAAAAGTCAGCTGTTGTGTTCTTCATCATATCAAGTGCAACTAAAATAACTTCATCGCTACTAATTTTTCTATATTCTTTTTTTAGTTGCTCTAAGTAGATATCGTCATATTTAGGTGGATAATTTGAACGGGCTTGTTGTTCGACAACTTCCTCTTTTTTAAATATTGCGGCATGTGCCATAGATGGTACAAAAAATGCCATTAATATCGCTATAATTATAATTTTCTTTGCTTTCATACAATCCTCACCAATTAAGTATAACTATATTATAACTATATTTTTTGTAAATTCAAATTTTTATTTTTGTAACTTTTGTAACTAATTTATATGTTTGTATTATAATGAATTTGTGGAGGTAGGAATAATGCTAGAAAACGGTTTAATTATAACAGTTGTCGGAATGGGTGTTGTATTCTTGTTCTTAACTTTGCTAGTTGTTTGTATGAATTTAATGGCGAAAGTTATCGTTGTTATTAACAAATTTATGCCAGAAGTTACAGAAGAAGCTGTTCCTGTTAAAGTCAACAGAGCCACTGATGACGACGTTGCAGTAGCAATCGCTGTTGCAAAAATGAACATGTAATTAATAATTATTAGAAATTTAAAAGGGATAAAAAGAAATGTCAAAAAAATTAATCAATGTTATGGATACATCTTTTAGAGATGGTTTCCAATCAGTATTCGGCGCAAGAGTGTTGGTAGAGGACTTTTTACCAGCATTAAAATCAGCCGTAGATGCGGGTATCAAACATTTTGAAGTTGCAGGTGGTGCTAGATTTCAAGCTCCAATCTTCTTCTGTAACGAAAATGCTTTTGAAACTATGGACAAAATCAGAGAAACAGTTGGTCCAGATATTAAGTTACAATCTTTAGCTCGTGGTGTAAATGTTGTAGGTTTGAACTCTCAACCTCGTGACGTTATTGATTTACACGCAAAAATGTTTGCAAAACATGGTGTAAATGTAATCAGAAACTTTGATGCGCTAAACGATGTAAACAATTTAATTGATTCAGCTAACAGTATTAAAAAATATGGCTTGCAACACGAAGTTACAATCACAATGATGGAACTTCCTTATGGTTGTGAAGGTGCTCATGATGTTGAATTTTACAAGCAAGTATTGAGAAACATTTTAGATGCTGGTATTCCATTTGATTCATTAGCATTCAAAGATGCATCAGGTACATCTCACCCAAGAAAAGTTTATGATACAGTAAAAATGGCTCGTGAAATGTTAGGTGCTGATATGCCAATCAGATTCCACTCTCACGAAACTGCAGGTACTGGTTTGGCTTGTTACTTAGCAGCTTTAGACGCTGGTGCTGACGGTATCGACTTATCAATGAAACCTGTTTCAGGCGGTACTGCTCAACCAGATATTATTTCTATGTGGCACGCTTTAAGAGGTACTGAATACGATTTAGGCTTAGATATTAAGAAAATTATGGAAACTGAAGAAATCTTTAAAGATTGCATGAAAGATTACAATGTTTCTCCTGTTTCTTTAGCAGTAAACCCAATTCTTATCCAAGCTCCATTACCAGGTGGTGCTACAGCTACAACAATTGACCAATTAAAAGATATGGGTATGTTAGACAAATTCCCTAAATTAATTGAAAATATGAAGGAAGTTGTTTCTAGAGGTGGTTTTGGTACATCAGTTACTCCAGTATCACAATTCTACGCTCAACAATCTTTCTTAAATGCAATCTCTGAACACCCTTGGGAAAAAGCTAATCCAGGATATGCTAAGATGATTTTAGGCTACTTCGGAAAAACTCCATGTGAACCTGATCCGGAATTAGTAAAATGGGCAGAAGAAAAAACAGGTTTGCAACCAACAACTGAAAAGGTTGTAGATATTAATGACAAAGACCCTGAAAAAGGTTTAAAAGCTGCAGAAGAAAGACTTAAAGCGGCAGGTTTACCTGTAAATGATGAAAACTTATTTATCGCAGCAGCTTGCAAAGACGGTAATGCTGACAAAGGTATTGATTTCTTGTTAGGTAAAGGTCATGTTGCTGTTAATAAAGGTCAAAAGGCTACAAAAGGTAATTACGCTAACGGTGCAACAGTTACTGTTAACGGTAAAGAATATGCTGTTAAAATTGACGGCGATAAAGCTACAGTTAACGGTAAAACTTACGATGTTTCAATTGCAGAAGGTATGAAAGAAGTTACATCTGCAAGCTCTTCAAACGGTGCTGGAACAGAAGTTAAATCTCCATTACCTGGCGCTATTCTAAAAGTTATTGCAAGAGAAGGCGATATGGTCGAAGAAGGCGATGTACTTATCTTAATGGAAGCTATGAAAATGGAAACTGAAATAAAAGCTCCATGTGCAGGTAAAGTTGGCTCTGTTAGAGTTGACGTAGGTGCAACAGTTACACCTGGTCAATTATTGGTAACTTTGGGCTAGTAGGAGTATAGAAAATGCAATTATTAGAAAGTTTAAAAAGTTTAAATGACATTACAGGCTACGCTAACATGGTAAAAGAGCCTCTACAAGGTGTAAACGGAGTTGAAAACTTCTTGCACATGTATGGTTGCATTATTATGTTCGCAGTTTGCTTGTTACTATTATATTTAGCAATTAAAAAGAACTATGAACCATTACTATTGTTACCAATCGGTTTTGGTGGTATTTTGGCTAACATTCCGGTAGCCGGAATCGCTGAACCAGGTGGGTTCTTATATACTGTTTACCATATTGGTATTGATGGTGGTTTATTCCCATTGTTTATCTTTATGGGTGTTGGTGCAATGACAGACTTTGGTCCATTAATCGCAAACCCTAAAACAGCGTTGTTAGGTGGTGCAGCTCAATTTGGTATCTTTGGTGCTTTATTAGGTGCATTGTTACTTGCAAAATACGCTGGATTTGATTTCGGTTTACCAGAAGCGGCTTCTATCGGTATTATCGGTGGTGCTGATGGTCCGACTTCAATTTTCGTAACTTCAAGATTAGCACCAGATTTATTGGGTGCAATCGCTGTTGCAGCTTATTCATATATGGCTTTAGTTCCAATTATTCAACCACCTATTATGAAGGCTTTAACAACTGAGGCTGAACGTAAAATCGAAATGGTTCAATTGAGACACGTTTCAAAACGTGAAAAAATCTTATTCCCAATCGTAGTTTTGGGCTTGTGTATAATCTTCTTACCAGATGCAACTCCATTATTAGGTGCTTTGACATTCGGTAACTTAGTAATGCAATGTGGTGTTACAGAAAGATTATCAAAAACATTACAAAATGAATTTATTAATATCGTAACAATCTTGTTAGGTTTGTCAGTTGGTTCTAAACTATCTGCTGATAAATTCTTAACTCTAGAAACTTTAGGTATCTTGTTCTTAGGCTTGTGTGCATTTTCAATCGCAACAGCATCAGGCGTATTGTTTGCAAAAATAATGAACATATTCTCACCAAAGAACAAAGTAAACCCATTAATTGGTGCTGCTGGTGTTTCAGCCGTTCCAATGGCAGCTCGTGTAGTAAACAAAGTTGGTTTGGAATCAAATCCTCAAAACTTCTTGTTAATGCACGCTATGGGACCTAACGTAGCAGGTGTAATCGGTTCAGCCGTTGCCGCTGGTATCTTATTAGCTCTTTGCGGTTAATGTGGTATAATAAATTTGAAATTTGTGTAAAAAAAAGGAGATAAAAATGACAACTAAAGAATTTTTTACTAATTCAGAAGAATTAAAAAAACTTATGTCAGCAGCTCGTGCAACAATCACAGCTCCATTTTTCGGTAACAACGTAGAAAAAATCGAAAATGTAACTGAAGCTTATGAATTGGCACAAGAAAGCTGTGGTACTATTGAATTAACAGGTATGCCTGTTTATGAACCAGAAAAAATTGGTTTACCAGCAGGTGCAAATCAATTATTATTCAATGATGGTACAGTTGTTGGACGTTGTGCAGCAGCTAGAAAAATCGTTGGCGAACCAAACTGTGACTTAAAGGTATTACTTCCTGTAATCCGTGAAGCTGTTTATGGTACTCGTGACAGATTAATGTACAACTGCGAAACTGTTGTAGGTCTTGATAAAGACTTTATGATTAAGGCTCACTTATTAATTCCAGAAGGTTTTGAAAACATTATGTATTCTTGGATGTTGAACTTCCAATACTTTAACGAAGAATACAAAAAAATGTATGCTGATTCAAGAGATATTCCAGAAGGTGATATCTATGTATTCTCAGATCCAGATTGGTCTCACCCAGACTTCCCATATGGTTTAACTTTCTTTGACCCAGAACACAACTGTGCTGCTATCTTAGGTATGAGATACTTTGGTGAACACAAAAAAGGTACATTAACATTAGCTTGGGGTTCAGCTGCTCGTAACGGTTATGCTTCTTGTCACGGTGGTATGAAACGTTATAACTTAGACGGTGGTAAATCATTCCAAGTAGCTGTATTCGGTCTATCAGGTTCTGGTAAATCAACAATTACACACGCTAAACACGATGGCAAATACGACATTACAGTATTACACGATGATGCATTCATTATCAATACAAAAGATAAATACACAATCGCTTTAGAACCAGCTTACTTTGATAAGACAGCTGACTACCCTATTGGTTGTGAAGACAACAAGTTCATCTTAACTCAACAAAACGCAGGTGCTATCATGAAGGAAGATGGTCTTGTATACTCAGTTACAGAAGATATCAGAAACGGTAACGGACGTGCTGTAAAATCTAAATTATGGTCTCCAAATAGAGTTGATAGAATAGACCAACCAATCAATGCTATTTTCTGGTTAATGAAAGACCCTACAATTCCGCCTGTAGTTAAATTATCAGGTGCTTCATTAGGTGCTGCAATGGGTGCAACTCTTGCTACAAAACGTACATCAGCTGAAAGACTTGCTGCTGGCGTTGATCCAAATGCATTAGTTGTTGAACCATACGCTAACCCATTCAGAGTTTACCCTCTATCAATGGATTATGACAGATTTAAACACTTAATCGAAGATGGTGTTGATTGCTACATCTTGAATACAGGTGAATTCATGGGTAACAAAGTTAAGAAAGAACACACTTTAGGCATTATTGAAGCTATCGTTGAAGGTTCTGCAAAATTCCATAAATGGGGTAACTTAGATGATATTCAAATTATGGATATAGAAGGTTTTGACGCTTCTTTCGATAACAAGGAATATGCTGAACAATTTAAAGCTCGTATGCAAGATAGAATTGCATTCGTAAAATCAAGAGAAACAGAAAAGAACGGTATTGACAAATTACCTGCTGATGCTCTTGAAGCTCTTGAAAGAGTTGTTAAACAAGCGTAGTTTGTATAACAAATACTATTTAGGGCGAGTTTCGTTTAAACGAAACTCGCCCTATTTTTTTCAAAAATTTGCCCAGATAGATAATGAAAAAATAATTTATTGTAAATAGAATGTAAGAGTTTAAAACATATAATAAAGGAGAGAAAATGAAATCAGTAGCGACATTAGAATTGCAGTATGCACATAGATTTTACGGTTTTAAAGGTGAGGCTCAATATCTTCATGGGCATAGTGGTATTTTGACAATTGAAGTGGAAGATACCATAAATAAAGGCGTTAATATGGTTTTTCCTTGTAATGAAATCAAGAAAACAGCTTGGGAACTTCTTCAAAACTTTGATCACGCTTTAATTTTAAGGGAAGATGATCCGTTATTGCCTGTAGTGCTTGAAGTGTACGAAAAGCAGGGCATTAAAAACGGTGCGCCTACTAATCAAATGAAAGGACCAGCCTTCAAAACAGAGTTGGCTACAGCCTATCCAGACAGTCGTTTGGTTGTAACCAAGGAAACAATGACCGCAGAGGGAATGATAGATATTGTTTATGATTTGTTGAAGGATAAGTTAAATATTTCGAAAATTACATTCGTAAGTGGCGTAAATACTGCAACAGAGGAATATCAAGTACGTAAAAATTTAATTGAGAGATGTCCTTTATGTGGCATTGCATTAGATAAAAATGGAGTTTGTCCAAAATGTGGATATAAAAAGCCATAAAATATAAAAAAATTAAAGGTCAGTAATAAAAAAATAAGTACTGACCTTTTTTTAGTAAAAATCTGAAATCCCTATACAGCCTGTCACTTCCCTATTTTTTGTAATGAATTAGCTGTTTTTACTAGCTTTGAGGTGTTCATGTCCGTAAAAATACGTACGTGAAAATACGTACGTTTTAAAACAGACAAAATTTATAACAATAAATTTTAAAGATTTTGCAACAAGTGAAAGCTGATGAAAAGTTTTGTATAGAGTGAGACGTTAAAGTTTTTCTTTATAAATTTTAATAATGACTGAAAATGTCTGACCACCATGTTAAACTAAATTTATTATGAGTACTCCTTACGTACCTTTACACTTACACACCGAATATTCTTTATTAGACGGCGCAATTCGTATTAACGATTTGTGCAAATTTAGTGTTGAGAACGGTTTCCCAGCAGTTGCAATTACTGATCACGGTGTAATGTACGGTGATATGGAGCTTTATGAAACTGCAATTATGAAATACAGCGGTGATAACGGCAGTCCAAAGTTGAAACCGCTTTTAGGTTGCGAATTTTACGTTCATAATGGCGACATTAAAGAACGAGACAAAATGAACAACCCTTGTTATCACTTAGTTTTAATTGCTAAAAATAATGTTGGGTATCAAAACATCATTCGTTTAACCTCAGTTGCTTGGTGTGACGGCTTTTATATGCACCCTCGTATTAATTGGGAGCTTTTAAAGGAGCATCATGAAGGTTTAATCTGTCTTTCAGCGTGTTTAGGTGGCGAAGTATTACAAAATCTTTTACATAAAGACCCTGAAAAAGCTCGTGAGGTTGCAAAACGATACAAGGATTTGTTTGGTGACGATTACTACATTGAGCTTCAAGATCACGGTTTAGAAGATCAAAAGCGTACAAATCCTGAGCTTATTGCCATTGCCAAAGAACTTGGTATTGAAATGGTTATCACAAATGACTCTCACTACCTTAAAAAAGAAGATGCGGACATGCACGATACATTATTGTGTATGAACACAAACTCTGATAAAGACGACCCTAACCGTTTCCACTTTGAAGGTAACGAGTTTTACGTCAAGACCCCAGAACAATTGAGAGAATCATTCAGTTGGTTAGATGAAGAAACCTTTAACAAGTGCATTGCAAACACCGTAAAAATTGCAGAAGGTTGTAACATCAAGATTAGCAAGTTTGATGAACTTCCAGCCTATGACGTTCCAGCAAATCATACGACAGAAAGTTACTTTGAATATCTTGTAATAGAAGGTTTAAAAAAACGCTACGGCGGAATTTCTAAAGAATTAAAAGAACGTGTTGACTATGAAATGAAGGTAATTGAAGATATGGGCTTTACAGCTTATTTCTTGATTACTTGGGACTTTATTCACTATGCAAAAACGCATGGAATACCCGTAGGTCCAGGTCGTGGTTCTGCCGCTGGTTCGGTTGTAGCCTATGCCTTAGAAATTACAGATCTTGACCCAATTGAGCATAAACTCTTGTTTGAAAGATTCTTGAACCCAGAGCGTTTCACCATGCCCGATATTGATATCGACTTTTGTATCGAACGTCGTGGCGAGGTTATTGATTACGTAACCAAGAAATACGGTGAGGACAGAGTTTGTCAAATTATTACGTTTGGTACTTACGCTGCAAAAGCTGCGGTTAAAGGTGTTGCCCGTATTTTAAAAATTCCTTTTGCCGATAGTAACAGAATTGCAAGTTTAATTCCGTCAGAACCAAAAACTCACATTGACGATGCATTACAAGAAGGTATGGAACTTCGTGTAATGTACGATAATGACGAACAAATCGTTATTGACCCAATTGAAGGTAAAACAGTAGGCGTAAAAAAATGGATTGATTTAGCTCGTGGAATTGAGGGTATTAAAAATAATACAGGTACTCACGCAGCAGGTGTAATTATTGCGCCAAAACCGTTAGACCAAATTCTTCCTGTAAGACCTTCAAAAGACGGTATTGTTCAAACTGGTTATCCGCCTCATGCGGTAACGGAATTTTTAAGCCTTTTAAAAATGGACTTTTTGGGCTTACGAAACTTAACAACTATTTATAAAACATTAACTGCAATCAAGAAACGTCAAGGTATTGATGTGGATATCAACCACATTCCATTAGACGATAAGCCTACATATCAAATGCTTATGGCTGGTGATACTGATGGTGTATTCCAACTTGAATCTGCGGGTATGAAGAATCTTGTTAAGCGTTTAAGACCCGATGTATTTGAAGATTTAGGCGCTTTAGTAGCTCTATTCCGTCCAGGTCCGTTGGATTCAGGCATGGTTGACAAGTTCGTAGACAGAAAACACGGACGTGTCCCAATTACGTTCCCTCATCCAGCGTTAGAGCCTGTATTAAAGGACACTTACGGCACTATCGTATATCAAGAACAAATTATGCAGGTATTCCAAATTCTTGCTGATTACTCACTAGGTCAAGCCGACATGGTTCGCCGTATGATGGGTAAAAAGAAAATTGATGAAATGCAAAAGCAAAAAGGTAAATTCATTGAGGGGGCTGCACGTCATGGTATGGCAGCAAAAGATGCTACTGCTTTGTTTGAAGATATTGAAAAGTTTGCATCTTACTGTTTCAACCGAAGCCACTCTGCTGCTTACGCCTTTGTAGCTTACCAAACAGCTTATTTGAAATGTCATTATCCTGTTGAGTATATGTCTTGCTTGCTTTCAAGTGTTTCAAACGACCAAGAAAAAACTCAATTATACATTGAAGAATGTAATAAAAAAGGTATTCAAGTTTTACCGCCAGATATTAACAAGTCATACGCTGAATTTGCGCCCGACGGTGATGATATTCGTTTTGGTTTAGCTTCAGTAAAGCAAGTGGGCGAAGTTGTAGTAGAAATGATTATCAAAGAACGTGAAGAAAATGGTGAATTTTCATCAATTTACGATTTTTGCAAACGTATTGACCCTAAAGCCACAAACAAGCGTGTTTTAGAAGGTTTAATTAAATCAGGTGCGTTCTCAAACCTTGAAAAATCTAGAAAACAGTTAATGGAAAATCTTGAATACATCGTAAATACCGCAAACAAAGAGGCTAAAGCAAAGGAATTAGGTCAAACAAATTTGTTTGCAGGTTTAGAAGATAATGAAGATTTTGCAGGTACGAAATTTCATCTTGCTGGGTCTGATGAAGAATACTCAAACAAAGAGCTTCAAGGATTTGAAAAAGAATTTTTAGGGTTCTACGTATCTTCTCACCCTTTGTCATCAATTATGGATAAAATGCAATTCTTGATGTCTCACAAGATTACAGAGGTTAAAGAATTACCGCCTGACAAGGTTGTAACGCTTTGCGGACTGGTTACGAGTGCAAGAAAAATTCCATACAAAAAGGATCCTTCAAAATTCTTGAAAACGATTACAATGGAAGATTTGACAGGCAAAATAGAAGCTATTTGTTTCCACCAAAAAATAGGACAATTTGACAGCTTTATGGAGCCTGAAATGAGAATTATAATAACAGGTAAAGTTAGTTACAGAGAAGGTTCTGACGAGCCTAATATCATTATTGATGACGTAAAACCTGTTGATAATGCAAATATATTTATGATTTCTTTAAAAGAAGAAATTCCTTATGAAGAACTTGTTGCTTTAAAAGACGGCTTAGCAAAACATTCAGGCGGAGACCCTGTTGTAATCAAGGTTATAGAAGACGGTGTTGAAACAAAAATTGCGTCATCTCCAACTTTTTGGGTTAATTCCTCAAACGATTTAGCACATTCGGTTAAATCTGTAATTGATAGAAACATTGATGTTGAGATTAAATCTATTGAAGAAAAACTTTGATTAGGTGCGTAGCTTTCTTCATAAAACTTCTATGCATTGCCTTTTGGTGTCTTTACCTCTGTAAACAAACATTACGTAGGGCTTGCAATTCAAGATTTTTTATAATAAACTATTTCATGTCAGAAAACTCACGTTGAATATGAATTTCCAATAGGCTTAATTAGCTTGTATTTTGGCGTATTCAAAACAAATATTAAAAAAGAAAAGTTTAGTAGTATTACTTTATAAGGAAGGTAAAAATGTCAAACGAAGAAAAATTAGAACAAACTGAAGTTGTAGAAGAAACAAAAGCTGAAGCAACTGCAGATGAAACTACAGAAGAAGCTCACGAAGAGTTTGAAGATGTAGCAAGAGAAAAAGGCGAAAGAAAACAACGCTCTCGTCGTAAAAAAATCGAAACTCAAGAAGAAAAACCAGTTTCTGAATGGCAAGAACGTGTAGTTCAAATCAGACGTGTAACAAAAGTAGTTAAGGGTGGTAAAAAATTAAGCTTCCGTGCTGTTGTTATCGTTGGTAACCAAAAAGGTCAAGTTGGCGTAGGTTGTGCAAAAGCAGCTGAAGTTATTATCGCTATCCAAAAAGCTATTGCAGATGGACGTAAAAACTTAATCAATGTTCCAATTTTCAAAACAACTATTCCACACCCAATTAAAGGTGTTTCTGGCGCTGGTGCAGTTATGTTAAGACCTGCTGCTCAAGGTACAGGTATTATCGCTGGTGGTGCTGTTCGTTCAGTATTAGAACTTGCTGGTATTGAAAATATCTTGTCAAAATCTCAAGGTTCTAAATCACCTCTAAACGCAGCAAATGCAACATTAGACGCTTTACAAAAATTGACTCCATTCTCAGACGTTGCTAAAAAACGTGGTTTGACAATGGCAGAATTATTAAATTAGTAACCTGTCTAATTTCGTTATTACTTTGATTATTGTAAAAAAGGATTATAAAAATGGCTAAAACAGAAACAAAAAAAATACAAATTAAATTAGTTGGTAGCTTAATCGGTGCATCTCCTGCTCAAAGAAAAGTAGTTGCAGCATTAGGCTTACGCAAAATGAACCAAGTTGTTGAACACGCTCCAAGCGCAACAATTATGGGTATGGTTAACAAAGTATCTCACTTAGTTAAAGTTGTAGAATAATTTAGAAAGAAGGATAAATAATTATGATTACATTAGAAGATTTAAGACCTGCAGAAGGTTCTACAAAAAAATCAAAAAGATTCGGACGTGGTCGTGCATCAGGTCATGGTAAAACATCTTGCCGTGGTGCTAATGGTGAAGGTCAACGTGCTGGTAGAAGCTCTAAAAGAGGTTTTGAAGGTGGTCAAATGCCATCATACAGACAAATGCCTAAATTAAAAGGCTTTAAATTAATCAACCAAATTAAATATGCAGAAATCAATGTTAGCGCTATTGAAAGATTATCTTTAGATGAAATCTCTTTAGAATCATTGAAAGAAGCTAAAAAAGCTCACCCTTCAACTCAAGGTTTAAGAGTTATGGGTAACGGCGAAATTAAAAGAAAAGTTACAGTTAAAGCTACTTATGTAACTCCATCAGCAAGAGAAAAAATCGAAGCAGCAGGCGGAAAGGTTGAATTAGTTTAATTATGCAACAAGGTAAAATGAGAATGCCGACATCTGCTGACTTAATGTCAATGTGGAACGCTTCAGGGTTAAAAAGCAAAATTATATTTACTATTTTAATGATTGCAGCCTTCCGTTTTGGCGTTCAAATGCCTGTGTTCGGTATAAATAACGCTATATTCTCAAATATCGCCAGTGGCAATAATTTAATCGGATTCTTAGATTTATTTTCTGGTGGTGCTTTAGGTAAAGTTTCTATCTTTGCTTTAGGTATCGGACCATTCATTACAGCATCTATCATTATTCAATTAATGGCTGTTGTTATACCTTCTTTAGAAAAACTTCAAAAAGAAGAAGGCGAAGCAGGTCGCAGAAAATTGTCTCAATACACTAGAATTTTTACGGTAATCTTGGCTGCGTTCCAAGCTGTAATTTTCATGGTGTATATGAATCACTTACCGGGGGCTATTCTTCCTGGAATAAATCCGGTGATGTTCTATATTAGTTCAGTAGCTGTTCTTACAGCAGGCTCTGTTCTTGTAATGTGGCTTTCTGAACTTATTACAGAAAAAGGTATAGGTAATGGCGGTTCATTGATTATCTTTATTGGTATCATTTCTGGTATCCCAATTTATTCATCAAGAACTGCTCAAATGGTAGCAAGAGATTCATCTTTAGGCTTCGGCTTATTTATGTTACTTCTTATCTTCTTTGCAACAATGGTTGTAATCGTTATTATGCAAGAAGCTGTAAGAAAGGTTACCATTATTAATCCAAAACGCCAAGTTGGTAACAAGGTTTATGGCGGTGTGAATACTTTCATTCCGTTCAAACTTAATCCGGGTGGTGTTATGCCGATTATCTTTGCTATTGCGATTTTGTTATTCCCAACAACCGCTTTAAGTTTAGTGGGTCAAGCTAACTTACCGGCTGGTTGGATTAAAAATTCTGTTATGGGCTTGACTCAATTCTTAAGTCCAGATGGAATTCCGTATTATATCATTTATTTCTTGTTAATCTTTGCGTTGACATTCTTCTATGCATCAATTATGCCGAATATGCAACCAAAAGATATTGCAACAAATTTGAAAAAATACGGTTCTTCTATTCCAGGTATTAAACCTGGTAAACCAACAGCAGAGGCTTTAGATAAAATCTTAAGCAAGACAACCTTTATTGGTGCAATTGCACTTGGTTTGATTGCATTGGTTCCATCTTTTGCGTCTTATGCTACAGGCATCAAGACCTTGCAAGGTATTGGAGCTACATCACTAATCATCATGGTTGGGGTTGCTTTGGATTTGATTAATCAAGTTCGCTCTCACTTGTTGGCAAGAAATTACGAAACATTCTTGAAACAGTAGAATATAATACAAAGGAGTACTTTTTAATTTTTAAGTACTCCTTTGATTTTTTATTAAGGATAAAGTATGAGAAAATTTATTAACATTATTGCTTTTGTTTTAGCATTTTTAATTATTGGTTTTATGCTAGTACCAACAAAAACAGTGAATAGAGACTCTAAAGTTTATGTTGAACATGAATGGGATACTTTAGACACCGTTGTACTAGGCTCTCCGAAGATGCTAACAGTGCCATCAATTCACAAATCAATTCTTGGTTACGGATATATAGTAAAAAACGAAGCACAAATGAAAAAAGATGCTGGTAAACCAATACAACAAGTAAATCCTGCATTATATTCGGGCATTTTAAAGCAATCAGATGAGATTGCAAGAGAATTAAAAGGCAAAAATGTTAATGTTCAAAGATTAAATCCGGAAGTTCTTGATGCAGCTGAACTTCAATATATGAAGTATGTTCAACAAGGTAATAATTTTTTGTTTCCTAAAAATTCATTTGTTGTAATTGGTAACAACGTTATCGAATGTGCTACACGTGCTCCAATGAATGATAAAAACAGATTTATTGTAAGACGCATTTTGAAGCCTTTAACTAAAGAAGATCCTTCTATAAGATACGTTGCAGCACCTATTCCGTCACCTTCTTTTCCTGAAAAATCATTGTATATTGAAGGTAATGACGTTTTGGTTGATGGAAAAAATGTTTATGTAGGTCACTCTGGACGTGGTACAAGTTCAACAGGCGTAAGATGGTTGCAATCAGTTTTAGGACCTAACTATAAAGTTTATAGCATTGATATAAATGGTTTTGTAAACTTAGATGATGTTTTAACTTTGATTAGACCTAAATTAGCTGTAAGAGTTCCAAGCGCAATTACAAGTGAAATGCCAAAACCTTTAGCAAATTGGGAATTTATTGATGTAAATCCTGAAGATGCTAAACAATATGCTTCAAGCATTATTGTTGTAGGTCCAAACAGAGTTTTGGTAGATGAAAGATTTGAAAACTTGATTACAGAATTAAGAAACAAAGAGGTTGATGTAACTTCTGTTCCATTTGACGATGTTGTAGAAATGGGCGGTGGTTTAGCTGATTTCTATGTTCCGTTAAAGAGAAATTACGACCACGAAATGAATTCTGTAAAATTAAACAAAGAATTCTTTATCGAAAAAGGTAATGAAATTCTTGAAACGATTAAAACTTTTGATTATGCAGAATTTTTTACAAATGCACAAACATTAGTTACAGAAAAAATTAATACATTAATGAATAAATAATTTAAGAGGGCGAAAGCTCTCTTTTATTTTTATTAAAAATTTGATTTTTATATATTTATAGTATGATAAATATATAGAAACAAAGGAGATAAAATGGAAAGCACAACAAGAAATAAAATCCTAAGCTACGTTCCAACTGTTATTGAAGCATCTTCAAGAGGTGAACGTTCTTTTGATATCTTTTCAAGGCTTTTAAGAGAAAGAATTATTTTCTTAGGAGACGAAATAGATGATGAATTAGCAAATTCAATTGTTGCACAAATGTTGTTATTAGACAGTGAAAATCCTGAAAAAGATATCATGTTATATATCAACAGCCCTGGTGGTGTAATTACGGCGGGTATGGCTATTTACGATACAATGCAGTTGATTAAAGCTGATGTTCAAACAATTTGTATTGGTGAAGCTGCATCAATGGGTGCTTTCTTGCTTTGCTCTGGTACAAAAGGAAAGAGAATGGCTTTGCCAAGTGCAAGAATTATGATTCACCAACCTTTAGGCGGTGCTCAAGGTCAAGCAACAGACATTGAATTAGAAGCAAAAGAAATTTTGCGTATGAAAAAGATGTTGACAACAATTATTGCAGAAAATTCTGGACAAAAAGTTGAAAAAGTAGTTGAAGATTGCGAACGTGACCACTATTTGTCAGCTCAAGAAGCTATGGAATATGGTTTGATTGACAAAGTTTTAATGTCTACTCACGATAACAAATAATTATTTTTATAAAATTAATAAAACCATGTAGTGGCGCAGGTTTCAGCTGAAACCTGCGCCACTACTATAATTTTTTTTATCCCATATATAATTGAGTATATATATTCTTAACAAAACTTAACAACATGCTAAAAACATGGCAATTATTGAGTTTGGGAATACTTTATATAGATGTAAGGTTCAAAAAGGTTAAGGTTTTAAAAGAACGAACTAGGAAATAAGGTAAAAATAAAAGTTATCGTTCTTGAAATTTTAAAGTAGTAAACAAACAAATAACGTAAGTTAAGAAAATTTGGTTAGTTAAAATATAATAACTTTGGTTAGGGGTTAGAAAAAAATGTCTTTATTAATTTTATTTCACAGAAAAATGTCATTAAGACAACAAATCAATGACAAGAACTATCAATTAATGCAAAAGAAACAAGAGCTATATGATTTACAATCATACACAGCAGCAATTGCAGATGGTAGCGTATCAATGAATGATTTAACAACATCACCAGCCTCAATGTTTGGTAATATGAGCCAATATATGGTAGGTTCTCACAATTACGCAATGAATGCAGCTCAACAAAATATGGCATACCTTCAAGGTACAAACCAAATTGGTCAAGTAAGCCAAGATGCAACAGCACAAAACCAATACCAAATGGCAGTGTTCAAAAACTTATATGACCAACAAAAAGCACAATATCAAAAAGCAGAAGAAGCAAAATTACAAGTAAAAAACAAACAAATAGATAATGAATGCTTAAAGTTAGAACAACAATTAAAACAATTAGAAGCAGAATATCAATCAATCGGTTCATCAGTAGATAAATATGCAAGCGAATGTGCACCAAGATATGCATAGACCGAAAGACAAAACTCTAACTTCTAACTAAACAACCAATTCTAACTAACAAAAAACATTTTTTAAAACCAAACCAAAACGATAAACCAAACCAAAAATAACCAAATAACCAAAACCAAAGAAAAACTTTACGACCACCGAAAGGTGGTCTTTTTTTATTTTGTGTAGACAGATAGATGATAATGTCAGGCATTGCCTGACCTACATTCTTAGTTTGTGCGGAAAGACAAAAGGTTATACACACAATATTATGTAACCCCGAATAAACCAAGACAGTTTCAAGGTCTCTTTCATTAAGCAATAAAACTTTTCCGATATTAAAATTATATAAAAATTCTAAGAAATCCTAATTTTTAGTATATATTTATAATATAGAAACTACATAATCTAATTAGGAGATATAAAATAATGATACATCCATCAGCAATTGTCCATGAATCAGCAAAAATCGCAGAAGATGCAATCATCGGACCAAATGTCGTTATCGGCGAAAATGTTACTATTGGTAGCGGTACAAGAGTTATTGCAAATGCGTTTATTGAATTTGCAGAAATCGGTAAAAACTGTACAATCAGTCCTTTCGCTACAATCGGTTCTGAACCTCAAGATTTAGGTTACAAAGGCGAACCTACAAAGGTTGTTATTGGTGATGATGTTATCATTAAAGAAAACGCAACAGTACACAGAGGCGCTGCTTGTGGTGATTTTACAACTCGTGTTGGTAACAAATGTTTGTTAATGGCTGGAACTCACGTTGCTCATAACTGCGTTTTAGCCGATCAAGTAATTATGGCAAACTTAGCAACTCTAGGTGGTCATTGTCATGTAGGTTTTGGTGCTTGGCTAGGCGGTATGACTGTATTCCATCAAAATGTTAGAATTGGTGATATGGCTATTATCAGCGGATTTTCAGCATCTAGACAAGATATTTTACCTTACTCTAAAGGTGAAGGTAGACCTCCTGTTCCATCTGGATTAAATGTTGTTGCAATGCGTAGACGTGGTGTTTCTAAAGAAGACAGAGTTAACACTAACGAAGCATTTAAACTTTTAGTTTCACCAGAATACAATACAACTCAAGCTATTGAAAAAATTAAAGAAACTATTCCAATGAATGAATACATTGAAAACATGATTAAATTTATTCAAGAATCAAAACGTGGAGTTCTTTTGAAATCTCATAAAACAGGTCATCACTCTTTAGAAGCTGAAGATGTAGCGGAAGAATCTGTTTTAGCTAATGTTTAGAACTTAACTTATACAATATAAATACAAAGAAAAATAGTGCGGTCGAGTTTCACTCGACCGCACTATTGATTAATTTTAATAAATTGAAATATGACCTAATGTCATTCTGAACTTGTTTCAGAATCTCACATTACAGAGACCCTGAACTAAATTCAGGGTGACATAAGAGTAAATATTAAAATCTAATGTTTTTAACAAATCGGGCGACGGTGAAAACGTCGCCCGATTATTTGTATTTTAAATAAATTTTATTACTTAATGCAAACAGTCATATCTGCTTCTACGACAATTTTGCCGTCTACCATGCCGACACCGTGAGATTTACCGATAGGTCCTTTTAATTTTTGCAATTCAATTCTCATATCTAGTCTATCTCCAGGGCGAACGATACCTTTAAATCTAGCATTTTCAATACCCGCAAACAAAGCTAATTGGCCTTGGAATTTATCCATTGATAACATTACTGGAGCTGAACATTGAGCCATTGCTTCAATTTGTAGAACCCCTGGCATAATTGGATTGTTTGGAAAGTGACCTTGAAAGAATGGTTCGTTCCAAGTTAGATTCTTGTAGCCTTCTGCGTATTCACCAGCTACACATTCTGTAATTCTGTCAACTAACAAGAATGGATATCTGTGTGGGATTAAATCTAAAATTTGTTGTGAATCATAAGTTAATATTGTTTTTTGCTCGTCTGTCATTTTTTATGCTCCTTATTCGCATTTGATTAATTTACTTTTTAGTTTTAGTGCGGTTTTTACATGAACTGCATGACCTGCTTCTTTCGCAATAATTTGTGCTTTTAGATATAATGGGTTTACACCTGTTAAGTATAAATCACCAATTATGTCCAAAATTTTGTGTTTAATTGGTTCTCTATCGCTTCTTAATTTTGTAGTGTAACCACCATCATCTGTGAAGCCTACGGTATTTTCTTGTGTAACCCCTTTGGCATAGCCAAAGAATTGGAATTTTTTAAGGTCATGTAAAAAACCAAAAGTTCTAGCTTCAATAATTTCGTTTTGGTTTTTCATAGTGAAACTTGCCCAGCGATTTTTCATATCAGGGTGGTCGTAATTTACTCCATAAGAAATTCTTAATTCATCGTCTGGCACGATTACAACGTGAGTTTTACCATTTAAATACGAAACAGGTTCTAATAAAGTGTAATAAATTGGTTTAGATTTTTCTACACCAACTTTTTTGAACGCTTTAACCCATTCATAAGAACTTCCGTCAAGAACAGGCATTTCTGGTTTATCAATGTAAACATCAATAGAATCAATGTTGCAAAAAGCACAAGCTGCCATAAAATGCTCAATAAGCATTACTTGGCGGTTGCCATTGCCCACACAAACGCAATGGCTTGTAGAGCAAACATTGTCAACATCTGCAACGATTGCATCATCATAACCGTCTAGGTAAAATTTGATTTTACCTGATGTAGAAGGTTTGATTAGCACGCTACATTCATGATTTTTCATTAATGTATTGCCTTTTATTGAAAGTTCTTTTTTTATTGTAGCCATTATTTTTACTCTTAGTTTTCTTCAGTATCTTCTAAAAATGTTTTTAGCATTGGTTCGTATTTTTTGAATTTAGCAATTAATTCGCCAGCATCTTTCATGGTTTTTAATTGTTTAATAAATTCTTTTCTTGGAACTGCTGGAGTACCAACTACGATTGATTTTTCTGGGAATGATTTGCTTACACCTGCAGCTGCCGCAACAATGCTGTCGCTTCCAATGCTGATGTGGTCTGCTAAACCTGCTTGACCAGCGATTACAACTCTGTCACCGATTACGCAGCTACCTGCAATACCAACTTGAGAAACAATCATACAACCTTTACCAATACGGCAGTTGTGACCAATCATTACTAAATCGTCGATTTTTGTATCATCGCCAATCATTGTGTTTTCGATAGTGCCTCTGTCGATTGTTGTATTAGCACCAATTTCAACATTGTTGCCAATTACAACTGAACCAAGTGATGGAATTTTAAAGATTTTTTGTTCTTTATTTTCCATTTTGATTTCGCCGTCTTTTCTAGCTTGTTCAATATTATCAGGATTTTCAGTTACAAAGCTGAATCCGTCTGCGCCTAAAGATACACCATGATGTAAAATACAGTGGTCTCCAACAACAACTCTGTCGCCGATGTTTACACCTGCGTGGAAAAAGCAGTTTGCACCGATTTTTGCATTATTACCAATGTATGAGTTTGGTAATATTTTTGTATTTTCGCCAACTACTGCACCTTTTGAAATTACTACATTTGCACCAATTGATGCACTTTCTGCAACTTGAGCTTCTGGGTGAATAACTGCTGATGGGTGGTAGCCGTCGTTTACTCTAGGTTCTTCGTAGAATAATGTTAATAATTTCATCATTGCAAGTCTTGGTCTTTCAACTTCGATAGTTGTTACGCCTTCAAGATTTACACCTAATGGAACTAAAACAGCTTTTGCTTTTGATTTTGCAACATTGCCGATTTCTTCTTCGCTTAAAGCTAAAGCTAGCATGTGTTCATCACATAGCAATGGTGGTGCTATCATTTGAATTTTTGCATCTTCAACTTTTGTTAGCATACCGCCTACGATTTGCGAAATTTCTTCTACTGAAAATTCCTTCATTCTTTTTGTCTCCTTTATATAATTATGAATTTTTCATTTTTTCAATTGTCGATGTGGTTGATTTTCCTTGTACAAATTCAATGAATTTTACGTTGATATGATTCTTTAAAATTACATCTTTCTCCTCTTTTGGAAGTGTATCAAGGGTGTAATCAGCTCCTTTTGTATGGAAGTCAGGTTTTATTCTATCTAATAGACCACAAGGTGACTTCTCATCAAATATTACCACATAATCAACGCAAGATAAAGCACATAATATCTCAGCTCGGTCTAATTCAGTGTTAATAGGGCGATTTTCCCCTTTAATTTTCTTAACAGAAGCGTCTGAATTTAACATTACGACTGAAACATCTGCTACTTCTTTTGTCTTTTGTAAATATCTTACGTGTCCTACGTGTAAAATGTCATAGCAACCATTTGTTGTGACAACGGTTTTTCCTTTTTTTTGTAAATCCCTTACAATTGTAATGATATCGTCTTGTGTAACAAGTTTACCCATTAGAATAACCCCATTTCTATTACACGTTTGCAAATTCTAACTGTGTTTAAGGCTGCACCAATTCTTAAGTTATCGCCCACACACCAGAAAGACAAACCGTTTTCAAATGCGATATTTTTTCTTATTCTTCCAACATAAACAGGATCTTTGCCTTCTGCTTGAATTGCAGTTGGAAAAATTTTGTTTTTAATATCATCAACAACCTCAATGCCATAAGCGTTAGCTAAAGCGTTTCTAGCTTGAGTAACATCAATTGGCTTTTCAAATTCAAGGTCGATAGCTTCAGAGTGACCAACAAAAACAGGAACTCTTACGGCTGTACAAGAAATTGGCAAATCTTTTGAAAAGTGCATAATTTTTCTTGTTTCGTTTGTAACCTTCATTTCTTCTTTTGTGTAACCGTTTTCACAGAATTCATCAATTTGTGGAATACAATTAAAAGCGATTTCTTGAGTAAATTTTACAGGTGTGAAAGGTTTTTCTTCAAGTCTTGCTTTTGTGTTTTCTTTTAACTCGTTAATAGCTGCAAGCCCTGCACCGCTGACAGATTGGTAAGTTGAAACAATCATTCTTTTGATTGTAGCCAATTCGTGTAATGGTTTTAGTGCCAAAATTAATTGAGAAGTTGAACAGTTTGGATTTGCAATAATTCCAGCGTGTTCTTTTAAGTCGTCATCGTTTACACCTGCAATAACTAGAGGCACTTGTTCTTCCATTCTAAAAGCACTAGAATTATCAATAATAAGTCCGCCACGTTTTACAATTTCAGGTGCAAATTTTTTACTTGTAGATGCGCCAGCTGATGCTAAAACGATATCTACATCGTCAAAAGTTTCTGGTTTTGCTTCTTCTACAATGTGTTCAACTCCATCAAAATTTAATCTTGAACCTGCACTCTTTGCACTTGATAAAAGTTTAATGCTTTCATAAGGTACTTCTAACTGTTCTAAGATTTCTAAGATGTGTCTTCCAACTACTCCTGTTGCCCCTAAAACGGCAAGTCTTGGTTTTCTCATTTTTAGTTTTTCCTTTTATTTTTATAAAATGTTGTCTAATCCATAAGTAAAGTTTTTGTGCTCATACGCATATTTTACAGCCATCATAACTCCTGGCATGTAACAAGTTCTGTTTGTTGAATCGTGTCGAATTGAAAGAATTTGTCCGTCAGAACCAAACAAAACCTCCTGAGATGCCATATAACCAGGCATTCTAACAGAGTGAATATGGATGTTATCGTATGAATTTGCACCTCTTGCGCCTTCAATAGTTTCTGTTTCTTCGCAGTTTCCTGTTGTAAAGGATTTGTTTGCTTCTGCCATAAGTTGAGCTGTCTTAACCGCTGTACCAGAAGGAGCATCTTTCTTTTGATTATGGTGAAGTTCAATAATTTCAGCGTTATCAAAATATTTTGCAGCCATTTGCGCAAATTTCATCATTAAAACGGCGCCAGTTGAAAAGTTTGGAGCTATAAAGCAAGCAACTTTATTTTTTTCTGAAAGTTGTTTTAATTCTTTGATTTGCTCATCTTTCAAGCCTGTTGTGCCGATTACAATATTAATTCCGTTATTCAAGCAATATAAAGCGTTTTCATAAATTGATTTTGGCTGAGTAAAATCTACCAAAATGTCAATTTCTTTTGATTTGTGTGCATCTTCAATAGAGTTATATTCTCCATTCACAATATCAATTTTTGCAACTAATTCAGTTTCGTTGTCTGCATTAACCGCTTTAACAACTTCTTGACCCATTTTTCCGTTTGCACCGCAAACTGCAACTTTAATCATAAAATCTACCTCTTTTCATTAATTTTACTTAAAATATGGCAAATTTTCAAATATATGTTAAGATTTTAATATGGAAGAAAAATTTATTACACACATTGGAACAGATGAATCAGGAAAAGGCGATTTCTTTGGACCTCTTGTAATCGCAGGGGTTATGGTTGATGAGAAAACTGCCAAGTTATTTACAGATTTAAAAATTAGAGATTCTAAAACAATTACAGATAAAAGAATTTTAGAAATGGCTGAGCAAATTAAAAAGCATGCCGTTTATTCTGTAATTGCTGTCGGAAATGCTAAATATAATGAATTATACAAGAATTTTGCAAACTTAAATAAGTTGTTAGCTTGGGGGCATGCAAAGGCTATTGAAAATATTTTAGAAAAAAATATGTGCGAATATGCGCTTTCAGATAAATTTGGTGACGAAAGTTTAATTAAAAATGCACTTCAAAAGCGAGGTCAAACAATTCGTCTAGAACAAATGGTTCGTGCTGAAAGTGACATTGCTGTTGCGGCTGCGAGTGTTCTTGCTCGTGCAACATTTGTTCAAAAAATGAAGCAAATGGAATTAACTTATGGTTGTGATTTTCCTAAAGGTTGCAACTCAATTGTAAAAGATGCTGCAGCAAAATTTATTGCAAAACATGGAAAAGAAAAATTAATTGAGGTCTGCAAAGCTCATTTTAAAACATACAAAGAAGTGTTAATTTAAAACTGATAATTATTTTCATATTTCTTAATATCCCTATTGCCAATTGAAATTTTATGTGTTATAGTTGGCATGTTAATATGAAATATGAAAGGAAATTAGATATGAAATTTGTATGTTCAGTATGCGGATATGTTTATGAAGGTAATGAAGCTCCAGAAAAATGCCCTCAATGCGGAGCTCCAGCTAGCAAATTTAATAAAGCAACAGAAGGCGAAAAAACTTACGTTACAGAACACGTAGTTGGCGTAGCTAAAGATGTTGATGCAGAAGTTTTACAAGGTTTAAGAGATAACTTCAATGGCGAATGTACTGAAGTTGGCATGTATTTAGCAATGTCTAGAGTAGCTGAAAGAGAAGGATACCCAGAAATTGCTGATGCTTTCAAAAGATATGCATTTGAAGAAGCAGAACATGCTGCAAAATTTGCAGAATTATTAGGTGAAGTAATTTCAGACTCAACAAAGAAAAACTTGGAAATGAGAGCAGAAGCAGAATGTGGCGCTTGTGCAGGTAAAATGGAAATTGCAAAAAGAGCTAAAGAACTTAACTTAGACGCAATTCACGATACTGTTCACGAAATGGCAAAAGACGAAGCTCGCCACGGCAGAGGCTTTGACGGACTATTAAAAAGATATTTCGCATAACCCCAAATATATTAGCAATTAATTACTAAATACTGTAAGTCGGTCGGTTGATAAATCAACCGACCGATTATATTTTGTTTTAGCCCTCTGTAATACAACTCTACGTCACACTGAACTCGTTTCAGGGTCTATTAGAAAGATACCGCAACATCTTAATTTATTCGGGGTGGCGACGGAGTAACGTCCGACCGCCACCTTACGGGTTCGCTCACTTCGTTCGACTACACCCTACCGAAAAATCGCTAGTGCGGTATGACAAAATTTTAAATGCGCAATAGGAAAATTTATAAGATGCTGAAACAAGTTTAGCATGATATAAGGTTCAAAATAGCCTTATCAACTTAATCCTTATTGACTTAAAGTCTGTTCTTTACTTATGTAAATCAAGTCCGTCGATATTTACGGTTTTATTTTTAAATGCTACAATTTCAAAATCTTCTAAGCTCATTGGTTTAGCATACAAGAAGCCTTGCGCAATATCACAACCAGAATCAGTTAGGAATTGAGCTTGTTCTACGGTTTCAATACCTTCAGATACAGTCTTTAATTCCAAGTTTTTAGCCATTGAAAGTATGTGTTGAACAACGATTTTACCACGTTCGTCAGTTGTAGAATCGTTAATAAATCCTCTATCCAATTTCAAGATATCGCAAGGGATTTGACGCAACATATTCAATGAAGAATATCCAGAACCGAAGTCGTCCATTGCAATACTAAAACCTTGTTTTTTCAATTCGTTTACGATTTCTAAGAATTTTTCAAAGTCCTCAAATCCGGCAGATTCAGTTAATTCAAGTTCTAACAATTCTGGTGGAATTTGATATTTTTTGATTAAATCTTTCAAGTCGTCAATAAAAAATTCATTGCTCAAGTGAAGTCTTGAAACATTTACTGAAATTGGTACTGGTTTGTATCCTCTATCAATCCATGAGCGGATTGCTTTGCAAGCCTGCTCCCACATATAGCGGTCAATGTTTAGAACAAAACCGTTCTTTTCAAACAACGGAATAAAGTCGTTTGGTGCAATAAAGCCTTTTGTTGGGTGTATCCAGCGAACAAGTGCTTCTGAGCCAACGACTGTAAGTGACTTCATGTCATATTTAGGTTGCAAATACATAACAAACTGACCTTTTGCAAGTGCATTATGCATTTCGTCTTCAATATTCTTTTCACTTAAAAGTTGTTTTCTTAAATTATCGTCATAGTATGAAATATATTTGTTAATATCATCAACAATTGTGCGTTTAGCAAGGCTTACTCGGTCGCACATAATGTTAATAGGTACAGTAACATCATTCATTAAGTAAACGCCAAATAGTGGAACTAATTTAGCTGCAACCTTGTTGTTTTGAGAAGATTTTAAATCTGGCATTACGTTATTATTGAAATTTTCAATATCTTGGTGAATTTTATCAATAATTGAGTTAATGTCGCTTTCTTCCTCGTACTTAATTATGAACAAATAATTTGCAGCGAAGGAACGTGCCAAAAGAGTATCAGCTGGCAAGTTCTTTTTTATAATTTCGTATAAATCTTTTAAAATAGTATTCGCTATATCAAAGCCATAAATTTCGTTTATAACCTTAAATTTAGTAATATCCATTAATACAAGCGCATACTTGTCATTTGCTGAGATATTTTCAATAATTTTTTGTGCTTCTATATAGAATTTAGCCTTGTTAGGACCAGCTGTAATATCATCAACAAAAGCAAGTTTCATCATTTCTTCGTAATTCTTCTTTTGAAGCATATCAATTCGTTTCAAAATTAAGAATAGCAAGCAGTTTATTGCTAACATAATACCAATTGTGAAGAAAATAATTTCAACAACGCTAAGTGCTAAAACCTTTCCAGGAACAAACAAAATCAATTGCCAATCGTTATAAGAAACAGGCGTAAATGCAAACAACCAAAATTGACCGTCTAAATATGTCCAATAAACACCGCTATTGTTGTCTTTTATTTGTTGTTTTACAAAATCGCTTTTTACATTTACGAATTTAATATTTTGGTCGAAAAAGTTTGCAGTATCTTCAACTGCGGGATTATCCGAACGAAGTACGTAATCGCCGTTGTTCTTGATAATATGGCTAAATGCAGTTTGATTAAAAGTGTTTATATCCAAAATGTTTTTGAATACGTCGGCTCTAATTACAGCTGATAAAACGCCAACTTCCTTTGAATTGTAATAAATAGGAACAGCATAAACGTTTCTAAAGGTTTCTACACCGTTTGTAGGAACTTCTTGAACCCTATCAAAACAAGTAGCGCCAGCTTTTGCAACCTTAAAACAAGGCATTTTTGCCATATTTGTTACTGGTTTTATGCCTTCATCTCTTACCGCTGTATAGGCAGTACCGTCAAGTTTAATAAAAGAAAAAGCCTTAAATGACGCTTGTCTCCCGCCTGTTGTTAAGTATGCAGTCAAGTCTTTTGGCTTAAAGTTTCTTACATTATAGCCAATTGAACTTGCAATCATTTCCAATACTTGCAAATCGCCCACAATACGGTTGTGTACGTTGTAAGATAATTGTTGAGCAACTTCTGAGGTAATCTTTTCAGAAGATTTAATTTGCGTTGTCATTAGGTGAAATAAAGTGAAAACGCCTACCAAAGCTAGAACAAATATGGTCGCTATAAATATAGTTATAGCGGTATCTTTCTTTTTATTAACTTGATATGAATTATTCACCATAAACCAAAACCTAAGTTTCCAACTAAATTATATTATAATATAAAAAATATTGCTCATTCAAAATTCAAATTTTGAAAAAATAGTAACATTCTTTACATATTGAAATTAGGTTTATAGAAACATTACTCCTAGTCTATATACTAAAAATGCTACAAACCAAGCTACTGAACATTGGAAAAGCACTACTAATAAAGCGTAACGCTTTCCTAATTCACGTCTTACCGTTGCAATTGCTGCAACACAAGGTGTATACAATAATGAAAATACCAAGAAAACGAAAGCTGTAAGTTTTGTGAATACAAGTGGTAATGCCTCAACATCGCCACCTAACAAGATTGTTAATGTACTTACAACGCTTTCTTTTGCCATAAATCCAGTAATGAATGCGGTTGAAATTCTCCAATCTGCGATGCCCAAAGGCTTAAAGATTGGTGTTATAAAGTTGCCTAATACTGCTAGCATACTGTCTGAGGAGTTTACAACTAAATTCAATCTGCTGTCAAAGGTTTGCAAGAACCAAATTATGATTGTTGCCCAAAAGATTATTGTAAATGCCTTTGTAATAAAGTCTTTTGCTTTTGTATAAATTAACCTGTAAATATTCGTCGCACTTGGCATTCTATAATTTGGTAATTCCATTACAAACGGAACACCTTCACCATCAAAGAAAAAAGTTTTCATTATCAATGCGGTAATTATCCCGACGATTATGCCGATTAAATATAATCCTAAAATTACTAAAATTTGGTCTTTTGCAAAAAACGCAGCAGTGAATAATGCGTAAATAGGAAGTTTTGCCGAACAACTCATAAACGGAGTTAACAAGATTGTCATTTTTCTATCACGTTCAGAAGGCAAAGTTCTTGATGCCATAATCGCTGGAACGCTACAACCAAAGCCGATTAGCATTGGAACAAAACTTCTGCCAGAAAGTCCCATTTTTCTTAATGCTTTGTCCATTACAAACGCTACACGTGCCATATAGCCTGTATCTTCTAATATTGATAGGAAAAAGAATAAAATTACGATGATTGGCAAAAAGCTCAAAACACTTCCTACACCTGCAAAAATACCATTTATAATTAATGAATGAACAACCTCATTCAAGCCATAAGCTGTTAATGCCATATCAGTTTTTATTGTAACGAAATTAATTACGTAATTCATTACATCAGATAAAAACGAACCAAATGGACCAAATGTCAAATAGAAAATTAATGCCATAATTAGTAAAAATGCAGGAACCGCAGTGTATTTGCCAGTTAAAATTTTATCTGCTGCAACTGTCATTTTGTGACTAGGTGCGTCAGAAGTTTTTTGAACAAATTCGTCGCAAAGTCTTTCAATGAAAGAAAAACGCAAGTCTGCAATTGCAGCTTCTCTATCTAAACCTCGTTCTTGCTCCATTTCTTCGACAATGTGTAAAATAGTATCTTTTTCATTTTGATCAAGATGAAGGGCTTTTTCAACAAGTGTGTCACCTTCTGCAAGTTTTGTTGCTGCAAATTTTAGTGGAATGTGCAAAGCCTCTGCGTGGTCTTGAATTAAGTGACAAATTGAGTGAATACATCTGTGGATTGAATCTTCGTTTTTGATATTGTGGTCGCAAAAATCAAGACGTCCTGGGTGCTCCTCGTAGCGAGCAACATTAATAGCATGCTCTACAAGTTCTTGCAAACCTTGATTTTTTGATGCAGAAATTGGAACAACTGGCACACCTAAACGAGCTTCTAAACCGTTAATATCAATGCTTCCACCAGCAGTTTCAACCTCGTCCATCATATTTAAAGCGATTACCATAGGAATATCAAGCTCAATAAGTTGCATTGTTAAAAGCAAATTACGCTCAATGTTTGTTGCATCAACAATGTTAATAATGCCGTCAGGCTTTTCGTTTAAAATGAAATTTCTGGTTACAATTTCTTCATTGCTATAAGGTGAAAGTGAATAAATACCAGGAAGATCGGTGATAGTAACCTCGCTGTGGCGCTTGATAACGCCGTCGGTTCTGTCAACAGTTACACCTGGAAAATTTCCGACATGTTGATTTGAACCTGTTAATTTATTGAAAAGAGTTGTTTTACCACAGTTTTGGTTACCAGCAAGTGCTAGTCGAAGTTCTTTTTTCTGAACTTTTCCCCCGAGTTTTCGAGTTTCATATTTTTGTATTTCACCGATTTCAGAGTGATCTGTTTCTTTAAAAACTTTTTGTTTGCGAATTTTATCGTGTGCATCGTGAATGTCTTTGATAGAAATTTTAGAAGCATCGCTTTTTCTAAGAGTTAACTCATATCCTCTAAGACGTAATTCTAAAGGGTCGCCTAAGGGTGCAGTTTTGATTAATGTAACTTCTGTTTGAGGGGTTAAACCCATGTCTAAAATGTGTTTTCTAAGAGCTTTGTCTTCGCAATCGACAGATGAGATAATTGCGTCATGCCCAATTGGTAAATGGTCTAGTGTTTTTATTTTGCTTAAATCTTTCATTTTAATTTGTCTCTATAATTATAGTGGTTATTCTAATCCGACTATATTGTAAGGTTAGGCTAACAAATTTTCAAGCAAATTTTTCAAAAAGTGAAAAAATATTTACAATTTGAAATTTTTAATAGAGATGTTGACAATTATATTTTTTTTTGATAAGTTAGTTGTACGCAAGGTGTCGTTGAGTGATGCCGAGCGTAAATAATGTACTCCAGTGGCACTCTGCCGAACAGAACGATTGATAATCGTTTTGGGAGAGGCAAGGTAGATTTATCTACCGATTCCGCTGAAGACGATAAAAATTAAATAAACCGTGCTCCAGTGGCGGAATCGGTAGACGCGTCGGACTTAAAATCCGATTGGGCGAATAACTCAGTGCCAGTTCAAGTCTGGCCTGGAGCAATTCTAAGACAAGGCAAGAGCCTTGTCTTTTTAGTTGTAAATCTTACTTAAGATAACAAATAAGTTTTAATTCTCAATTGCAATTTTAATTACATTATCTAATTTATTTTCAAAAATTTTATATGCTTTTTCGATATCGACAAGTTTGAATTTATGAGTTATCAATGGAGTCGTATCAATTTTTCCCTGTTTTATTAAAGATAAAATTTCCTCGCAATCGCAACCATCAACCCCACCTGTTTTAAATATGAGATTTTTTCCATACATATCAGGCAAAGGCAAAATCATTGGTTTATCATAAAGTGCAACGATAGTAACTATTGCATTTGGTCTTGCACAATCCCATGCCATTTTAAAGGTTTCTTCTGTACCTGCAACTTCAATCACTACGTCTGCACCGCCGTGTTCACTTTCGTTTAAAACAACATCTTTGCAGTTTTTAGGTTCGACTACAATAACTTGTGGGTAATGTTTTTTTACAAAATTTCTTCGAGTTTCGTCTTTTTCACAAACAATAATTTTTTGCGGATTTTTAAGCATTACGCAAAGTAAAGTGCAAAGTCCTGTTGGACCTGCGCCAATAATTAAAACAGTATCTTCCTTTTTGATTTCAGAAATATGAGTTGCCCAAAAACCTGTTGCTAAAACATCTCCGACAAAAAGAGCTTGTTCATCTGTTACGTTTTGAGGAATTATGTTTAGTCCATTATCTGCGTAAGGAACTCTCACATATTCCGCTTGTCCACCATCAATGCGGCAGCCTAAAGCCCAACCACCGTTTTTATCGGTGCAATTATTTACGTATCCATTTTTGCAGAAGAAACATTCTCCGCAGAAGGTTTCGACATTTACAGTTACTCTATCGCCAATTTTAACATTTTTTACGTCTGAACCGATATCTTCGACTACACCAACCATTTCATGCCCGACCGTAATTCCTTTTTCAGCTTTTGGAACGGAACCATGTTTTATATGCAAATCGCTTGTGCAAATGCTACTCATCGTAACTTTTACGATTGCATCTTTAGAGTCAATAATTTGTGGTTTTTCTTTTTCAATCAGTTCAAATTTTTCGTGTTCAATGTAAGTATATGCAAGCAATTTTGTTCTCCTTAATTTAATACGGCAATTTTAGCATAAATAATTAAACAAAAAAATAAGACCTTTACATAGGTCTTATTTTTAATGGAGCGGGAGACGAGGCTCGAACTCGCGACATCTTCCTTGGCAAGGAAGCATTCTACCACTGAATTACCCCCGCATTTCGTTCGGTTGTATATCCATTATACACAAGCAAAAAAAATATGCAAGTACCTTTTTTAATTTTTTTTAAAATTCCTAAACTTTTTTTAATATACTTAATTTTATTCTTTAATTTTATCTGTTTGCATGATAACCTCTTATTATAAATTTAAGGAAGATTTTACTAAAAATGGCTGGAAGAACAACTACTAAAAAACAAACAACAACTGACATTAACGCTGCACTTATGCCACAAGACATTGCAGCTGAAGAAGCGGTTTTAGGCGCAATTCTTGTTAATCCTTCGGTTATGCCAAAAGTCGTTGAATCAATTAATGCTGAAAGTTTTTACAAACCTGCTCACCGTTATGTTTTTGAAGCAATGCTTCAATTATTTAACCAAAACCAAATGATTGATATTGTGTCTGTGTCAGATGTTTTAAGCTATTCTTCACGTTTAGAGCTTGTTGGCGGTCGTGCTTTTATCAACGATTTAGCTTTTAAAACCGTAACAACTGCAAACGTAGGTTATTATGCAAAAATTATTCAAGACAAATCTATCAAAAGAGCTTTAATTACGGCTGGTTCTGAAATTGTTGCATCTGGTTATGACCAAGATAATGTAGATGATTCTCTTGAAAATGCAGAAAAATTGATTTTTGATATTTCTTCTCAAAAATCTACAAAAGATTTTATTCCTGTTAAAGAGGATGTATTTAACGTATATAGCAAAATTGAATATCGTTATCAACACCGTGACGAGTGTACTGGTGTAAGAACTCATTTCTATAAGTTAGATGATATGACAAATGGGCTTCAAAAATCTGATTTAATTATTCTTGCAGCTCGTCCGTCAATGGGTAAAACTGCTTTTGCCTTGAACATTGTTGCTAATGTTGCAATTAAATCAAAAGTTCCTGTTGCAATGTTTTCACTTGAAATGTCACGTGAACAATTGGTTCAACGTATGATGTGTGCAGAGGCGGAAGTTGATTCTCAACGATTGCGTAGTGGTAACATGCAAAGTAAAGACTGGAACAAGCTAGCAACTGTGATGGAAAAATTCTCTGATGTTCCAATTTACATTGATGATACAGCCGGTTGTACATTAACAGATATTCGTGCAAAATGTCGACGTTTGGCAATGGAAGTCAAAGATTTAGGACTGGTTGTAATTGACTACTTACAGCTAATTAACAGTTCTTCTAGTAACAACGATAGAAACCAAGAAATTTCAGCAATTTCAAGAGGGCTAAAAATCTTAGCAAGGGAATTGAATGTTCCAATTATCGCACTTTCACAATTGTCTCGTAAGGTTGAAGAACGTGGTGACAAACGTCCAATGCTTTCTGACTTGCGTGATTCGGGCGCAATCGAACAAGATGCTGATATTGTAATGTTTATTCACCGTGAGGATTATTACAACAAAGATAAAAAAGATGAAGACGGTGAAGTTCAAGAAATTAACCAAAAAGCTGATTCAAAAGGTAAAGCCGATATTATTATCGCAAAACAAAGAAACGGCCCTGTTGGCGATTTACAGTTGTTATTCCAATCAAATATTACTAAATTTAAGAATATGATTGATAACGAAACTTTTGATTTTTAATTTTAAACGGCAAATTTTTGGATAAAAATTTGCCGTAATTAATATTCTTCATATCTCCTTTACAATGAAAATTCAACATGTGATAATGTTGCTATGGATACGTACGTATATTCAATTGAAGATGATGCCGAACATTCAAAAACACTTTATGTAAATTTAACCAATAAGTGTTCAAATGCTTGTCTTTTCTGTATTAGAAATACAGTTGACGAAATAAAAGGCAAGAATATGTGGTTGGGAAAAGAAGATGTTGAGGCAAAAGATGTAATTGCGCAATTTGCAAATTTTGATACTCCAGAAGAAGTTGTGTTTTGCGGATATGGCGAACCTTTTATGAGATTAGATTTACTTAAAGGGGTTGCTTCTTACCTAAAAGAGAAAGACATTAAAGTTCGTGTGAATACTAATGGACACGGTAATGTTATAAATAAAAGATGTATTTTACCTGAAATTCAAAACTTAGTCGATGTTGTTTCTGTTAGTTTGAATGCTTCAAATGATGAACAATATAAATTAATTTCAAAGCCAAAGTTTGAAAATGCTTTTGAAGAAATGAAAAAATTTACAAAAGAATGTGTAGAATATGGTATTAAAACAATAATGACTGTTGTAGACGGTTACCCAGATTACACATTAGACCTTGTAGCTTGTGAAGAAGTTGCAAAATCTCTAGGCGCAGAATTCAGAGTTAGACAATGGATTAAAAATGGATATTAATATAGCAGAATAAAGGAAAGGAAAGACAAATGCTAAAAGAACAATTAGACAAGATCATGCGTCCAAAATCAATTGCAGTTGTTGGTGCTTCTACTAAAGAACACACAATTGGTTCTGATATCATGAAAAGATTACAAGAATACAAATTTACAGGTAAAATTTATCCGATTAACCCAAAAGGTGGTGTAATCGAAGGCTTACAAGCATATACAACAGTTAACGAAGTTCCAGAAGATATTGATTTAGCAATCATCGTTGTTAATTCAAAATTCGTTTTATCAACAATTGACCAATGTAACGAAAAAGGTATTAAAGGTTTATGTATCATCACTGCCGGTTTTAAAGAAACAGGCAAAGAAGGTGCTGAACTTGAAAAACAATTAACTGAAAAATTAAATGAATATGGCATGAGATGTGTAGGTCCTAACTGCTTAGGTGTTGTAAACACAGACCCTGAAATCAGTATGGACGGATGCTTCGCTGAATCACTTCCAGAACGTGGTAACATCGGTTTCGTTTCTCAATCAGGTGCTTTAGGTGGCGGTATTTTGAATATCTTAAAAGACTTAAACTTAGGTTTTGCTCAATTCATCTCAATCGGTAACCAAGCAGACGTTAACGCTGAAACTGCATTAGAATATTGGGAAAACGAAAAAGACGTTGAACAAATTTTGTTATACATGGAATCAATCCAAAACCCTGCTAACTTCAGAAAATTAGCAACAAGAATTTCTAAGAAAAAACCTATCCTTGCTTTAAAAGCTGGTCGTTCAGCAGCAGGTGCTTCAGCAGCATCTTCTCACACAGGTTCTTTAGCAGGTGCTGATAAAGCCGCTAACGCATTATTGGCACAATCAGGTGTTATCAGAGAATATTCTTTGAAAAACTTATTCTCAACAGCAAAAGTATTTGCTAACTGCCCAATTCCAAAAGGAAACAGAGTAGCAATCATCACTAACTCAGGTGGTCCTGGTATTATGGCTACAGATGCTGTATGTGAATACGGTATGCAAATGGCTAAAATTACTGATGAAACAAAAGAAAAATTAAGAAGTTTCTTACCTGCAGCAGCATCAGTTAAAAACCCTATTGACATGATTGCGTCAGCACCAATTGAACACTATCAAGAAACATTAAAAACTGTTATCGCTGATGAAAATGTTGATATGATTATGGTTATTTACTTACCATTCTTAGGCTTAAAGGATATTGATGTAGCAAAAGCCGTTATGGAAATTAAAGCTCAACATCCAGAAAAACCAGTTATTGGTGTATTCATGACTAAGAGCGAATTCTTTACAACATTATCAGATATGAAAGTTAATATGCCATTCTTTATGTATGCAGAAGAAGCTGCAGAAGGCTTTATGAGATTAGATCAACAACGTAAATGGATTGCAAGACCAGAAGGCAAAATTCCTTGCTACGATGTTGATAGAAAGAAAGCTGAAAGCATTATGTACAATGCTTTAAAAGAAGATCGTGCACAATTAACAACTCGTGAATCAATTGATGTATTAGATGCTTACGGTATCAGAGTATGTAAATCTGGTTTCGCTACAAATGAAGAAGAAGTTGTAAATGTTGGTAATTCAATTGGCTACCCTGTTGTAATGAAAATGACTTCAAAAACAACTTCTCACAAAACAGATGTTGGCGGTGTAAGAGTTAACATTCAATCTGAAGAACAATTAAGAGCTGAATACAAAGACTTATTATCAAAACTTGAAGAAAAAGGATTGTTAGATGGTCTTGAAGGTGTAATCATTCAAGAAATGGTTAAAGGCAATAGAGAAATGGTTTGCGGTATTGCAACAGACCCTCAATATGGTCCAATGATGATGTTTGGCTTAGGCGGTGTATTCATCGAAGTTATGAAAGATGTAACTTTCAGAATCGCACCATTAACAGACGTTGATGCTTCTGAAATGATTAAATCAGTAAAAGCATACAAATTGTTAGAAGGTGCTAGAGGTACAACTCCTGCACAAATGGATCAAATTCAAGAAACATTATTGAGATTGTCTCAATTAGTTTCTGATTACAAATTCATTGATGAATTAGATATTAACCCATTGTTAATCTCTGAAAAATCAGGTGAAGGTATTGCAGTTGACGGACGTATCAAAGTTAGATTAGAAGAAGCTAAAGAAGCTTTAGGTTTAACTTGTTGCAGCTGTGGTTGTGATTGCAAATAATAATCTTTGAGATTATATATATTTTAGGGGCGAAGCCTTTGGCTTCGCCCCTAAATTTTTATTATTTTAAAACGCTAAACGAAACAATTTTTGAATGCATAATATTTAGCCAGTCATATTTGAAACAGGCAATGTCGTTACAAGTACATTCTTCTTCGTCACAAGAACAATAATCGTCAATTCTACATACGATAGCATTGTTTAATGTTAATACTCCGTTTGCGACTTCCTTACATTTGCCATCACATTGATAAACAAATCCGTCAATTTTTAGATGGTTTGTAAATACTGTAATTCTGTTACTATCGCTTTCTGCAACGATTTCATAAATTGTTTTGTTAATGTTATCCATAAAAATATACCCTCCTTTGTTATACAAAAGAGAGTATATTTACTATTAACAAATTTTATAATTGCCTAGTTTGGTTATTTAATAGCTTTAGTTACTCTGTGTAAAGTTTTGTCTTTACCAAGTATAACAAGTGTACCAACCATATCAGCACCACGAGTTCTACCTGTAACAGCTGCTCTGATAGCCCACATTGTAACTTTTGCTTTTATGCCTTTTTCTTTATAGAAACCACGAAATTCTTCAAGTTTTTCGTGTAAGTTTTCTTCTGTCCATTCCCAATCTTTAGCTTGTTCTGCAAATGCTTTTAAAACATCTTGAGAAACTTCTGTATCAAGAACTGTTGTTTGAACTTCTGGGTCGATTTCTACATCTTCGCCAAAGAAATATGAAACAGCATCTGTGATGTCAGAAAGAATTGTTAATGGGTCTCTTGTGATTTCAACCATGTGAGTATATTGTTCATCTGTCATTGTTGATAAATCATATTTAGTCAAGAATGGTTTCAATCTTTCTTTTAAATCATTGATATCAAGTTTCTTGATATATTGGCTATTCATCCAATTTAATTTATCGTATTCAAAGATAGAGTTTGAAGATGAAACTTCATTAATTCTAAAGTCTTGAGCGATTTCATCAACTGATTTAATTTCGTTTCCGTCAGATGGAGCCCAACCCAATAGTGCCACGAAGTTAATTAAAGCATCTGTTAAGTAGCCCTTTTCAACAAATTCAGAAACTGCAGTTGCACCGTGTCTTTTTGACAATTTACTTCTATCTGGAGCTAAAATCATACCTAAGTGACCAAATCTTGGAACTTCTGCACCTAAGGCTTCATAGATTAAGATTTGCTTGAAGGTATTAGAAATATGGTCTTCACCACGAATGATGTGTGAAATTTTCATTAGCATATCATCAATTACAACCGCAAAGTTGTAAGTTGGAGAACCATTAGATTTCATAATTACGAAATCACCAATTAGGTTTGTATCTTGGTGTAAATCTCCTTTTACAAGGTCGTCAAAGTGAATAATTGATGAATCGTGGAACGCTTTTGTTGCTTTTTCAACAGAAAAACGAATTGCAGGTTTTCTGCCTTCAGCTCTTAATCTGTCTTTTTCAATATCATTTAATTTTTCACATTTTTTAGAATATACATAAGCCTTTTTGTTTTTTGTAGCTTCTTCTTTTTCTGCTTCTAATTCTTCAGGAGTACAGAAACATTCGTAAGCAAAGCCCTTTTCTAATAAGATTTGAACATATTTCGGATAAATATCAAATCTTTCTGATTGAGTGTAAGGACCATAAGGACCGCCTACATCTGGACCTTCGTCCCAATTTAAGCCTAGTGCCTTTAAGCTATCAAAAATGTTATCAATATATGCTTGGCTTGTACGCTCAGCATCGGTGTCTTCAATTCTTAAAACAAATTTACCGCCAACTTTTTTAGCGTATAAATAGTTAAACAAAGCTGTTCTTGCAGTTCCAACGTGAAGGTTTCCACTTGGCGATGGTGCAATTCTAACTCTTACATCTGACATAAATTTACCTTCTTTCCTTCTTCTGATAATTTAATTATCTCATGAACAAGTTTTTTGGCGCAATATTTTTTTTATATTATTTATTCTCAGAATTTGTTTGAACATTCATTTTGTGAGCGTGAATTCTTTGCATTAAATCTCTATATGCAGTGAAAAATCTGATTGCCTGTGCTTTTGCGCTGTGAGGTACTGTGTAAGACATGGTTTCGTTTTTAACAGTATCTAAAATTTCAATATTTAGGTCTTTTTTTGAGTTTAATATTTCTGCGGGGTTCATTGTAGGCTTTAAGTTGTACTGAAACATCATATTTGAGGCTTCGTTTTGATAAATAACATCATTGCCAAAAATATCATTTGAAATTATGAAGAAAAAGCCTTTTAGATGAATATATCTTAATTTATTTGGATCTCCATAAGCTGCGGTTCTTGGAAATGCCGTAAAAAAAGTCATTTGCGACAAGGCAATACCAAAAAATGATAAAGCTACTAAGAATATTAATATAATAGATGTCACAATTACTACTGCCATACTTTTATTATATCAACTTATAAAAAAAAGAAAAGAGGGAAATAAACAATAAATTTAGTGTTTTTAAGTTGAATTTTTTAATGTTTTGTTATACCATGAAGTGAACTTTACAATTTGAGATCTTTATATGGCAAAAAAAATAAATCGCTCAAAAGTTATACTATCAGATTTGGTTGATAAAAAAACAGTGGAAAGAATTTTGAAAACTTTCCATAAAACTTTTGGATTTGGTTGTAGTTGTGTTGATGAAAATAAGATTATTGCAAATATTCAGTTCACAAAATTTTGTAAAATGACACGAAATTCAAAATTAGGTTGTGAATTTTGTGAAAATTGTGATAAAGCGGCATGGGAGAAAATTTCAAAAACGAGAAAGCCGATAATTTATAAATGTCATGCTGGTTTGATTGATATCGCAATCCCAATATTCGTTGATAACAAATATTTAGGCGCAATTATGGGTGGTCAGTTTTTGACTGAAAATTTGAAAGAAAAAAGTATTTTAGATTTATCCGAAAAACTTGGAATTAAAGAAAAAGAAGAATATCTACTTTCCGCAAAAAAAATAAAGAAAATAAAACTTAGCGAAGCTAAAAAAGCAATGAAAATGCTGGCTCTAGTAGCGGAAACTATTTCAGAGACAGCATATTCAAAATACGAATTACAAAAAGAAACTGATAAAAAAGAATTTATTTTGTCTTTAGTCAATGTCGTTGAAAATACTGTATCTAAAGATAAATTGTATAGTTCAATTTGTAAAAAGATAATGAAATTTTTTAATGCAGATAGAATTATGATTGTTGAATTTTACAAAAATGGATTGTACAACATTATGCAGGAACTGAAGGTTGACAAATCAATTAAGTCTATTTCGGAAGTTTTGCCAATGAAAATGACTGAAAAAATAATGTCATATTGGAACGACATTATTTTTAATTTGAATAAAGAAGTGACGTTCAATAGCGTGAATTCGTATGATATTCCAGATTTTATTCGAGATGCTTATAACAAAATTGGTTTAGTTTCAGCAATGACAACAATTTTTAATAGAACTGAAACTACTGCAACAGTTGTTGTTATGGGTAAATATGACAATAATACCGCTTGGACTGAGGATGACGTAAAAGGTTTTAATCTTTGTGCAAAGCAAGTTAATATAGCAATCAACAAGATTAAACTTACAGAAAAAGCCAATATTAATGCATTGAGGGAAAAAGCCCTGCTTGATAATCTTCCGGCAAGTGCGTTTTTGAAAGATGTAAACGGAAAATTTCTGGCTGTAAATGATGAGTTTCTTGCTTGTGGACTAACAAGAGAACAAATTTTAGGACATGACGATTTTGAACTTGAACCATACGAAATGGCATCGTCTTACCAAGCGGAGGATTTAGAGGTTATTAAAACTAAAAAAACGTTCAGAAATGTTAGAAAAGTCGTTAGAGACGGTAAAGAAATATGGTTTGAAAGTTTTAAAAGTCCAGTTTTTGATGAAAAAGGCAATGTTATTGCAATTACAGGCTTTAACAAAGATGTGACGGCTCAAATGATGATGGATAATTTGAAAAATCAATTCCTTTCAATTATAAGTCATGAACTTAGAACACCCTTAACTTCAATTGCAGGTAGTATTGATTTAATTCTTAATGGTTTAGTCGGAGACATTGATACCTCTTGTGCAGAAATGCTAAAAATTGCTAAAAAGAACACAACAAAATTAACGACATTAATTAGTAATATTCTTGAACTTGAAGGATTAGAGGCTAATACAATAAAGTTAAATTTATCAAAACAAGAAGTTAAGCCAATTTTATTGAAGGCTATTAAAATGACGGAAAAGCCTACAACTGCATTTGATGTGAAAATAGTTCCCAAAATTGAATTAAAAGATGAATGTGCAAAAGTTGATAGTGAAAAACTTTTACAACTTTTTTCAAACCTTATTTCAAATGCATACAAGTTTTCAAATTTTGGTGAAACAATCCCGATAAGTGCAAAGGTTAAAAAAAAGGATATTGTTGTAACCATATCAAATACCGGTGTTCAAATCCCAGCAGGCATGGAAGACAGTATTTTCAATAGATTTAAGCAAATAGATGAAAAATCTAATCCGCAAAATACAAGTGTTGGCTTAGGACTTGCTATCGCTAAACTTTTAGCCGATAAAATGCACGGTACAATTGGCTATACTTCAAAGAATAATGTTACAACATTTACGGTTACTTTGCCTTTGATAAAGTAGTTTGAAATAAGGCACGCCGGTCAGTATGACCGGCGTGCCTTATTTTGTTAATTTGTTTGTTCAATAGCATTGAAATGTTTATCCCACATTTCTTTTATTGTGCTATACAAATTCATTGTATCAAATGGTTTTTGGATAATTCCTAAAACATCAAGGGCTTCTAATTCTCCGATTTCATGCGGTTGAACTTTTGATGTTAAAAATATAACAGGAATATCTTTTAGCTTAGGATTTTTTCTAAGTTCTTTTAAAACTGTTGGACCGTCCATTTGAGGCATCATTACGTCAAGCAGAATTAAATCTGGAGTTGTGTAGCGCAACTTTGCAAGCAACTCTGGACCATTGTTCGCAAAATCTAGACTTAGGCTTGTGTTTTTTGACTCAAGCACAATCTTGACGATGATTCTAATATCTTCATCATCTTCAGCATAAAGTATTTTCTTAATCTCTCTTATGATAAAACTCCTGTGGTGAATAGATAAAATTGGGGTATATATTATTATAGTACCCATATTGGGTGTATTTAATAACATTATTGTTAATTTTTGTGATGATAAATTTTAGGAACATACTTGTAAAAAAGGCATGCTGTTCAATAATAATATGAAATGTAGCTATTGAAATTTGTTATACTTTTATTTTGTCTTTTGGTATAATATTGTCGAAACGAGGTAATTATGTTTAAGAAAATATTTTTATTGTTATTTTTAATATCATTTGTTAGTGTAAATTCTTGTATAGCTGAAACTTCAGACTATATGGTTGAAGAAAGGAAATTTGTTAATTATCAAACTAATAACACTATTGAAAAAATGAAGATATATAGACGTGCAGTTTATAGCACTTTAGAGATTACCCCTCCTCAGGCGATTGAAATAAAAAAGCTTGATAAAGAGTTCTATGGGCAAATTAAACCTATTTTGACAGAAGATTTTTATACTATGAACAGATTGTCAAGACTAACCAGCAAGCCAAGACCATCAAAAGGGCTAGTAAATGTTGAAAAGAAAAAACTAAAAGCAAATAGCAAAGTCTTGGATAGCTATACAACTGCTTACGAAAATGATTTGTATAAAATTTTAACACCTACGCAAAAATCAAAATATATGAAATTGAAGAAGGATAAAATAAAAGAATATAAGGCTTCTTTTTAATATTTTCTAAAATTTTTGTTCAATTTCTTTAATAACTTTTGCAGGATTGCCTACGGCTAGTGAATTTGCAGGAATGTCTTTTGTAACTACACTTCCAGCACCGATTACACAATTGTCACCAATAGTTACGTTTGGAAGAACAGTAACATTTCCGCCAAACCATACGTTATTGCCAACTTTAATAGGTTTTGCAATTTCTATACCTTGATTTCTTGTTTTTGTATCAAGTGGGTGTACTGGTGTGTAGAAAGAACAGTTTGGTCCAATGAAAACATTATCTCCAAAAGTTACTTTGGCGCAATCAAGAATTAATAAGTTATGATTTGCATAAAAGTTTTTGCCTATTTCAATGTTGTAGCCGTAATCGCAGATAAAAGGTTGTTCAATTAAAAAGTTTTCTTTTGTTGACCCTAGAATTTCTTTCAATATTTTTTGTCGTTCATTTACTTTTTCAGGAGATAATAAGTTATGTTCATGGCAAAGTTTTTTGCAACGAGTTCTTTCTTCAAATAAAGTTTTATCTTCGCTAGGGCTGTGCCATAAACCGTTTAACATTTTTTCTTTTTCGTTCATTTGAAATAAATTCCTTTAATAAAATTATATCAAAAATTTATACAAAAACACTTGCAGTTTGACATCTTTTAACAGTTGGTTTGATAGTACTCCCAGACGAATCCGAACCAATTATTTATTAGACTACATTAAAATTTTTAATTTTTCAAAATGTTAAATTTTATGATAGCATATACTTATGAAATCTCTTCTAACTTGGTGCGTTGAAAATAATCGACAAGATATAATAAAATCGTATGTGTTAACTAATATTTACACAATGCAGGATATTTCATACGGTTCTAAAAAACTTGCATATTGGTATTGCGATAAATGTAAAACTGTTTATACACAAGCAATACAAAATAAAACTATTCAAAATCAAAATTGTCCAATATGTAGCCATAGAAGATTAGTAAAAGGTATAAACGATTTTGAAACATTTTGTAAAAATCACTCTGAATTTTCGCACCTGTTATTGGAATGGGATTATGAAGAAAATACTTTAAAACCTGATGAAATTTTTCCAAATTATACAAAAAAGATAGCTTGGAAGTGTAAAAATGGACATACTTGGAAAACCTCGCCTAATAATCGGATTCATAATAAAAACAACTGTAAAAAGTGTTCTGAAGAATATAGAATATCTTTTGCAGAAAAAGTCGTTTTGTTTTATATCAAGCAGACATTTTCTAATGTAAAAGAAAATTATCGTTTCATTGACAATAGTCAAATGGAACTTGATATCTTTATTCCTGATATAAAATTAGGTATTGAGTATGATGGAAGTTTTTGGCACAAAGATTCAAGCAAAGATCAAATGAAATATAAAAAATGCAAAGAGTGTGGAATTTTACTATATAGAATAAGAGAACAAAAATGTAAAAAAGTGGAAGATATTGCAGATAAAGTATATTCTTTAGAAGAAGAAAATAATAAAGATTTAGATAACGCCATAGAAACGTTATTTGATTATATTAATGAGTATTTAACAAATGTTGAAAAGCCAAATGTAGATTGGAAAAGAGACTATACAAATATAAATAATTTGGTCGAATATTCTATAAAAGAAAAATCAATTGTGAACTACCCTCTTTTACTAAAGCAATGGAATAATACAAAAAATGGCAACCTAACACCAGATAGAGTGTATGCCAATAGTAATAATCCATGTTATTGGGTTTGTGATGTTTGTGGTTATGGTAATGACGAAAATTGGTTTGTTTCCCCAAATTCAAGAATTGAAAGTAATGGGAAAATTAATGGATGTCCTGTTTGTTCTAACAAAATGTTAAAAATCGGTATAAATGATTTCGAAACTTTTTGCAAAAATAATCCAAAATTTTTACACTTACTATCTGAGTGGGATTATGAAAAAAATAAAAAAAAAGGATTAGAAATAAATAAAATAAAATTTAATGATAGTTCTGAAACAATTTATTGGAAATGTAATAAATGTGGACACTCTTGGAATACAAAGTTAAATGATAGGACTGTAAAAAATAGAGGTTGTAAACTTTGTTTAAATAAAACTATTGTAAAAAATGTAAATGACATAGCAACTACTCACCCAAAAATAGCAAACGAATGGGATATTGACAAAAATTTGAAAGAAAATGGCAGAACTAAATATGATACTTCTTATGGATATAATAAACTTGTATGGTGGATTTGTCCAAATGGACATTCTTATCAAGCATCTCCGAACGATAGATGTGGTAAAAAACATACTGGTTGTCCTTATTGTAGTAATAAAAAACTTTTGAAAGGCTTTAATGATTTTGAAACTTTTTGTCATAACAATCCTGAATTTTTGCATTTGTTGTCAGAATGGGATTATAAAAAAAACTCATTTAAAATTGATGAACTTGTTTATGGTAGTGATGAAGTTATTGCTTGGAAATGTTCTAAATGTGGACACCATTGGAATACACCATTAAGAAGAAGGACAAAAGGTAAATATGGCTGTGAAAAATGTGCAAGAGAAGAAAATAAAGAAAAAATTCGAGTATCAAGAACAAAAGGAAAAGAGTTATCAACAGTTAATCCTGAATTAGCAAAATATTGGGACTATGATAAAAATTTAGAGCGTACCCCAGATAATACCGCATTTGGAAGTAACTATGTTGCATCTTGGAAATGTCCTAACTGTAATTACTCTTGGAAAGCTTCTGTGAAATATATGGGCAAGAAGTACAAAGAAAAAGGGATAATTTGTTCTAATTGCAAATAAATGTAAAACTACAATGAATTTGAAAAATATTTTTCCCATAAGGTTATTAAATTTGTTATTGCGATTGCTTTCTCAATGTCAGTCTTAGTGTGATTTATTAATGTAGTAGAGTCATTAAATGTGTCTACTATATTTTTACAAGTTTCAAAAACTTTTTTTTCTTCAACTGATAGTTCGTTTTTAATGAATTTTGTTAAAAGACCTTTAACTATTTCAACAACAATTTTGCCAATTTCAGAATCTGGTACAAATTCTCGACAAATATTAGAGTAAAACATACAATTTACTTCCCTATAGTTTTTTAAATATTCGTCATTTTTGCCTAGATTTATAAACAAAGTTTTTATTTTATCAATATTTTCAGTCATTTGATTAAAACTATTAATATAATAAATTTCTTTTTGTATTTCATAATCATTAATTGTTTGATTTAAATAGGATTTAAAATTTTGTTGATGAGGACAATTTGGGCACTTACAATTTTCAAATTTACAAAATCTATTGTGATACATTATATACTTCCATTCTGATTATTCTATTATTTAAAAGTAAAATGAAATTATTAATTGCCTGTGATAGCACATATATTCATGCTAATTTTTCGGCACTCTTTCTGACTTAAATTTCAAATGTCTCATTGCCGAATTAACCATTTTATCCGTACAAAATACAAACAAACTCTAAAACATAGCCGTAATCTATCTTTTAAACCATGAAAAATGTTGCCGAGGCATGAGTACAAAATGGGACATTTGGAGTACTTTGGTGAACGGATAAAATGATTTTTCCGACCTCTAAAACGCCCTCGCACAGCCAACTTTCACAAATTAATCAATCTAACCGTACAAAATCAGTTTACTCGTTAAATTACAAAAATTTAAAATAACAAAAAAGACTTAACTTCACAAGAAGTTAAGTCTTAAAAATTTGGGCAGGGGTGGATTCGAACCACCGTAGACTCGCGTCGACAGATTTACAGTCTGTTGCCTTTAGCCACTCGGCCACCGACCCATGTCTAAATTGCCTTTGACGAGATTTGAACTCGTGGCCTCTCCCTTACCAAGGGAGTGCGCTACCCCTGCGCCACAAAGGCTCGAGGGGTTATCAACAAACAAGCCGGCAATAGGAATCGAACCTACAACCTACGGTTTACAAAACCGTTGCTCTACCGTTGAGCTATGCCGGCGTGTCATGCGTTGACCTCTCTATTGTAAACGGTAAAAAAAATTATGTCAAGCAATTTTTTTGACTTTTAATAAATTATCATTATACATAAAGTAAAATCCACTAAACAGATGAGATTTAATCAATTTACTCTACTTTACTTGAATTTATCCGATTAAAAGAATAAGAGAATTATAGCGAGGCGGTAATTATGAGATTAAATAGCGGCGTACAATTTAATGAAAGCGGTTTAAAGACAGCAATTAAGGCTATGCAAGTTCAAACAGCATTAATGGCTAATGCTTCTGACAACGTAAATGGTTTTGATAAAGTTGGATATCAACGTAAGGAAGCTGTTGTTTCTTCATTTACTGAATATCTTGGAGTTGACGGTTTATCAACTGTTGTTGATGATCAAGTTGGTAGACTTTCTATCACAGATAATCCTCTAGATTTAGCAATGGCTTCTAAAGGTTATTTCCAAGTTCAAACTCAAGACGGTGTAAAAATGACTCGTGACGGTCGTTTTAAAATCGACGTTGACGGTAATTTCTTAGACCTAGACGGTAACAAAGTTTTATCTAACACAGGTGTTCCTATCAAATTCGGTACTTTACCAAAGGGCGCAAAAGATGTTGTAGTTAATACAAGAGGTGCAATTAGCGTTTTTGACAGAAAAACAAAAAAGTTAAAGCATGTTGCTAACTTAGGTATTGTAGACCAAAATGGTGCAGGGATTGTAAATCCCCAAGTTCAACAAGGTTATTGCGAATTTTCAAACGTATCATTGCAAAACGAATTTATGAACTTGATGCCAGTTAAAAGAAACTTTGAAGCAAACAGACAAATGTTCTTAATAGAAAATTCAAATCTTCAAAAAACAATTAGCCAATTAGGTTCAGCAAGCTAAGTAAAATAATTTAAGCGAGGTAATAATTATGTACAATATGCAAGGTATAATCAGAAAAAATATTAATAACGCATCAAGCCAATTTGAAAGATTAGGCTATGTTGGTACAAACTTTGCTAATTACAGCACAAATGGCTACAAAGCTGTTAGATTTGAACAAATGTTATCAGACGATGGTTATGTTCACGGTGCTGTTAGAACAGATTATCAAAAAGGCAGCTTAAAAATTACAGGCAACCCTTATGATGTAGCAATTGATGGCGAAGGTTTTATTCCAATCGTTTCTCCGGATGGCGAAGTTGCTTACACAAGAGACGGTTCATTTAAAAGAGGTAAAGACGGTTATCTTTTAACAAATGATGGTTGGGTTGTAGGTGCAGGTATTAAACTTCCTGCAAACTTATACAAATTCCAAATTAAGCCAGACGGCAGAGTTTTTACTTATGAATCAGCAATGGACAGCAAAGGTAAATGCTTAGGAACAATTCCAGTAGTTCAATTTGATTGCCCAGAAGGTCTGCAACAAGACTCTCATGGTAACAGAGTTTGGCAAACAGAAGAGTCTGGTGAGCCTCAATTAGTTAAAAATCACAATATGATTACTCAAAACTATTTGGAAAACTCAAACACAAATATTTACACATCAGTAAACGAAATGTTAAGATTAAACGCTTCAATGTTGGCAAGTATGAGTGTTTTGAAAATGACAGATGATATGTATAACAAATCAATTAACATCAGAGAATCATAGTTGAAGTAACAAGTTAGAGAGAAGAAAATAAGCGAGGTAATAAAAAATGGTAGCATTCAATCCTGTAGACAGTTTCGGAAGAACATCACAAGTTTTAAACTTAGTAGCAAAAAGACAAAAATTATTAACACAAAATATAGCAAATGTTGATACTCCAGGTTATGTAAGACAAGATTTAGATTTTGCAACTTGTTTGGGTAACGCATCAGGTCCATTAGAAACAAAACTTTCTAAAGAAATGGGTACAACAAGCGTAGTTCAACAAGGAACAGCTGAAGGCGTTAATGTAGCTGATGAATTAATTGGCATGCAAGAAAACTCATTAATTTACACAATGGCAACACGTCGTATGTCTAATGTAATTTCTATGATGAAAACTGTAGTTAACGTAGGAAGATAACGATATATATTTTGTAAGAGAAATATTTTAAAACAAAGCGAGGTAAAAAATGGGAATTTTAGATTCAATGTACATAGGCTCAAATGCCTTAAAAGCACACGGTGCAAGATTAGACGTTCATGCAAAGAACATTGCGAATATTGATACTCCAAATTATGTGAGAAAGATTCCTGTTTTGAACTCAATTCAAGGTGAATCGTTTAATGCAATTTTAAATAATATGCAAGACGGCACTTTTGGTTTATCTCAACATGGAGCTTTATCTGGTGGTGTTTCTTATGGTGGTATTGTTGAAGATCCAAGTCCAGGTGAAAGAATTTACAAACCTGGTCACCCAGACGCAGATGCAAGCGGTTATATCAGAAGTTCAAACGTAAACCCTATGGTTGATATTGCAGATGCTATGATGGCACAACGTGCTTATGAAGCAAACTTAGCGGTTATGAATATTACAAAATCAATGGCTTTAAAAGCTACTGAAATTGGTAAATAGGATTTAATTAAAATTTTATACACTCTCGCTTAAAAACAATAAGGGCGGAATTTGTTTATCAAATTCCGCCCGCCTCGCTATTTCGTGTTATAATTTTTTCAGAAAATACGGAATGAGGATAAAATTATGAAGATATTGGTTGGCATGTCTGGAGGTGTTGATTCTTCAACAACTGCTTTAATGTTAAAAGAACAAGGTCATGAAGTTGTTGGTGCCACAATGGCTATTTGGGGCAAAGGTGGTGTTTATAAAGAAATTCAAGAAAAAATAAATGCACTTCCTGAAAAAAAATCGACACATGGAGCTTGTTTTGGCCCAGATGAAAAAGAAGATATTGAAGCTGCACGTAAGATTTGTGAAGAAATTGGAATTGAGTTTCACGTATTTGATTGCGCTGAACAATATGAAAAAATAGTTTTAGATAATTTTAAAAAAGAATATTTATCAGGAAGAACTCCAAACCCATGTATTTGGTGTAATTCTCTTATTAAATTTGATGTTTTGCCACATTTAGCAAAAGAAAATGGAATTAATTTTGATAAATTTGCAACAGGTCATTATGCAAGAATAGCTCAGGGTGAAAATGGCAGATATTTATTAAAGCGTGGTGTAAATTCTAAAAAAGACCAATCATATTTCTTATATAGATTAAGACAAGATCAATTAGTAAATATAATGTTGCCTTTGGGTGATTTTACAAAAGAAGAAATTAGAGATATCGCTAAAAAGCATGGCTTAGAAGTTGCAGAAAAACCAGATAGCCAAGATTTTTATGAAGGTGATTATAATGAATTGCTTCAGGTGAAAGATAAAATTGGTAATATTGTTGATACAGATGGTAAAGTCTTAGGACAACACAACGGTATTTGGAACTATACAATTGGACAAAGAAAAGGTTTGGGCATAGCCTCAACAGAACCTCTTTATGTATTAGAGCTAAGAAAAGACACAAACGAGGTTGTTGTAGGCTTTAAAGATAAAACCATGCACAACACGTTAGTTGCAACAAAAATGAATTGGATTGCAATAGAAAATCTTGATTCCGAAATGAAATGCAAAGTAAAAATTCGTTCAACTCAAGAACCTACAGATGCAATTATTCGTCCTGTTGATAATGGTGATGTTGAGGTTGTATTTGATATTATGCAAAAATCAATTGCAGTTGGACAATCTGCTGTATTTTATAATGATGACGTTGTAATCGGTGGCGGTATTATTGACGTGGTTAAATAATGATTAAAGATATCCTCGACAAATTAAATTCAGACAAAGGAGTTTCACAGGAAGAAATAGTGCAACTTCTAAAAAGTGATGATGAATTACTTTTTAAATATGCTGATGAATGTCGGAAAAAATACGTTGGAGATGAAGTTCATTTAAGAGGCTTAATTGAATTTTCAAATAATTGCAAAAATACTTGCAAATATTGTGGGCTAAATTGTTTTAATAAAAAACTTGAAAGATATAGATTAACAGAAGGCGAAATTATTGATTTTGCAAAAAAAGGCGTTGAGTACGGTTACAAAACGATTGTTTTACAATCGGGTGAAGATGCTTATTTTACGCAAGACAGAATGGTTCATATTATCGAAGAAATTAAGAAAATGGACGTTGCTCTGACTCTTAGTCTAGGCGAAAAATCTTACGAAGAATATAGAGCCTACAAGGATGCAGGGGCTGATAGATATTTAATTAGAATTGAAACGACTGATGTTAATTTGTATCACGAATTGCACCCTAAAATGAGTTATGAAAATAGAGTTGAATGTTTAAAGAATTTACAAAAACTTGAATTTGAAACAGGTTCTGGCTGTCTTGTTGGACTTCCTAACCAAACAATTGAGTCTTTAGCAAATGATATTTTATTTTTTAAGGAAAATAATTTTGATATGATAGGTGTTGGACCATTTATTCCTCATCCAGAAACCCCATTATGGACTGGCAAAGACACTAAAGAAGATAAAGAAAAAAGATTTAAGTTATCATTGAGAGTTATGGCTGTAATTCGATTACTACTTAAAAATATTAATATTCCAGCAACAACTGCAATGGAATCTATCAATCCAAATGGCAGAATAATAGCACTCCAAAGCGGTGCGAATGTTGTAATGCCAAATATTACGGAAGGTGATTACCGTAAAAAATATGAGATTTATCCTGATAAAATTTGTATAAATGATTCTCCTGATTATTGTAGAAACTGTATTACAGGAAAAATTACGTCAATAGGTAGAACAATTTCACAAGATTATGGATTTAGAACTAAATAAACGAATGTTAAAAGCATGCCTAATTTTATTTATTCCTTTATAATGTAAAAAACATAAAGGAGTTTTTAAATGAAAGAAGAATTACTACGAATTATAGAAAAAAATAGTCGAATTGATATTAAAGAACTTGCAGTAATGCTTGGCTCAACCGAAGTAGAAGTTCTAAACGAAATGCAAGAACTTGAAAACGAAGGTATTATCTGTGGATATCACACGCTTATAGATTGGGAAAAAACTTCAACCGAAAAAGTTACAGGACTTATTGAAGTTAAGGTTACACCTCAACGTGGGCAAGGGTTTGATAAAATTGCAGAAAGAATTTATAAGTATCCAGAAGTTAAATCTGTTTACTTAATTTCTGGAGGATATGATTTATTAATTACCTTAGAAGAAAAATCTTTAAAAGAGATAGCAGCCTTTGTGTCAGATAAATTATCAACTTTAGAAAGTGTTTTGAGCACAGCAACTCACTTTATTTTGAAAAAATATAAAGATCATGGCACAATTCTTTCAAAAAAAGAAGATGACGAAAGAGAGATTATAACACCATGAGCATTCCAATTTCAAAAACTGTAGTAAGTTTGAAAAAATCAGGTATTAGAAAATTTTTTGATATCGTTAGTGAGATGAAAGACGTTATCTCTCTTGGCGTTGGCGAACCCGATTTTGATACCCCTTGGCATATCAGAGAAGAAGGTATTTATGCTCTAGAAAAGGGTAAGACTTTCTATACTTCTAATGCAGGACTAAAAGAGTTGCGTGTTGAAATTGATAACTATTTAAAACGTACTCAAAATGTTTCTTACAATCCAGATACGGAAATTATCGTAACTGTTGGTGGCTCTGAAGCTATTGATATAGGTCTTAGAGCAATGGTTAATGCCGGTGATGAAGTTATAATTCCGCAGCCTTCTTATGTTTCTTATGAGCCTTGTGCAATTCTTGCGGGGGCAAAACCTGTAATTATTGACTTGAAAGCAGAAAATGAGTTTAGATTAACCGCTGAAGAATTAAAAAATGCAATTACTGATAAAACAAAAATTTTAATTTTACCGTTTCCAAATAATCCGACTGGTGCAATTATGGAACGAAAGGATTTAGAAGAAATTGCAAAAGTTTGTATTGAAAATGATATCTATGTTATCTCTGACGAAATCTATGGTGAATTGTCGTATAAAGAAAAACATGTTTCAATTGCAAGTATTGCAGGCATGAAAGAGCGTACAATCTTAATTAATGGCTTTTCAAAGGCTTATGCAATGACAGGCTGGCGTTTAGGATATGCTTGCGGACCTAAAGAAATCATAGAACAAATGGTGAAAATTCATCAATACGCAATAATGTGCGCTCCTACAACTAGCCAATATTCAGCAGTAGAAGCTCTTAAAAAAGGTGATGACGATGTAAAATTGATGCGTGAAAGTTATAACCAGCGTCGACGTTTTTTAATGAACGCTTTTAAAGAAATGGGATTAGAATGTTTTGAACCTTATGGGGCATTCTATGTGTTTCCTAGCATAAAAGAGTTTGGTATGACAAGTGAAGAATTTGCTATGAAATTTTTGGAAGAAGAACATGTCGCAGTAGTTCCAGGTACTGCCTTTGGTGACAGCGGAGAAGGATTTTTGAGAATTTCTTATGCCTATTCAATAGAAAATCTAAAAAGGGCAATGGAACGATTAAAACGATTTGTTGAAAAATTAAGAAAATAATTAAAATTTAATAAATGAAGGCGCAGACGATTTTCGTCTGCGCCTTTTCCTTATAATGTTTTGTAGATTTTATATAAAGATTTTATTTTCTTTGTATCAGAGGATTTTAGCAATTTGTTAAACTCTTGTTTTATGTAATTAATATTTTCAAATTCGTCAAAATTAAACAACTCCTTTAACTCAATATCAAGTGCTTTTGCAATGTTTACCAGTAATTCAAATGAAGGATTTGTCCTAGCTGATTCTAATTTTGAAATATGATTAGGTGAATAATTTACTAATTCTGCTAACTTTTCTTGTGTTAAGCCTTTTTTAGAACGTAAATTAGCAATTTGTTTTCCAAGTAAAACTAGAGTGTCATTCATAAATTTTATTCCTTTTTATCCATGGTAAATTGAATAAACTTTTAATACATTGAATAACATGATTAGTTATGTTTGTTATATAATCATGCTGTTCAATAAAACAAATGGAAAGAAATAATAATGTGCATAGAAAATAAAAATGGTATAAAATAATTCATTATTGCTGGTTTGGAGGCAATGAACCTAGTGAAACAATGAAATATTATATAGGAACATGGCGAAAATATCTTTCAGATTATGAAATAAAAGAATGGAATGATGAAAATATTAAAGATATAAAATCACCATATCTAGAAATCGCCATTAAAAATAAAATGTGGGCGTTTGTCGCAGATTATGTGAGATTTTGGGCGTTGTATAACTATGGTGGTATATATTTAGATACTGATGTTGAAGTTTTTAAATCTTTTGATAAGTTATTAAATAGAGGCTTTTTTATTGGTTTGGAAATGTATTCTAGTGGCATAAGTCTTGGAACGGCAACAATAGGCGCAAGCAAAAAGCTACCAATGTTGAAAGAGATTATTGAAATGTATGATAACCATAATCCAATTAGAAAAAATGGACATTTTGATTATTTTTCAACATCTCCAAAAATGTTAGTTAAATTTTTTAAAGAAAAATATGGGTATAATTTTGAAAAATTCATTTATAACAAAAATATAATAGAATTTGCTCCAAATTGTTTTGTGTTTCCTGAAATTTATTTTTCTGCGCACAAATACTCAATTACTGAATATACATATTGTAAACATAATTTTTCAAAAAATTGGGGAATAGATTGGCAAGTAAAAACTCCTATTAATCTGAAAAAATTTAAATTACATATTTTAAAACAACATAAAAAGACTAAAATGTTACCTTTATTAGAAACTGAAGAATTGTTACTTTTTCTCAAAATAACAAAGGTTAAATCAATAGCTTTGGTAAAATGTAATAAATAAATAAAGATGTTGTGATATAATTTAAAAAGAGTAACATTAGGAGAAAAAAGACAAATGAATATTCCAATTTTTTTAGCAAGTGATGAAAATTACGCCAAATATATGGCGGTTACTATGACTTCAATATTTACGAATACGGAAGAATTCATTGAATTTTACATATTAGATGGTGGAATTACTGATGAAACAAAGAAAAAATTTGAGGAATTAAAATCTATAAAACAAAATTTCTCAATGGAATTTATAAAAGTTGAGATGTCTTTGTTTGAAAATTTTCCAACGGTTGCTCATTTCACTGCAAGCATGTATTCTCGTTTTTTAATTCCAGACTTAAAACCAGAAATAAACAAAGCTATATATATGGATGTTGATGTAATAGTCAATGGTGATATAAAAGAGTTATTTAATATTGATTTGGAAAATTATCCAATTGCGGCAACTCCATACTTGCATGAATTAGAAGCAAATCCTAAAAACTGGTGTGATTCAATTAAAAAAATAATTGGATTGAATTTAAGTAGTAAATATTTTACTTCAGGCTTATTATTAATGGATTGTGATTATTTTAGGAAAAATAATTTACAGAAAATTTTATTTGAAACTACAAAAGAAAAAGCTGAAGTTTTATTATGTCCTGATCAAGATGTTATGAATTTAGTATTTGAAAACAATTATAAAGTTTTAGATTATAGGTTTGATATAGTTATAGATATGACTTCAAAAGAATATTTAGAAAATGCATTAAATGATTTTTGTATTTTACATTTCGCAGGTGGAAAAGGTGTAAGACCTTGGTTAAATTCAGAGTGTCTAGGAAGTCAAGAATTCTGGAAAAATGCCCAAAATACTCCATTTTATGAACAATTACTAAATGATTTATCAAAAAATGACATTGTAAAAAATAGAAAAAATATTAGATTAGTTTTAATGTATAGAATATATAAAATATTGACAATTTTGACTTTTAAAAAGCTGAAATATTTTAATAAACAAAAAACAAAATATAGTAAACTGATAAAAGGATATTAGTTAAAGAAAGGCATTAAATGATTTCGGTTATTATTCCAACAATACAAAAAAATGTAAAAATATTAGAAGTGTTAGTAAATGTTTTAAATCAAGATAGCTCTGTTGGTGAAATTATTCTTATTGATAATTCGTCTAAAGGTTTTGAAGAAAACTTTTTACAAAAATTTGATAAAATAAAGTTATTAGTTAATGATACTAATAAATATGTAAATCCAGTATGGAATCAAGGTATTGAGGCAGCAAAATATGAATATTTTGCTTTATTTAACGATGATGTTATAATTCCTGAAAATTTTTGTTCAAAAATATATTCATTATTAAGTGAAAATATTGGAATTGTAGGCATGGCTTCAGAAAGTGTATTGACATTGAATCCTGAAAATCTAGAAAATTTAAAGTGTGATGCCGATTATAACCCCATAATTTCTTTGGCTGCAAATAGAAACAATTGGTTTGGTATTATTATGTTTGGGCATAAATCAAGTTATTATAAAATACCTAATGATATGTTAATTTTATGTGGTGATGATTATTTGATGTTAAAGAATAATAAAAATGGGAAAAATAATTATAAAATTGCAAATGTGCAAGTTTATCATTTACATTCAATGAGCTCATCTTTGCCATGTTTTTGCGACATAAAATTTAAAGATGTAGCAAATATGAAAAAGTATTTTCCAGATTTTAATTTTGAATTAGAGGGTAAGGATAGTTTTCTCGAAAAAATATTTTCTGTACAAAATTCTTATGGTGGCAAGTATAAAGTTCTTACGATTTTAGGTTTAAAATTTAAATTTGAACGAAAATATAAAGAATAAAAAAATGTCTAGTTTAAAACTAGACATTTTTTAACTTATTAAAATCTATTTTTTAGCTGCTCTGTCTTGCTCAATGATAAGTTTTAATGCATCTACTGCAACTCTTACTGCAGAAGATGTATCTTCACTCATTTTTTGGTCTAAACCTGCGGCTTCTCTTTCTTGATTCCAAATTACGTGGAAGCAAGAACCACAACGGCATTTCAAAGCATCTGCAACAACAAATAATGCAGCAGATTCCATTTCAGAAGCCTTAACGCCTAAGCGTTTCCACGCTTCCCATTTTTGTAGTAATTCATAAGAAACAGGCATTTTAGCTGGGCTGTGTTGTCCATAAAATGCATCTTTACATTGAACTACACCTGTATGAGTTGTTTTACCCATTGCCAATGCTGCTTGTCTTAAAGCTACTGTAATATCTAAGTTTGCAACAGCAGGGTATTCAATTGGTGCATATTCCATTGATGTATGTTCAAACCTGATAGCACCTGTTGCAACTACGATGTCGCCTGATTGTACGTTCAAATCAATACCGCCACAAGTACCTGTTCTGATAAATGTGTCAGCACCAATGTTATGTAATTCTTCCATTGCGATAGAAGCTGAAGGTCCGCCTATACCTGTAGAGCATACGCTAACTTTTTCGCCCAATAATGTACCTGTGTAAATATTGTATTCTCTGTTTTGAGCAACATGGTGAGCATCATCAAATAATGCTGCGATAGACTCACATCTACCAGGGTCACCAGGCAAAATTACGTAACGACCTACATCGCCTTCTACGCAGTGAATGTGGAATTGTTTTTCTAGTTCTTGCATAATTAAACACCTTTTCTTCTTAATGTAATAAACACTTTTAGTTGATTATAACATTTGAAGAAGATATTGCAAGATATTTTTTAATTATTAAAATATGCTAGTTCCATTGTTTTGTTGTTGAAATTCTTTGTGTAGGCTTTTTGCTTTTGCTGCAGTTTTGTATAAAGTACTACGTTTATCTGAATGTTTGATTTTTACATCATCAAAAACACTGATATCACTATCTGAACCACGTTTTCTTGTTGCGTCAACGCTAGCTACTGTTGATAAAACATCTAATGTTGTATCAAGTCCATCAATATTACCATTTAAGACATCTGAACCAATTGAAACTGCTCCTGAAGCACCATTAACAAGGTCACCTGCATTAGCCATAACTTTACCGTTTCCGACACCAAGAGCGTTAGATACCGCTGATAAACCATCAGATAAAGCTCCTGCAACATCACCTTTTACTGCTTTTTTAACAGTGCTTGTTCCATCTTTAACTGCATTTGCAATACTATCAGCGTTTGAAAGCATTGCTTTATGTTTGCTTGCAAATTCTGCAACACTAGCTAATTTTGTATTATTAACTGCTGAAATTGAACCAACACCTTTAATTGTGCCAGCACTAGATACAACTGTTTTCGCAACAGAAGAAATAACTCCTGCAACATCACCTTTTGCTACGTTAATAGCAACATCAGCAACATTAGCAGCTGTTTTTATGCCCTTGCCGGTAGTAGATAAACCGCTACCTGTTGTTTTTAAACCAGTACCAACAGAAGCGATAGTTCCACCTGTTGCCGCAACGGATGCCCCTGTCCCAGCTGTTGTTGCGCCACCTGTAGTTGTTGTAACACCAGCTGCTTCAACAGGTACGCCAGCTCCAAATACAGGAATTAATGGAATACCAATTGCTGATAATGTAGCACCAATACCTGTAAGTATTCCACCGGTAACTCCAACACCTGTACCAGCAGCAGAAGTTGTAGCGCCAGCAACTTGCACACCGATACCAACAGCTTGAAGTGCAGTACCTGCTAAATCTAGCATATTAGCTACGTTTGTAACTTGTTTTGTTGTTGACGAAAAACCTTCAAGTGTTGATTGTTCAGATTGAGCTTCTTGTTGAATATTTTGTGCCTCTGTTTGTTGTTCCGTTGCTGCTTGAGTTGCGCTATCAGCTTCAGCTTGAGCGCTTGCAACTGTTGATTGAGCTTGAGAACTTAATGCTTGGATTTGAGCATCATTACTATGAACTGTTTGTAATTTTTCGTTAATCTTTGCAGCATTGTCGTTTTGAGGAGTTGTTCCATTTTCTTGCATTTCTTGAATTTCTGCACCTGTTTTTAAAGTCAAAGCACTTTGTATGCCAGAACCTGTACCGTCATCACCTTCAAGATTACTGATTTCAGCCATTGCTGCTTCACTTTGTTGTGTTAATGCTTGAATTTGCGCAGATGTGCCATCAACTTGAGAACCTGCATTTTCGCCTGTTGCTGTTGCACTACCTGCCTTAGCTTCTAAGTTAGCTTGGCTTGTTTCCATTGCTTGTGTTCTAGATTTTGATTGTGCGCTAATTGTTTGAGTGCTACTACCAACAGAATCTAAATTATTATTTTTAGTTTCACTTTCTTTTTGTTTTGCATCTGATTCCTTTGTTTTTGCGCTATCTTGTTTGCCTTCGGCATCTTTAACTTTGCCTCTTGCACCGTCTAAGCCTTTGTTTGCATCTTGAATTTTGCCCTTAGCTTTTTTACCTGCGTTTTCAGCTTTATCAAGTTGTGCATTAATTTCTTTTGCATTTGAAAAGATAGAGATGCAAACACCAGCTACGCCACTGTTTACCTTAGAGCGTGCTGCGCTTAAGTCTATGTCACCTATATTTTGTATTGAAGGAATATTTGAACTCATATCACATAACCCCTATGACTCTATCAATTACATGCTATATATCGGAATTAATTACTAAAAGTTTAGTAATTCTATTGTTCTGATTAACAATTTGTTACAATTCGCTAAGATATTGATATTAGTTTATTTAAGCCTTTTATAACCTCGTCAACTGAGGGTGATTTTGTGCAAATATATTTATTATTTTTTAATTTACATTTTCTATGATGACATGGTGTGCATGTCGTAGTTGAAACTGTTAAACATTTTTCATCAATAGGCGCATAAAGACCTTGTGGCGTACAACAAAAGATAGATAATACTTTTGGTTTTTGTGTTGCCCAAGCAAGATGAGTTGCACCATTATCAAGTGAAATAACTAAATCGGCTCTGCGTAGAACTTCGATAAATTCCTTTAAATTAGTTTTACCTGCAAGGCTTAAATGTCTATCGCCACCGATATAATTGATGTAATCTTCATCTTTTTTAGTGCCTGTAAAAATAAGTGTATAGTCTTTTTCAATTCTTTTTATCAAGTCTTTCCAATTTTCTTTGTCCCAATGTTTTCCAATCCAAGTTGTGGTTGGTGCAACAACTGCAATTGGTTTAGAATAATCCAATTCTTTCAATAAATCGTTTATTTTTGAAATAACTTCTTCACTTGATGGAGGAAGTGTTACCGTTGTTTTTTCAGTGTTAAGCCCTAAGTATTGAGCAAATCTTAGATTTGCATTAACCATATTTCTGTTAAATTTATCTTTTATTGCGGGTATGATTTCATTTGCACCAATAATTGAAAATTCTTTAGCATCTCGTGCAATAATTCTTCTTTTTGCCCCACAGAATTTTGTCCAAAGAATACTTTTCATAAGCATTTGAGAATCAATTGCGATATCAAAATTTTCTTTGCGAAGGTCTTTTATGATTGAAATCATTTCTTGTATATTTTGAAAAATATTTTTATTTTTTTTCCATTTTTCAACAGGTGCAAAGAAAACTTTATCAACACAAGGATTGTTTTGAATGACATCTAATCCTTTTTCGCCGACAAGCCACGAAATTTCATAACCATTTTGTTTTAAAACATTCGCTAGGGGAATGTTAAATATAACATCACCTAGCGAAGATAATCTGATTATTAAAATTTTTTGTTTTTCGCTCATAAAAACCCTATTTAACAGCTTCTTCTTGAGAACGGAATTGCATTTCGTATAATGCTTTATATGAACCTTTTTCAATTGCCATTAATTCATCGTGAGTGCCAAGTTCTACAAGTTCACCTTCGTTGATAACAGCGATTCTATCTGCATTCTTAATTGTTGATAATCTGTGAGCAATAATGAATACTGTTCTGTTTTGCATTAAGTTATCAATAGCCTTTTGAACCAATGCTTCGGATTCATTGTCTAACGCACTTGTAGCTTCGTCCAAAATAACGATAGGAGCTTTTCTAATCATTGCTCGAGCAATTGCAACACGTTGACGTTGACCACCAGAAAGAGTTAACCCTCTTTCACCCAACATTGTTTCTAAGCCGTCAGGAAGTTCCGCAATAACATCTTGTAAATGTGCATATTCAATTGCATTATTTAAATCTTCTTCAGTTGCATTTGCGTTACCCATTAAAATGTTTTCTTTAATAGTTCCTGAGTATAAGAAATTATCTTGGAATACCATAGAGATGTTTCTTCTTAATGAGTCTAGGGTGAATTTTCTAATATCTACGTCGTCAAACTTAATTGAACCCGATTTGATATCATAAAATCTAGGTAATAAGTTTACAAGAGTTGATTTTCCGCCTCCTGAATTACCAACTATTGCTAGAGTTTCATTTTTATTTACAGTTAAGTTTAAGTTTTTGATAACAGGAACATCTTTAACGTATTCAAATTCTACATTTTCAAATTTTATGTCTCTATCTAGAGATTTCATTTCAATTGCATCAGGTGCATCTGTAATTTCAGGTTTTACATCGAATAATTCAAATACACGACCCATTGCAACGAAGATATTTTGGATATTTGTTAATGTGTTACCTAATGTTTTAACTGGTTTGTAAAGCAATAATAATGATGTTACGAATGATGCAAATGAACCTGCTGTCATTATGCCAGAATTGATTAAGTGAGTACCATAAGCTAAAACTAATGCGATACCAACAGATGCAATTAAGTACATAATAGGTGACATCCAGCCTGCACGCTTTGTTAATGACATATTAACATCAAAAGAATTCCAAACTTGAGTAACAAAATCTTTTTCTTGACGTTCTTGTAAACCGTAAGCTGCCATAACTTTGTTACCGCTATATGTTTCGTTGATATTAGTTGTAATATTACCGCCAATTACCATATTTTTATTAGATGCAGATTTAATTCTTTTTCTGATTAATGCGACTGGTAAGAAAGCAACATTAAGAACTAAGACACCAACGATTGCTAATCTCCAAGAACTGTAAAGCATTACTGCGATTAAACCTAATGCCCCAAACAAACTTGTTGTAATTGTTTTTATTTGGTCAATAATACCCGCTGAAGCAGTTTGAGGGTCGTTCATATATCTTTGAATAATTACACCTGAAGAGTTTTCATCAAAAAATTGAGGGTGCATATAAATTAATTTATGGAACAAATCAATTTTAACATCATTTGTAATATGTTGGCTAGTCCAAGCTGATAAGTATTCATTTAAGTATCTCAACAAACCTTGAACTGCAGCAAAAGCAACAACAAGGAATGGGATTAAGAAAGCAAATAATTGCCATGTTAGAGTGTATTCGTGGCTAAAAATGTGGAATACCCAATCTTGTTTACCAACTACATAATCCATAAATGGTTTTAGTGCAAATGCAGTTACGCCGTCTAATAACCCTAAAGGAATGGCTACCATAAATGTTAATAAAATTCTAAACCAATATGGTTTAATGTATGGCCATATACGAGACATTAACCAACCATATTTGAATGAATTTTTTGCCTGAGTTGAATTTAATTTCATAATATATCTTTCCGTGTCTATTTATACCTATAAGAATATTATACAATAAACGAAAAATATGTATATATTTTCTAATAACGCTTATTAAGAGATATTATTTTATAAATTTATTTAAGATACTATATATTGCAAGCTAAATTTTTTTATTATTCATATATTTTTTCAAGTTTTTTACAACTCCAACTAAAAATTCTAGTTCGTCTTCTGTCGAGCTATATATGAATTTTTCAAGCTCTAATCTGTTTTTATTTACAAGCGGAATTGTATTAATCTTAAATTCAGAAATATCTATTTTTAAATAGTCAATAATTTTAAAGAATGTTGTTAGAGATGGTAAATTAGTATAATTTTCAATTTTGCTGATTTGTTTTTCGCCAATACCTATTTTTTGAGCTAATTCTGTTTGAGTTAGTCCTGCTTTTTTACGAAATTCTTTAATCTTGTCTGCTATAAATTTTTTATCGACCATCGTATTTTGCTCGCCTCTCAGCTAGTTAACAATACGATAGCCTATATAACTTTTATTTTAAACCACCCGTTAGGTAATATATATAATAAAGTACCTAATACGCACATAAATTGTTACAAGATATTAAAGGTTTTTGTTATGCCTAAAACTTAGTTTTTATGTGGTTTCTATGCTATTCATAATATTTTTATTGACATATCTAATGTAAAGTAGAATAATGTAAGTATAAGCGTTGTCGCTTAGGGAGCTTAAAATATGGTAGATTTAACCGAAAGAGAGTTAGATGTTTTGAAGTTAGTTACTCTCGGACTAACAAATAAAGAAATTGCAAAAGAATTAACTGTTACAACTCATACAATTAAGGCTCACGTTAGTTCTATTTACGAAAAACTTTCTGTAAACAATCGCTTGCAAGCTGCTGTATACGCACTTGTACACGAGTTAGTTGTTATTCAAAATTAAATAAAAGATAACTTTTAATCAAAATAGTTAATTTTCATTGCACTACGAACGTTGTGCAATGTTTGTTCTGCGACTTTTTTAGCTTCTGCTGTGCCTTGTTTCAAGATTTCATAAACTTCAGATGTTTTTGTTTCCCATTCTTTTCTACGAGTTCTTATCGGCTCAAGTTCTTGCTGAATAACGTTGTTTAAGAATTTTTTAACTTTAACATCACCTAAGCCACCTTTTTGGTAGTGAGCTTTTAATTCATCAAGATTGTTATATTCTGGTAAAAATTCTTTAAAATGTTCATCTTTGCAGAAAGCATCAAGATATATAAATACGGGATTATTCTCAGTTTCACCGGGGTCTTCCACTCTTAAGTGATTTGGATCAGTAAACATTGACATAATTTTCTTTTTAATATCTTGTGGTTCATCAGATAAATAAATGCAATTGCCTAAAGACTTGCTCATTTTTGCTTTGCCGTCTAGTCCAGGAAGGCGTAAGCAAGCGCTATTTCTTGGTAATAAGATATTCGGCTCAACAAGAGTTTCTCCGTATAAAGTATTAAATTTATGAACAATTTCTCTACATTGCTCAAGCATTGGTTTTTGGTCTTCACCAGCAGGAACTGTTGTTGCGCCAAAGGCTGTAATGTCTGCAGCTTGGCTAATTGGGTATGCTAAAAAACCAACTGGAATGTTGTTTTCAAAGTTTCTCATTTTAATTTCTGATTTTACTGTTGGATTTCTTTGTGCTCTTGCAACTGTAACAAGATTCATGTAGTAAAAAGTTAACTCTGTAAGCTCTGGAATCATTGATTGAATAAGAATTGTAGATTTATTTGGGGCAAGTCCACAAGCTAAATAGTCTAATGCTACTTCAATAATATTGTCTCTAACCTTTTGAGGATTTTCTGCGTTATCTGTAAGTGCTTGTGCATCTGCAATCATGATATAAATTTTGTCGAACCCACCTTCATTTTGAAGTGTTACACGTTCTCTCAATGAACCTACATAGTGACCAATATGTAATTTCCCTGTTGGTCTATCACCTGTTAAAATAACTTTTCCCATTTATATTACCTTGCCTTTCAATAATTTAATTATGTAATAGATGTTGATTGATTGTCAATGAGAAAATTTTATTGTAATCTTTTATGTGTAAATGGAGTTAAGCTAAAATGTTAAATCAATTTTCAAGAACAGAATTATTATTAGGTAAAGAAGCGCTAGAAAAACTTGCTAATTCTAGAGTTATTGTCTTTGGTATCGGTGGAGTTGGTGCTTATGCAGTGGAAGCACTTGTAAGAAGCGGATTAGGTACAATTGACATTGTTGACGATGACAAAGTTTGCATTACAAATTTGAATAGACAACTTTATGCAACTCGTTCAACAGTTGGTAAATATAAAGTCGAAGTTGCAAAAGAGCGTATTTTAGATATTAACCCAAATTGTGTAGTAAATACTCATCAAACCTTTTATACTCCAAAAACCGAGAATGAATTTGATTTTAGTCAATACGACTATGTAATTGACGCAATTGATACGGTTGTCGGCAAATTATCACTAATAGAAAAAGCTAAAGCTGTTGGAACTCCAATAATTTGTGCTATGGGTGCTGGAAACAAACTTGATCCAACTAGGTTTGAGGTTACAGATATTTCAAAAACATCAGTTTGTCCATTAGCAAAAGTCATTAGAACTGAGTTAAAAAAACGTAAGATAAAGGGTGTAAAAGTTGTTTACTCAAAAGAATTGCCAATTAAACCAAAAGAGGATATGTCAATAAGTTGTAAAAATCACTGCGTATGCCCACCAGGAACAAGAAAATGTACAGTAAAACATCAAATACCAGGAAGTACGGCTTTTGTACCTCCTGTTGTGGGCTTGATTATTGCAGGTGAAGTTATAAAAGATTTAATAAAAGAGAATTAAATATACTATCAGAAAGGCGGTCGGCTTTTTAAGCCGACCGCCTTTCTTTTTTATTAATCATTGTAAACATTACTTTGAAATTAAGCAATAATCATGATTGATAAAACTTAAACGGAGTATAAGTAGTGTGGAATTAAAATGAATATTCAATCAGTAAATACAGTATCAAAGACTTTTGCACCAAGAATTAATAAACAAGTTGCGCAACAACCAAAGAAGGTCGCAGGTTTAACAAATGATATTTTTCAAAGAAGTTGTGAAGTTACAAATCCAATAAAAACATATAATGCACCAGCGCCGTCATTTACAGGTGCATTTGGAACTTGGACATATAGAAGATTACCGTCTTCAACTCAAGCCGTAATTGACAAGGCTTATGAAAATATGAAGCAAAAATACGGCAAAGATGTTGAAAGCATTACTTTTGATGCGGATGAGTTTTCGCCAAAAAATGAATATCGTTTAAAAGCAACTTTAAAAGGTGATGAATCTCATAGTGAATTTTATGATGAAAAAGCCAATAAGCTAGGCGAAGAAGACGTTACTATGTATTCAAAAAAAGGTAACGTTTATAAAATTGTTAAAAATATAGATTATAGAAATAATACAACTACAAAAGTTCGTTCTGAATTAGACAATTTTGGCAAAATGGTTGTTACCGATGAAGTTAGAATTGTTAGGGATAAAAATAATAAAGTAATAAGAAAAGAAATGATGACTCATTCACCTGTAACAGGTGCTTATGATCAAAAATATGTATATCCAAACGGCACAGAAGAGGTTATTTCAACTGCACGTAAAACAAAAGAAAATGGTAAAGAAATTATCCAAAAAGATATGAAATCTCTTGACGGAACAAGGACACAGTACAAATTAGAACAAGATAACAAGGGTAATAAATCTTTAAAATATAAAATTACGGATAAAGACGGCAATGTTTTAATGAATTTGAATAAAACAATGCAAAGACTTTCTGAAAATAAGGTTCGCTCTACAAATGGTGACAAATCTTATGATGTAACATTTGAAAAAAATAAAATTACAATTGAGGAAAAAGGCAAGGAACCTACAGAGATTAAAATTTCTGATGGTTCAATGTTTTCAAAAGGTTTGAATATTGAAGGTAACCGAAACGAAATGCTAGATTTGATGAAAAAGTTACCAGCTGAACAGTTAATGGCATTAGGCGATACCGTAAAAACATTGAATGGCTTAAGTAAAGATGAATGTATGATGTATCCAACAAAGAAACAAATTGATACTATCAATGATGTGTTCTCAGTTTTACATGAAACAGGTCATGCGATAGATTATAGACATTCAAATATGGTAATGGGTAATGTTGCTGATATTGGAAGCGACTATAATTTAAGAAGAATTTATACTCAAGAAAGAGAAAATTTTGATGCAGCATATCCAAATGCACAAAGAAACCATGTTGGATATTTTATAAAACAAGCAAATCATTACGATGGTAAATGGGGCGGATTAAGCGAAGTTATAGCTGAAACAAATGCGCTAAGAGATTCATATACAACGGAAATGTCTTTAGCACCACGTGTTCAATACTTGCAACAACACTACCCACGTACAATTGCATATATAAACGGTAGATTGGAAAATTATAAAGGCTAATTTCTATTTTTAAGATTGTCGAGACGCAACAAAAAAGACCTATTTCTAGGTCTCTTAAAGTGGTGCCGCGTCTCACTCTGCCGAGACAAAGTGACTAAATGTCACTTTGTAGAGAGGTGAGAACCAAACGAGCCAAAGGCGAGTCAGGTGAGATTGTCGAGATGCAACAAAAAAGACCTATTTCTAGGTCTCTTAAAGTGGTGCCGCGTCTCGGAATCGAACCAAGGACACAGGGATTTTCAGTCCCTTGCTCTACCAACTGAGCTAACGCGGCTAACTCATCAGTTATACAATCTATTTTACTTGATAATTTTTTATAGTCAAGTTTTATTTTATAATTTCGTTGATTACTTTTTATCTACTTGAGGTCCAATCAACAATGTTACATTTCTACCTTCCATTTGAGGTTTCTTTTCAATTGCCATTGGTTCATTTTTCAAGTCTTCAACGAATCTGTTTGCTAAGTCGAATGCAAGTTTTGAGTGTTGCATTTCTCTACCTCTCAACATTACAATAACTTTTACCTTATTGCCTTGTGAGATGAATTTTTTGATATTATTAATTCTTACTTGATAGTCATGTACATCAATCTTGTATCTAATCTTAATTTCTTTAACATCGACTGTATGTTGTTTTTTCTTAGCTTCTTTAGCACGTTTTTCAATTTCGTACTTGTATTTGCCATAGTTTAAGATTTTTGCAACAGGCGGATTTTGGTTTGGATTGATTAATACTAAATCTAAATCTGCATCTTCTGCCATTTGTAACGCTTCAGATGTTTTTACTACTCCATGATTTGCACCATCTTCGCCGATTAAGCGCACTTCTGGAACTCTAATGCGTTCATTCATTATAACTTTATCTTTACTGTCTCTTTTTTGACCGTATCTATTATCTTCGCCTGCTATGACTTTGTCTCCTTTTATTAATATCCTACCTGTCTATAATAACACAATATTTTTAAATTTTATAAAAATTCAATCTTGTAATCGTTACATAAGTTAAAAAAGTACTTGCAAAATAAAATTAATTATAGTATATTATTAGCATAATAATATAAAGCTCTCTCTTCTTATTTAAACGGACAGACCTTATTCATAAGGTCTTTTTTTTGTCATATTTTATATTTGCTTAATTCAACTTAACTTAAAGTTATATAATATTTTTGTTCATGTTATTTTCTATTTATGGATAAGATTTTGAGTGTAAGCCGTAGTTTCTTTGAAAGACATAGGAATAAAATAGCATTTTTTATGCTTTGTGTTTCTATTTTTAGTTTTGCTTTTGTTGCATTTAAAAACTTTGATAATTTAAAAGTTCCATATTTTAATGGGATTTATGACGATGTTGTTATTAATATTGAAACTCCAGATTTGGACGGAATTCCTATAAAACTTTATTTGGGTAATGATAAAACTTTTAATTTTATATCAAGATTTCGTACAAAAAATCCCTTAACAATTACAAACTATTATTCTAATACCATTGACTATAAAAAATACAAGAATCTATCAATAATTTACCCTGCCGATTTTACTTTTGATTTGCGAAATTATATTGCAACAAGTAATGTTTTTATTGGAAATAAACATTTCTATTTTGGTCATAAAGATATAAAGTTTTTTGAGCAGAAAATTATTGAAGTTAATGGAAAAAAAGTTAAACAAATAATCTTGCCATCTGAAATTAGAAAATTTCAAAATGCGGAGTATATGAATTACAAAGGTAATTATAATGCGGTTGCAGTTGTATTTTTGTCATTCTTTTATTCTGCATTTACATTATATTTGATACCGTGGATTTTATTTATTGTTGGAATTTGGATTTTAAAAAATGAACGCTTAAAAATTCCAACATCAATAATTTTATCTGCGATAGCATTGCTTGCAATATATTTAAGATTTAATTTATTTACGGAATATCCTATGTGGTGGGATGAATGTTATACGGCAACTATTACAGGAGATATAATAAATCCTTTTAGTGATATATTTTTTGATCCGGGAAACCCGCCATTTTTTGCTTTAGTTTCAAGATTATGGCAATCATTTGTGCCAAATACAATTGAGTGGTTAAGAACCTTGCCATTAATTTTTAGTGTGGGTTCAATTTTAACTTTATATTTATTAATTAAAACTAGAATTAATACAAAAACAGCATTATTGGCATCTTTTTTGTTAACTGTATCTATTTTTCACATAAACTATGCACAAGATTATAGAGCGTTTTCTTTATCAAGCATGTTAACTCCATTGGTTGTGTACTTTATGTTCAAAATGCTAGAAAAAATGAACTTTTTAAATACCTTTTTATTTGTTTTGTTTTCTAGCATGATATTTAGCAATCATTTGTACGGAACAATTTTGTTAATAGTCAACTTTATTTATGGAATTTGGTATATTTTAACCAAATATCAAGAAAAATTGAAATCAGTTCTTACTTTTTTATGCGCACATTTACTTGTTGGAATGACATTTTTACCATATTTTTTTAATACCTTTTTGCAAAAAGCGGTTCTTAATTCAAATTTCAATGTTTGGTTGCCGGATATGTGTTGGTGGGTATTTTTAAATGCTTTAAGAGCAATGTTTGGTAATTGGCAAATTGCGTTGAGTATCTTAATTCTTTCTATAATTTTTATTGTTTGTATGTTTTGTTTCAAAAATAAATTGTTTACTCAAGTTGATACAAAACAGCGAGAATTTATATTTTATCTGATTTATTTAGTATTTGGATTTTTACTTGTAAATATTACTATTAGTTCGATTAGAGCAATTATTATGGAATACTATTTTATGTTAATCTATCCGATGAGTATTGCATTAATCTCTACATTATTTATGTTGAATTGGCGATATAAATTTATTAATGTTATTTTGTCCTTTGGACTTTTGTATACTGTTTCGCACATGGATTATAACAATTTGTGGAAGTTTAAAAATGTATATGGCAGTTTAACTCAAGTTTCAAACGCTGATGCTATAAATTACAAAAAGAATAAAGTTTTAGTTTATGAACAAATAGAACCTCCAAAATATGGAGAACTTTTTGAATTAGAACCGAATGTTGTTGTAGAGACTGATTTTAATGGTGGTAGTGAAGATTTTACAAAGTTCACTAAAAAAGTTAGAAAATATGCAAAAGATAACCCAACTCAGTTTGCTATATTTAATGCTTGGTATTCAGAAGTTACATCACAAGATCAAGCTATATTCGAAGATGGAAATTTTGAATATATTGCAGAGTTTATAAAAACACCTTACGATATAAATGATGGAATTTTGAGAGTAGTTTTATTACCTCAAAAATAAAAACGCTGAAACTTAATGTTACAGCATGTTTACATGATTGCCATGCTCTAGAACATGGGTTTAGCATGCATGTACACTAATTCATTTGCCTTGCATCACATGCAAGGCTTTACTTTTAGATAAATTAGTAAAACTCTTTAGCGTTTTTATCCTTATCAAAAGTTTTTAAAAATAAGCCAATATTTCTGCATCTTGCATCGTTATCTTGTAAATCATAATCTTTGCCTTGACAGTATTCACTATCTAAAAATTCTTGAGCAATATCTTTGGATATTTTGAAATTAGTTTCGGCAAGTTTTGTTTTACCTTCAATTTGTTGGATTTTTGCAAGACGGAAGTAGCCTAAATGTGCGCCATAAAATTGACTGTTATTGATAAGTTCTTGTGCAACAGCTTTTGCTTCATTATATTTTTTCATATTAGCAAGAATGTCTATTTTAATTGCTAAAAGGTAGCATGAATGACGATTAAGAGCAAGTCCTCTTTCAGCATGCAACAACGCATTTTTATAATCTTTTATTTTGACTTCACAGCCAGAGATATTAACTAATGCAGCAACAGAATATGGATATCGTTCAAGATATTTATTGTAGTATTCAATGGCTTCTTTGTCTCTATCTAAGGTATTTAAAATCCATGCTTTTGCAAAAATAAGGTTATAATTGTTAGGTGCATATTTTATATTCAAATCAACATAAGATAAAGCTTTTTTAGAATCAACTTTGTAGTAAGAATAAATTTTAGTTAATCCTTCTATTGCAACTATATCTTTTGGATTTATTTTCAATGAACTGTTAAATAATTCAATTGCCTCGTCAAACTTTTCAGCTAAAATACAACAAAATCCTAAATTGTCTATAATTTCATAATATTTAGGCGCATAAGATAGAGCCTTTTCGCTATATGTAAAAGCCTTTTCTAAGTAGTACTTTTTTAAAAAGGAATTGTCTACGTTTTGGTGTGCAAGTTCATAATAGTTATATCCCAATACTTGATATGTAAACGAATCGTTTGCGTTAATTAATGTTGAAAATTTTAGAACGACATTTGAAACTTGATAAATTCTTTTATCTGTCAAATTATTATTTGCAAAAAGTGTAATATTTCGAGCTGTTTTCTTTTTTAATTCGGGTTGTTTTTGAATATAGCAAAATCCAAGACAAATTATTACAATGATAGATAGTGAGTATATTATAATGCGCCCTAGTGTACTCTTTTTCATTTTAAATCCTTTTACGAGTTACCGATGCTGAAGTATGTGAAACCACTTTCTTCTAATGATTTTCTACTATATTGGTTTCGACCATCAAAAATAATAGGAGTTTTCAGTAATTTTTTAATTTTATCAAAATCTGGGCGTCTAAATTCATTCCATTCAGTTAAAAGTAGTAATGCATCAGTATTTTCTAGTGCTTCATAAGAACTGTTTGCATAAGTGATTTTATCTGCAAAGTGATATTTTGCTGTTTGCATTGCCTTAGGGTCATACGCTTGAATTTTTGCACCTTTTTCAAGTAATGCGTTAATAATTGTAATGGAAGGTGCTTCTCTCATATCGTCAGTTTTGGGTTTGAAAGCTAAGCCCCATACGGCAAAAGTTTTATTTGACAAATCTTCACCAAAATATTTTGTAATTTTTTCAACAAATAATAATCTTTGGCGCTTGTTAACTTTATCAGCTGATGATATTAAATCTGCATTACAGCCGTTTTCGTTTGCTGTTTTAATAAGAGCTTTTACGTCTTTAGGAAAACAGCTTCCGCCATATCCTAACCCTGGAAATAGAAACTGAGAACCGATACGTTTGTCAGAACACATACCAATCCTTACCATTTCAGCATTTGCACCAATTTTTTCGCAAATGTTTGCTATTTCGTTTGCATAAGAAATTTTAACGGCTAAAAAAGAATTTGCTGCGTATTTAGTCATTTCTGCAGATTTCACATCCATAATAATTACAGGATTACCAGTTCTTAAAAATGGAGCGTAAAGTTCTTGCATAATTTTTGTTGCACGTTGAGAGTCTGAACCGATAACAACTCTGTCAGGTTTTAAAAAGTCATCAACTGCAGCACCTTGTTTTAAAAATTCTGGATTTGAAACAACGTCAAAGTCGTGTGATGTTTGTTTTTTGATTATTTCAGTAACTTTTTCGGCAGTCCCAACGGGAACGGTTGATTTATCTACGATAACTTTGTATTCGTTAATGGCTTTACCTATCTCTTCAGCAACCTGACAAACATATTTTAAATCTGCAGAACCGTCTTCTTCTTGAGGTGTTCCGACTGCAATAAAACAGATTGTAGACTTTTCAACTGAGGCTTTTAAGTCATCTGAAAAATATAAACGATTTTCAGAAGTATTAGATTTTATCATTTCTTCTAAACCTGGCTCAAAAATAGGAACAATACCATTTCTAAGTTTTTCTAATTTTTCTTTATTGTTATCAACGCAAATAACGGTATTTCCCATTTCCGCAAGACAAGTCCCTGCAACCAAACCAACATACCCTGTACCAATAACGCAAATATTCATCAAATAGTTACCTTTCACTGTTTTTATTTAGTTTAGCATAAACAGTTTTATTTGACACAAACTCATATTTTAAGTATCATTTGTATTAATTGTTTACGGGTAAAAATAAAAAATGAAGAAAAAATCTTTAGTTGTATATGCAATTTTATTGATATTTTTAGTTTTTGTGGCGGTAAAAGCAAATGTATCTGCCCAAAAAACAGATTCTTTGGGTATGCCGATTGAAAATGATGCTCCAAAAATGCAATGGAATATCTTTAAAAATATGTTTAATTCTGGGAACATAAAAGAAAAACATTATGAAAAAGATATTTCAACAAACGTCATTGCTAATAATACTTATAAACACAAAAAAGCTGAGTCAGAAGAATTTTCAGTATATCCAAGTGTAGAAGACAACACCGTTGTATACAAAAAAATGTATAAAATTTATTCTAATAAAAAATGTGCTTTAGTAAACGAAGAAGGTGTAAAAGTTTCAAAATCTGTTTATGACGATTTTGTTGATTTTGATAGGAAAAATGGAATTTATAAGTCAAAATTGAACGGTAAAACAGGTTTAATGAATTACAACGGAAAAATTCTTATTCCTGCAAAATTTGAAACAATTGAATATAATCCAAATTCTCACTTTTGTATTGTGAAAAATCACTCATATAAAGGTTTGTACGATATTAAAAAAGCAAGAGCGATTGCGGGGACTATTTATAACGATATTATTCCGTTTGATTCAAACAATTGGAAGATTATTGCCTCTAAAAAAGTTGGCGTAGTTCATTATCGCAAGGGTAAGTTAGTTCTAATCAAGCCTAAATATACCAATATTGTAATGACCGACGGTTATTTGAAAACTTTTAATGGTAACAAATTTGGAATTATTAATCTTGAAAGTGGTGACGTTGTTTCTGAACCTAAGTATGACGGTGTTGATTTAATTAACGTTGGAGATGCTTTCACAAAAGGAACTTACATATTTAAAATAAAACTAGAAGATAGATATGGGTTAATTTTTTATTCACAAAATTCATCTCTTGTAATTCCGCCAATTTATACGCAAGTAGTATATTTTGAAAATGATAAACTTGTAAAAGTTGTATCAAATGGGAATGTTCAATATTTAGATGAAAAAGGTAACATTGTCACAGACAAAAAGAAAATTGGATATGAATAGTAAGTTACTTGAATATTTGAAAAACAATAAAATGTTTAAACTTGTTTGTGGTGCAGGGAACGAGAATGAAGAAGATGTTGAAAAACTTGTAGAATTATATTCAATGGCAGGTTGTAATATTTTTGATGTTTCTGCTAATTTAGATGTTGTAAAAGCCGCAAAAAGAGGTTTAAAAAAAGCTGGAATTTTAGAAAATAGATTTATTTGTGTGTCTGTAGGTATAAAAGGTGATCCACACCTAAACAAAGCCAATATTGATTTAAAAAAATGCAAGGGCTGTTTAAAATGTTTTAGTGTTTGTCCACAAAGTGCAATTTCTTCAAAATGTGTTGTTGATGAGACTAAATGTATTGGTTGCTCAAAATGTCAGCGTATTTGTATTGCTGATGCAATTGAAATGAAAAGTCACCCAACTGATTTGAGTATTGTTCTTCCTAAAATTGTTAAAGAAGGTGTTGATTGTTTAGAATTTCATGCAATTTCAAATGATGAAAATGATGTTGATGAAAAGTGGAAATTTCTTAATTCTTTGTACAATGGAGTTTTAAGCATTTGTGTAGATAGGGCAAAACTTTCAAATGAAGCATTAATAAGTCGTTTAAACAGAATGTTGTCAATACGTGAGCCTTATACAACAATAATTCAAGCTGATGGCGCACCAATGAGTGGTGGAAAGAACGATTATAGAACGACTTTGCAAGCGGTTGCAACTGCAGAATTATTACAAAAAGAAAAATTGCCAGTATTTACGTTACTTTCTGGTGGAACAAATTCAAAAACCGCTCAACTTGCAACACAATGTGATGTTGAATTTACGGGTGTTGCAATAGGTTCTTATGCAAGATATATTGTAAAAGACTATTTATGTGGTAAAATGTCTTTTGGTGAAGCGTTAAAGATTGCTAAAAATTTAGTTGACAGCGTTTATTAAAGGGATAATTGATGTTAAAAGAACTATTGGATTTAAAATCTTGTGGTGCGACAGGTATAAAGTTGGAATTTGAAAGTGAATACACTGATTGGAAAAGTGCGTTTGAACTTTCAGAACTTGTGCACCGTGTAGACATGAATTTATGTGTAAAACTTGGAGGCTTATCTTCAATTCAAGATTTACATATTTGCAAAGAACTTTATGCAAATTCAATTGTTGCGCCAATGGTAGAATCAGCTTATGGCGTTGAAAAATTTTTAGTATCAGTAAAACAAGTTTTTGGAAAAGGGTATCCTAGTTTATACTTGAATATTGAGACAAAATCTGCATTTGAACATATTGAAGAAATTGTAGAAAAATCAAATAAAATTACGGGTTTTGTATTGGGTAGAAGTGATTTGAAAAAATCTTTAGGTATAGAATACGCAAATTCTGATGTAATTTTAGACTATTGTAATAAGTTAGATGAGGTTTGTGCTATAACAAAAAAACAATTTATTCTTGGGGGAAAGATTAATGCGGACTCTGTTGTATTTATGGAAAAACTTCCACATTTAACACATTTTGAAACAAGAAAAGTTATTTTTGATATTGGGTCCTTAAATAAAAATGCGATTGAAAAAGCGCTAGCATTTGAATTAAATTTCTTAAAAAGAAAAAATCACTTATTTCAAGAAGATTTAGAACGAATTGAATTTATAGAAAAATCTCTAAAAATAAAAGCATAAGAGGGTTGTAAAATGAAAATATTAGTAACAGGTGCAAATGGTATGTTAGGACAAGATTTATGTCCAATGCTGGAAGATACCGACTTTGTAGATGAGGTTATAGAAACAGATGTTGACACTTTAGATATCACAAACGAAATTCAAGTTAATAAAGTGTTAAAAGAAACAATGCCTGACGTTGTCATTCATTGTGCGGCTTATACTAACGTTGATAAGGCAGAAGACGATTTAGAAACTGCCGAAAAAATTAATGTTACAGGAACAGAAAATCTTGCAATCGCTTGTGGAAAACTCGATATTACTATGGTTGTAATTTCAACAGATTATGTATTTGACGGTAATAAAAAATCAAAATATATGCCAATAGATGCTGCAAATCCTTTAAGCAATTATGGTTTAACAAAATGGCAGGCAGAAGAAGCTGTTAGAACATATTGCAAAAAACATTATGTAGTTAGAACAAGCTGGTTATATGGTCATCATGGCAAAAATTTTGTCGAAACAATGATTAATTGTGCAAGACAAGGTAAAGAATTGAAGGTTGTAAATGACCAAATAGGTTGTCCGACTTGGACAGTTTCACTTGCTGAAGGGATTATTGATTTGTTAGAAGAAATGCCAGAATATGGCACATACCACATTTGCGGAAGTGGTGAAACTTCTTGGTATGGATTTGCGAAAGAAATATTTAAACAAGCAGGTATTGAGGCAAAATTAAGTCCTTGCACAACGGAAGAATATCCTGTAAAAGCAAAGCGCCCAAAATATTCAGTAATGGAAAATGAAGGAATTTGTGACGATTGGAAAAAATCGTTAAAAGAATATTTAGCTCTAAGAATTGAGGATTAATTATGCGCATAGGGGTTAAGCAATTTTCAAACAAGTTAGAATTTTTTATCGAAGATTTAATTAGACTTTTTGAAGAAAAAGAATTTGATTACCTAGAACTTTTTGTTCACCCTGCGAATATGGAATATCTTGATGGGTGGGTGAAATTAAAACAAACTTATAACATACCGTTTTCAATTCACGCTCCTCATTTTAGTCAAGGGTGTAACTTGGCAGATAAGTCATTTTTTGATTATAACAAAATGGTTTATGAACAAGTTAATACCTATGCAAAGGCTTTAGATGCAGAATATACAGTTGTTCATGGTGGTATGGACGGTGATGTAGACGAAATTATTAGACAAGTTTCTATAATTAAACCGTACAAAATGCGTATAGAAAATAAACCTTATGTAGCGCCACGAAACCCCGATAAAATGCTTTGTCGTGGGGCTAAACCTGAAGAAATTAAATATATTATGGAAAACACAGGGTGTGGGTTTAATTATGATATTGGTCATTCTTTCTGCGCTGCAGTATCTTTAAAGGTTGACCAATATGAAATGATAAAACAATTTGAAACCTTAAACCCCGAATCTTACCACTTAAGCGACGGTGAATTTAATAACAGAATAGATATTCACTATCATTTGGGCGATGGTGACTACGATTGGGCTAAAATTTTACCAATGATTGACCATAACAAAAATTGGACTCTTGAAACTTTAACAAAAAAGGACACAAAAGGTCTAGATTTAGTCGAAAAAGACATTGATTTTATAAAAAAAATTAAATAAAAAAGTGCGGTTTTGATTTTTAATCAAAACCGCACCTTTTTATACCTTATTAATCAA
>OGLM01000127.1_pt1 | contig 91683 bp, 57 predicted proteins | sample 1572531 | NCBI WGS metagenome assembly OGLM01 (sample SAMEA2581909, study PRJEB24529) | metagenome | biome: Human gut stool | place: China | collected 2011
CCTTGCCTTTTTTCCTTGTCAGGACTGTTTTCTTGTGCCATAATCTTTTGTTTTGAGTGACTACTTGATTTGTTTCACAGTCCAAATGTAAGATGATAAATTGAGTAAATAATTGATTTACAAATAGATGACGTTAGATGTCATCAGGTGTCATCAGATGTCATATCGGAGATAGGAAAGAACGTAGAAACAGCAGAAAAAAAGGATGAAAAGAAATAGGAAGAGTTGGAATAAAAGCATAGCGAAGCCACCAGACTATGCAGATCGGAGGGAGCTGAAATCCCTGTCTTATTTTGGGAGTTGATAGGCAGGCTATGTTTTGTTATTTGGGAAGGTGAGTTTTCACAGTATTTGTGAGGCCATATATAGAATATAAGGATAGCCGCCTTTGATTCACGGCTATGCGTCACGGCTATGCGTCACGTCGGTCGCAGTTAATCCCTGTAATCTTTCTTTTAATTCTAATCTGTTTGCCGCCGCATTCTTTTTCAGGTGAATTTTCATGGCGTTAGCCATAAAGAAAATTCACCTGAAAAAAGGAATAAATGCGGCTGGCAAATCAAGATTGGGATTTATCTTTGATGGAAGGGAATAACTATGATTTTAATGTTGGAAGGTTTATGTAGTGAGAAGGTTGAGTTTTATGAGAGATTATAACCTCAATGACTCTTTTACCACTAAAAAATGTGCGTTTGCCATCACATTCTTGTGTAATATGTTTTTACAATAGTATTATATATACTTTTGTGTTGAACAATAAAATAGATTTTAAATTAAAAGGTATGAAAAGATTGTTTTTATTGTCTGTTGCTTTGGTAGGCATACAGATGGGGTATTCACAGGTAAAGTATCCTATAGTGGATACAGGTCAAAAAGATTGTTACAGTGATAACGGTAAGATTGAAATGCTCAATCCGGGAGAAGCTTTTTTCGGGCAGGATGCATGTGTTCAGGGAAATCAGCCAAAGTATAGGGATAACGGCAACGGAACTGTTACAGATCTGGTTACGGGATTGATGTGGGAAAAGAACATGGGCGAGAAACTCACATTCGAAGAAGCTAAGAAGAAAGCGGAGTCATTACGTACGGGAGGGTATGACGACTGGCGTATTCCTACAGTAAAAGAACTGTATTCGCTCATTCAGTTCACGGGGCAGTCTATGGGCGAACGCGCTGTCAAGCCTTTTATTGATACGGATTACTTTGATCAGCCCATTGGTGACCGCAGTAAAGGAGAGCGTGAAATTGATGTTCAGACATGGACTTCTACCGTATATAAAGGAACAACCATGAACGGGTAGACTACTATATTCGGTGTCAATTTCGTGGACGGAAGAATAAAGGGATATCCGTTAAAGAAAAGAGGAGAGGATAACAAGATGTATTTCCGTATGGTGAGAGGCAACAAAGGGTATGGCAAGAACCAGTTTGTTGATAACGGTGACGGTACTGTTACCTACTATGCTACAGGACTGATGTGGCAGAAAGCTGATAATGGAAAACTTTATGACTGGAAAGATGCTTTGGCATACGCTGACACGCTCAGTCTGGCAGGATATACTGACTGGTATCTGCCAAATGCCAAGGAACTTGAATCAATAGTGGATTATGACCGTTCGCCATCCTATACAAATTCGCCTGCCATATCTCCATTGTTGGAATGTACATTACATAATCTGTATGATGGAGTGAAAGATTATGCATTCTATTGGACATCAACAACTCATCTTGATGGTCGCAATCCATACGAAAGAGCGGTATATGTGTGTTTCGGTCATGCCTGGGGTAGAGAACCTCGCACCGGTGAACTGTGCGATGTACATGGAGCTGGAGCGCAACGCAGTGACCCTAAGTCTGCCAATCCTTCTGACGTACCTTTTTTCTTCGGACCGCAGAAAGATATGCAGTGCGTATACAACGCTGTGAGATGTGTAAGGAAAATTGAATAACAGAACATTAATACTTTCTATCATGAAGAAAACGATACTTACAGCCATATTATATTGTATTTCGCTGATTATGGCATTTGCAAACAGTTCATGGAGTTTTGCGGTAGTAGGTGATACACATGTCCCTGATGCCTACACCATTAAGAAGATGATACCATCACTGATTGAAAACAATGTAGAGATAGTACTGTTTGTCGGTGATTTGATACAAGGTGGTAAAAGACAGACAACGCAAGGCATGTATGAGGAACTATCGCAGTGGAAGGAATTAACACAGCCTCTAAGAGATGCAGGCATAAAGATAATTGCGATACGAGGTAATCATGAAGCTGATGTAAAAGCGGATAACCTTAAACCCTGGAAAGAAATGATTTCTCCAGACCTGAACTTGGTATCCACCTACAAAAATGTAACATTTATAGGGATGGACAATTATCTGGACGGCGAGCATACCGTTGATACTGGATGGTTAAAAAAGGTTCTTAAAGAAGTAAATAAGGATAATATTATTGTTCCATTTGGCCATGAACCTGCATTCATTTGTAATACGTTTCATCCTGTATGTCTTGATGCCAACGAAAATAGCAGGAACAAGTTCTGGAGTCTTCTTGAAGAGTATGGTGTAGACTATTACTTTTGCGGACATACCCATCAGTACAATCATTGTACCGTAACCCATGATGGAAAAAACATCCATCAGATAGTTTCAGGTGGTGGCGGTGGCTTCCTTCAGCCTAAACGTGGTGGTATTAAAAATGCAGACCGATATAAAGTTGGGTCTGTCGATCTGAAGAGCGAGACTGGTTATGTTCTGGTAAACGTATCAGACAGAAATCTGTCAACCAAATGGATAAGTATTTTTGATAAAGATGTAAAGAACAAACCTATACCTCAAAGGAACAATAGTCATAAATGGCAACCTAAAGGTAGATGATATTTTTATCGTACATGAAGAGCTGTAATATATATTATGGCTTTCTTAACATTTAAATTTAGTACTACTATAATATTATTGCTTTTAATTGGTTTTAAAATTTATTAGGTGTTTTTTCGATAGAAGTAATAAATAATGTGTCAACTATTATAGAATGTTTTTTTTATATTCAAATGGAGTATATCCTGTATATTTCTTGAATACTTTTAAGAAATATGTTATATCATCAAATCCAAGAAAAAATGATATCTCTTTAATTTTAATGTTATTACTTGCTAATAACTGTTTGGCCTCTTGTATTTTCAGTTCTTGAATGTAATGTGCAGGCGATACCCCGGTGTAGTCCTTGAATAGTTTGCGGAACCATGAATAACTCATGTTTATTTTGGAAGCTACATCTTCTGCTGTTATTCCTGTCAGCAGGTTTTCTCTTATTATGATTTTGGCTTTGTCTATTTGTTCTTCAGTAGCCGTGTCGAAACATCTGTTATAGTCATAATACATTGTCATCCCAAGAATCAGATTTGCTATTCCGGCAAGATATTGCTGGCATGCCGCTTTCTCTTCATTGGCAACTTTTATGGCTTGATTATACAGGTTTACAATATTATCCTGTACGCCTATCCTGTATATTATTTGTTCTTTGTTGAAGAAATTGTTCTTGAATCTGCTGTCCATGTTTGCTCCTTCGAAACCGATCCACATTTCAGTCCATCCTGTTTTCTTATCAGGCATGTAGCTGTGCCATTGGTATGGGCGAAGTATAATCATATCTCCTTCCTTAATTTCCATGCTATCCTCAGGTGAAGTGAAAAATATCCCTTTACCTTTTATTATATATAGAAGTTGATAGCTGTCCAGTTTCCTTCCACGCGACGGTGTGAAGAAAAATTGTGCCGGATGACCTGTACGGGGCGGGTATGTTTCGTAGTTCTTTTCAATAGTTTCACATCCTACGGTATTGACAGTTATGCCCCAGTCCTCATCACGTTGGCTGCTTATAAGATATTTATAGTTTTTCGTAAAATTGTTTTTCATTATATCGTGGTTTTTGCAAAGATATGTAATTCCATCAAATCTTCCATTTCTAACATCATTTTTTACCTATTGTTTCTTTTCTGAGTCAGTACATTTGCAACATAATCAAAGTTAACCATTGTTTTTATGAAAGTAAACTATTTTATCGCATTTGATTTAGGTGCCACAAGTGGCAGAACTATACTTGGAAAACTGGAAGGGGAGAAGTTGACCTTGGAAGAAATAACACGTTTTCCAAATCAGATGTTGCAGTGGAACGGACATTTCTATTGGAACATTTATTCATTGTATGAAAATCTTAAGAAAGGATTTACAGAAGTAGCCCGTAAGGGAGTTCCTGTAACATCGGCAGGTATTGATACCTGGGGAGTGGATATCGTATGTGTAAACCTGGATGGAGAATTGTGTGGCATACCATACGCATACAGAGATCCGCAGACTATTGGAAAGAAAGAGGAATATTTCGATAAAGTTATGAACTCCAAGGATGTTTATATGCGCAGCGGCATACAGCACATGGATTTCAATACAATCTTTCAGCTTTATGTGATGAACGAGCGTAAATGTAATTCAATGCAGAACGCTGATAAAATACTTTTTATTCCGGATGCATTGAACTATATGCTTACAGGAAAGAAAGTGACAGAATATACCATAGCATCTACTTCAGGCTTGCTTAATCCGGAGTCAAGAGATTGGGATGATGAGTTACTTAAGAGTGTTGGAGTGTATAGAGAAAAGTGGGCTCCTATTGTAAAGCCTGGTACTGTAATTGGAAATATTACTGACGAATTGGCGGAAGAACTCCAGATACAGCCTGTACCAGTTGTAGCTGTAGCCGAACATGATACAGCTTCCGCAGTGGCTGCAATTCCTGCATTGGATAAGAATTTTGCTTATCTCAGCTCAGGTACATGGTCGCTTATGGGTATTGAAACAGAACATCCGGTGGTAAATGAAAAGACTGCAGAATACAATATTACAAATGAAGGAGGAGTAGATGGTACAATCAGACTCCTGAAGAATATTACCGGTATGTGGATAGTGGAACAGTGTCTGAAACGCTGGAAGAAGGACGGTATAGAATATTCTTATCCTGATATGGTCAAGATGGCTTCCGAAGCAGAGGCCTTCAAATGCTTTATCAATCCTGATGATGCACTCTTTGTCAATCCTGCAGATATGCCGGAAGCTATCAATGAATACTGTAAGAGAACAGGACAGACCGCACCTCAGAGTCATGCCGCTTATATTAGAATGATTTTTGAGAGCCTTGCAATGAAGTATCGCGAAACACTTGATGTGTTCAATACATTGGCAGAGAATCCTATCGAGAAACTTCATGTCATAGGAGGAGGTTCAAGAAATGCACTTCTTAATCAGTTTACTTCAAATGCTATAGGACTTCCTGTTATTGCAGGTCCTGCTGAGGCTTCATCTGTAGGAAATATCATGCTACAGGCCAAGGCAGCCGGAATTGTAAATTCACTTCAGGAAATGAGAAATGTAATTTCTGCCAACGTGGAACTTTCCACATATAATCCTATGGATTCAGAAAGCTGGAATGAAGCATATCAGAAGTATTTGGAAATCATAAACAAGTAATAAAATAAAAATCATAAACTTATAAAATCAAAAACCATGAAAGAAGAATTAATAGTAAAATCTTACGAGATTGCAAAAGAACGTTATGCAGCATTAGGTGTAGATACAGACAAAGTATTGGAACAGATGCAGAATTTCCACCTTTCACTACATTGCTGGCAGGCTGATGATGTAGCCGGTTTTGAAGTACAGGCAGGACAGCTTAGCGGGGGTATTCAGGCTACAGGCAATTATCCTGGCAAGGCAAGAAACATTGACGAACTTCGTGCTGACATCATAAAGGCTAAATCGATGATTCCGGGAACACACCGTCTGAATCTTCATGAAATATATGGTGATTTTCAGGGTAAGGTAGTTGACCGTGATGAAGTTGACACAACTCATTTCCAGAGTTGGATAGAATGGGGTAAGGAAAACGATATGAAGCTTGACTTCAATACTACATGTTTCGGACATCCGAAGAGTGGAAACCTTTCACTTTCAAATCCGGATAAGGGTATTCGTGATTTCTGGATTGAACATAGCAAACGTTGCCGTGCCATTGCAGAAGATATGGGTAAAGCTCAGGGCGATCCATGTATCATGAACGTATGGGTACACGACGGTAGCAAGGATATTACTGTAAACCGTATGAAGTATCGTGAAAACCTCAAGAACTCGCTTGACGAGATTTTCGCTACTGAATATAAGAACATGAAAGACTGTATCGAATCAAAAGTGTTCGGTATCGGACTTGAAAGTTACACTGTAGGTTCAAATGAATTCTATGTTGCTTACGGAGCACAGAACAATAAGATGGTAACTCTTGATACAGGTCACTTCCATCCGACTGAAAGTGTGGCAGACAAAGTATCTTCACTCCTGCTTTATGTTCCGGAACTGATGCTTCACGTAAGCCGTCCTGTTCGTTGGGACTCAGACCATGTAACTATTATGGACGATCCTACACTCGATTTGTTCAGTGAAATCGTTCGTTGTGATGCTCTTGACAGAGTTCATTACGGTCTTGATTATTTCGATGCTTCAATCAACCGTATCGGTGCATATGTAATCGGTAGCCGTGCTGCACAGAAGAGCATGACACGTGCATTGCTTGAACCACTTGCCAAACTCCGCGAATATGAGGCAAACGACATGGGATTCCAGCGTCTGGCTCTTCTTGAAGAAGCTAAAGCATTGCCTTGGAATGCAGTCTATGACATGTTCTGCCTGAAGAACGGTGTGCCTGTAGGTAATGAATTTATAGCTGAAGTAGAAAAATACGAAGCTGAAGTAACTTCAAAACGTTGACAACGATGGATGTTTTATTAGGTTTATTAATAATAGCCATAGGCAGCTTTGGCCAGTCCAGTTCGTACGTTCCGATCAAGAAAATCAAGTCTTGGGAATGGGAAAGCTTCTGGTTGGTACAAGGCATATTCGCCTGGCTGGTATTTCCACTTCTCGGAGCACTCTTGGCAGTGCCCGAGGGTGGTTCCCTTTTTTCGTTACTATCCTCCGGGGGAGCACTGAAGGCGATAGTATATGGAATTTTATGGGGAGTTGGCGGACTTACATTCGGGTTAAGCATGCGCTATCTTGGCGTGGCTTTAGGACAGTCTATTTCTTTAGGTACATGTGCAGCTTTCGGTACATTGTTCCCTGCACTTATGGCCGGTACAGATTTGTTTCATGGCGAAGGACTTGTACTTCTTTTAGGTGTATGTATTACTCTTGCCGGTATAGCTGTTATCGGTTATAGCGGTTCTCTTCGTTCGCAGTCAATGAGTGAAGAAGAAAAGAAAGCGGCAGTTAAAGACTTTGCCCTTACCAAGGGACTTCTTGTAGCTCTTCTAGCCGGAGTTATGAGTGCATGTTTTGCACTTGGACTTGATGCGGGAACTCCTATTAAGGAGGCTGCCTTATCAGCCGGTGTCAATCCTCTTTATGCCGGATTGCCTGTTATTCTGTTGGTTACTTTTGGTGGTTTCCTTACCAATGCAGCTTATTGTTTCTGGCAGAATATAAAGAATGGAACTACGAAAGACTATTTCAAGGTCTCTCCATCACTGTTTATCAACAATGTATTGTTCTGCATGCTTGCAGGAGTATTATGGTATTCACAGTTCTTCGGTCTGGAAATGGGTAAAAGCTTCTTTACCGACAATGCTGTCCTTATGGCATTTGCCTGGAGCATACTTATGTCGCTTAATGTTGTCTTTTCGAATTTATGGGGAATTATCCTGCGCGAATGGGCAGGGGCAGACCGCAAGACTCTTGTTACTTTAGGTATAGGTCTATTGATTTTGATATTCTCAATCTTCTTCCCTTCATTGGTTTAGAAGATTTTTAAACGGTGTTTAAATAGTGTTTAAACAGTATTTAAACCAAAATACTTACAAACTCAAAAACTTAAAAACTCAAATATGGTTTACAACAATTCAATTTCAGAAATTATCTCCCAGATAGCTGAAGTAGCCGGTTACCTTTGGGAACGCGGATGGGCTGAACGCAATGGCGGTAATATATCTTATAATATTACAGATGTAGTGGACGAGACAATAACCTCCCTAAAACCGCTTGGTGAAGCAATTGTACTTCCACAGCCAGTAAAGAACTTATGCAACAATTATTTTATAGTGACAGGCACTGGAAAAAGAATGCGTTATGTACATTCTAATCCTATGAAGAATATGTCAATAATACGTATATCTGCTGACGGTACATATTATGACATCATTGCAGAAGAATATATACGTCCTACTTCGGAATTGCCTTCACATCTGATGATACATGACTATCTTCTTGGAAAAGGTAGAAATAATAAGGTAGTTGTTCATACACACCCTATAGAACTCGTAGCAATGACTCATAATCCTGCTTTCCTTGAGAAAGACGTATTGAGCAAGATACTTTGGAGTATGATACCGGAAACGCGTGCTTTCTGTCCGAAAGGTTTAGGAATAGCAAGATATCAGTTACCAGGCTCGGTAGTCCTTGCAGAGGAAACTATCAAACAGCTTGACGAATATGATGTCGTAATGTGGGAAAAACACGGTGCCGTAGCCATCGGCGAGGATTTGATTGAGGCATTCGATATGATAGATACATTATCAAAATCAGCCAAGATCTATGAGTCTGCTTGTTCAATGGGATTTGTACCAAAAGGAATGACAGACGAACAGATGGACGAACTTAAAAGAGTATTTAACCTGTAAAATTCATTATTATGGTAAATAGATTTGTATTGAACGAAGTATCTTACTTCGGTCCCGGAGCCAGAGAAGTTCTCCCAAAAGAAATATCACGTCTTGGCTTGAAAAAGGCTTTTGTAGCTACAGACAAGGATTTGATAAAGTTTGGTGTTGCCGATAAAGTATTGTCAGTATTGCGCAATGCCAATATCCCATACGAAGTATTCAGCGAAATCAAGCCTAACCCGACAGTCTCTAATGTTAAAGCTGGTCTTGCAGCATATGCAGCTTCAGGAGCTGATTTCATTATTGCCATAGGTGGCGGTTCGTCAATGGACACAGCCAAGGCTATTGGTATCATAACCAACAATCCTGATTTCTCTGATGTTGTATCTCTTGAAGGGGTAGCCGATACAAAGAAGAAGTCAGTGCCTATCATAGCTCTTCCAACTACAGCCGGAACAGCTGCAGAGGTTACTATCAATTACGTGATAACCGATGAGGAAAACCACAAGAAGATGGTTTGTGTCGATCCTAATGATATCCCTGCCATTGCTATAGTCGATGCCGAACTTATGTACACTCTTCCGAAGAGTCTGACAGCTGCAACAGGTCTGGACGCATTGACTCATGCCATCGAAGGTCTTATCACTAAAGGTGCCTGGGAGATGAGTGACATGTTTGAAATCAAGGCAATCGAGATGATAGCACGCTATCTTGAAACAGCAGTAAATGAACCAAACAACGCCGAAGCCCGTAACGGTATGGCAGTAGCCCAGTACATAGCCGGTATGGCCTTCTCTAACGTAGGTTTGGGGGTAGTGCACGGTATGGCTCATCCATTGGGAGCAATCTTCGATATTCCTCACGGTGTGGCAAATGCTCTTCTATTGCCTACAATTATGGAATTCAATGCTCCTGCAGCGCTTGACAAGTATGTTGACATAGCTAAGGCAATGAATGTCTATTCAGCAGGAATGACAAAAGAAGAAGCTGCGGACGCTGCTGTTAAGGCTGTTAAGGAACTGTCTGTACGTGTAGGAATACCTCAGCATTTGTCAGAGTTGGGAATCAAGGCAGAAGACCTTCCTCGCCTTGCGAAGGCAGCATATGCAGATGTATGTACTCCTGGTAATCCACGTGAAGTGACAGAAGAGATAATCCTTGAACTTTACAAGAAGACTTTGTAATTACACCATATTAGTTTGTTTCTTAATCCTGCAAGGAGTGTTGCATCCCTTGCAGTTTTTTTTATATATACAACTCAATTTATTTATTTGTATTTTTCGTTCAAAGTGTATGATTTGTACATATTTGAGTTATATTTTCCAACTTTTGCTCAATTAGTGTTCTTTTTTACTATAAGATACTTCCGATATTTGTTGAAAAATGAAATTTATTAGTATTATTATGAAAGCAACAGTTGTAATTGGAAGTTTGCTGCTCCTCTCCGCTTGTGCTGATGGCGTAGTTGAGAAAGCTGATCATGAAAAAGAATTCGTGGATAACATTGTTTCTAAAATGACTATCGATGAAAAAGTAGAACAGATGCTGCAGGATGCGCCGTATAATGAGAGACTTGGCATTCCACGGATGATGTACAGTGAGTGTTTGCATGGATTATGGCTTGAGGGAGCTACAGTGTTTCCACAGGCTATAGCCTTAGGCTCAACATGGAATCCTGAACTGATTAAAGAGATGACATCATATATTGCCAAGGAGGCAAGAGGTATTGGTGTTACTCATTGTTATTCTCCAAATCTTGATGTAAGTATAGGTGATGCACGATATGGAAGAATAGAAGAATCGTATGGTGAAGACCCTTATCTTGTCAGTAGAATGGGAGTTGCATTTATTCAGGGACTTCAGGGTGAAGGTGATGAATATCTGGACGAAAATCATATAATTGCTACAGCAAAGCATTTTGTTGCATATCCTGAAAATAGGACAGGACTGAACGGTGCTTTCTCGGATGTTTCCATGCGGAGATTGCGTGAAATTCATTTCCCTTCTTTCGAGGCGGCTGTTAAAGAGGCAAGAGTGGCTAGTCTGATGCCGGCACATCAGGATTTGAATGGTTTGCCATGTCATGCCAATTCGTGGCTTATTAATGATATATTACGTAAAGAATGGGGATTCGATGGATTCCTGATTTCGGACAATACAGACGTAGGTCGTCTTAGAACTATGCATAAGATAGCTTCTAACAAGACAGAGGCTGCTGTTTTGGCCATGAAGGCAGGAGTGGATATGGAGTTGGTAATAGGCAAGAACCCGGATCATCTTTCATATACTATGGATGTATTGGAGGATACTCTTCTCAAGGATAAATCATTAATGAAATATGTTGACGCTAATGTTAAGCGTATTATTACTGCAAAATATCGTCTTGGTATGTTTGAGAGTGCCCCTCCAATTTCAGATGATATGATTGTTGAAAGTAGCGAAGAAGCACAGCAATGTGCACTTGATGTTGCTCGTAATGCAGTTATTCTGCTAAAGAATGATAAGAATATTCTTCCATTGGATAAATCGAAAATTAAATCTATTGCTGTTATCGGTCCTAATGCTTCAGAGACAATAAGGAATAACAGATATATTCAGACTGGAAGTTATTCCGGTATGCCACCTTATTATACATCTGTTTTGGAAGGAATCAAGAATAAAGTTGGCGATAAAGTTAAAGTAAACTACGCAGAAGGTTGTGATTTCTTTTCAAATTCTAAAGCAGGATTTTCACAGGCTGTAAATGCTGCGCGTAATTCGGATGTTGTTGTTCTCGCAGTTGGAGGTTGCTCGTTGACTTGTGGTGAAGGCCATGACCGCGATGATATAAATCTAGTAGGTGTACAGAGTGAATTAATTGAAGAAATATCAAAAACAGGCAAACCTATTGTTATGACTATGATAAATGGTCGTCCTCTGGATATTGAAAAAGAAGTTGGAATGGTAGATGCTTTGATTGAAGGATGGTATCTTGGTATGCGTACAGGAGATGCTTTGGCGGATGTTATTTTTGGAGACTATAATCCTGGAGGTAAGCTTACTGTTTCTTTCCCACGAAATGTAGGACAACTTCCGGTAACATATTTGCAGAAGCCTGATTTTGTAGGTTCCGGTAAAGGTCAGTATCAGAATTCTTCCAAAGAACCTTTATTTCATTTCGGTTATGGTATGAGTTATACCAAATTTGAATATTCAGAACCTTTGTTATCTTCATCAAGAATAAAGGCCGGTGAAAGTGTAAAACTTAAGATTGACGTTAAGAATATTGGTGAGTATGATGGTGACGAAATAGTTCAGGTATATATTAAAGATGATTATGCTTCGGTAGGTAGATACAATAAAATGCTTAAGGCTTTCGATAGAGTGCATATAAAGAAAGGAGAGACCAAGACTGTAGAATTTGAGCTTACTCCTGATAAATTTGAATTGTATGACGTTAATATGAAGAAGACGATTGAGCCAGGAACATTTACAATATTTGTTGGCTCATCATCTCGTGAGCAGGATCTTAAACAGATTGCATTGACAGTAAAATAGTTTTCAATAGGTAACAATAATATTTATTTATGATCAGCAAATTAAGATTATTCTTCGTTTTTATTACATGTTTTATAGCTGTTCATGCATCATCGCAAACCAAGGTTACAGACTTGGTTTGCGAGTACATGCATAATCCAATAGGAATAGATATAGAAAAGCCAAGACTCAGTTGGAAACTGATATCAGATAAACACAATATTTTTCAGAAAGCGTATGAAATCAAGGTTGCATATTCTGAAAAAGATCTTAAAGCAAACAAAAACCTGTTATGGCATTCAGGAAAGGTTGAGTCTTCTGCTTCTATCCATGTTCAATATCAAGGTCAGCCTATACCATCCTTCAAGAAAGTCTATTGGACTGTAAGAGTATGGGATAATAAAGGAAAATTATCTTCCTGGAGCGAACCTTCAACATGGGAAACCGGAGTTATGGATGCCGAACAATGGGATAGAGCATCATGGATCTCAGTACATGATGAAGGTAAAATAACAACATCACTTCCTTCACAATACTATCGTTATGATTTTAATCTTGAGAAGAAAGTTAAGCAGGCAAGAGTTTATATAACTTCATTAGGTACATATAAGCTGTTTTTGAATGGTTCGAAAGTAAGCGATTATATGTTTGGCCCGGGTTGGACAAGCTACCATAAACGTTTGCAATACCAGACATACGATGTAACGGAAATGCTGAATAAGGATAATGCAGTAGGTGTTATGCTTGGCGACGGATGGTATCGCGGACGTATGGGGTGGCAGAATGACAGGGCATATTATGGCAATCGGTTGGGATTGCTTTTTATGATGCATCTTAGATTTTCAGACGGTACTGAAAAATGGATAACTTCAAACAAGGATTGGAAATGGTCTTACGGACCGATTGTGTGGTCAGATCACTATGATGGAGAATGTTATGATTTGAACAAAGAGCTTACGGGTTGGAATCTGGTTAATTACAATGACGGAGAGTGGCGTAAAGTAGAACTACTGGATGTTACGAAAGACAATCTTGTAGCCAATGTTAATGAACTTCCTAAGATTATAAAGGAACTTAAACCAATAGATGTGTTTACTTCTCCTAAAGGAGAATTAATAGCCGATTTGGGACAAAATATAGTCGGTAACATTCGTCTGAAAGTTAAGGGACTTCCAGGAGATACTATAATAATGAAGTATGCAGAAGTCCTTGATAATAATCGGAATTTCTATACAGCAAATCTTCGAAGTGCAAAAGCTACAGACTATTTGATATTGAATGATGAGTCGGAAGTCGTTTATGAACCGAACTTTACTTTTCATGGTTTCAGATATGTTCATTTGCAGGGACTGCGTAATCCACTTTCCAAGGATGATTTGACAGGTCTTGCCATACATTCTCCTATGAGAGAAACCGGTCATTTTGAGTGTTCTGATTCCTTATTGAACAGACTACAGAAAAATATAGAATGGGGACAGAGAGATAATTTCCTCGATGTGCCTACAGACTGTCCTCAGCGTGATGAACGTTTGGGATGGACAGGCGATGCTCAGGTATTCAGTATGACTGCTGCGTATAATTTTGATGTCGCGACATTCTATACCAAATGGCTTAAAGATTTGGCTGCCGATCAGCTTGTGGATGGTAGAGTACCGGTTGTAATACCTGACGTAGTCTCTAAATTAAAAGGAAGTGCAGCCTGGGCAGATGCTGTGATTATAGTTCCATGGACAATGTATAGAGTTTATGGCGACATCCGTATTCTTGAGGAACAATATGACAGCATGGTAAAATGGGTGGAATACATGGCGAAAAAGGCTGGTAAAAGTTATCTGTGGAAAAATGATTTCCATTGGGGAGACTGGCTTGCTTTCACATCAACAAGGTCTGATTATCCTGGAGCTACTACGGAAAAAGACTTGATAGCCAATTCTTATTTCAGATATAGCTCAATGCTGTTGTCAAAAATAGCCTCTATTATAGGGAAGAATGAGGATTCACGAAAGTGGGCTGAATTGTCAGAAAACGTGAAGAGTGCTTTTATTAAAGAGTTTGTCACTCCAAACGGACGATTGGTATCACATACCCAGACAGCATATCTGCTGGCATTGTCTTTTGACATGTTGCCTGATACTCTTAAACCAAAAGCTGCAAATTATCTTGCTCAGGATGTTGAAAAGTTCAAACATCTTACTACAGGTTTTGTAGGAACCCCATTATTGTGTAACGTTTTGTCTGATATCGGTCGGGATGATTTGGCTTTTATGTTATTGATGCGTAAAGAATATCCATCCTGGCTGTATCCAGTAACAAAAGGTGCAACTACAATATGGGAAAGATGGAACTGCATACTGCCTGACGGTTCTTTCCATCCTATGGGTATGAACAGTTTCAATCATTATGCCTATGGAGCAATAGGAGAATGGATGTATAGCTATATTGGAGGAATCAAATCCAATTCTGAATATCCGGCTTACAAATACTTCACACTATCGCCTCATGTCGGAGGTGGGCTTACTTATGCTAAAGGTGAGCTTATTACCATGTATGGTAAGATATTGTCTTCGTGGAATATTGCTAACGGGATTTTTAACTATGAATTAGAAATACCATGCAATACATCAGCTAAAGTAGTTTTACCAAATGCTCAAGTTGCAGACGTATTGATAGATAATAAGGCTTTGGTAAACAATAAGTCTTTAGACTTTAAAGCAGAAGGAAAAAATGTGATAATAGAGTTAGGTTCCGGCAAGTATAAAATTCAATATAAATATAATAATTGAAGAAACAGATGAAAAGATTTTTTTTAACGGTAGGATTTTTTTGCTCGGTTTGTAATTTCTGGGCACAGACATTAAAACACCCTGTAATTTGGATTACTGAGGAAGAAAGACCGGCTTTAATTGATAAAATAAATAATGATGAGTGGGCAAATGATATTTATGTCCAGTTGCGAAATAATGTAGATTCAGTTCGTGATAATTATTTCTCAAATCCGGATTCTTTATATAAGACAATACCCGCATTCGGAGGAGAAATGCCAAAGCATAATGCTTTGTTGACCAATATTGCAGAGTCATCAATGTTGTACTATATTACTAAAGATGAGTCTTATGCCAGATATGCTGCTGATGTCTTGTGGTATTACCTGAGTAAAATATCCAAGTTGACTCCGCAGACAACACAGGTAATGGGAGATTCATTTTATGATCCGCGTACATGCTATAATATGTTGGCTACAACATACGATTTCATATACAATTATCTGAACTCAGGTAATACAGAAATTTATGATGTAGCTTCAGGTAATCACATAAAATATGATGATTCGGTTTCACAGAAGGCATTTGCCAACATTGTAGGTAATATACTTCAGGAATATGGACGTCCTGACAAACATGGACATATAATTTCAAACCATCCTATACTTACTGCTCCTGGTGCATTATATTCAATCCTATGTATAGAGGATGACAAAGAACGTGAACGACTGTTCGACGTATTCTGGAACAAAGGAACATGGCATCAGTCTTCTTTTCAGCATACCATACTTCCTATGTTCTCCAGTCAGGGTATCTGGCCGGAGTCATTAAGCTATAGCTATATGCCTAATATCTCTTTAATTCTTAATATTGTTGACAGAATTAAGCCGGAGATGAATGTAATAGCAGATAATATGCATGTGTTTGAGGGTACATTCCTTTTTGAAAACCTTAGAAATCCTGACAGGCGTTTTGTGCGTTATGGAGATTCGAAGAGAACTGTTGACCTTACAGAACATAATTATCTATATATTTTGGATATTGCCAAACGTAATAATCTGAAGACACTTCAGAAAGATGCAGAGTTGGCTCTATTGCAGAAGTATGATGCTGAAGGCGGCAGACAACCCAAAATAAGTGACCAGCAATATGATAATGCGAGTTATCTTAAGTTGTTCTGGGGGCATAATCTTCCAGACAAGAAAGTTGAAAAGTTCAATTATACTCCTACTGTAATAATCAAACATGCCGGTGTAGCTCTTCAAAGAAACTATGTTGAAAAAGACAATGTGGATTATGGTCTTTGTGGTATAATTGGCGGGGCACATTATGTTCATTCACATCTCACTGGTATAGCGATGGAACTTTATGGAGCCGGATATGTCATGGGACCTAATGCCGGTCTTCCACTTACCGTTGCTGAAAGACAAATTCCTCTTCATGAACATTATTTCCGTTTGTATGCCGGTAATAATACGGTTGTTGTCAATGGCACTTCTCATGGTCTTGACGAAGGTTCATGGAAAGGCAAGGCTAATGTATGGCAGAATACAGTCGAGAATATAGCATGTGAACCTGCACATTTGCAACAACCTGTATCAGACAACTTCAGTTTTGCTACGCAATATCTTAATGATACTGTAAATAATTGTATTCAGGAACGCACCCTGGCTGTAGTTCGTACAAGCGATACCACAGGATATTATTTTGATATGTTCAGGTCTGAATCTAAGTCTGAAAATAAATTCCACGACTATATTTATCACAATGTCGGTGACAGAGTCTCTTTTGCAGGTAGTGATGGTAAATCAATAGATGTAGAAATCACTGACAGGTATCAGAATGATATCGGTGATGTGGTTAAATCACCGGGATGGAGATTTTTTGAAGATACAAAAGCTACAAAGCCTGTTTCTTGTGAAGTTAAAGTTAGGTTTGATATAGATTACGACAATAAGTACATGCATGTATTCTTCCCGGCAGGTGCAGAAAAGGAATTTACCAAAGCTATTGCTCCTCCTACACGTGAAGCTAAGAACGGATATGTAAAGAAGAATACACCGGTGATGGTGGTCCGCCAAGAAGGTGAGGCGTGGAACCGTCCTTTCGTTGCTGCTTTCGAACCGTCAGGAAATAAAAAATCAAGTATCGTATCTACAGAACAGTTAACTTACGATGATAAAGTTGTAGGAATGAAGGTGGTTACTGAATTGGAAAATAATACTGTTACAGATTATATCATCTGTATGGATACAGATAATGGTAAATATATTGACAAGAAACTTGGAATTGAGTTTGAAGGACGTTTTGGTATAGTAAGAACGGACAGTAAATCAAATGTTTCTTTGTATATAGGTAAGGGAAAGCAATTATCATTTAAGGAGTATAAAGTTCAGGCTGATTTCTTAGAAAAAGTATTTAAACAGTTCTGAATGTCGTGTCTGACTTGTTTTTTTGAACAAATAAAAATATAATATCATGTCAAAAACAAAAGTATTGGTAGCTGCCGTCATTGCAGCTGCAGCATTAGGTTCGGTATATTATTTTACCGGTAGCAGTACAGAAAAATCATTGGAACCGGTGTTCGTTTCTAAGGAAAAACAGATTTCTGAGAAACTGTTGGTCGATTCAGTTTGGGCGGCAAACAGAGTATTTTTTGATCTTAAGACTGTAGGTGATACTCAGTTCGTGGCTTATTATGACAAAAACAGAATGATGACAGTTGCCAGCAGAAAGATTGGTGATAAGGACTGGAACAGGAAAACATTACCAAACAAGCTGGAATGGGATTCTCATAATCTTGTTACTTTAGGAATAGACAAGGAAGGTTATATTCACGTGTCCGGTAATATGCATGCAGTTCCTATGATATATTTCCGTAGTACTAAACCATACGATGTTCAGTCAATGGAGCAGGTGAAATATATGGTTGGCGAGAAAGACGAACAGAGAGTGACATATCCAAACTTTTTCAATAATGCCGACAACGAGTTGTTCTATGTCTATCGTTCAGGTGGTAGCGGTAGTGGCGACATCTTCGTCAATAAATATAATGTGGAGAAAAAGGCTTGGGAGAGATATTTCAGCGAAGCACTTTTCAGAGGAATTAATCCTGAAACAAAGGAAACACGTTCCGCATATCATACTCTGACTATTGATAATGATGGTGTAGCCCATATCACTTGGATGTGGAGATGGACTCCCCAAGTTGCGTCATGTCATCAGCTTTCATACGTAATGTCGAAAGATCTAAAACATTGGTATAATATCGAGGGTAAGGAAGTGAAATTACCTTTGGTTCCAGATATGGAGGAAGTGATAGTAGATAATGTTCCATCTGAAGGAGGTTTGCACAATGGTAAATATAAAATGATTCTTGATAAGGACAAGAAACCTATTATTGCCTACTCTAAATACGACGAGAAGGGATTCACTCAGTTATATTTAACTAAATTCATTGACGGAAAATGGGTGTCTAAGAAGATTAGCGACTGGACATTCCGTTGGAAGTTTGTAGGTGGAGGTGATAAAATGACACCTGGATGCAATTTCAGTTTTGTTGGATTCTCGGAAAATGGAAATCTTGTAATAGACTGGAGTAATGAGACCGGACAGAAAGGTGTTTATGTTGTAAATCCTGATACGTTTGAATTTGTAAACGAGAATGATACATATACCACTCAGTATCCTTCAGCCATAAAGCAGAAGGAAATCTCCGAACTAAATCTTCAGATTAAGGAAGATGATACATATAGAGCATCCAATGGTGTTCAGTATGTTTTGAAATGGGAAACAGAAAAGGTAAGTCATCGTGGCAGTGCTCCAAAAGTCATTCCTGATGGTCCGGTTGTACCGCTATATCTTTTCGGATTGAAATGATTTTTTTCTCATAGTTAAAAACGTAAATATCTCATAACTTGTGACAGATTCCGGTAATTATAATTTCATAATAAAGGGACAAAAATATATAATTAAAGGTTAAGAATTAGGTTTGATTTACTTTCACATCTTTCACAGTGTTACCGGAATCAATGTCGCAAGTTATTATTGTTTAATCTTAATATTCCTACATGAAACATCTGTTAGTTACAATATTTTTACTACAGTCCCTGTCTATAGGTAATTTATATTCTATAAATGTAAATCCACCGGCTGGAAAGATTGCAATTGTTGCAGATGGCAACTCACCCGATCCTGATGATTTGGGAGGTACTGCTGTAACTTTAGCTCTTTTAAGAGCCGCAGGACTTGAAAAACGCTTGGTACATTATTCACATAGTTGCGATTTGGTTAGACCTGATAGAATCAGTTCTGATGCAGAAAAAGAGCGACATCTGATGATGCAGCTCAGTTGCGACATTACAGCCCGCAGATGGGGAGGATTTGAACATATAACATTTTATGATGCTAAATGGCAAACTGAAGAAGCTGTGTGTCAGTTGCGTGACGCGATTAACTCTGCAACTTCTGATGAGCCTTTATGGATTATAGAGGCAGGTGAACCTGATATAATAGGTCTTGCATTGAGTGTTTCAGATAAGTCAAAACATAAATATGTTAAGGTTCTTACCCACCATCCGGCGAATGATGATTCAGGTGATTTTTATACATGGCAACAAATTCTTGATTTTGGAGTAGAAGAGGTTCGCATTCCGGACCAGAATATTAATCTGCAAAACAAACTTTCTGATTGGGATTGGGCCCGTGACCATGAAGATGACCGTATTCAGGGGTTATGGATTCAAGGTAAACTTGCGGAAACAGATAATGTTGTCAAATTTCAGAGAGGAAAGTTTGATTGCTCTGACGCCGGTATGGTCATATATTGGATTACAGGTGCAGGAGAAAAGGGACTGAAAGAAGCAACATCCCAACAGGTAAAAGATTTTTTACTTAATTATATTGATAAAGAAAATTCTAATGGTAGTAAACAATGAAAAGGATAGTATTTATATTGGTTCTTCTAATATCCACAGGTAAGTTATTTTCTCAGCATTGCGAATGCAATACTATCAATTACACTTATTGGATGCTTCATAAAGAATGGAGCAATGGATTTAAAGCGTTACCGGATGTAAGTACCAATTTAAAGGAGTTTCATTCACAATATTATAAGAATAAAAAACAGTGGGATGCCGTTTTTGCATGGCTTGCAAACACAGACCTTCTTAGTATTCCTGCAGGAAAGCATCCCATTCCTGATACGGAACTTACGGCTAATATTGAAGATAGCTCGAACCAGCCACTCAATAAGCGTGGAACAGAATCTCATTATCATCATATTGACTTGCAGTACGTAGTGAAAGGCACCGAGCGGTTTGCTTTATTGGACCATGAAACGTCATATCCTAACAGGGCATATAAACCTGACATTATAGGTTATTCATACGATGCGTCAAAGGCAATGTTTATAGATTCAACTCCGGAACGCTTCTTCCTGTTTTTTCCTTCGGACTGGCATATAGCAAAAATACAGACAGATAAGAAAGATCAGAACATTAGGGTTGTTGTCATAAAGTTAGATTATGTAAAGTAGTAGTATATTAAAATTCAATATAATGATATTAATAAACTCACATTATAAATATATAGGTTTTTCCGGATTGCTTTTTCTTTATAACAATACTGTAATTGCTAAAAGTATTAATGATAAAGAGAATGACAGGCCTAATGTAATATACATATTCCCTGATCAGATGCGGAATCATGCCTTAGGTATATGGAGTCAGGACGAATTTTCATCTTATGTAAATTTTAAAGGTGATCCTGTTTTGACACCAAACCTTGACTCAATGGCACGTGTTGGTGTTATTCTCACTCATGCTATGAGTAATTGCCCGGTCAGTAGTCCGCATCGTGGTTCATTGCTATCAGGTATGTTTCCTGGAGAGACAGGTGTACCTATTAACTGTCAGTCCACAAGGCCATATAGCTCATTGCGGGATGATATAACATGTATAGGTGATGTATTCAGTAAAGCAGGTTATAATTGTGCATATATCGGGAAATATCATGTTGACCATCCAACACCTAATGATCCTGAAAATCCAGGACATTATGTAGAGAATAAAAAGGTAGTATGGGATACATATACACCACCGGAAAAACGTCATGGCTTTGATTTTTGGTATTCGTATGGAACTTTTAATGCTCATAAGTCGCCTCATTATTGGGATACGAATGGTAAAAGGCATGATATAAAAGAATGGTCGCCGATGCATGAATCTGATATTGCAATTTCTTATTTGCGGAATGACAGAAATCAGCGTGAGAATGATAAGCCATTTTTTATGATGATATCTTTCAATCCGCCACATACTCCTTTTAATTCCTTGCGTGACTGTATGGAAGAGGATTATTTACATTATAAATACAAGACAGTTGATGAATTACTTGTACGTTCCAATGTAAATAAAAATATGCCAAAGGCTGCTAAAGCTCCATTTTATTTTGCATCTGTTACAGGTGTGGATCGTGCTGTAGGTAAAATTTTGAATGAGTTGAAGCGTAGCGGTCTTGATAAGAATACTATTGTTGTGTTTTCTTCAGACCATGGTGAATTACTGTGTGCTCACAATACAAATGAATCAAAGAATATGCCATATTCAGAAAGTATGAATGTGCCTTTCATTCTTAAATATCCCGGAGTTGTAAAGCCACATGTAGATAATGAATTGATTCTATCTACTCCTGATATTATGCCGACTATACTTGGTTTGTGTGGGCTTGAATCTGAAATACCTTCAACCGTTCAGGGACGTAACTATGCTGGACGTTTTATGGGAAATAATGAGTATGATAGGTTACGTAAAGGAGCTTTATACATCCGTAATGTGGATGGCATTAAAGATAAGCATGGAATATCATCCGGTTATTTCCCCGAAGCAAGAGGTGTCAAGACACTGACACACACATTTGTTTTAAGTATTAATAAATCTGATAAGACTTTGAAGCAAATGTTGCTTATTGATGATGTAAACGACCCTGATCAGATGCACCCGTTACCGGTTGAAGAAAATAAAGAACTGGTTTCACAATTATTATCATTGATGTCAGAACTTCTTCGTGAAGCTAATGACCCTTGGTATAAAGAAAAGATTTTGTCAAATATAATACCATATTGATATGTATATGAAAAAGATTCTATTATTGATAATTGCTGTAATAAGCGTATCTTTTGTTAAAGCTCAGGATTTGAGATTCTCGTCGCTGAAATGCGAAATGATGGAATCTCCTATATCGGTTGATACATCCCATCCTGCATTTTCATGGATTGTACTGGCTGATGGCTTTGACAGAAGCCAGTCTGCATACGAGATAATTGTCGCAACTGATATTGACCGTCTCACATCACGTAAAGCAGATATGTGGAAATCGGGTAAAGTCAGGTCTTCACAATCGGCTTTTGTGAGATATGCAGGAAAAAGTCTGAAACCATTGACTTCTTATTATTGGATGGTAAGAATATGGGATGAAGAAGGCAAGTCTTCCAAGTGGTCTGAACCGGCTAAGTTTGAGACTGGTCTTATGGACGACGAGTCACAGTGGCATGAAGCAAAATGGATAACTCTGAGCAATGATTCCAGAAAGTCAGAACATCGTTTCCGTGAATTCAAGACAGGAGCAATGAAGGAACCTGTAATGGTTACAAGCCAACCTGTGGGATATTTCAGAGAAGAGGCTGTTCTGGATAAAGAGATAAAATCTGCCCGTGCATATATTTGTGGTTTGGGATATTATGAACTTTATATCAATGGAAAGAAAGTAGGCGATCATGTCCTTGACCCGGCACCTTCAAATTACGACAAACAAGCCTATTATGTGGCATACGATGTTACCGAAAATCTTTCCTCGGGAAAGAATACTTTGGGAATAATCTTGGGAAACGGTTTCTATGGACAGAATATATCATGGAAGAACAATCCTGAAGCAGATAAAAACTTGTCTTTTGGCGCGCCTGCTGCAAGAATGGTTGTTAAGGTGGAATATACAGATGGAACCGGCCAATATATTGTGACTGATGGTGAATGGAAGAATTCAACGGGTCCGATAGTTTTCGATAATATTTATGGCGGTGAGATATATGATTCACGTTACAGCATCGAAGGATGGAACCGCAATGGTTATAATGATTCCCAATGGACAAATACTTCTGTCGTAACTCCTGAAATTAAAAAAGTAAGCGCTCAGAATATGCCTCCCATCAGAGTTCTTGAAGAGATAAAACCAGTAAGGATGTTCAAGGCTTCAGATGGCAAATGGATTATCGATTATGGAAAGAACATTGCCGGATGGGTAAAGATTAAGGCGAGCGGTAAGGCTGGAGATTTACTTAAAATCAGTACATACGAGTGTCTGACACAAGATGGAAAGGATGTATTTGCCGGCTCTACCGGTGGAAGTGCCAATGGTATGGCACAGTGGTTCAAGTATATTTTCAGTGGTAATGGAACAGAAGAGTGGGAGCCGCGTTTTTCATACCACGGATTCCGTTATGCGAAAGTAGATGAAGGTATAGAAGGTAAGCCTTCTGAAGATATGGTCACGGCTGTACTTGTAGCAACAGATATACAGCAGAATGGCAGTTTCTTATGCTCTGAACCACTTTATAATAAGATGGACACAATAAGCCGTCTGACAATTGTAGATAACATCCATGGAATTCCGGAAGATTGTCCGCACAGAGAGAAATGCGGCTGGTTGGGTGATGCACATGCATTCTGCGAATACGCTTTGTATAACTACGATATGCTTAATTTCTACAAGAAATACATGCAGGATATACGTACTCAGTGCCGTCCGTCCAAAGCAGGCGATAAGTCCGGAAAAATATTTCGTGTTCCAACTATGATTGCTCCTGGTAAACGTACATCAAATGTTGCCCTTATTGACTGGGGAGTAGCTACAGTATATTTGCCTTGGTATAACTATATCCATTATGGAGATGACTCAATGATTAAGGAATTCTATCCTACCATGAAAGAACTTATGGAGTATTACCTGACATTTAAGGATAAAGACGGTATTATGCAGAATGGTATGGGAGACTGGTGTCCTCCACTTTGGGACAGGAAGAATAATCCGTCAGCTATGGAATGTCATCCGGTAATATCTGCCAATGCCTATTTCTACGATGTCCTGGGTATAATGGCCCGTTTTGCAAAGATGAATGGGGATGATGATTATGCCAATAAGATGCAGACAGAACAGAAACAGCTTTTTGATGCTTTCAATAAGGCATATCTCAAACGCATACCGTTGTCCGGTGCCTTATGGTACGGTAGTCAGACTGCTACTGTTATGGCCCTTCGTTTCGGCATGGTACCCGAAGATAAGATTAAGGATGTAGTTGAAGGTCTGGTATATGATATTGAGGCTGTAAAAGGAATGCATCATGCAGTGGGAATACACGGTATGCGATATATATATACAGTGTTGGCCGAGCATGGGTTTAGCGATCTTGCTCATACCATACTTACTATACCTACATTCCCAAGTCAGACCTATATTATGAATTATGGTTTTACGACATGGCCTGAACGCCAGTTCTACTGGGATATGATGCCGCAATTGTCGAACTCTCTTAATCACCCAATGCACAGTGGATTTGCCGCATATTTTTACGAAATGATTGGAGGAGTGCAAAGTAGCCGTCAAGCACCGGGATATAAGGAATTCTGTGTCAATCCCGTTTCACCTTCCGGTATGACATTTGCCAAAGTTACAGTGCCAACAGTTTATGGAAATATTAAATCTGCATGGGAAAAGAATGGTGATGAGTTTGTATTGAATGTGTCAGTGCCTTTCAATACCAAGGCTAATGTCAGTATATCCAGAGAACAATATGACAGCTTGAAAATCAATGGCAGACAAGTATCAGATATTCCTTCTATAAAATATGATTCGGAAAATCAGATACTTATGTTAGGTTCTGGCGATTATAAACTTATAACCAAGAATTAACACATAATGAAAAAACTTTTATCAGCAATATTTATAGCAGCAGTCGGTATCAGTAGTGTATCGGCTGCAAAACTTCAACATCCTTGTTTGCTGTTTACTCAGGATCAAATACAGCAGATGCGTGAAAAATCACTCTCCACACAATGGCTTAAAGATATGCGTGAAGTGGTAGTAAAGGATGCAGATTCCATGCTCTCGCTTCAAACAGAACCATATCTTCTGGAGGATGAAAGCAAACATCTGTATTTCGGAATAGCGGGTCGAGGTGTTCAGGTAAATGTCCTGAATTTAGCTCTTGCCGGTTATCTGACAGGTGAGCAGAAATACATTGAAAAAGCAAAAGAAGTCCTGTTGGCAGTTGTACGCCAGACAGAACCTGATAATAACAAGAATTGGGAACACCATCATCAGGCATCCGATGCCGCACAGGGAGTGGTTCTCGGTTATGATATGTTATATCCATATATGTCTGATTCAGAGAGGGCAGAAGTTTTGGATGAGATAGAAAAGTTCGGAAAGTATCTTTACGTATCTGCCGGTGTATGGGGAACTTTCGATAAAGGCTCAACATCGTGCAATCACAATTCCGTACACCACGGAGCCTTGGGACTTTGTGCTCTTGTAACAGGCAGCCATCAGGAATGGCTCGACCGTGCCATACAGCGTACAGAGGGTTTCTACACATATTGTGCCGACGAGACTGGTTATGTTACAGAAGGACATCACTACCTTTCATACGGCTTTGGAGGCGCATTCCCTTTTACCCAGGCTCTAAAGAATCTTACAGGTTATGATTTATTTGAGAAGTATAAGTCTCTGATAAGTCAGGCTGGTGAACAGATTCTTTGGAATCTTCTTCCGGATGGAGGTATGACTGTGTTGAACGACAGTTATAGCGCACCTGTAGGAGAGACTGTTGCATATAGTGCAATGCTTTTCAATAAACCACAGCAGCTATGGGCATGGCTTAAGTTTGCAGAAGACATTCCCGGACAGAAAGAAATGAACTATTATGAGAAAAGGGCAAAGTTTTATCTTGGTTTAAGCTATACAAAGCGAGGTAAATATTTCAGTGCCCCATACGGATTGCCTTATACACGGTTTTTCCTTTTCCTGCCTGATGCCAAATATACAGCAACAGAATCTCCTGAAGTAGGAAAAACTCCGTTGACGAAGGTTTTTCAGAGTGGACGGGTCTTTATGCGTAGTGGGTGGAACGATACAAATGACGCTCATGTCTCATTCACCTCAGGATATGACTTTCATCATGGACATAATCACCGCGACGAAAACTCCTTTACGTTCTATTCATTGGGTGAAACATTCATAAACGACCCTATTTATTGGCCGAAATATAGCAACTGCCATTCTACACTTGGTATAGACGGAAAGGAACAGTTTGTTCAGTTTGGCGAGGTTTACAATCCTAAAGCCAGTATGACAGAAGGGCAGATTCAGGCAGTACGTGAAGATGAAAACGGAGTTTTTGTACGTGGTGAGGCAAAAGGCGCATACGATTATAAAGAAGGTATAGACTATTCGAACAGAAAATTGTATTTTGTACGTAACGCTCCATATTCACCATACGTTATTTTCCGTGACGATGCAGCCATGCGTGATGCCTCTGAGGTTGAATTCGTTTCGCGACTAATCACTAAACCGGAACATAAAGTAACATCTGAAGGCAAAGCTGCAATCATTACCACTTCTTCAGGAGCTAAAGCAATGATACTTACATATAGTGGCGATACGCAAGTAAATGTTGTAAATGATGATATGAAAGGTGAGACATTCTTTGCACAGGTTAATGGTGGGGATTTCCTTTGTACCGATTATTTTAAACGGCTCAGCTCTACTGTAACAGCCGTCAATCCACGTTTCACTACTATTGTCATTCCATATTTTAAAAAAGAAGAACTGCCAACTATTGGAGTAGAACAACGTGCTGATGATATAATATGGACACTTGGTTTTTCTTCCGGTGAAAAACATTTAATTACTCTCACAAACTCAGACATATCAATAGATATAATTTAATAATCTTTTTGTTATGTCTATCTGTCTGGAAATTCGGAACTTTTTATTCCGGATTTCCGGACTATCTTTATTGTATATTTCTGCCAAAATGAACAATAATTTATATAATGATATGATATTACATTTTAATGAACGAATACTTATCAAGATACAAATGATTATAAATGTAAATTAGCAAAATAATAAATGTAATAACATAAATATCTTTGAAATGAAAAAACATCTTCTTTTATTATTCTTATTTGTCGTAGCCAGTGCTATGGCATCAGTTAGTCCGAAATGGATTTGGATAGACAATAAAGATGCTCAAAATACATGGGCATGTTTCAGAAAAACATTAGACATAGACAATGTCCCTTCATCAGAAGTATATGCCGATATTGCAGTTGACAGTAAATATTGGTTGTGGGTTAATGGTCAACAAGTTGTTTTTGAAGGAGGTCTTGCCGGTTCTCCAAGTCAGGCTGGGAAATGGGACAGAAAGGCTAAGATTACACCAAGTAATACATGGTTTGAAAGAGTAAATATCCAGCCGTATCTGAGGAAAGGTAAAAATGTCATTTCTGTCCTGACATGGTATTGGGGCAGGGAAACCCATAAAGGAACATATATCAAGAAAAGAGGTGGCCTTCTGTTCTCTTCGGAAATAGACGGCAAGGATATTTCATCAGATTCTTCATGGAAAGCAAGTCGCCATGTGGCATACGATACAACCGGATGTACAGCTTCGAAGATGCTTGTTCAATTCAAGGTCAAATACGACGCAAGAAAGAATATGAATGAATGGTTCATGCCTGAATACAATGATGCCAAATGGAGTAGTGCTGTGGTGTTGGGGGACAAAGGTGATGCGCCTTGGTATAATCTTGATGAAAGAAATTTTCCAAGACTGACTGATCATGGACTCATGGATTATGCCAATAAAAAAGAACTAGACTTCCCTTTTGTCTCTAATGGAAAACCTGTTGTTTGTAGGTTGCCTTTCAATAAACAGATAACCCCTTATCTAGAGGTGGAATCAGAAGGAGGAGATACGATATTTATCAAGACTGACAATTCACGTAACTCAATTACAGCTCAATATATAACATGCTCAGGAAAACAATCTTTCGAGAGTTATTCATGGATGAACGGACATGATGTTATATATTCCATTCCTAAAGGTGTAAAAGTTCTTTCTTTGAAATACAGATGGATGACAGTAGGCGAAATGGCTGGAAAATTCCAGATAGACAATCCTTTTTATCAAAGACTGTGGGATATGTGTTACAACACGCTGTTTGTTTGTGCACGTGATAACTTTATGGATTGTCCCGACAGGGAAAGAACTTTGTGGATTGGTGATGTGGCCGACCAGACAAGTTATCTGTTTTATTCTATGGATGATGCCGGACGTAAACTTTTAAGAACGGCTATTATTTCTACAATGTGTTTCAGCGAAAATAAGGTAATCGGTGCCTTAGGTCCGCTTCGTGTTCGTGAACTTGTATGTCAGAGTCTTCAGTTTATAGCTCAGTGTATATGGCCATACTATATAAATACAGGTGACAAGGCAACCTTGTCAGAAGTTTATCCTTTCGTCTATGATTATCTTTCATTGTTTCCTATGAAGGAAAATGGTCTTCCTGAATATAGAAAAGGTAAAAGTCCGGATACATGGGACTGGCTTGACTGGGGAGTGAAAGGAACAATTGATAATGAACCAATTCAGGTAGCTTTCTATTATATGGCTCTTGACAAGGCAAGAGAAATGGCAACTGTTCTTGGAAAGTCTGATGATGTGAAATGGTACGATGAAAGGATGAAATCTATAATATCAAATTATGACAAGTGCTTCTGGCAGAATGGTTTCTATAGTTCAAATCCTGCAAAATTCAAAGATGACCGTGCTAATGCCATTGCCATAGTCTCAGGTGTGGCATCTCCGGATAAATATCAGCAGATTGTTGACAATGTTCTTACAAAGAATTATTATTCCAGTCCTCATTTCGAATGGATTGTAGAGGATGCAATGTGTATTGCCGGTGAATATGGAAAGGCTTTGGAGAGAATGAAAAAACAATACCAAAGCCAGGTTGATAATAAGAAAATGACAACTCTTTATGAGAAGTTTCCAGATGGTGGTTCATATAATCATGCCTGGAACGCTCCAAATGCCATATTGGCAAAATATATTTCGGGAATATATCCTACAAAACCGGGATGGAAAGAGTTTGTTGTAAAACCACACCTGGTTAATTTCAAATCTATCAAGCAGACAGTTCCTTCCGTCAAAGGTAATATTAGTCTTGAAGTTTCAAGTAATGAGAACACTAAGATAAAACTTACAAATCCGGATGATACTGAGGCAGTTGTTTATTTGCCTGTACCTGACGGTAAGACATATAAATATGTGTCACTCAATGGTCAGAAGATTTGTACAAAAGAGAAAGGTATGTCCAAACAGGTTAGTGGTGTTGATTATATTGGCGAAGAAACAGGTTTTATAATCTTTAGGGTAAAACCTGGCTCATGGACTATTGAAGGCATTCTTTGATTTTATAGATTAGATTGATATTTTTCAGACAAACTCAAATCTATTTTATTAATGAAAAATCTTTGTTCAACTTTATTTTTTATGGTGATTCTTCTGGTGGGTTGTAATTCAAATAATCAACCCACCGGGGGAATATCCTTGACTGCACTTGAGGATGGATTTAAGAATATTCCGGATAGCCAACAATTGGCTACATATTGGTATTGGGTATCAGACAATATATCACAGGAAGGTGTGGTTAAAGACTTGCATGCTATGAAGAAAGCCGGTATAAATAGGGCTTTTATCGGCAATATAGGTATTGGTAATGTTCCCTCTGGCAAGGTTAAATTTATGTCTGATGAGTGGTGGAATGTCCTGCACAAAGCATTGAAAACCGCGACGGAACTCGGAATTGAAATCGGAATCTTCAACGGTCCGGGTTGGAGTCAGTCCGGAGGTCCTTGGGTTAAACCGGAGCAGAGTATGAAGTATCTTGCTTCAGAAACTTTAAAAGTAAGTGGAAATGGCAGTCTTCAATCTCTTAAACTTCCAGAAGTAGAAGATGGAACAATGATAAAAGTAATTGCTTATCCTGACATTAAGGAAGATTCTTTTTCTGATGAGATAAATAAAAAATCCAATCAGCCTGCTGAACTTGTTATTAACTGGCGCAAGGATTATGATTATCCGAGAACGTTGATAATCAAGGCTATATCGGAAATAAAGACTAAAGCTGTTTTATACGTATATGAAGGTGGAGAATACAAAGAACTGAAATCTTTTGATGTTGACAGAAGCAGAAAAGCTATTAATGTAGGTTTCGACCCGTTCGCTCCTATTGTTGTTTCTTTACCTCAAAGTAAAAGTGAAAAGTACAAGCTTCAGTTCTTGAGACCTGGACAGGGAAATCTCAAGGTTACAATGACGTCAAAAGCATACGTAGAAAGATACCCGGAAAAAACATTGGCTAAGATGTTTCAAAGCGCTCAGCCCAAATGGAATTCATATATGTGGAATGTTCAGACTGAGACGACAGCCAACGTTGTAGCCCCGGAACAGATAATTGACCTAACGGATAATGTAAATGACGAAGGTTTACTGAATTGGAATGTGCCTGAAGGGGATTGGACAGTTGTTAATTTCTCAATGAAAACAACTGGGCAGCATAATGCTCCTGCAACAAAAGAGGCAAGAGGGCTTGAAGTGGATAAAATGAATAAGGCGTACCTTAAAGAGCATTATGATGCATTCATAGGTGAGATACTTCGCAGGATACCTGCCGAAGACAGAAAGACTTTCAGGACTGTTGTCATGGACAGTTATGAAACCGGAGGATTGAACTGGACTGATGATATGGAAACTGTTTTCGAGAAGACATACGGTTACAGCCCTGTTCCTTACTTGCCGGCAATGAGAGGTGAAGTTGTAGGTTCTGTAGAAATGTCAAACAGATTTTTATGGGATTTGCGTCGTCTGATAGCTGATAGAGTTTCATACGACTATGTAGGTGGACTTAGAGAATTAAGCCATAAGGACGGTTTGATTACTTGGTTGGAGAATTATGGACATTGGGGATTTCCGGGTGAATTCCTTCAGTATGGAGGACAGTCAGATGAAGTGGCAGGTGAGTTCTGGAGTGAAGGCAACTTGGGAAATATTGAGAATAAAGCGGCTTCTTCGTGTGCCCATATATATGGTAAAAGAAAAGTTTGGGCAGAATCATTTACTGCAAGCAGGAAACCTTTCTCGCGTTACCCTAAATTGATGAAACAGAGAGGAGACAGATTCTTCACTGAAGGTATAAACAGCACTCTTTTCCATCTTTATATCCAGCAGCCTGACGACCGTAAACCGGGTATAAATGCCTGGTTTGGTAATGAGTTCAATAGAAATAATACGTGGTTTTCTCATTTGGATCTTTTTGTTTCATACCTTAAACGTTGCAATTTCATGCTTCAACAAGGGACATACATTGCCGATGTGGCATATTTTATAGGTGAGGATGCACCGATGATGACAGGTGTGTGTACTCCTGAACTGCCAAAAGGCTACTCATTTGATTATATTAATGCTGAAGTTCTTATGAAGTATGCAGATGTAGAGGATGGATGTCTGACACTTTCTTCGGGTATGAAGTATAGAGTACTTGTGTTGCCACAATTGGAAACAATGCGTCCTGAGCTTTTGCAGAAATTAAGTACTTTGGTTAAGAAGGGGCTTCTAGTATTGGGACCGTCACCTCTCAGGTCGCCAAGCTTACAGAATTATCCGGAATGTGATGCAAAAGTGAAAACCCTCTCTGCTGAAATGTGGAAAGAAAACCGGGTTAACAAGTATGGTAGTGGTATGGTATATCCCGCAAATTATACTTTGGAAAAGTTGTTTGAGGATATAAATCTGTTTCCGGATATGAAAACTGATGACACATCACCTTTACTTTTTATTCATAGAAGTATGTCTGAAGGTGAAATCTATTATGTTTCAAATCAATCGGATGAAAAATTCAAAACCACTCCTGTATTTAGAGTAAAAGGCCTGGAACCGGAATTGTGGAATCCGTTGACTTCCGAAATAAGAACCTTGCCTGAATATTCTGAGACAGATTGTGGAATATCTGTTCCATTGGCATTTGAACCATTGGAGAGCTTCTTTATAATATTCAGAAAAGAAACTAAAGATGCTTTAAGTAATGAAAATTTTCCAAGTCATAATGAAATAGCTAACATACGTGGTCCATGGAAAATCAGTTTTGAGAGTGGTAGAGGAGCTCCTGAAGTACCGATAAGCATGGATAGTCTGATGGATTTGTCTGTTTATCCGGATAAGAGAGTAAATTATTTCTCTGGTATATCTACTTATTCAACATCCTTTGAGTTCGATTCTGATGTTAATAAAAAGCCTCTGTATCTTGATTTGGGAAAAGTTATGGTAATGGCTAAGGTCAAGATAAACGGGAAGTATGTTGGTGGAGTATGGACAGATCCGTATGTTTTGCCTGTTTCTGATTATATTGTTAAAGGTAAGAATGATTTGGAAATAGAGGTTGTCAACACATGGATGAACAGGCTGATAGGAGACTTGTCTTTGCCGGAAGAAAAACGTATAGGTTGGACTGTTATGATGACCTGGAACAAGGATACACCACTTCAATCGTCAGGACTATTGGGCCCTGTAAGAGTGTTTTCTTATTGAGACTCGCTGATTTGTAATTTTATTTTAAAGTGAAAAATTGTGAAACTATCCTGTAAGTCAACGTTTGACTTTCGATATAGGGCAATTTTATAATTCTGAAGATACTCTATTGCCGGCTGGGCTTAGAGATCCTGTCTGTTTAATTTTAAATTCGGTAAAATGAAAAAGTATATTTTATCTCTTTTGATGTTTTTTGTTGCCTTGTCATCCTTTTCAGGAAACGTATCAGATTTTGGAAAAGCTAAATGGATATGGCTTCAGGAAGATGGACAGCCAAACTCATGGGTGGCTTTTCGCAAAACTTTTAATTTGGATTCTGCTCCTGAGAATGCCAGGGCAAATATAGCAGTAGATACTAAGTATTGGCTATGGATAAACGAAAAAATGGTTTTGTTTGAAGGTGGGCTTGCTCGTGGAGCAGCTCCAAATACATGCTATTATGATGAAGTGGATTTAAGTAATTATCTGCAAAAAGGAGAAAACACTATATCCATACTCGTCTGGTATTGGGGAAGAACAAGAAAGACACATGAGGACAGTGGTAAGGGTGGACTGATATTCCATTCGGATATTGATGGATACCAATTATGTTCAGACTCTTCATGGAAAGTAATCAAGCATCCCGGCTATGATCCGAAGAGTGGAGGAGGTGGCGGTTCTGCCAACAGAGTGAATGCCTACAATATAAGGTTTGATGCAAACAAGGCGCTGGGTGATTGGACTGATGCTGCCTGGTATTCTTTATCATATAATGATACAAAATGGAATAGTGCTATAGAAAAAGGTCTGGCTGATTGTCTTCCATGGGGTAAACTTGTTCCCAGATGTATTCCGCAGTGGAATGATAGAGGGTTGGCAGACTATGTCTCACTCAAAACAGATAATGGAAATATTACTCTTCCTTATATTAATAATACAGGAAAAGTTAAGGTCATCAGTGCAAAGTTGCCTTTCAACAGACAAATTACTCCTTATTTTAAAATAAGAGGCGTAAAGGGTGATACTATAACTGTGGATACTGACGATCCATTCAATCTTCTTCAGTCTGTATATATTACAAAAGATGGTGTTCAGGAGTTCGAAGGATATTCGTGGTTTAACGGACATAATATTGAATATAGTATTCCTTCCGGAGTTGAGGTTATCGAATTAAAGTACCGTTGGACTGGCCTTGGAGAAATGCCGGGCAACTTTGAATGTAGCGATGAGCAACTCACCAGACTATGGTGGATGGCCCGCAATACCCTTTACATTTGCGCTCGCGACAGTTATATGGATTGTCCCGACAGGGAAAGAGGATTATGGATTGGCGATGTTGCCGACCAGACAGGAGCAGTATTCTATACTCTTGACAATGCCGGAATAAAGCTTCTGAAAAAAGCGATAGATAATACTATTGCTTATAGGAATGACAGTATAATCCAGGGATTGGCTCCGGGATTTGGAGATTATAGAGGAAAAAGCAGCGAACTTACAGGACAGAGCCTTCAGTTTATTTTTCAGGGAATATGGCAGTATTATTATAATACCGGTGATAAGGAAACACTGGCAAACGCATATCCTGCCATAATGGATTATATGCGTTTATGGAATATGATGCCGGATGGTTTGCCAATGCATAGAAAAGGATATGCAAACTGGGTTGATTGGGGTACTGATTCAGATCCTGTTCCTACAAATGTCATATTGTATTATATGGCACTTAAAGCTGTAAAATCAATGGCATCTGTATTAGATAACCCTTCCGATATTGAATGGTGCAATGGGCGTATTGAAAGTATAGAAAAGAATTTCTCCAGGAAATATTGGCGTGGAACACATTATGGAACTGCTGGAAAACCATTGGAGGAACGTGTCAGTGCATTGGCTGTAATCAGTGGTCTTGCCGATAAGGATAATTATCAGATTTTGGTTGACAGCGTTCTGTTCCCTGTACGCAAGTCAAGCCCTCACATGGAATGGATGGTTGAAGAAGCATTAATCCTTACCGGTAATCATGAGAAAGGCTTGCAAAGAATGAAAGAACGGTATGCTCCGCAAATCTTAGATAAGGAGCTTACCACATTATATGAACGTTTTGACGAGAAACGTCCGGGAACACCTAATCATGCTTGGAACGCACCTAACTATGTCTTGTCACGATACGTTGCAGGAATCAAGGCGACGGATGTGGCTTGGAAAAGTTTTGAGGTTCGTCCTTATATGACTACTTTTGCGTCAGTGAACCAGATTGTACCAAGTGTAAAAGGTAATATAGTGATGAAAGCTGATAAAGATAACAGCTCTTGCAGAATAGAACTTAAATCACCTGAAGGAACAGTCGCAAAGGTTTATATACCGTTGAATGGTAGAAAGCTGAATAATGTTACAGTCAATGGAAAGACTATTTGGAAAAATGGTGAAACTATAGTCTTTCCAAAAGATGAATGTAAATTAGTAAGCAAAGATGATAACAGTATTTGCTACGAAGTAGGAGATGGAGAATGGAATTTTGAAACTGAATTTTAGAATTTGTGATTTTGTATGAGACGTCTATTTATATTAGGATTTATAGTCTTGTCTGTTTATGTGGTAATAAACGCATCTGACACAAGGTATCTTACTCTTGATGTAAAACAGCTTACAGAAAGTTACAAACGTTTTGCCGATGGAGATAAGGATAGCCATGACTATGTGGATGAACTGATAAAAACATCTGAGGAAATTATACGCTCAGACAGAAGATATACTATTGTAGATAAGAAAGCTGATACGCCAAGTGGTGATAAACATGACTATATCAGTATGGGACCATACTGGTGGCCAAATCCTGATACACCGGACGGATTACCATATATACGTAAGGATGGTGAAGTAAATTCTGAATCACGTGAAGATTATACAGATCAGGCGGTGATATCAGAAACCAATAAAGCTGTATTTAATCTAGCTATGACATATTTCTTTACCAAAGATGACAAGTACGTCGTTAAAGCATCCGAAATACTGCGTACATTTTATGTTGATGAGAAAACACGTATGAACCCAAATCTCAAGTATGCACAATTCGTTCCGGGAATGAATGAAGGACGCTGTTTTGGAATTATAGAGTCATCATCACTTGTAAAGATGATGGAGGCTGTGTCATTAATGTCTGATTCACCTAAATGGTCATCCGATTTGCATAATAAGCTGGTTTATTGGATTTCTTCCTATTTGGACTGGCTTATTAACAGCAAAAATGGTAAGGAAGAACGTAATACAAAGAACAATCATGGTACGCACTACGACGTACAGTGTGTGTCTATGTATCTGTTTTGTGGACGCACGTCCGAGGCTCTTAAATATCTGAAACAATATACGCTTCCACGTTTGGCATCCCAGATCAAACCTGACGGAAGCCAGCCGTTGGAACTGGCAAGAACCAAGTCGTGGGATTATGCCACTATGAATCTTAATGGTTTTATTGATTTGGCAATATTGTCTGAAAAAGCCGGTTTGGATTTATGGAATTACGGGGAAAATGGACAGGTTTATATTAAAAGTATGATAGATTGGTTTCTTCCTTATCTGAAAAATGAGAAAGAATGGCAGTGGAAACAGATAAAGAAAACCAGTGTGATGCGTATTAAACGTCCGTTGGAATATGCTGCTAGTGTTTATGGAGATAAGTATTATTTCAGTGTGGCTGGTGGATTGAAGAGTATTAATAAAATGATTGGCAAATAGATATTATTTAAATGATGAGCTTTTTAACGTGTGTCTTTATAGCTTATATTATTCCTTCATGTAGTGGAAATTTACCGTTGGATGATTACAGTAAAAAAAGTAGTCAGACTAAAATTGATGTAGATTGTAATAACGAGCCTGAGCTGGTGAAAGATGCTATAAAACTTACGGTAGATTTTACAGATTCTTCAAAAAAGAATTGTAAAATATATAATGTCTGGTCTGTGGCAAATAGAATCAGTCCACAGGCTGGTTCTAACTTAAGAGAGGGGCTTTCCATTAATCTGATAAGAATGCTTGGTGGTATCTTGAAAGATAAAACACCTTATTATGATTATGATGTCTGCAAGTACAATCAACAGACAGGAAAATATGATTATGATTTCACCCCTTTATTTGCACGCCTTGATAAGATTGTAAATTCCGGCACTCCTATTCAGCAGTTTGTGTTGGACCAGCCGGACTGGGCATTCCAGCAAGAATATAAATTTATACCAACAGGTACGAGTGACGGTAAAAACTTCCGAGAGAATGAAAAACAGTCTATATATGGAAACTCTTTGCCTCCATGCGACAAACTGGCATATTCTGACTTTATCAGTGAACTTATGCGTCGTTTGATAGACAGATACGGACGTGATATGGTAGCGTCTTGGCAATTTAGAATAGGTTCTGAAATAGAAACTCCCGATCACTGGTTTGGTACAAAGCAAGAATTTATTGAACATTTCAAAAATGTTGCAAAGGCTGTCCGCAGTGTTCTTCCGGAAGCGAAAATAGGACCTCATACCAGAGAATACGATTTTGTTTATACAAAAAACAATTATCTAAATTATAAAGGAGAGAAGGTCACTTCTTTTGCGAGCGAAATACTCAGTCAGTGTAAGGATGAAAATATAAAGATAGACTTTTGGGGAGTATCCGATTATGTGATGGTCAATAACAAAAAATCAAGGAATATCCCTGCCAAGTATGAGGAACTGTTCGGTAAGTTTATTAATGATTCAAACTGGGACTCGTCAACTAAATTAGACTTGATGGAGTACTCCGCTATAGTCTCTATGGGGGCAGCGGGAAATACATTCATTAATTGTGTTACCAGTCATACTCCTGTTCTTGAATTATGTCTGACTAACCAGTTCTATAAGTATCACAACAAGGGTTTAAGATATATCTATCGCTGGGGCAACCGTACAGACCAGAAAGAAGCGACACATATCAGGATGGTAAACAAAATGGTTGGTATGCAGGGATATAATGCCACTGTTGAAGGAACTCCAAAGACAGCCAATAATGTTGTGGATGCAATATCAGCTACTTCTGGTAACGGTGACTTTGATGTAATTGTTTATAATTACAATGTGGAGTCTTTTGATTATTCCGATACTGATGAGCCGGTAAATATTATATTGGAGACATCCTTGCCTTCGGGTACTAAGGTCAGGTATAGAAGTCTGTCGTATTCGGCTGTTAATAACAAGGCAAATCTGTATCTCGAAAGATATGGTACCAAATTTCATAAAACAGAAAAGGGTATAGATGAAAAGGGAGATCCTGTACATTGCTTGAATAGTAGCGGATTGGCACTTTACAATGCAATGCCAAATCCTGAAGAATATAATGAAAGCGAATGGAAGACAACGACAGTAAAAACAAATCTTTCGGACAAGAATAAAGGTGTAATATCAATCACAACTACACTTCCTTCTTTCTCGTATAAAATGTTTGAATTCAAGAAACAATAAATCAATATTAACCATGGAAAATAATTTGATAAGAAATTATGTAATGGCATTAGCGTCAATCAGTGTTCTGCCATACGTAGAAACTTTTGCGGCTAAAGGTGAAGCACTAACTGATAAAAAACCTAACCTTGTATTTGTTTTTGCCGACCAGTTGAGAGAACAGGCCTTGGGTTATACAGGCGACCCTAACGTCATGACACCTAATATTGACCGTCTGGCAGGCGAGTCTGTCAATATACGTAATGCCATATCATGTGTACCTGTATCCTGTCCGTATAGGGCTTCTATGCTTACCGGACAGTATGCCTTGTCAAATGGTGTATTCTTGAACGACGTACAACTAAATCCTGATATTAATTCTGTAGCAAAAATCTATAAGAAAGCAGGATATAATACCGCATATATAGGCAAATGGCATATAAACGGTAATGGACGTACCAAATACATTAAAGAGGAATTCCGCCAGGGATTCGAATATTTCAAGGCTCTTGAGTGTACTCATGCCTATCTCCGTTCCAAGTATTTCGACAATAATGATACCATACCTAAATTCTGGAAAGGCTACGATGCAATTGACCAGACAAAGGATGCCATCAACTATATGAAAGAACATTCCAAAGATGACAAACCTTTTATTCTTTATCTTTCCTGGGGTGGTCCGCATAATCCATATGAGCAGGTTCCAGACAATTATAAAAAGATGTATGCAGACAAGGAAATCATTCTTCGTCAAAACGTTCCTGCCAATAAGAGTGAACAGTTTATCAAGGACCTTCGTGGTTATTATGCACAAATTACGGCACTTGATGATTGTATCGGTATGCTTCAGAAAGCAATAAAGGATATGGGAATAGAAGAGAATACCATTTTTGTATTTACATCTGACCACGGAGATATGCTTGGCTCACAGGGTATGCGTTGGAAACAACGTCCTTATGACGAGAGTATAAGGGTTCCTTTCTTGATAAAATATCCGGCATTATTGGCAGACAAGAATCGTGAAACAGATATGATAATCAATACTCCTGATATTTTGCCTACTTTGTTGGGACTATCCGATATAGATATACCGGAATCAATCGAAGGAGATGACCTGTCAGACATTATTATCGGTGAAAAAGAGGATTATACTGATGCTGCTCTCATAGAGTGTATTACTCCTTTTGCGGATTTCAGAAAGGGTATAGGTCGTGAATACAGAGGTTTGCGTACTAAAAGATATACTTACGTAAGGGATCTTAATGGACCGTGGCTGATGTTTGATAACTTGAAAGACCCATATCAGCAGAATAATATAATAGACTCGCCTGATTATGCTTCTGTAAGAAAGGAACTTGATGATAAACTGATGAAAAAACTGAAGGCACTTGGCGATGAGTTCCTTCCTGGAATGGAATATATCAAGAAGTGGGGTTATGAGGTAGATAAGAATGGAACAGTAGATTGGAAAGCTGCCAATAAGTAATTGTTTTAAAATAAAAATACTATATGAATTCTAAAACCAATAAACTGATGACTTCTCTAACACTATGCTCGGCTGTATTGCCGGGCATAGCCGGGAATAACCTGACTGATACAGAAAAACCTAATGTTGTAGTCTTTGTGGTTGACGACCTTCGTCCTGAGTTGGGTTGCTATGGCCATTCGGATATGTTAACCCCAAATATTGATGCTATAGCGTCTGATGGTGTAAGGTTCAATAATGCATACGCCCAGCAGGCACTTTCCGGACCGTCACGTATGTGTTTTCTCACTGGGAACCGTCCGGAAACTATAGGTATATATTCTATTTTCACTCCTTTGCGCAGTGTACATAAGAATATGCTCACAATGCCTCAGTATTTCAAGCAGAACGGATATACCACTGTCAGTGTAGGAAAGGTGTATCATCATGCCACTGATGACAAATCCGGTTGGAGCATACATATACCTAAAGAGAATGCGCAATGGGTAAATCATTCAGGCAAGAATGATGATAAGCCACCATACGAGTGTGCCGATGTTGCCGATGAGGCATACCCCGACGGACGTGTAGCTAGGGATGCCGTTAAAATTTTAAAGGATATCAAGGATAAGAATTTTATCATGTTTGTCGGATTAAGTAAGCCGCACCTCCCATTCAATGCTCCTAAAAAATACTGGGATATGTATGACGAATCAGAACTGGCTGTTCCTTGCAAGGGCAGTCCGGAAGGAATGTACCCTCAGGCTTTGACCAAATGGGCTGAATTACGTGGATATACAGGTATGCCGCAAGAAGGATTTGTGGACGATGAAACAACACGCCGTTTAATTCATGGCTATCATGCATGTGTGAGCTATACAGATGCACAAATCGGAAAAGTGATGAATGCGCTTGACGAATTGAAACTTCGTGACAACACTATTGTTGTGATTTTCGGTGATCACGGTTGGAAGCTTGGCGAATATGGAGCATGGTGTAAGCATTCCAATTTCCAGATAGACCTGAACATCCCATTTATAGTAAGTACTCCTAAGAATACCCCTGACCGCAAGGTGGGAGTGACATCAGATGCCATGATCGGACTGGTAGATGTCTTCCCTACTTTAGTTGATGCCTGCGGACTCGGGCAGCCTAAAGTCGATGGCGAGAGTTTTCTTCCTGTCCTGAACAATCCTTCTGCCGTCTGGAAACCGTATTCATGCAGCGTATATCCTCGCGGAAAACGCATTATGGGCTTTACTTGTACCGACGGTAAATTCAGATACACCGAATGGTGGGATAATGAAAAGAACGCACCTGCTGCTTGCGAACTTTATACTTGCAAGCAGGATTTCTCACATCGTGAAAAGAACCTTGTGAAAGACAGCCGTTATGCTGCAGAAGTAAAGCGTCTGAAAGTATATCTCGAGGAACAGTTTCCGCTCGACAAGAGGTCGTCTTATCCTCAGAATGACAGAAAGTGATTTATTATAAATCAAACGGAATAAAATTATTATTATGAATAGAAAACATTATGGACTGATTATTTTATTATCAGTTATTGGCGGATTATTTTTCTCAAGATGTGATTTGAAAAAACAAAACTCATCAGTGTCATCATCTACTTTAAATAATGATGAAACAGTTGATTATTGTGTAAACAATGCTTTTGGTAATCCAATTACCGGTAATTGTGCGGAGTATTATAATGGGGTGACCTACATTGCTTATCAGGGTGAAAAGGAAGATCCTTATGTGGTGGCTTATAATCATAAGGAATCTAAATGGATCGGGCCGTATAAAGCAGGTGTGAGTTTATTGGGAAAAAATCCCAATAAAAAGATAGATAATCATGGAAAACCGACTCTTGTTGTTGATAGTGAAGGATATATTCACGTTGCTTTCGGAGGCCATGGAGGAACCCCCGACCTTGGTGAAAATACTTTGGGGAATTATAATGGTGGTAAACAAATACATGTAAAATCCAAAAGACCGATGGATATAAGTTCATGGGAGGAAGTTGATAATATATCTCCGTTCGGTACTTATAGCCAGTTTATAAAAATGGATAATGGAGATATTTATCTGTTTTACCGTCATGGAGCACATCGTAGCAATTGGGTCTATCAGGTATCGAAAGATAATTGCCGTACTTTTAGTCCGTTGGTTTCCTTCCTTAAGGCAAAACCTTTTGCAGACGATGGCGAGAAACTGAATATATGGGATTCATGGTATGTGGCTTTAGAAAAAGGTAAAAATGATGATATACACGTTCTTTATAATTTTCATAAATGCAGATCGAAAAATGGAGTTCACGTAGGAGAACGGTATAATGCATATTTCATGACACTTGATACAAAGACAAATACCTGGCGAAACATTAATGATAAAGTATTGAAATTACCGTTAACAAAAGAAGATTCAGATATTCTCACACTGGCTGTCGAGACTCCGGGCAAATGGACTCATTTAGGTGATCTTTCGTTTGATAAAGATTTATTCCCTCGCATATACTGGTATGAAGGAGAGGATAATGGAACACAGTACGGTGGCGCCAAAAGATTGGCTAATTACTATTGGAATGGCTCTGAGTGGATTGGTGGTAGTACCAATTTGCCTGTAGAGGCAAGAGGAGAACTGGATTTGCTATCTTCGGATTCTGTAAGATATTTATTAGCTTCGACCAAAGATTCTCATTCAGAAATAGCTTGGTGGGTGAGTGATAAACAAGGTAAGGATTTTAGAAAATCAAAGACAGTGATAAATGGTAAAGAAAAATTTATGCTTTCTCATTTTGTTGTTAATGGAACAGAAGATGCTTATATTGTTGCAACACAAAAGATTGCTGGTACAGACTATTCTAAACTTTACCTTATTGGAAACAGTGGAGTTATAAAAAGAGAAAAATCCAAAGCTGATGTTATACCTTTAAAAATTGAATAATATGATAAGGAATATTTTTATTTTGTTGATGTTATCGCTCTCTGTGAATTGTGTAGCTGAGAATTTACAGTCTGATTTTGAAACTGTTAATACTTCATTAAAATGGAAGTTGGCTTTTGATGATGATTGTACCGGAAATTGGACTGATAACTGGTTTTTAGACGGTAAGTATGCAACAGTAGAGAATAGCGAGGACGGAATGTCGTTTTCAGCAGGACCGGAGGCTGGTAATGATGCTCATCATGCTGTATTGTGGACAAAAGATTCATTCAAAGGTGATATCAAGATAGAGTATGACTATATCAGAACTGATTCTGCCGTTAAATATGTCAATATATTATATATTCAGGCAACAGGTGACGGCGAAGGTGAGTTCGTCGAGGATATTTCCAAATGGAATAACTTAAGGGAAATACCTGCCATGAGAATGTATTTTGAGAATATGAATCTTCTTCATATTAGTTTTGCAGCTTTTGAAAATGATGGTAAAGGACTTTATTATGTGCGTGCCAGAAGATATCCTAAATCAAAAGACCAAGGATTCAACAAGATTGTAATAGAACCTTCTTATGATTATAAAGGTTTTGTAAAAACCAACCAGCTTTATAATATAACTGCAATAAAATCAGGCAGAATGATGTTTTTTAAGATGGAAAGCAAGGATGGTGTTGAGGTATTTTCTTGGGATTTGTCAGAAATAAAGCCGGTCACCGAGGGACGAGTAGGATTGAGACACATGTATTCACGTTCTGCCATATATAAGAATATTAAAATTTATACCAAGTAATAGACTGTTCAAGGATATTGAAACAAGAAAAAATATACGTATGAAAAAAATAGACTGTTATTTATCTATTGGTGTCCTTTCTATTTGTGGACAATTCACAGCTAATGCAGCTGAAACAGAGAGAAAGCAAGACAAGCCAAATGTTCTTTTTATTCTTGCAGATGATTTCGGCTGGAATGATTTGAGTTGTATGGGAAGCAAGTATTATGAGACCCCAAATCTTGACAGAATAGCATCAAATGGTATTTTGTTTACTAATGCCTATGCGGCATGCCAGGTGTCAAGTCCTTCGCGTGCCAGTATAATGACGGGCAAATATACGCCACGTCATGGTATCACAGACTGGATAGGAGAAAAATGGGGAGAGAACTGGCGCACGATGAACAGACATACAAAGGTTCTTCCGGCTGAATATTCCATGAAACTTAATACAGATGAATATACCATAGCCGAATGTATGAGGGATAATGGCTATACAACGTTTATAGCCGGTAAATGGCATCTTGGTGGTGAGGGCTCTTTACCTGAAGATCATGGTTTCATGATTAATAAAGGTGGCTGGGAAGCCGGAGGACCAAAGGGAGGATATTTCAGTCCTTATAACAATCCGAAACTTGAAAACGGTCCTGACGGTGAAAATCTCTCAATGAGGTTGGGAATGGAAACAGTTGAATTCATGAAAGACAGAAAAAAGAAAAATGAACCTTTCTTTGCCTATCTGTCTTTCTATGCTGTGCATGCCCCAATCGAAACAACTCATGAAAACTGGGAGTATTTCAGAAATAAGGCGGACAGCATGGGTATAGCAAACAAAGGATTTGCTGTTGACAGAACCTTACCGGTAAGGCAGACACAGGACAATCCTGTTTATGCAGGGCTGATAAAGCAGATGGATGATGCCATAGGATATGTGCTTGACTATATCGAAAAATCAGGATTAGATAGGAATACTCTTATAATATTTACTTCCGACAATGGTGGGGTTACATCGGGTGATCATTATTCAACCTCTCTCCTGCCTCTTCGTGGCGGTAAAGGAAGACAGTGGGAAGGAGGAATAAGAGAACCGTTGCTTATACAATATCCCGGATGCGAGAAACCTGGCAGCAAATGTGATGTTCCTGTTATTGGTATTGATTTTTATCCTACAATACTCGATTTTGCAGGAGTGAAAACGAATGGTAAACAGCAAGTGGATGGTGTAAGTATAATGCCTCTGCTTCATGGAGAAAACATTGACGACAGATGTTTGTTCTGGCATTATCCTCATTATGGTAACCAGGGTGGCGAACCATCTTCAATAATCCGTGACGGTGACTGGAAACTTATTTTCTATCACGAGGATTTGAGATGCGAACTTTATAATCTTGCCATTGATATCAGTGAGAGTGAACCACTAAATATCCAGTATCCGGAAAAAGTTAAGGAGCTAAAGGGTAAACTTGAAAAGTGGCTGGAAGAAGTGGGTGCGAAGATGCCTGTGGCAGATATGAAGTATAACCCCAAAGAAGAGGCAAAGGTAAAACTCAGATGGCGAACAAAACTTCTTGAGCAGAAGGAAAAGGACAGACTAAACATGTTGAGAAAAGATTGGAAACCGAATAAAGACTGGTGGGGAAGCATGGTTACAATAGACTAAAAAATAAGAATTATGTTAGGACGAATATTTATTGCAACCGGTGGATTAATGTTTTCATTAGGTTGTGTAGCTAAAAATGAAAGACCAAATATTATTTTCATAATGGCCGATGACCTCGGCTGGAACGACCTTGGTTATACCGGAAGCGACTATCACGAAACTCCCTATATCGACAGCCTCGCTTCGGAAGGCATGATTTTTACGAATGCCTATGCCGCTGCGGCAAACTCTGCACCGAGCAGGGCTTGCTTTATGAGCGGTATGTACACTCCACGCCATGGCATATTTACAGTCAGTCCGTCGGCCAGAGGTGACAAGAAGAAACGAAAACTTATACCTATAGAGAACACTGAGGATTTGAGGGCTGATTTCGTGACTTTGGGTGAGGCTTTGAAGGCAGAGGGCTATACATGCGGACATGTAGGCAAATGGCATTTGGGCGATGATAACGATGGAACAGGACCTTTGTCCCAAGGTTTCGACCTTAATATTGCTGGATGCCGTGCTGGAACACCTTATTCTTATTTTTATCCTTATTGTAATAAAAAGAAGGGGGCATGCCATCCGGGACTGGATGAAGGTAAGAATGGCGAGTATCTCACAGACAGACTTACTGATGAGGCAGTAAAGTTTATGATTGATTCTTCCAAGGGAGACAAACCGTTTTTCCTCTATATGGCTCATCATGCTGTGCATACACCGATTAAGGCTCCTGCCAATCTGATAGAGAAATATCAGGGCAAGAAGAAAGGAAAGTATCACAAAGATCCTGTGTATGCAGCCATGATGGAAAGTCTTGACAACAGTGTGGGGCGTATATGCCATATACTTGATTCTTTGGGAGTGGCAGACAATACAATCATAGTGTTTACATCCGATAATGGAGGATCTGAACCGGTGACAGACAATTTCATGCTTCGTGGCGGGAAAGGGATGCCTTATGAAGGAGGAATAAGAGTTCCTCTCATAGTGAAATGGCCGGGACATACCGAAGCGGGAAGCAAATGTGAGGTGGCTGTATGCGGTGTGGATTTTTATCCTACTTTTGTTGACCTTGCAGGAGGTAAGGCAGATAAGTCACTCGACGGTGAGGATATTTCCTGTTTGCTCAACGGTTCGGAAAAGAAATTAAAGGACAGAGATTTGTTTTGGCATTTTCCGGCATATTTGCAAGCGTATAAAAAGAGTGGATTGGATTTTCGTGCAACTCCTTTTTCTATAGTACGTTCGGGTGAGTGGAAACTGATTTATTTTTACGAATCAGATTCATTTGAGTTGTATAATCTTGATGAGGATATAATGGAGAAAAATAATGTAGCTGCAAAATATCCTAAGGTGGCAGATACGATGGTGAAAAAGCTTAAGAAATGGATTTCTGATACAGATGCTCCGATACCTACAAAGAAAAATCCATATTATGAAAGTACGTTATGATAGTTTTAATTTATATAGTTGGATTTCAGTTTCTTTGCAAGAAAATTTAAACTTTAAGAAAAGTACCTTATGAATAATAATAAGAATTTATGTTATAGGATAGGTGTGGTCACTATTATGTCATCAGTCGGTATTTGTGTATCAGCTAATCAATCTGTAGATATGGTATCACACAATGCAAACTCCAAACCCAATATAATTTTCATTTTGTGCGACGACATGGGGTATGGAGATTTGGCATGTTACGGACAGAAATATATCAATACTCCGAATATTGACAGAATGGCTGCCGAAGGTATGTTGTTTACTCAGGCATATGCCGGAAGTCCAGTAAGTGCTCCTTCACGTTCTACTATAATGACCGGACAGCACTCCGGTCATGGACATGTTAGAGGAAATAAAGAGTATAGGGTAAAATCTCCATCAATGAAATATGGTGAAAATGAAGAATTTTCAGTTTCAGGACAAGAGCCATACGATCCTGAACATATAATTCTTCCGGAGATAATGAAAAAGAACGGATATACTACCGGTATGTTTGGAAAATGGGCGGGAGGATACGAAGGCTCTTCTTCAACGCCGGAAAAGAGAGGAATAGATGAGTTTTATGGCTACATCTGTCAGTTTCAAGCTCATTTGTATTATCCTAATTTCCTGAACAGATACAGCAAATCGGCAGGTGATACAGCTACTATAAGAATTACACTCGATGAGAACATTAAATATCCGATGTTTGGTGATGATTATAGAAAAAGAACACAATATTCGGCTGATATGATTCATCAGGAGGCTCTGAAATGGCTCGACAAGCAGACGGCAGACCAACCTTTCTACGGATTCTTTACATATACTCTTCCCCATGCCGAACTGGTTCAGCCTAACGATTCTATTCTGAAGTTCTATAAGAAGAAATTCTTCCATGACAAGACTTGGGGTGGAAATGAAGGTGGAAGATATAATGAGGCTGTACATACTCACGCCGAATTTGCAGGAATGATAACACGCCTTGATACATACGTGGGTGAGATTATGGCAAAACTGAAAGAAAAGGGATTTGACAAAAACACTATTGTGATTTTCAGTAGTGATAATGGACCTCATGAGGAGGGAGGAGCCGATCCTGAGTTTTTTGGAAGAGACGGAAAACTAAGAGGCTTGAAAAGACAGTGTTACGAAGGTGGTATAAGGGTGCCGTTTATAGTGAAATGGCCGGCTAAGGTGCAGCCGGGAACTATAAACGACCATCAGTTGGCCTTTTATGACATTATGCCTACATTCTGTGAAATAATCGGTGACAAGAATTTCCCTAAGAAATATTTAAACAAGAATGTTGACGGGGATTGCTTCGATGGAATCTCATTCGCTCCAACTCTCACCGGTGATGATGAGAAGCAGGAAAAGCATGAATTTTTGTATTGGGAATTTCATCAGACAGATCAGATTGCAGTACGTATGGATGACTGGAAGATGGTTGTAAAAAAAGGTGTTCCTCATCTTTATAATTTAAAAAATGATATACATGAAGATAAGGACTTGGCAGAACATTATCCTGAAATTGTGAATCGTATGGTAGATATAATTTATAAGGAACATACACCAAGTAAGTTGTTTAAAGTTACTTTACCAAAAAAATAAATAATCTGTATATACACATTAATAATGCAAGAACTTATGAAAAATTTAAAAAAACAGATATTTTTATATTCATCGCTGTTTGTGTTTGCTTCATGTGCCACAGACAGTTTTAAGGAAGGATTCCACTCACCCACAGCTGATTATCGTCCTATGCCTTTCTGGCATATAAGGGGAGATGTGGAAAAGTCAGAAATAATGAAACAGATAGGTGAGGCAGATTCTGCCCGTTTTGGCGGTGTGACGTTTCTTCCTATTTACGGCATGACTCCCGAATTCCTTAGTGACGAATATTTCAGTCTTTATGGTGATGTACTTTCCGACCTTGAGAAACGTGGAATGAAAGCAGTTCTGTATGATGACATTTCATTCCCAAGCGGAACAGCAGGCGGTGAGATGGAACGTAAGTTCCCCGATTATACTCGTAAGCGCCTTGACCGTACTGTGTATGAGGTTAACGGGCAACGTATTTTTACAGCTGAAGTTCCGGACGGAGTACTGATGTCGGCAGTAGCAATGAATGAGATATCCAAAGAAAGGATAGACCTTTCTGACTATATTTCCGATGGAAAGCTCAAGTGGCAGGTGCCGCAGGGTAAATGGAAAGTAATGTTCTTTAATGCCGTAAAGGATGGTACACACAAGAAGTATCTTGTAGTCGATTTGCTGGATTCTCTTTCCATGTCTAAATTCATGACCCTTACATACGATAAGTATGAGGAACGATTCAAGAATTACTTCGGCAATCTGATTAATTACAGCTTTTTTGATGATGTAGGTTTTTTCCGTGCCGAACGTACATGGACACCGGCTTTCAATGAGAAGTTCAAACAGCTGTACGGCTATTCCCCTGCATTACTCTATCCTGCACTTTGGGAAAATATCGGTCCGGAAACAGAGTCGGCACGAGTGGCTTTGTTCAATACACGTGCCGAACTACTTGCCGAAGGATTTCCTAAAACTGTAGCCCGCTGGGCAGATAAAAACGGCTTGAAATCGACAGGGCATCCCCCAGGTAACTACAATCCTATGCCTGTAGATATGAATGCCGACATATTCAAGTACTACCGCTACACGCAAATGCCTTTGATGGATGCCATAATTGGTTATGGCTATGGACGCGACGGTCATAAACTCGTCAGTTCTGCTGCCGATTATTATGACCGTCCTATGGTTGGAGCCGAAATATATGGTGCAATAAAAGATAAGATCTTTGATGCCGATATGATGTTCCAAATAGCAATGGAGACAATGGCTCGTGGAGCCAATTTTATTGTTCCCCATGGATTGTGGTATAAGGATAAAGTTGGAATACCTCCGCTTATTTCCATTCATAATCCAAAGCTGGAAGGCAAACTACCTGAGTATAGCGAATATATCGGTCGTATGTCATATCTTTTGCGGGGTGGTCGCAGAGTGGCAGATATAGCTTTGCTTTATCCAATAGCCGACCTGCAGGGCTTTTTCCGCTTTCAGGCTGAAGAGAATATTCGTCCGGGGCATTGGACTTCTGAATATACCAATTACACCCAAATAAGCGAAATGCTTAGCGAGGATATATACCGTGATTTTACTTTTGTGCATCCGGAATTATTGCTGACTGATAAATATGAAATATCAGACGGCAGACTTAAACTTCTCAATAAAGAGAATTTTCAGGACTATGATGTTTTGATAATGCCCGCTCAGAGAGTTATGTCTGTCAGAACCTTGTCGAAGATAAAGGAATTCTATGATGAAGGAGGAAAGATTATAGCTGTAGGTCAGCTTCCGTCTGTCTCATCTGAGTTTGGCAAGGAAAAGGAACTTCAGGAGATTATCAGATATATATTCGGTGAATCAAATAGCAGGACCAACGATAATGGTGGAATCTCAATCCGTTTGCCGGAACTCTCGGTGGAAACACTTAGAGATGCTTTACAACGGGTAGATACAACTCCGGATGTGATGTATTCAAATCTGCCCGATTTGACATCAGATGCAGGATGTCTCTCTTATATTCACAAGGTAAAGGAAGGACGTAACATCTACTTCATAGCAAACTCTTCCCGTTCTTCAATTGATACAGAGATTTCATTGCGTGGAAAGATGAAGGTGGAATTATGGAATCCATATACCGGACAGATTCAAAAGATAGATCGGGTGGAATATAAGGATATTGATAATCAGCAATATTCTTGTTTCAGACTCAAGCTAGATGGAATAGACTCTGTTGTAATAATAGGAGAAGGTTTGTAGTGACCGGTACTGTTTGTATGAAAATAATGAATAAATTTGTATCTATGAAAGTAGGAAAGATTGTTTTGGCATTATCGTTGTTTTTGATTGCAAGTTCTGTACATCTTAGTGCCCATTCTTGCGATAATGAAATTGAAACCATAAAGCAGAACTTCAGGGATATTTATATTGATGCAGATACAGATTCACCTCTTATGAAGGAACTGTCTCTGCATCAGCCGGGATTTGTTATCTCCGACCGTGTGGTTATGGAATTGCAGCAGCGTGTTCCATTCGATAAGAAGCGCTTAGACGGATATATAGCAAATCAGCGTAGTGACGGTTCGTGGACTGACATTAATTATAAGGATACAAAACGTTCCGGATGGGATCCCCGTCTGCATCCGGAAAGGATCCTCGAGATGGTCAAGGCTTTTGTCAATCCCGATGTGGAGTATTTTAAATCGCCAGTATTGGAAAAGACTATACGCAGAGCTATGAACTATTGGTTCAGTTCCGGATTGAAGTGCTCTAACTGGTATTATAATGAGATAGGTGTTCCGCGTACGATGGGAACTGCATTTATTCTTTTCGATGATTATCTCACTCCGGACGAGCGTGAGAATGCCGTAAAGGTGATGGAAAACTCAAAGTTCGGGATGACAGGTCAGAACAAGGTGTGGCTGGCAGGCAATGTAATGATGAAGGCAGTACTTCGCGATGACATCAATTTGGTGAAACAGGCTCGCGACACAATAGCTTCGGAGATAGTTAAAGGTGGTGCAGAAGGAATCAAGGATGACTGGAGTTTCCATCAGCACGGCCCCCAGCAGCAATTTGGAAATTACGGTTTGGCTCATATCTATACCATGAGCCTTTTTTCAGGTATATTTGCCGATACGTCATTGGCATTCGACGGCCGCCAGCTTGAAATACTCTCAAATTTCATCTCTGATGGCTATCAGTGGATTATATGGAACGGTAAGATGGATATCAGTGCTATGGGAAGACAGTTGTTCGACTCCGCTCCCGTACATAAAGCCATGAGCAGTGCATTTGCTGCCAATAGCATAGGAGGAGAGTCAGCCTCGCAATTTATGGATAACTGTTTTACTCCTGAAAACAATTTTACCGGACATAAACATTTCTGGCAGTCTGATTATACTATAACACGCCGTCACGACTGGATGGCTTCCCTCAAGATGGCATCACAGCGTGTGATAGGTGTTGAAGCGCTAAACGGCGATAATATGCGTGGTTATTATATGGCGGATGGAGCAATGTATATTTACAAGGACGGGACAGAGTATTTGGATATATTCCCTTTGTGGGACTGGCGTCGTCTGCCTGGTATTACTGCATATATGGACGATTCACCATTGCCAATGCCTGGCAAGAAGGACAAATACTCTAACAGAAGCAATTTCGTTGGCGGTCTTTCCGATGGTATAAATGGTATAAGTGCTATGCAATTGCGTCGTGATGGTCTGAAGGCTGATAAGTTCTGGCTTTTTGCCGATTCTGCTATAGTCTGTCTAGGTGCAGGGATAACCTCTGATTCTACACTACAGATTTCCACATCAGTAGAGCAGTCATGGCATAAAGGCAAAGTACTGGTGTTTCAAGGTGACAAGAAACTTGAATTCAATGACAGAACATCAGTCCAGTCGTCCAATCTTCGCATTCTGCATAACGGGATAGCTTATATATTCCCTAATGATGGTGCAGAATGTACTGTCGAGGTAGCGCGTAAATCCGGGAACTGGCATAACATAATGCAGACATATTCCGACAAGAAATCTTCCGGCAGTGTCTTTTCTATTTATATGACTCACGGAACTGCTCCGGATAATGCATCCTATCAATATATAATAATGCCGGAAGCTGCAGCTGCGACGTTGAAGTCATTTAATCCTGATTCATATAAGGTTATACGTAATGACAAGGAAGTACAGGCTGTGATGCACAATGATGTATGTTGGGCGTCAGTAAACCCCCCTTCAGAAATGAAGGTATCTTCTCATGCTGATTTAAACTTCCTCACCCCTGGTCTTTACCGAATCTCTTTAAAAGACGGCAGAGTGACATCTGTAATGTATTCGGATCCTACCTGCCAGCTAGATACGGTTTCTTTCCTTATAAACAATGAAAAGAAATTATCGTCTCTTCCTCAAGGAATTATGAAGGGGACGGAGGTGAAATTAACAATTAATAATTAACAATTAATAATTTATTTGCAATGAAGAAAGTATTATTTAGCGCCATGATGATGGCATTATTTACAGCCGGAACTGTTAGCGCAATAACAGAAAACGCAGAAAAAATGGAGAAAACAAGAAGCAAGACATTCGTATGCGAGAACGAAACCAAATGGGAAACTATTGGTGATGGTATAACCCGCCAGATACTCGGTTACGACGGACATATCATGATGGTCAAGATTAAGGCTGAAAAGGCCGGTCCTGTGGGAGTGGAGCATGCACACTATCATCCACAGGTAACTTACGTGTCAAGCGGCAAGTTTGAGTTTACTATTGGCAATGAGAAGAAGGTTGTAACAGCAGGCGACGGTATGTATATGGAACCTGATGTTCGTCATAGCTGTATATGCATAGAACCCGGAGTTATTGTGGATTGTTTCTCGCCTATGCGTGAGGATTTCCTGAAAAAGTAATACATGCTATATTGTTGATTTTTTTACGTAAGATTCACCTGAATATTCTTCAGGTGTATCTTATATTTCTTCGAAATGTCCCGCTACAGCCATATAAACAGGATGCTTTCTGAAGCCTACATTCTTCAGCCTGCCTTCCGAAAGGAGGCGGTTAATATGCCGGCATGCCATATACTTCGTAATGGAACACAGTCTCTGAAACTCAGCGCGTGTTATGGTGCTCTTTTTCTTGAAATGCTCCGTTAGCTTACTTGTAATTTCTGTTTCCGATATCTGCTCTGAATGCTTTCCTGTCGATTTTACTCTATGGCATAAATTTTCGCGCACTCTTTCAGTCAGTTTCTTGTCCGGATTGATATTTATGCGTTTCAGGACTATGTCTGAACCGTTTTCTTTGCCGCTGCTTTCTTCTAATTTTGATTTAAGGCTTATGTTGAATTGGCATAGCCCGTCTATGTGTACTATCTTGCCCTGCTGAAGTTGGAAAGCTATTTCGTCCTGAAAGGCTATTATTACGGCGTGTATGTCTGCCGGAGTAAGTGTGCACTGTCTGTTTATCGCTTCCACAATACTGTCTGTACCGATTGTCTGAGTGTTACATATTCTCACGTGGTATCTTGATTTCTGAAACTCTGAACTCTTTTCAGGATTTTCATAGAAGTCATATTCGATTGTATCCATTGTTTGAAATTTTTATATTTTTCAATAAAACCCTTTGTCGTTTGACAGCTGTCGGACAATTGTTTGTCATGTGTCGGATAATTATTTGACAACTGTCGGATAATTGCTTGACACGTGTCAAACGAGAGGGCTTCGTGCGTTTTTTTATGTCAGTTTAAGAAGTTCTGTTTCATTTGTGAAAGAAATTGTTATTTAATAGTCCATTCCCCAATTGTGTTTCTTTTGCTGTCAAAGTTTATTCCTACCTTGACTAATGGTAGATTTGATAGTGCAAATCTGTCACCGTATTGCTTGCTTTCAATTTGATTTATAGCTGACTCAGCACTTGAATCAAGTTTTATTTCAAAGATATAATTAGCCTTTTTCCCATACATTACCATATCAATTTGTCCTGTAGAAGTCCTTACTTCCACTTCCACAAGTTCGCCGAGCATAGAGAATATTATATATAGTACTTGCTGCCAATGTCCTTCGTATTTTGTGTTGTTGCATCTGGGTACAGTTAGTAAAAAGTTCTGTACGAGTTTTAGCATTCCGTCTATATCTTCATTCATCAGGCAAGCTGACATTTTACGCACAATATTGTTTGTAGCCAGTTTGCCTACGGATATATACGATGATACCAGGCTTTTTATTAGTCCTATTCTGACTTCTTTGTTTGGTATATCCAACACATACTCCTCAAGTTCTTTTACATAATCTTTAATGGTCAGGTATCCTGATTGGTAGAGTAGCGGATGATAGCTCTCGGCGTTTTCCAGAGCCACATTAAAGTCGTCCAGTGAGAGTCTTATTTCACCTATATCTGTAGGCTTTACTTCATATTGCGGCAGAATGTTTAATAGAACAGAGGGTGTACCGCTTTCAAACCAGTATTGTGAGAAATTTTGTTTTTGGAATGAATTCATCAGGCTGAACGGATTGTATATGTCGGCCGAGGGCCATGTAAAGTGATAGCCGTCATAATTGTGCTTTAGTTTCTCTATGATGCTTTCACGTGATTCATTTTTTGACTTCGCGAAGAAATCTATATGTTCACTCATTTGTGTCTCCAGTTCCTCTTGAGTAATACCACATATCGCTGCATATTTCTCATCCATGCTGATATTGTTCAGGTTATTCAGTTCGCTAATATTGATAGTTGTGAGAATTTTGTAATGCCTGTTATATATACAAACTTTAAATATTTGTCGCATGACTTCAATGGACTGTAGAAGTTACGCATGATATTTCTTATGGAGTTGAAACCGTTTGAATCATGCGCTGTTTTCAGTAATGGAGCATCATATTCATCAATAAGCACTACTACTTCTTTACCTGTTTGTCCGTATGCTCGTGTTATCAATCCTTCAAGGCGTTGTTTGTAGTCGATATCTATTTCATCTCTACCGTATATGCGTTCATATATTGTAAGTTTTTTGTTCAGTTCATAGCCCAACTCCTGTTCATTGAGCGACTTTGCTGTACTCATGTCAAGATGAATGACAGGATACTTTTTCCACTCTTTTTCCCATTTGCTTATTTCTAGTCCCTCGAAGAGTTCTTTTTTCCCTTCGAAATAAGCTTCAAGAGTGCTTGTAAATAAAGATTTGCCGAATCTTCTTGGACGTGCTAGGAATACATAGTATAGATTATCCTTCATCATTTGTCGGATATATTGTGTCTTGTCAATATAGAGACAATTGTCTTTTCTTATTTTTTCGAATGTCTGTACTCCTATGGGGTAGGGCTGTAGTATCATATTATTCTGTCAATTATAATTAGGCACGTTATTCGCAAATATACTCATTATTATTCAAAGTGGTACAAAAAAAAATCAGTAAAACACCTTGTTGTTTTCATTAAACGTATAAAGCGGTTGCTTAGGATTAAATTATTTTGAGCGATATTTGTTATATTGCACGATATTTACATTTAATTTCCCAATTATTTATATATTATAAATAGGTTGGGGTATAAATTTGTAACGTAAAATAAAACCATTTTTTTGATGAAGTTTATGGAAGCAATAGAATTATTGAAGGAAAGACGAAGCGTAAGAAAGTACAGGAATGAAGCAGTGTCAAGGGAGCTTATGACTGAAATAGTTAAATTGAGTCAGTTCGCTCCTTCATGGTCAAATTATCAGATAGCACGATACAATATTATAGACAATAAATCCCTGATAGAGGAAATTGCTGATAATTGCGTTCAGGGCTTCATCTATAATATGAAGACTTTGAAAAGAGCAAATGGAGTTGTAGTACTCAGCTATGTGGTAGGCGAGAGTGGCTCATTGAAAGGTAAGGTTGAAGGTATGGACGATGAAGCTGATAAATCAAATTGGGAGTGCTTTGATGCCGGATTGGCATGCCAGCAGTTCTGTTTGTCGGCCTATGCTAAAGGTGTTGCCACATGTATTCTTGGAGTGATAGACAATGATTCTATAGCAAAAAGAATCGGACTGCCGGAAAATGAGAAGGTTGCAGCGCTTATAGTTTATGGATATGAGGATGGTGAACATCACTCTGCACCATTACGCAAGCCTACAGATGAGATTCTTAGATTTGTAGATTAAGTATAGTTATATGCCAGAAGTAGTTCTATCTTTATCGTTAATTAAGAGATTATGAGCGTTAGAATAATAATATCGGTTTTAGTTTCATGTGTTTTGATTTTGTCTGTTTCATGTGAATCTGTTCAAAAATCAGACGAATCTTTAGTGGATAATCTGATAACCCAAATGACTATTGACGAGAAAATAGCACAGATGCGTGTGTTTCACGCTAATCTTGGTATATCTCTTGACGATAATGATAGTCTCATTCTATCAGATAAGGTAAAAGAAAAATTAAAGAATGGAATAGCGGGAATTAAAAATCCCGGTGAACATTATTCTCCTGAAAGAGCTGCCATATTAAACAATAAGCTACAGAAATATATAATTGAAAACACTCGTCTGAAAGTTCCTGCTTTTTTTATCACCGAATCATATAATGGGGTGGATGCAAAGGGGTGTACACGCTTCGCGCGTCCGATAAGCCTTGCATCTACATGGAATGATTCCTTGGTCTATAGGGTGTATGACTGCATGGGCAAGGAAGCTCGTCTGAGAGGTTTACACCTTACTCATTCTCCGGAGGCAGACATAGTTCGTGATCCAAGATTCGGCAGAATGAGTGAAACTTTTGGTGAAGATACCTATTTGGTGACAAAAATGATTGAGGGTGCTGTAAATGGACTTCAGGGACTAAACAAAGGATTGAAATCAACTCATATAGGAGCCGTAGTAAAACATTTTGTCGGTTATGCCCAAGTTGCGGGAGGCCGTAATTTTGCAAGTGTTGAAATGTCACCTCTGACACTGTTTGATGAGATTCTTCCACCCTTTAAGGCTGCTGTCCAGCGTTCCGGTGCGTTGGGCATAATGGCATCGCATGGTGATATAAATGGAGTGTCGTGTCATTCCAACGTTTTTTTGCTGAATGATATTTTAAGAAATGCTTGGGGGTTCAAAGGTTATGTAATATCAGATTCCAATGATATAAATCGTCTTTATTCATTTATGCGTACAGCTGAAACTGAAGAAGAGGCTGTTGTTATGGCTCTTAAAGCCGGTGTGGATATTGATTTATATTCTGAACGGGCATATTCTTTACTCCCTTCAATATTAGAGAAGCAGCCTGATCTTATTAAATATGTGGATATGGCTGTAAGAAGAGTTTTAAACACTAAATTAAAATTAGGACTGTTTGATAATCCATATACTGATGAAACACAGTCCTCACAGATAAGGGATAAATCGGCGGTATGTCTGGCTAAAATGGCTGATGAAGAGTCTGTTATATTGCTTAAAAACAATAATCACGTATTACCGTTTTCTGGGGTTAAAACTGTTGCATTGGTAGGACCTACATTGGACGCTAACACAATTCAGGCGTTTGTTGATGTAGCAGACGAAAGGTATAGGTTCGTTTCAGAAAAAGGTTTTCATCTTACTAATCAGCAAGGTATGGCAGATGGCGACGGTGACGGTAGTGGTGAAATGGTTGATGTTCAACTTACGCCCGCAAATACAGTCAGACAGGGGATTGACAGAATATTACATGTCGTGCGTAAAGCTGATGTTGTAGTATTATTTGTAGGAGGCGATTCATTTACCTCACGAGAGGCCTTCTTTAATAATGCTTTAGGAGATAGAGCAGATATTAACCTTGTGGGACTTCAAGATGAACTGATAGATAAGATTTGTGCATTAGGCAAACCGGTTGTAGGGGTGTTGAAGCATCGCCGAACTTTGTCGGTTGTTAATCTTTCAGAGAAAGTAGATGCGTTGCTTGACTGTTGGGAGTTGAGCGAGTTTGGAGATGAAGCTATAGCGAAAGTTCTGTTTGGTGATGTCAATCCGTCAGGAAAACTTCCTGTCACAGTTCCACGGACAATTGGACAGTTACCTTTTCATTATAGTCAGAAAGCTATTAACAACAAGAAAGGATATCTGTTTATGAACAATGCCCCTCTTTATCCTTTCGGATATGGTTTGAGTTATACATCATTTAAATATTCAAACTTATCGTTAGACAAAAGAAAATGTGAATTGACGGATAGTGTTTATGTAAGTGTTGATATTACTAATGCTGGTAATTCCGGGGGTAAGGAAATTGTACAATTGTATATTCGTGACCCATACGCAAAGGTTGTTCGTCCTGACAAGTTACTCAAAGGATTTAAAAAGGTATGGATAAATCCGGGTGAAACGGTAAGAGTGTCATTCATAATTACCCCCGCGATGTTGGAATACACTTCTCCTGAAATGAAGTCTGCTATTGATGCGGGTGAGTATGAGGTCATGGTAGGCGGTAATTCTGATGATTTGTTGAATGAAAAATTTTATTTTATAGAATAAAGGTTTTATAAAAATGACAGAAAAAGCCAATGCTATTAATTTTATAACTAATAAAATACTTCTGTAACTAGAAAGAATCAATGAAAATGAAAACAAGCTTATTTCTCATTTCTGCATTTATTTTGTCTTCATGTTCTGTAGGCAATGTTGAAGATAAGTACTATCACTATCTTACTGTGGATATTAATGAAATGAATACTTTGAAGTCCGGTTATGAAAAAGGTAATCCGGATGAAACTGCTTATGTGAAAACTATAATTTCTGATGCCGATGCCGAAGTCTCTTCGGAGAAAATATATACCATTACCGGTAAGGAAATATTACCACCTAGTGGCGACAGACACGATTATATTTCAATGGCACCATACTGGTGGCCCGACACTGTAAAAAATGACGGCTCTTTTGTCTATCTTGATGGTAAGTTTAATCCTATTTCAAGAAAGAAATACACAGACCAGGCTACTCTGGCAGCTATGTGTAAGGCCGTGAAATCGTTGGGATATGCCTACTTCTTTACGCAGAACGACACTTACGTGGAAAGGGCTTCACAGATTCTGGAATGTTTCTTTATTGATGAAGAAACAAGAATGAACCCCAATTTGGATTATACCCAGTTCATACCGGGTCAGAATGAAGGAACATGCTTCGGAATTATAGAAACAGAGCCTTTTCTGTATCTCATGGAGTCTATAGCTTTGATGCATAATTCTACCGCTTGGAATAAAGAACTTCACAATGATCTTAAATCATGGTTCTCCAAGTATCTTGAATGGCTTCTTACAAGTAAAAACGGAATGAAGGAAAGAACCAGACTGAATAATCATGGAACTCACTATGATGTTCAGTGTGTCTCGATGTACTTGTTCTGTGACAGCGTGACAGCGGCAGCGGATTATCTCAGAAAATATACCTTGCCGCGAATAGAACAACAGGTTGCAGCAGACGGAAGTCAGCCCAAGGAACTTGCCCGTACCAAGTCATGGAATTATTCCACTATGAATCTTGGGGGCTTTGTAAATCTTGCCTTACTTGCCGATAAATGCGGTGTCGATTTGTGGCATTATCAGAAGAATGGTCAGGTTTACATGAGGAGTATGATTGACTGGTTTGTACCTTTCCTGAAAAAAGAGAAGCCGTGGGAGTGGAAGCAGATTATTAAATCCGATGTGAAAAGAATTAAACGAACTTTGGAAGTCGCTTCAGAGGTATATGCTGACAGTTCATATCTTGAGTTGTCAAAACAGCTTGTTCCTATCAATGACATGATAATAGGCCAACAGGACTGAAAAAAAGTATAAACAACAAATCATTTAAACATCAAAATGAAGATGAAAAGATTATACATGGCATCTTTGTTATTGCTTGCGGCAATGCAGATGCAGCCTTTACAGGCATTTTCGGCCGGAACTGCTGAAATATTGCAATCAGCTGTACGTAACGGCTATTCATATCTCACTATGGATAATGATGAAATGTCCCGAATGAGAACTTCCTATAAAAACGGTGATTCCGAAGCCGGAATATATGTGGAATCCTTGCTGAAACAGTGTGATGCAGAAATTGCATCGGGCACATTATATACCGTGGTGAACAAGACTGTTCTTCCGCCCAGTGGCGACAAGCATGACTATATGTCGATGGCTCCATACTGGTGGCCGGACGAGACCAAACCGGACGGTTTGCCATACAAATATAGAGACGGTATGATAAATCCTGAAACCAGGAAGGCTAATACCGATCAGGATGCATTGAAGGGAGCTTTCGCTTCTGTATATAATAACGGTCTTGCGTTTTATTTCACAGGCGACGAAAAATACCGCCGCAGAGCCATTGAGGTTATAAATACATTCTTTATTGATAAAGACACGCGTATGAATCCCAACCTCAATTATAGCCAGTTCAGACGTGGACATAATGATAACTTCGGGGCACCTGCCGGAATAATTATTACTGCCAACATTTACGAACTTCTTCAGGGAGTGACGTTACTGTCGGACGATGCAGGACTTCCGGACTATACATCAGACGGACTGAAAGAATGGATGAAGAAATATTTGGACTGGATGCTGAACAGCAAATTAGGAACGGCTGAACGTAATACCAGAAATAATCATGGCACACACTATGACTGCCAGATTGTAGCCTTGATGCTGTATCTTGACGATGTGGATGGAGCGAGAAAATACATACAGACCACCACAATGCCAAGACTGTCCCGTCAGGTGGCAAAGGACGGCAGTCAGCCTGAAGAGCTGAAACGTACCAAGTCGTGGAACTACACAAATATGAATATGCAGGGCTTCTTCAACATCGCATTGATGGCAGAGAAAATTGATGTCGATTTGTGGTATTATAGCCGTGACGGACAGATATTGCTCAAATCTATGATAGACTGGTTCATTCCATACCTCAAACTTGAAAAGGAATGGACCTGGAAGCAGATTGAGAAACAGCAGGTGAGCAGAATAGAATGGTGTCTCGAAGTTGCCGCAAAGGAATATGGAGACACACGCTATACAGACATCATTAGCGGATTTAAATCAATTCACAATAACATTGTGGCAGAATAAATAATATCGTAGAAATCATTAATTTTTATAATCATGTTAAAATCAAAAATCAGAATTTCATTAGTTACCGCTCTGGCGGCATTATCTATGTCGTGTTCACAAAATGCAGGCACTACCGATTCGCATAAACAGTTTCTTGAGTCGCAGTTGCAACTTATGGTTTCGGAATCGGACAAGCATCTTGACGATTCTGACGGCAAAGCGTCGCCTCGATGTCTGGAAAAAGACGGAAGTCTGCGCCTTGTGGCACCATACAACTGGTGTTCGGGTTTCTTTCCCGGTGTGTTGTGGTATATGTACGAATATACCGGAAATGACTTTTGGATGCAGAAAGCAAAGGTATATACAGAGCGCCTGGAGCATGTGAAAAAATTCGATAAGATTCACGATCTTGGATTTATGCTCTATTCATGCTATGGTAATGGCTACCGACTTACGGGAGATGAAAAATATAAGGAGGTGCTTATAGAAGCTGCAAAAACCCTTTCTACACGCTATAACGATAAAATAGGATGTATCCGCTCATGGGACTTCGGAACATGGAACTATCCGGTTATAGTTGACAATATGATAAATCTGGAGCTGATGTTCTTTGCTACAGAGGTGACAGGCGACAGCATATACCGTAATATAGCAATAAGTCATGCCGATAATACTTTGAAGAATCATTTTCGTCCCGACTTTTCGTCATATCACGTTGTAGATTATAATAATGATGGAACCGTGAAATCAAAAGGCACACATCAGGGTCTTAATGACGAGTCTGTATGGAGTCGCGGACAGTCGTGGGGCGCATACGGCTATACTATGTGCTACAGATTTACAAAGGATACACGTTACCTGCAGCAGGCAGAGAATATAATTGACTACTTTTTCTCCATATCTACTCTTCCTGATAATTTGATTCCGTATTGGGATATGGCAGATCCTAAGATACCGGACACTCCGCGCGATGTATCGGCTGCTGCTGTGTTTGCTTCAGCACTTTATGAACTGTCGGGATATGTGGATGCTGAAAAATCGGCCAAATATATCGGAATTGCCGACAAAATAATGGATTCGCTAAAGAAGTCTTATCTCTGCAAGAAGGGTGAAAGTCATGGATTCATTCTTGACCATTCCACAGGCAATCTTCCTGCTGGCGACGAGATAGATGTGCCAATTATTTATGCCGAGTATTATTATCTGGAGGCATTGAACAGGAGAAGCAAACTAGCATTGTAATTATAAAAAAACTTTATTAAACAACCAAAACATTTTGTAATTAGTTGAGCGGTTTCTGTCATATTTCTTTTGGGCAGAAATCGCTTTCTTTCTTGGTTAGTATTGTAAATATGTTGTTTTTTTTAGTGAGAATTTATAAAAAATCGGTCAGAATATATGCATAAACTAATGTGAAATACCTATCTTTGTCACATGAATATGTAAACATGTTGATTATGAAAAATACATTAACCTTTTTGTTCCTTATAGTCTTATCTTTAAGCTTGCGTGCAGAAAAGCTTAATTATACGTTAGAACGCAAGACGCCTATTTCCGGAATTTCATTTACAGGTGTTTCAACAATATGTGAAGATAAAAACGGTTTTATCTGGTGTGGTGGTGAAACCGGAGTGTTTTTCTATGATGGTATGACTTTTAAGCATTATTCTGATTCAGATAATTCCGGATTGCCTTCAGTTTGGATTTTTGATGTCATAAATGACAGTGAAGGAAAATTATGGTTTGCTACCAAAAAAGGATTGGCATATTTTGATTCTGACCACGATGCTTTTATTTCTGTTGACAGCTTCTATGGTAAGTTTGTTGAGCAAATATCGGAAGCATCAAATGGAGATTTTATCGTATTGGCAGATGCAAAATTGTATAGATATAGCTATGAAAGCAAAGAAGCAATTCTTTTCAAGAACCAGCCTGAAGGTATATCTACATTTTCATTATCAAATGATGGGAAAATATATGCAGGGACAAAACAAGGGGAAATTTGTGTCCTTACATATTCAGAAACTGAATCTTATAAATGTATTTTTGATGATATAAATGACAGAGTCAATACTATATGCATAGATAATGACTGGCTCTATTTGGGATATAATAATAGCGGAGTAAAAGTTATTAATTCTGAAGGAGAAGAAATTAAAACTTATTCTGTCTCTGAAAAAAACGAATCATTAGTACTTCCTGACAATAAGGTTAGAACCATAGTAAAAAGGGATAATGGTGAGATATGGGTTGGAACATACGGTGGACTTGCTGTTATATCTTCTGGTGACGTAAGCATATTTACAAATGTGAACAGTGCATTGCCTTCAAGTAGCATATATGATATTTTTATTGATTCGAAATCCGCTGTCTGGATAGGTACATGGTCGGGTGGAATTGCAAAATATATTCCATACGGCTCTCATTTCCTGGGAGAAAGCTATTATCTTACCAGCGAGTCAAAGTTTGGCGTTGTAACGTCTTTTGCCCCTTCGGTTTACAAGCAGTGTGTTTGTATAGGTACGGAAAACAATGGATTGTATATCTATAATTATGCTATTTCGGAGGTGATGAAAAGATATAATTCGCCAGTTCATATAAAGGCAATGCTAAGATATAAAGACAAGATTCTTTTAGGGACACTTGAAGGAGTTTTCTACTTTGATGAGATAACCGGTGCTATAGAAGAATTAGAAATAGAAGCGTTCCGTAATATTGATCCTATAGTTTCAAGTATGGTTATTAAGGACGGTATCCTGTATGTTGCTACACGTGAATATGGTGTACTTGAATACAACATGATAACAAAAGAGGAAAAGGTATATAATACATCAAACAACAGATTGTCGTCTAATTCAGTCTGGCAGATTTATGTTGACGGACAGTATAATGTTTATTTATGTACTAATGAAGGTTTCTTTCTCCGTAAGAGTACCAGCGACTCTTTTACTAATGTGGCCGGTAGTCAGATTACATTTTTTTCAATTGCTGAAAAGGAACATAATGAATTGGTCCTTGGTACACGCAATAACGGAATGTATATTTATAGTATTGATTCAGGTGATATAAAACCATACGATGCTAATTATGATTTGGGTGGATATGATATTTATTCAATAATCCCATTGGAAAACCAATTGTGGCTGTCAACTAATAACGGCCTCTTGTGTATCGATTTACTTGATGGTATGTTGTACAGGTATTCCGAAACCGATGGAGTAGATGCCAGCCAATTTCATCCACTGGCTTCTCTGTCCCTGTCGGATGGTACCTGTTTTTGGGGCTCTACAATTGGTTTTAATTATATAAATACATTAAAGAGGAGCAAGAACTCTTATCAGCCTCAGGTGTTCCCTGTTGAGATTTTTGTAAATAACAAATCGTTTATTCAGTATGATGAAATCAAGACTGACAAAAAGCATATACCGGACATTCGTGAGATAGAGATGCCTTATTCACTGAATAATCTTTCATTCCATGTTTTGGGAAACAATCTTCTCAATTCTGATAAAAACTTACTGAAATACAGGCTTGAAGGATATCAGAAAGAATGGGCAACTGTTTCTCAGACGGAAAATATTGTGTTTACCCAGGTCCCTCCTGGGAAATATACACTTTGCGTCTATGGAGCGAATAACGATATGGTTTGGGGAGACAAGGAATTGAGAATTAAAATTTTCATTCATCCTCCGTTTTATGCTACAGGTTATGCATATTTTATATATTTGGTTTTAATTGCAATTGTAGTTTATTTTATTTACAGAAATATACGATTCAGGATACATGCTCTTCAGGAAATAACTTCTGAACGCAACCAAAGCCGTATAAACAAGACCATTGCCGAAGAGAGAACCAAATTCTTCATGAATATATCTCATGAGCTTAGAACGCCTTTGAATCTTATTGTAGCTCCAATGAAGATTCTTCGTGAGAAACATTTCGACAAAGAAACCATGTTTCATCTTGATGTAATTTACAGGAACACTGAGAGACTTAGGCATCTAACAGACCAGATTCTTGATTTCCGTCTCCTTGAAATGGATAAAATAAAGGCTAACAAAAGGAATGTGGATCTTGTGCCGCTATGTAAGGATATTATTTCTGAATTTGATTATTTGGTTCAGAAAAAGAATGTCAATCTGAAGTTCTCCTCCGATTCGTTGGTGAGATATATCAACTGTGATGTACGTATGATTGAGAAAGTTATTTATAATTTGCTGTCGAATGCGCTAAAATATACAGATGACAATCCTGATATATCACTTGAAATGAAGAAAACCAGACTTTCTGATGAAAGTTATAGAGGTGTGTTCTACGTAGGAAACAGGTTTGAAGGTCTGGCTCTCCAGATTTCAGTTTCGGATAATGGAAATGGAATAGACAAGGATAAGTTTGACGCCGTATTTGAACGTTTTAACACTTATCATGGCGAGAATCAGGAAGGAAGCGGTATAGGTCTTCATTTGTGTAAAGAGTATGTTGCATTGCACGACGGAAATATAATGCTCAGTTCCGAGGTAGGAAAAGGAAGTACGTTTACAGTGTGTTTGCCGATGTCTGCAGATATTGAAGAGCAGGATGTCGCTGCCCCAATATTGATTTCACAGAAGAAATCGGAGACAAATGAAAATGAAGTTATGGTAAATAATGATGATGAGTCTTATGAAACGAACAGAAACCTTAAGACAGTATTGATTATAGATGACAATGATGAAGTAGTTTTTTATCTGAAAAAATCATTATCAGCAAGATACAGATGTCTTGTTGCTAGGAATGGAAAGGCAGGACTTGATCTGGCTTTGAATATTGTACCGGATATAATTGTGATGGATTATATGATGCCCGTTATGGATGGGGCGGAATGTACACGTGCCATAAGGGAGAATTCCAAGACCAGAAATATTCCTGTAATTGTACTTTCCGGTGCAGCCGACACAGAAAGTCAGAGAAAGATTATTAATGCCGGTGCAGATATTTTCCTTACTAAACCGGTCGATGAGGAATTGCTGATGGAGCATATTTCCAAATTGCTGCTTAAGGCTGCAAAAATGAATGATATAATCTATGATCCTGTTCTGCAGTCGTTTACCGACAAACTTGATTATTTTATATCTAAGAATATAAAGGATGCTGACTTTGACGTAGAGGCTTTGGCTGCATGTATGCATCTTAGCCGAAGTTCACTTTTCCGTAAGATAAAAACTGAGACGGGATACAATATTTCAGAATATCTCAAGGAGAAACGTTTGGAGATGGCAGTTGAACTTATCAAAACAGGTCAGACCAATGTTGAGGAATTATCAATGTCGTGTGGATTTAATTCCTCATCATATTTCTGTAAATGTTTTAAGGCGAAATATGGAGTACCGCCTAAAGAATATATGAAGAATATGAATTAATATAGGTTAAATTAAAAATTCCATTAAATCTGTGCGAGGTATTCTTGTACAGATTTTTTTTTGTACTTAATTATCGCTTTGAATGATTTTTACAGATATGAACGTTTGTTTTTATACAATGAACATAAATTATTATTTATAGTTTGTATAACTCTCTACATTTGCAATAACAAAAGAATGTTGGTGAATGTAAATATTGAAAATTAGGTGATAGGTATTTTTTTAGGAAAAAGATCGTTTTAAAAGATTTGGTGTTAGTTATGATTTAGGTTATTGGTTTAAGTGATTAAGTGAGTAACCGCACTGTTATTCTTAGGTTGATTAAATGGTTTCAGATTTTGATATAGAAACTATAATAACAGAATTACATGAAAGACCACGTTCATAGTTTAGTCTTTTTCTTGTAGGAAGAGGGTTCTCAGGATATGTTATAAAATCTCTTAAATGCTAAAAATATCGTTCATTTGAACGATATTTTTAAATATGACTTCTTTTTGTGAAATAATGAACGAAATGTGTATGAAATATATATAAATTATAAAATATCTTTGACTGGTGATTAGAAATTAAGGATTATATACAGGATTTAGCCACCTGTGCTTCCTAATGAAATTCAGTAATTATTATAAAATTTATGCCGGCTAATTTGTTTCTTTTTATCGTGACGTTGGCTATGCAATATGGCCTGTAATTATTAATTAATATGTAATGTTATGAAAAATATGTATTATAAAGATTTAAAGATTAAATTTATTTCTTTGTTAGTCTTTTTCTCTTGTGCTTCAATTACGCAAGTTCTTGCACAATCTAAAGACATAAAAGGTGTTGTTCTAGACGAAAATTCCGAGCCTCTGATTGGCGCATCAATAGTAATAAAAGGTACGGGTAAAGGTGTAATTACTGATTTTGATGGTAATTTTATATTGTCTGATGTTCCTGCTGATGCAAATTTAGTTATATCTTATGTAGGATTTAAAGATCAGGTCTTAAAGGTGGGATCTAAGGATTATTTTAAGGTCATGATGAAATCTGATCAGGAAATGCTGGATGAAGTTGTAGTAATCGGTTATGGTTCTATGAAAAAAAGAGATGTAACAGGTGCTATAACTTCGGTAAATGCAAAAACTATTGAAGAAAAACAGCCACTTTCTGTTTTTGATGCTCTTCAAGGTGAAGCCCCGGGAGTATTGGTAATCAGTGATTCAGGAGCCCCTGGTGAGGGTAGTACAGTACGTGTCAGAGGTACATCTACCTTTGAGGGTGGTGTGAATCCGTTGTATGTGGTTGATGGTGTGCAGATGGAAGATATTTCTGCTATTAATCCTAACGATATTGAATCAATGGAAATCCTGAAAGATGCAGCTTCTGCAGCGATTTATGGATCAAAATCAGCCAACGGAGTTATTATTATAACTACAAAGAAGGGTGAAAAGGGAAAAATTAAAGTTAATGGTAGATATTCACACAGCATAGCTTCTATGCCTCATAAAATAGCACAGGCTAATGCTTATGAAGCAAATGTTTATTATAGTCTGTCAAATTCAGCTAACTACCTTCTTCTATATAATCCTTTTACTCCAGATCCTAACAATCCAACAAAAAATTCAAACGTTGATTCTCAGGATGCCTTATCCCGTACTGCACACACAAACCAGATTGATTTGAGTGTAAGTTCTGCTAATGAAACAACAAGTTTTTACAATTCAATCAGTTATCTTAATAATGAAGGTGTGATAATAAATTCTTGGTATAAGAGGCTTTCTGCAAAAAGTAATTTTGAATTCAAACCTAATGATAAATGGACTTTTACAACGAACTTTAATTATAGTTATTCCGAAAGGAATAAGATAAACGAGAATATAATATTTTATCAAGGACTTCGTCGTCCTCCTCATTTTTCTCTTTACTATCCTGATGGTAGCCATATGTATTACAATTCAGGTTATCAAAGTTCTGTTGCTAACGCTTTGTTTGTAGAGAACAGACCTGAAGTTCAGAATATAATGTTTAATGAGAGTATAAAATATAATATTAATAAATACCTAAATGTTCAAGGAACGGTAAATGGTAACTATTCAGTTTCCAGAACAAGAGGTTTTACACCTTCATTTATGGATAGGAATGCTCTTTCTTCTGGAACAGATGTGACTGCAATCAATCGTAGCTATACAGGAGAATTTTTATTAAATTACCATAGAGAGTTTAATGGTAAGCACAATGTGGGTGGTGTTTTAGGTACTTCTGTTCAAGATTGGTACGGCGAAACTTTAAGTTATGGAGGTAAAGGTCATATTTCTGAAAATGTTCATACGGTAAACTCTTTTAAAACTTTAGATTTATTGAAAACAAAGACTTTGGCTACAGCTCATTCTATGGCAAGTTTCTTTACTCGATTGACTTATAATTATAAAAGCCGTTATTTGCTGAATTTCACGATGAGAGCTGACGGATCTTCCAGGTTTATAAATAATAGATGGGGATATTTTCCTTCAGTTTCAGTGGGTTGGAGATTCACCGATGAGAAATTTATGAAATCGTTAAATAAAATTCTTGATGACGGTAAGTTGCGATTGAGTTATGGTGTTACTGGTAATGAAAGAGTAGGAAATTATGATTCTCAGATTGTCTATGCCTTTGGAGGATATTTTTATAATGAAGATGCAGGTATCAGACCTCCTTCAATTATCGGAAATCCTGATTTGAAATGGGAAACAACAAAACAGTTTAATGTCGGTGTTGATTTATCTTTTGGAAATCGTTTTAAGGCTGTACTCGATTATTATTATAAAAGAACAGACGGACTTCTTTATGGTATGCTTTTACCTACAGAATCAGGTTATAATACAATGAAGTCAAATTTTGGAACAATTACAAATAAAGGTTTTGAGATAACTGTTTCCGGTGATATTGTCAGGTCTGGTGATTTTAAATGGAATAGTGCTGTTAATTTCTCAATAAATCAGAATAAAATATTAAAGTTGGGAACTGACGATTATGTATCAAATGGTTGGTTGGTTGCGGCAGGAGAACCTATAGGTCAATTTTATGGATATAAGGCTTTAGGAGTTTACGAATACGATGAGTCCAATGCATATACAGATGATTTTAAAACAAGACTTATTCCACAGTTTGAACGAGATAAATACGGAAATGTAATTATTAATTCAGCCGGCAAACCTATATTGACAGGATATACATATCCTAATGGAGATGTTTTTGAAGGTACACCTAAACAAATGAAATACGGTAATACGGTATTAAAAGGAGGGGATATTATATGGGAAGAGGAAGTCGTTGATGGTGTTATAGATGATGATGATAGAAAAGTTTTAGGTAACGGTATGCCTACATGTTATTTCTCATGGAATAATACATTTACATGGAAGGAGTTCTCTTTAAATATGAATTTTTATGGTAGTACAGGAAATAGTAACTTTAATGCATTGAGTAAATATCTATGTGCTCAAGGATCAAATAATACAATGCCGTTGCCCTATAAAATTCATAACGCCTGGAGTTATCCAGGGGCAAAGACCGATGTTCCGGTTTTCGTGAAGAACAGAGGTGCATATAACCAGAATCTGGGTAGTGTTAATTCATTGTATATAGAAGACGCAAGTTTTATAAGGTTACAGACTGTAAGGCTATCTTATATGTTTAAGAAACAGAATTTTAAATGGTTGCCGGTTTCAAACCTTAATTTATGGATATATTCAAATAATCTGTTTACTTGGACTAATTATAGTGGATGGGATCCTGAAATAAGCGCTAGTAATGTTTTGCAACCGGGTGAAGATAAGGGTAAATTCCCTAGATCAAGAGAGTTTGGTATTGGTTTAAATGTGAATTTCTAAAATTAAGAATATGTATAGATTAATATTTGTTTTACTGTTAGGAGGTATATTGACGTCTTGTGATAACTTCCTTACCAGATATTCTATATCAGATGTACCTGCATCAAGTTTTCCTTCAAGCGAGTCGGATGCTCAAAGTATAATAACAGGAATGTATGATGCAATTCAGAATGCTCTTGAAACTAATTATTTTTATTGGGGAGATATGCGTTCTGATGTAATTGAAAGAAACGGAACGAACGGTGATATTCATCTTTTATTTAATACACTATCTCCATCGCATGCAACAGCAAATTGGAATAATCTTTATAAAGTGATATTAAGTGCTAATATAGCAATAAAATATATTCCAAATTTGGAAGGTGATGAGAATAATAAGAACAGAATGCTTGCAGAAGCTTATACTGCCAGAGCATGGATGTATTTTTATGCCGTAAGAGTTTGGGGAAGAGTTCCTTTGATATTGGAACCATATGAAAATAAGGAAGGTCAGAAGTTGTATTACCCAAGAGAGGATTTGTCGGTGATTTATGGACAAATAGAAAGTGATTTAAAAGAAGCAATTCGTCTTTTTGGCATTCAAAAACCTGTGTCGTGTTATGAATTTTCAAGAGGTATGGCCAGTGCTGTTTTGACTGATTTTTATATGTGGATAAATGATTATCCTAAAGCTATCGAAACTTCTGAGTTTTTTATCAATAAATCAACAAATTCCTATGGCTATGCAAAAGGAAATGATTGGAAGAATATATTTGTAGATCCAAAGAATTCTGACGAAAATATTTATGTACTTTATTGGGATTATGCAAGTGATAATACACATGAAATTATAAAGCAGATTGGAGGAGGAAAGTCTAATAACGCACAAATAAAAATATCAAAAAGGGTATGGGATAAGTTTATTCAAAGAAAGAATTGGGACAAGCGTTTTGCATTGTCTTTGGATACTGTTAATTACTTTGAGTTATATGATGAAAAATCATTGGATGAAAGTGCGTATTCTTCTTTTGCAAAGCTTGAAACTAACTATTGTGCTAAGTGGTTGACATTGGATTCGGAAGGCAAGTACCCGAGAATAGATGGAACAAAAGCTGATTATAAGATACCTATGTATAGATACACTGGCATTATGCTGTTAAGAGCAGAAGCATTGGCACGTCGTAATGAAGGAAATGATCTTCAAAATGCTATATCTATAGTAAATGATGTTAGAAACCGTTTTGAAGGTGCACCTCTTTTATCGGGAAATGAGACACAGACGGATGTGATAAATCTAATTGAGGAAGAAAGAATTCTGGAATTATGGGGAGAAGGTACTAGATGGTTTGATTTAGTTAGAACTGGGCGTGCCAAGTCAGTAATGGACGATGTCTTTATAAATGACAGGGATATACCAGAAGGTTTTGGTGATGAACAATATATTTTGTGGCCAATACATCAATCAGCATTTTCTGCAAACCCAGAACTTGTTGGTGATCAGAATCCAGGTTATGTTGAAGGTTAAAATTTAAATGTATGAAAAAAATAAAGTTGTTTTTATTGGGATTTTCTTTAGTATTTCTCACTGGTTGTAATTTATTTGGTCTTGAATTACAAGAGAATTATGACTTTGATGATAGTTTATATGATCCGCATACAAATATGTCGGTAATGGAATATATGCGTTCATTGCCTGAACAGTACTCAAGTATGGTTGAGGCTATAGAATATGCAGAAATGGAAAATTCATTTTCAAATTCTGATTATACTTTTTTGGTATTGACAAATGATGCATGTACTTCATATTTCAAGGCTAATAAATTAAAAAATCCAGATTATAAGCCTGGCGTTGATAATCCTGTTAAGGAATATTTTATACCTTCTTCATGGAAAGATTATAAAAAAGAAACAGTACAGGAATTTCTCAAATATCATATTCTCTTAGGGTATTATAATTGGGAAAACTTGAATTCAACTTCTAAAGACTGGATTAAGACATCTTCTTATGTTGAGAATTCTCCAGCTGATACATGTTTGGTTCTTATGGAAGTATTATATCAGGAAGCAACGCTTGGTGGATGTCATATCTATTTAAATAATTGGGAAGGAGTAGAGCCTGATGTTGAAGGTACTATGCCAATTAAAAGTAAGGTTGAACCGGTACATTCTTCTATATTTTGTACAGATGGTTTGATACATGTCTTGGATACTTATTTGAAGGCACCAAAGAAAGTTGTAATTGATTTTTATAATTATGAAATAAAATAATATCTATGAAAGTTATATATATTTTTTTGGCTATGCTATTAATCTTGACTGGTTGTAAAGATGATGGCAATGTTAAGATAGACTCCTTGAGCCATTGGGGTGAAACCTGTTTCCAAGGTCAGATAGTTCCTGTGTGGGTTAGTGTTGATACTGATGATAAAAGTATAACAGAGTATGAATGGTCCTGTAACGGAGGAGAATTTCAGGAAATTCCTGGTGGATTAAATAACAAACTATATCAGGCTGTTTGGATTGCACCAATGGAAAATGGAACATATACTCTTACATGCAAAGTGACATGCGGCCGTTCTTCAGAAACAAGATCAACGGAAATAGTTGTTGATAAATATTTGTATTTTGACTTTGAGAATACAAAGCAGAATAAATATTTACGCAAAACGAATGTTAATGCTTCAATAAACTCTGCAAAAGAATTATCAGTTAAAGGCTCTAAGAAGAATGAATATGGATATGTCTCAACATTTATTGATACCAATCCAATATCTCCTAACTTAACTTTTGAAGTAGATTTAAAAACAGGAAAAACATACGGCGTAAAAGAGGGAGCAACTTATTTTGATTTTAAATTTGCTAGACCTGTAATGGCGGAAAATATTCAAGATGATACTTATGTAAGGAACCTTAGGGTGGAGGTTTATCCAATCCTGCCATTTGAATCAAATAATAATAACTTGAAAACAAGTGTTATTTATGATGGTACAATAGAAAAAAAACATAATGTGTTCGTATGGTATGAAGTTTATGAACCAAAATTTGAGATATCAACATGGAAATTATTAACTTCATATTCTGACACTAATGCAACCCTTAACAAGAATACTAAAACGCATTTTACTGCAAATTTGGATGCAACTTCAAATAATTTGATATTGAAGTTTGCAGAATCAAGTAATCAGATTTCATTGAATAATATTTTGGGTGAGAATATTGAAGCTATTGGTGTTAATGACTTATGCTTGGGAGTATATAGTAACAATTGTGAGATGATTATAGACAATTGGTCTGTAAACTTAAATGATTGATATTTATACATGAAGCTAATGAGACTTATGGATTATATGATTTGTATAATTCATAAGTCTTTTTAATTGTCTTCATATTTCTTTAGTATAGAACGTTCATTGTGAACTATTTTTTATAAAAAGAACGATTCTTACTTTATTTTGCATCTATAGTTAAAAGGAAAAAACAACTCTTATGGTAGTTTTGTGTTTAGAAAAACTAATTCATTAACTAAGAAATCATGAGTAAACTTTTAAATTCATTTTGCGGATTTTTTGCATGTGCTTCATGTGTTGGGGCTCATGCTACTGATTTGGCAAAGAAACCTAATATCGTTTTTATCCTTGTTGATGATTTCAGATATGATGCCATGGGGTATTGCGGCAACAAGATTGTAAATACACCGTCAATTGATAATCTGGCTTCGCAGGGTACTTTCTTCAGAAATGCTTTCTCTTCAACTCCTATCTCTTCTGCCAGCAGGGCTAGTATCCTTACCGGACTTCATGAAAGAACACACAGATATTCTTTTCAGACAGGTCCGATAGACGACAGATTCCTTGAGAATGCTTATCCTCTTAAATTGAAGGAAGCAGGTTATCATACTGCTTTGTACGGTAAGCTTGGAGTGAATTGTACTGATGCAGAATCTTTGTTCGACGAGATAGAAGATTATGACAGAAACAATGCAATCAAAGAAGACGGTTATCACTACAAGACTTTGAATAATGATACTGTCCACCTGACAAGATATACAGGTCAGAAGGGATTGGACTATATAGAGAAACAGGATGGTAAAAATCCTTTCTTCCTGGCTCTTTGTTTCAGTGCACCACATGCGCACGACTCTGCAAAGCAACAGTATTTCTGGGATGAAGAACAGGAGGATTTGTATAGTGATGTTACGGTGCCTAACCCTATTATGAGTGAAGACAAATATTTCGAACGTCTTCCTGAAGCGGTGAAGAATGGTTTCAGCCGTCTGCGCTGGACATGGCGATTCGATACTCCTGAGAAATATCAGTTTATGATGAAAGGATATTATAAGATGATAGCAGGAGTGGATCAGGAAATAGCTAAGGTAAGAAAGATGCTTGAGAAGAAAGGTTTGGCTGATAATACGGTTATTGTATTCATGGGCGACAATGGATATTTCTTGGGAGAAAGACAGATTGCCGACAAATGGATGATGTACGATCTGTCAGTGAGAATACCTCTTATTATATATGATCCGAGAATAGACAAACATTCGGAAGTGGAACAGCAGGTGATAAATGTTGATATCCCTTCTACATTTGTTGATATTGCCGGAGGAGAAATTCCTTCGCAGTGGCAAGGTAAGAGTCTGAAGGGACTGTTGAAGAACAAGAACTACAGAATGAAAAGGGATACAATCCTGATTGAACATCTCTGGGAAATGCCGAATATTCCTTCGTGTGAAGGTGTGAGAACAGACGAATGGAAGTACTTCAGATATGTAAACGATGAGCGTATAGAAGAACTTTATAATCTGAAGAATGACCCTAATGAGGAGTTCGACCTATCTAAAGATAAGAAGTATGCAAAGGTTCTTGTAGATTTGAGAAACAAGACTGACGAACTGGCACATAAGTTCTCTGCCAACGGATGGATTGCACCGGAAAACCTTTCTTCAAGATTCATTTCCAAAGGAGAATATTCTTTGATCAAATCAGATAAGCAAGTTTTCGGTTGGATTTTGCCATATTTCTCGCAGGCACAGAAGTCTTATCAGATTCTGGTGGCTTCATCTGAAGATAATATTAGAAAGAATGTAGGTGATATGTGGAACAGCGGATGTGTGTTTAGCAATAACTCGCTGAATGTGGAATATAAAGGTAAGGCACTTGAAAAAGGAAAGACTTATTATTGGAGTGTCCGTTATTGGGATTATCTGAACCGTACGAGTCAGTATTCTGAACCGCAGTCATTCGTATATGGCGAAAACGCTGAGGTAGAGGCTCAAACCAGCCAGATGCCTGACACTGATGTGCTGATGATGTGGGGAATTTCAAATATTATCAATGACGGACAGGCATTATCAATAGCTCCTGATATGGGTGATGTAAAAAAATCGTCCATCGTATATCCTACATTATTAGGGGATGTAAAGGCTGATTATAGAATCGCTGGCAACAGAAGATATTACACCGTTACAGTGCCGGCAAATATGGCAGCAGAGTTTGTAATACCGGTAGGTGTGAAAGGTATAGTACTATTGAACGGCAAACCACAGTCGCTGAACTATGGCAAACTTCAGCTTAATGCAGGTGAAAATTTAATTCAAATTCAAAATAATACATTTTAAACATGAGAAACTCTTTATTACTGATTGCTTCGGGACTGATGCTTTCAACTTCTGCCTTTGCAGTACAGCGCGACACTGAAGCTGATGCTTTAAGACACAAAAAACTTGAAAACACTCCAATCTATGGCGAACTTTATCAGTCGCTTGCTTTCGATGGAGGATGGAGCAGTGTATGTCCGGGCCAGGCTTTCCGTTTCAAAGGACAGTTTGACAGAAATTATGCGGCATGGATAGACTGTTTCGGCGATGTTATTGTGGGATATTATGACAACGCTACAGGCGAATCGTCTATGTATGCTGTTATTGACCATAAGAATGTACGTACAGACAATAGCATTGTTTCGCTTACATACGCTGGCGACGGAAGCCTGATATTGTATGTAGGTAAAGCCGGTTCGAAGAAACTGTCTGTTTATGTTTCTGAAAAGGAGAATATCAACAAATGGGAAAAAACTACATTCAAGACTGACGTAAAAGTAGAGAAACTGTCGGCTTGCAATGCAGGAGCACAGAGTATGGTTGCCGTGCTTGGGCAGGGTAATGTGTCTGTATGGTCTAACCAAAAAGGATTGGTCAAGAAAGTATCTGAAATCAACGTAAAAGGAAATACTGACTTGTTCAAAATCCAGTCATTCAATGAGAAAGTCTATTTGTCATTAAATAATGAGATGTATGTTTGCGAAGGGGAAATCAAGCCGGCAGCAGAACTTAGTGATGCTGTGGCTGTTTCCGACTTCGTTCCTACTGTAGATGGCTTTATGGCTGTAGGCAAATCGGACAAAGGTCTGACAATCTCAAAAATCAACAATGGCAAGGTAAAATCGTACAGCATCAAAACAGACAGTGTTTGCGGAAATCCTGTGATTGATATGGACGATGCGAAGAATATTTACTTCACTAAAACTGTAAATGGTATTTCTGAGGTCTATAAGGCTGTGAACAAGCGTGGCACAAGATGGACAGTAGAGGCTGTAACTGAAAACTCTCCATTCAATAATAGGGATGTTGTGGCAGTACAGAACTCTTCAAGTGAAATGCCTGTACAGTTTATGTGGAATCAGGAATCGTTGAAAGATGTGAAGGTAAATACACTGTCGTCTGTAAAGATGAATATTTTCCAGCCAAAAGTTACTGATATTACTTCGCCTGAACAGATTAAGGTGTTGATGAAAAAGGTTGCAGACTGGACATTGGGACGTTCTTATATCGACAAGCATAAGAACGACTGGCAGTGGGGTGCATTCTATACAGGACTTATGGCTGCACACGAAAGACTTCAGTCTCCTTTCTACTGGAACGAGATGATGAACCTCGGACAGTATTACGACTGGGCTTTATTGCCTGACCAACTTCATGCAGACAGACTGCTTGTATGCGACCTGTATCTGTACATGTACGAGCATTCGGGAAAGAAGCATGACTATATGGTCAAGCCTACAAAATATGCCATGGATCTTCATACTTCAAGAAAGGCGAAGATAGACCCACACTTTAAAGGCTCTGAATATAAGATGGAATGGTGGTCATGGGCAGACGCGCTTTATATGGCTCCAATCTCTTTCTATGAATATACAAGAGTGACAGGAGATAAAGCGGCTGCTGATTTTGCATATAAGCAGTGGAATGTGGTAGAAGATTATCTGTATTCAAAAGAAGACTCTCTGTTCTATCGTGATGACAGATATTTTACTGCTAAATCAACTAATGGCAAAAAAGTGTTATGGGCTCGCGGTAACGGATGGGTACTCGGTTCAATGCCTCGTATAATGGACAGCTTGCCTAAGGATAGTGAATATCGCAAGCATTATGAAAAACTGTTCAAGGAAATGGTTGCAAAAATCAAGAATATTCAGATGCCTGAAGGATTGTGGACTTGCAGTCTTTATGACCCTGAAGAATTGAACATAGGTGAATCGAGTGGTAGCGGCTTCTTTGGTTATGCTTTGGCTTGGGGTATAAACAATGGTCTTTTGGATAAGGCGGAATATGAAGAGGCTTTGATGAAAGCATGGAAAGGTATGACAAACAACGTAACTGATTTTGGACGTCTTGGATATGTTCAGCAGATTGCAGGTGACCCGTATCCATTCTTCTATCACCAGTATCATACATACGCTTCGGGAGCGTTCCTGCTTTTTGCTAATGAGATGATTAAATACTTTGAAAATAAATAATATTATGGCACGATTTGCATTTAAAATGTTTTTAAAGCCTGGTTTTGAGGCTGAATATGAAAGAAGGCACAGAGAAATATGGCCTGAGATAGTGAAATTGTTGAAAGAAACAGGAGTAAGCAATTATTCAATTTTCTTTGATAAGGATACAAACCTGCTTTTTGCCGTTCAGGAACAAGGGGAGGTGTCTTCACAGGATTTAGGTGCAGAACCTATAATTCAGAAATGGTGGGAATATATGGCTGATATTATGGAAACAAATCCGGATAATTCTCCGATTTCTATTCCGCTGCAGGAAGTGTTCTATATGCCTTAATATTTTATTTGAAAATTAACCAACTCCGAAAGCATAATGGCTTTTATGCTTTTGGAGTTATTTACTAATAAATATGAAACATTTATTTTCTTTCTTATTTACTATTATTTTTTTATTTCCGGTTTATGGTATAAAAAATAAAATCTCGACTAACTGGAAATTCTATCTCGGTGATGTCAGAGAAGCAATAAATCCGCAGTATGACGATTCAAAGTGGAGAGTTCTGAACCTACCGCATGACTGGGCTTTCGAGAACGGTTACTCTATTGACGGAGCGCAGACAGCCAGAGGTGGATATGCTTCGGGAGGTATAGGATGGTACAGACAATATTTTGATGTTGATATAGACAGCATTAATGACAAGTCGGTGTTTATTGACTTTGATGGTGTGTATATGAACAGCGAGGTATGGGTGAACGGTGAGTATATGGGTAAGTTCCCATACGGATATATGTCGTTTTCGTATGATATTACGTCTAGCCTAAAAGACGGGGAAAATGTTATTGTAGTCAGGGTAGATAATTCGAAGGAACCAAGTGCCAGATGGTATCATGGATGCGGTATGTATGGCAATGTGTATCTTCGCACTGAAAATAGTGCATATTTCAAACCAACTTCGATATTTGTTAGAACTCCGAACGCAGATGGTAATGTTTTGATAGATGGTTGCGTAAATCTTGATAAATATGTCGGTGACTATAAGATAAAGGTCTCTGTATCTGATGCCAATGGCAAAACAGTAAGTGCCGGAGAGTCTGTGTCAGGCATAAAACTTATTCAAGGGAAAAATAACTTTAATCTTCAGACAAAGGTTAATAACCCACGCTTGTGGGATACGGAGAATCCGAATCTTTATACTCTTAACATAAAGCTTGAGAATAATGAAGGCCGAGTGATGGATGAAGAAAGTATCCGTTTTGGTTTCAGAACTTTGGAATGGAAGGCAGAATCAGGATTTTATCTTAATGGTAAGCAGACTAAGCTTAGAGGTGTTTGCGAACATCTTGAAGGAGGTCCGGTAGGAGCTATGTCAACAGAACAGTTGCTGAGATGGAAACTCACTTTGATAAAGAACATGGGATGTAATTCTGTCCGTACAGCGCATAATCCTCAGATACCGGAATTCTATGATATATGTGATGAAATGGGTATCCTGGTGTTTGACGAGATGTTCGACGGGTGGAAACAGAAAGCATTGCATGATTATGGAGCACATTCGTTTGCCGAGCATTGGGAAAAGGATTTGAGGAGTTTTATACGTAGGGACAGGAATCATCCTTCTGTGTTTCTGTATAGTGTAGGTAATGAAACTAAAGGTGAAGTGGCTAAAGACCTGGTCAGAGTTTGTCATGAAGAGGATCCTACACGACTTGTTACATCGGGTGATGCAAATGCTTCGGATATGGATATTCACGGTGTGAACGGTAACAGTGAAAGAGTGAAATTCCTTGAAACATATAAGCCAGACGGAAGAGCATTCTTAGGAACAGAGAATCCTCATACATGGCAAGTGAGAGGCTATTACAGAACAAAGACATGGTACAGGGACGAGTATCCTAATAAAAATCAGGATCCGATGTATATCCCAGACCTTACTGAAAAGGAAATCTTCGGTTATGACTGGACTTCGCCTGACAAGAGAAGAAATCCTAAACAGATATTCAATTCTTCATACGATAACGCTACTGTGCGTGTTACAGCCAGAAAAATAATCGAGATGCTGAGGGATAAAGACTGGTTCTCCGGTAGTTACAGATGGACAGGCTTTGATTATCTTGGTGAAGCCGGTTTCGTGCATGGCGGATGGCCTTTCAGAGCTTTTATGGGAGGAGCATTAGACTTGGCAGGATTTGAAAAAGATTTGTATTATCTTTACCAAAGTGAATGGGCTGATATTGATATGGTTCATATTCTTCCTCACTGGACTCATCCTAAAATGGAGTTAGGAACAGAAATTCCTGTATGGGTATATACAAGTGGTGATGAAGTGGAACTTTTCCTGAACGGTAAGAGTCTTGGAAAGAAGGCTAAAGGAAAGAAATGGAGTGAAATGCAATGTGAATGGATGGTGCCGTGGACACCAGGAACAATTGAGGCCGTTGCTTATCGTAATGGAAAAGAAATTGCCAGAACACAGCAACGCACATCTTCTGAACCTGTAAAACTTGATATAAGTGTTGAGAATGACAATCTGAAAGCTGATAAGGAAAATATCAGTATAATTACGGTGAAAGAGGTTGACAGGAACGGGACTTTGTATCCATACGGTGAGAATCGTGTATATGCAAAAATTAATGGTGGAGCAAGAATGCTTTCCTTTGAAAGTGGTAGTCCTGTTGATGTTGAAACAAATTTTAATGCTACATCGAAATGTTGTTTCTTCGGATTGAATAGAATGTTTATTCAGTCAACGGATGATGATGCTTCAAAACCTGTATCCGTTTATGTAGGAGCTATATGTGGTGACAAGAAGTTGATGACTTCCGATAGAGTGTCAATCAGTGTGGAAAAAGTGTTATTAAGAGGAAATTCAGGTAATACTGATTTCAAGATTTATTACACAACAGATGGCAGTACACCTACAGAGAACAGTAATTTATATACAGGAGCTTTTAAAGTGAATTTGGGAGTAACGGTAAAAGCCGCAGTGTATGACGGTGATACGAAAGTGCTTGATATGCAGGAAAGATTTGCAGAGGATGAAGGTCTGTATTGGGGCACTCCGGGAGAACCTGTATGTAATTTTAAAGGTGATCAGGCGGAATATGCCGAGTTGGAAAATTGCACTAAAGATATTCAGGTGAAAGGATATGAAGCTACCGGCTATGTTGTCCCTGAACCTAATAAAGGTAGTGTGACATGGGATTTCGAGAATACAAGCGGTAAGGATGAGGCTGTGTTGCATATAAGATATCATCAGAAAGGGGAGAATACAACTTCTAATATGAACTTGTATATGAGTGGCAGACGAATAGCTGATGTAAAGTTCAGTAATGTTGCCGGTGCTCCAAAGTGGAATGTAGTGAAGGTGGCGGTTAAGATTGTTCCGGGTACAAATTACATAAAGTTGAAAAGTACTACAGATGCAGTGCCGTTTATAGATGAAATACAAGTTGTTGTAGAAAAGTAATTTTAATGATATGAGATTGTTGACTATAGTATTGGCTTTTATATTATTCCCTATTTACGGATATAGTCAGCCCGATGAACGTCCTTTTATTTGGGCTTCGTATGCTGATAAGGCTGATATTCTGAGAAAAATAGATACATACGAATGGGCTGGAAAGTTCTATAATGATTTGAGAAGAAAAGTCGGTAATGAGTTGAATGTGTATAATAAGGATAAGGAGCTATTCCTGAAGAGGCTTCCTCTTGATTGGAACAAACAATCAGGAGGAGCCTATCCTTCTTTTCTTTATCAGCCCCTTAAGGATAAGAACAAACATTTGGAAGCTGTATCTGGACTGGTGAAGAGCGTACAGCTTGCTACCGATTGTGCTGTGATGTATTATCTGACGGATAAAGAGGAATATGCACAATGCGCTTTGGATATATCGTATTCCATTGTTATGGGACTGAAGCAGACTGTATGGGATGAGAAAGCCAAGACTAACGGCGGATGGATTTATCCTTCTGACAATCTCAGGGAACTGAGATATATGGCATCTCTGCCGGTGGTTTATGATTTTATTTATCATTATATAAAGAAAGGAGCAAAAGCTTATAATCTTATAACAAAGAAGAATGAAACTCCGGATATGGAGGCGTATCAGCATGCTTTCCATATTTATGTACGTTCTGCTGTGGAACATGGTCATGCAGGAAGCAACTGGTCCGTGCTGGAAGCATCGTGTCTTGTAAACTGTGCTTTAGCTATGGAAAATATGGATATGAGGGAGAAGTATCTTGAACATTTTCTGAATATCAGTAATAAAACTCAGGACTGTATCCGTGATATAGCAAAAGAATATAAGAATAAAGGTGATATATGGCCTGAAACTTCACAATACTCAAATGGTGTAGCCGACTTGACAACAAAGCTGATGCTGATTATGGACAGATATAATCCGTCATTGGGCTTGGGCGCGAGGTATGTCAATATACCGTGGTCCTTGCCAAGATGGAGCGAACTGGTTTTTCCTAACGGTGACCTTGTAAGGTTTGGCGACGGACACAGACATGGTGGTGCTTCACCGATTCAGCTGGAAGTGGCATACGCTCTGGCAGAAAGAGAAGGTCTGACAGAACTTAAGGAAAGAATGGGTGGATATATTCTGAGGAAGATAAATGAGGGAAAATATAATCGCCCTGTCGTGGATGAAAAATACTCTATAGCTGTTGAACCATATTATGATCCTGCCATGTTGTTGTGGTGTGCAGGTGAGATTGAAGGTACTCCAAATGAAACAAAACTTCCTAGAACGGATAATCTGTCGCACGCAGGACTTTATCTTCAGAGAAACTTAAGTCCTACCGGTAGGAAAGAAGACGGACTTATGGCTTTTGTAGCTGGTGCCTCATTTGTACACAGTCATGCCGGAGGCATGAACATAGAGCTTTATGGTAAAGGAGAAGTTATAGGTGTAGATGGAGGACGAGGTGCTTATCAGAAAGATATTCATGAGAATTATTCACGCCTATATGCAGCACATAACTGTGTGATATCAAACGGTAAATCATCTTCTTACGGTGATTGGGTAAATCTTGGTACATCTACAGTGGAGATGGTTTCAATGGAACCTGAACCTTGGGAAGATGCTGTATCTGATAATTATTCATATAGCACTACTATGTTTGAAGATAAGACCATGGGAGAGGATAATGCTCTTCACCAGAGGACTTTGGCTGTTGTAAGGACATCACCGACTACAGGATATTATGTGGATGTATTCAGAGCTAAATCTGATAATGAAAACCAGTATCATGATTATCTATATCATAATATTGCAGATGAGGTGAAACTGAAAGATAATAAACCTGCATTGTTTGATACCCCGGAACGTTTCAAAGCTTCTGCTAGTCTGCCATGGAAGAAGAATTCCTTATACAGGCATCCTGGATGGCATTTCTTCAAGAATGTAAAAACGTCTGCAAAATATGAATCAGATGTGACAGGTATCTTTAAGGCGGAAAACCTTGGTGAAAACGGTATTAATATGCGTTTCTTTATATTGGGTGAACCTGAAAGAGAGTATTCTTTTGTAGATGCACCAGCTACTTTTGAGGTAGATAAAAAATATTCGGACAAACCTACTCCAACAATAGTGGTCAGAAAATATGGAGATGCATGGAATAAACCTTTTGCAGTAGTTTATGAACCTACTTCAGGCTTGACAGATAATGGAAGTGTTGTGAATGTAGATAAGCTTCAGAAGGATGGTATTTTTAAGGGATTATGTGTGAAATCAATTATTGAAGGTAAAGAACTGATACAATATATCATAATACAGGATGCAACTGAAACTTTTAAAATCCGTGATATAGAGTTCTGCGGACATTTTGCGATAGTTTCTTATTGTGATGGAAAACTTAATGACATTTATGTTGGAAACGGAAAAAGTATCAGTGTTTGTGGAAAAAAATATTTTGATGATAGTAAAGGGGTATTCAATTTCTATGTAGAGATATAATTATATTTTGATGGAAGTAATAAATATTGATTATGAAAAATCTAGGTATATTCATTAGTATATTGTTTTCCTGTAATCTGTTGACTGCAGGAAATCCTATAATAAAGGATTTTGGAATGGCAGATCCTCATGCTTACGTATTTAATGATAAGGTTTATCTTTTTACAACGAGAGATGCTGTAAAAGATGCTAAAAGCTTTATAATGCCAGATTGGCATATATGGTCGTCAACAGATTTGATTAATTGGAAACATGAAAGAACAATTGAACCTACAGAAACATATATGGGACAATCCAATGATTGTTGGGCTACAGAGACGGTTTGTAAAGATGGTAAATATTATTTCTATTTTTCAAATGGTAACAAGAATACAGGTGTTATGGTTTCAGATAAACCGGAAGGTCCTTATAAAGATATACTTCAAAAACCTCTTTTATCTAGTGATTTGACAAAAGGTAAGGAGTATGATCCTACAGTCTGGGTGGAAAAGAATGGTGATGCTTATATTATTTTTGGGCACTATAGAAATGATGATGATAATTTGAACTATTATATAGCTAGATTAAATGATGATATGGTTTCATTGGCAGAAAGTCCTAAAATAATTGATATAATCGGTGATAAATCAGTGCTTGACGGGAATGATAAACCCAATATTCATAAACACGGTGGAATGTATTATTTATCTGCAGGAATGCATTATGCGACTTCTGATAATATTTACGGGCCATATATCAGAAGAGGTAATTCTGGTAATAATAAACATGGTATGGATAGTCGGGCACATGGCAATTATTTTCAATGGAATAACCAGTGGTTTAACACATGGTGTCACTTTTATTTAGGAAAGGAGAACGGAAGATTCCGGGAGTCATATATAACTTATTTACATTATCGCGAAAATGGTGAGATGGTTTCTGATACAGTTTTGATGACAAAACATTTTGATACAGGAGTTGGCAGCTACAGTTCCAATTGGGATTGTATTGAAGCCGAATGGTTTATGAGAGCTTCTAAAGAAACAATTAAAAAGGAAAATAAAGATGGTGGGTTCTGTATTTCAGGCGTGAGTGATGGCGATTATGTTTATTATCCTAACATTTCAGAAATGAATGATAAGAGATCTTTAATTATAAATGGACATATTTTTGGTAGTGGTATTATTGAACTAAGAGAGGATTCTCTCGATGGAAGGTTATTAGGAGAATATAAGATTGTTGACGAAATTAATGATAATCTATCTATACCAATAATTCCGTTATATGACAATTTAAACTTATATGTTGTTTTTAGAAATGTTTCTCCTTCTTCATTAATTAATATTGATTCTTTTACTTTTAAATGACATATTTATGAAATTCAAGTTGTTATTATTTATTTTAGCTTGTAGTTTTTTGGATGCTTATGCTTCAAATGAAGCTTCCGATAATTTTATAAAGGCTCTTAAAGCCTTTGAAAAATATAGTGATACACAGTGGACAGAATATAATGGCATTCCTAATACCGGATATTGGGGTAGTGGTCTTTCTGGTGAGAAAAAAGGAACAGGAAATGATGCTATCAGATCTATGAACGGTGTAGCACTTGCACACGCTGTACTGATAATGGCAGAACCAGAGGATAAGACTCAAAATGCTAAGCGCCTTGAAAAAATAGAGAAGGTTTTGAGGTACTCTTCACTTACCCATAAACAGGCCGGTACGGATTATACTTGTCGTGATGGATTGAAATGGGGGCTTGGATGGCAGACAAATATGTGGGCTGGAAGTATGGGACTTACCTGTGCGCTTATGGAAGACAGATTGCCTGAGGACCTTGTAGAACAATGTAAGAAGGTTGTGGCAGCAGAAGCTGACTTCAGGTCCGGAATTGCTCCTGCTTCGGAATATGTATTTAATACAGCAGCGGAAGAGAATGCATGGAACAGTAATATAGTATCGCTTGCTGCTGCATGGATGAGCAATCATGCTAATGCGAAGAAATGGCTTAAAGCCGCTAAAATATATTTATCTAATACATATAGCGTGGAAGCAGATAAAAATGGTGATATGTCCGAATGGGTTACTACAATAAATCTTTATCCTTCATTCATGCTTGAGAATCATGGCTTCTATCATCCGGGGTACCAGAATGTTTCCGGCGCCAGTCTTGGTGATTCTTTTCTTATGGCTTATCTTACTAACAAGAAGGTGGCTGATGAACTGACTCCTTTTGCAGAACATAATGTAATGAATGTCTGGAATAAAATATATAATATCCTGAAAACGAACAGTGAAATGATTTATCCTTGTGGTGAGGACTGGTCATTGCATAACTACGGTCAGGTGTCTTATTATGCTTATATAGCGACACATTTCAAGGAACCGGTAGCCGTAAAAATGCAGAATGAAGTTATAAAGAGATTAATTGAAAGACAAGCTCTTTTCGGAACAGGGGAGTTTATTGGAAAAAGTAATGAAAATACATTTTATGTTGAGGCTGTTACTGCAAGAAGAACAGCTTTGGCATGGCTTCATAATTATGTAAATGATTTTAAGTTGGTTGAGCCTACAGAGATGAAGGATATAAACAGTATTCAGGATGATGTCAAGATTTTCACTTCGAGAAGCAAATACGGCAATGTGACTTTGAGTTATGGATTAAGAATATTGTTGGCTGCAGAATCTGCACCTGGTAATACTCCGCAGACACAGTATATAAGCTGTACTGACAGATATAACGTGATAGGCAAAACTCCATACGGAATTGCCAAGAAAGCAAAACTTCTTAATCATGAAATGACAGAAAATGGTTTTAAAGCTACTCTTGAGGTGGAAGCTCAATATGGAAAACTTCAATATTCAATTTATATCGATAATGGTATTGTAGCCATCATACAGAAACCTCTTGGTGGAGAAAAGAAGAATGATGAGACTGTTTCTTTCCCATTGGGTATAGAGAATTATGTGATGAACGGTGGAAAACGTGATTTCTACAGTGAGGAAGGTCATATCGTAATTAATGAAACTAGTGGCCTTGAAAAAGATTTCAGCAATGCTGTGAATATATCAGACAATTATGGTGTTATATATGGTCCTGATGCAAAATGTACTTATAAGGCTCCTAAGGCTTACAACCGTCGTGGTGCTTCTGTTGATATGATTAGTGCTAATCTTAAAAATCAGTTTGCTCCATCGTACATGATAATACTCTGTAATAGAGATTGGAAACAAACTCAGAAGGTTGCTGAGACTGTAATGTTTATAAATGATGACAATACTTTGAAACTGATGTTTAATAATGAATCAGGTGATCAGATTTATTTATCACTTTAAAAATGTTATATGGTTAATCCGGATATTGCCAAAGTTTAATAGTTATGAACCGAAATTTATTTTTAGGCATATTATCAATGCCGTTGTGTGTTATAGCACAAGAACGGCCTAACATTATATATATTTTCACAGACCAGCATTCGGCACAAGCTTTGAGCTGTATGGGTAATGATGATGTTTCAACACCTAACATTGACCGTTTGGCTGATGCCGGTGTGTTGTTTACCAGAGCTTATTGCTCAGCTCCTCTTAGCGGTCCTTCGAGAACAAGCATGTTTACAGGTTTTTATTCTCATGAGATAGGGGTTAATATGAATGGTAAGCCATTACCTGAAGGTTTTGAGAAGAATGTGCTTGGTAATCTTTTGTCAGCTGCCGGGTATGAATGCGTGTATGCCGGCAAGTGGCATGTTCATACATCTTCGATGCCTGAAAAAAATGGTTTCGGTTTTGAGGTGATTCATTCTCATAATGACAATGGATTGGCTGAAACTTGTGTGGATTTTCTAAATAGGAAACATGCCAAGCCTTTTTTCCTGGTAGCTTCGTTCGATAATCCGCATAATATTTGCGAATATGCAAGACAGCAAAGTCTGCCTTATGGAGAAATAGAAACGGCTTCTTTAGAAGATTGTCCTGGATTGCCTGCGAATTTTGCAATAAATCCGTATGATGCTGATGTGATAGCGTATGAGAAAACACAGAACTATAGTGCATATCCGACAATATATTATACAGCTGATGATTGGAGAAAATATAGATATACATATTATAAGCTGGTGGAAAAAATCGATGCAGAAATAGGTAAAATAATTGATGCTATTGATAAGAATAAGTTGTGGAAAAATACAGTGGTTATTTTCTCGAGTGATCATGGTGATGGAATGGGAGCACATCAATGGAATCAGAAATCTGCGTTATATGAAGAAGTTGTCAATGTTCCTATGATAGTGACTTTGCCCGGTAAGAAAAATGCAGGTGTTGTTTTGTCACAATTAGTAAATAATGGAGTAGATTTTTATGCTTCCGTTTGTGATTGGGCTGGAGTTTCACCTATAGAAGGTACATCCGGAGTTTCATACAGGAAGCTTGTTGAGGCAGCAGATACCGACATGAAACATCAGGAGAATATTGTAATTGAGACCACTTTTGATAAAGGAACTTCTTCGAGAGGATGGTGTGTATGTTCTGAGAAATATAAGTATGTCCTGTATGATAAAGGAAGGTATCGCGAACAGCTCTATGACATGGAGAAAGATCGTGGTGAGATGAGAAATCTTGCTGTAGAAGCAGCCTATAAGGATGAACTTTATAAATATAGGACAATTTTATCCAAATGGATGGATGAACATGGGGTGAAGGGGAAGTTTAGGATTACAAATTAATTTATTTTGGGAATAATATAATAAAGAATATTGAGGACAATTGATATAAAAAAGAATATTAAGGTATATCTGCCATTATCTATGAAAATAATTGGCGGATATATCTTTTTAAGTTTATTTGTTTTGTTTGTTTTTGTTATAATTTTCTTAGAGAAAAGCAGAGTTCATGAACTTCAGGAAATTGTAGTAAATATAAATAAAGAACGTGAAAGTATAAATAGAGTACATCTGTATATGTCAAGACTGGCATCACAGAGTGAATCTATTATAACATGGAATATATCGGATTTTAATAAATACCAGGACTATCGTTTAAAGGTTGATAGTATATTGTACGATATGAAATCATTTGATTTAAAAGATACTTTGCGTTCTGAGTATATTGACTCTTTACGAAAGCTTTTAGAAATAAAGGAAAGTCATCTTTTTCATATCATGGAGACTCATATATCAAGGAAGAGTACAGATAGTATTATTGCTGATAGATTACCTGTATTGACCGAAAACTTATCTAATATCCGTATAACAACCCGTAAAAAATCTGGTCTGGCAGGATTGTTGGGAGGTAAAGAAAAGATACTAACTCCATATAACACAGATGCACTTAACGAGCTAAGTGAAATCTTTTTTACAAATCAGGATAGTATAAACTGTCAAACGAAAGTTTATGATGACAGTTTACAATTACAGAATCAACTGATAAATCACAACTTATATGAATTTATTTCTTTTTTGGATGAACAGGTGGAGCAATCCTTTTTAAAGAGAAGTGAAATAATAACAAAATGTCAGCATACATCTTTTAATCTATATATTTCAGTAATAATAGTTATGTGTTGTATGATTGTTGTTTCTTTTATTAAAATACGTTCTGATTTACGAAATGAAGAAAAAGTAAAATTAAGACTAAAACAAGCAATTAATGAAAATGAGAATTTGCTTGAAATGCGTAAGAAGATTATTTTTACAGTTTCTCATGATATACGTGGTCCACTTGGAAATATTCACAATTGTGCAGATCTGGCTTCTGAAACTCGTCAAAAGAAGAAAAGAGACTTATATTTGGAAGATATTAGACATTCCTGTGAACATGTATTGCATCTTGTTAATGATTTAATGGATGCTTACCGCATAAATGAAGCAGGTGACTTACGCAATGATACTCCTTTTTATCTTGACCAGTTTCTTAAACGCATTTCAGATGAGTTTTCGCGAAAAGCAAATATAAAGACTCTGATATTTTATTCTATTACTGTAATAGGTGATGCTGATAAATTAGAACAGATATTGGATAATCTGTTAACTAATGCCATTAAGTTTACCCCGTCAGGTTCAATAGATTTTCGTTCTAAATACAATGATGGAAAATTATTGATTGAAATCAAAGATACCGGTATTGGAATGGATGAAGAAACATTGAAAAGAATATTTGCTCCATTTGAACGTGCTGCACAGAATGTAAATTCTGAAGGTTTTGGTCTTGGGCTTTTTCTGACTAAAGGATTGGTAAAAGTTCTTGATGGGACAATGGAAGTAGAAAGTAAACCGGGTGAAGGAAGTGTTTTCAAACTTGTGTTTCCTTTACCTGAAACAGATGAATTATTGGAAGAAGACAAGTCTGATTTTAATAAAATAACAATATTGCCCAAAAATGTACTTATTGTTGATGATGACAAGATACAATTGAAAATAGCAGAAGACATGCTTGAACGTAAAGGAATTTCTTGTACTACATGTCTGAATGTCAAGGAAGTTGTTATCGCTTTAGGAGAATCGGACTATGATATGATACTTACAGATGTACAGATGCCAGATACGGATGGTTTTGGTTTGTTAAAATTGCTTCGAAATTCAGATATTGGAAACTCGAAGACGATTCCGGTTGCAGTTATGACTGCGCGTGGAGATGGTAATACAGGAATATATGAAGAGGAAGGATTTGCTGGGTGTATCCATAAACCATTCAATATACATTCATTACTTACTTTTTTATCTAATGTTATGTCTCAAACAATAGCTCCTAACATAGATTTTGAATTATCTGGTTTGTTGGAGAATACAGATGATTATGGACATATATTGTCTCTTGTAGTGATGGAATCAGAAAAAGAAATTGAAGAACTTAAAACAGCCATAAAAACAATTAACCGTGAATCCATGAGAAAAACAATACATCGCATGATGCCTGTATGGGAAATGCTTGGAAAGGAACAGTTGTTACGCGATTTTCAAGAAAAGCTACACAATATGGATATTAGTGATGAAGTTATTAGTGAATATGCCATCCAGATTATAGAGTGGATTGAAAAATTAATAAAAGAAGCAGAAAACGAACTGAAGAAATATGAAAATACTGATAGTTGAAGATAATATGATACTCTGTGGTTTGATTGAAAAATGGCTGAAGAAAGCAGGTTACGATGTGGTTACAGCTACAGAAGAACCAAGAGCACGCAGTATTATTAAAAAAAATGAGATTAGTCTTGTACTCAGTGATGTACGTCTGCCGGAAGGTGACGGTATCAGCCTTTTGGAATGGATGATGCGTTCCGGTATGGAAATTCCTTTTATTGTCATGACAGATTATGCCTGTATTTCGGATGCTGTTCGTGCCATCAAGCTTGGAGCTAAGGATTATCTGGAAAAGCCTGTCCACCAAGAACAACTGCTTGAATTAATGCATAGTATGCTTAAGCATCCGGTCATTGTGCGTAAAGAGCGTTCTTTTGTAGAGCGTACCAGTGAAGCTGCCAGAAAAGCCGCTTCACTTGCCCGTCGTGTGGCTTCTTCAGATATCTCTGTCATGATACTTGGTCCGAGCGGCAGCGGTAAGGAAGTGATAGCCCAGATGATACACCGTTATAGTGACAGGCGTGACAAACCCTTTGTTGCCGTCAATTGTGGAAGCATACCTAATGATTTACAGGCTTCTGAATTTTTTGGTGCGGTCAAAGGAGCTTTTACAAGAGCTGTTACTGAT
>OGLM01000131.1_pt1 | contig 91062 bp, 80 predicted proteins | sample 1572531 | NCBI WGS metagenome assembly OGLM01 (sample SAMEA2581909, study PRJEB24529) | metagenome | biome: Human gut stool | place: China | collected 2011
TGCCAATTCCTCTCGCGATTGAAATCGCAAGTTTCCTTGGCACGATACTATGAATGAATCGGTATGCCCTTAAACCTAGGGCATACCTTCAAAATTAACAATTAAAGCATTAGCTGTTAGGCAACATCCTCGTCAAAGCGATCGATGCTAATACAGCTGCTCCAGTCGCGATGGCTTTGTCATTGAAATTGAAGCGCTCATTGTGAACGGGAGCCGTGTGATCCGCATCTTTCATTCCTAAGCGGAAAAGACACCCCGGACGCTTTTGTAGCATAAAGGAGAAATCTTCACCTCCTGTTGTTCTGGTGATTTCTTTAACATTGTTTTCTCCCAGCACTTGTGTGGCGATGGCGTGAGCCGCCTCAACCTTTTCAGGCGTGTTGTACATGGCGGGATAAAGACGCGTGTATTTGACCTCGGCGTCAATATCATAGGTTTTTGCAATACCGTGAGCAACTTCATTAATACGTCGTTCAATCGTGTCTTGAACTTCTGGCTCGTACGACCGGGTTGTGCCGCTCAGCATTGCTTTTTGAGGAATGACGCTTACGCCATTGGGATCTCCGGCTTGAGCGCAGCAAACGGAAACCACCGCGGCCAATTGGGGAGAAATGTTACGCGAAACAAGCGTTTGTAAAGCCAAAATAGCCTCGCCCATTGCAATCACTGGATCTCTAGCAAACTGAGGACGAGAGCCGTGTCCGCCTTTTCCCTCAAAAGTTACCTCAAAGACATCTGCATTGGCAGTGGCGTATCCGGAAATAAAACCTACGCTACCCACATCAAGCGAAGGTTCGGCATGAAGAGCATAAAATTCATCGATTCCGAATCGCTCCACGAGGCCGTCTTCAATCATGTATTTGGCACCTGCGAAACCCTCTTCGCCCGGCTGGAAAATAGCCACTAAGGTTCCGGCAAAATGGCGATGCTTCATAAAATAGTTCACAACGGCTAAAAGAGTGGCCACATGACCGTCGTGACCGCAAGCATGCATATGTTTGGGGCGTTCACTTGCATAAGGCACCCCTGTGTTTTCATTGAGAGGCAGCGCGTCGCTGTCGGCTCGAATACCGATTGTTCGTCCCGGGCATTCTCCTTTGATAACACAGACTACACCGGCAACGTCTGATCCGCCGACACGAGTGTAGATATCCTCACACCCAAAGCTTTTCAATGCCTCAACGATTGTTTTCTCAGTTTGGGTTAGGTTAAGGCCGATTTCCGGATATTGATGAATAGCGTGGCGAATTTGCGCAGCCACGGCGGCGCAATCAATCAGATCTTCCGGTTTAACAATTAAAGAGTCACTCATGATAATTTCCTTTCCAATTTGTTTGTTCGACTGTGTTAAGCCTGTATTAAATAAGTACGCTCATGGCCGCTAATGTTGCGAAAGCCAAAACAATGGGGATGAGCATGATGACGTAGAGCATGTGATCCTTAATGCCGATTACACCTAGGCATCGTCCCATATATTGGAGTTGTCCACCCATGATGAAGATTGAGGGCAAAATGATTGCGGCTTGTTCTCCATTCATGACACCATCACTTAAGAAGGCTAAAAGCACACCGATAGCGCCGCCGCTTGACATCCAGGCACTCACCAGAATCATGGCGCTTTCTCCCGGTAAACCGAAAATAGACATGATCGGTTCAAACGCCATGCCGATGTAGTTTAGAAGGCCTGAAACAGTCAATACTTTGATGAGCACAAACGCCATAACCAAGTTTGGCAACATTGACTTTGTCGCCAAGTCCCAACCGCGCCTGGCGCCGTCAATGAACACTTCTGTAATCAAAGGTTTTTGTGTACTGAGTTCAGCCATGATTAATTCCTTTCAATAGTTAAAGCAACGGGGCTTGTCTGCAAAGACGCTGTGGCGATCGTTTCACGCTGAGCAATCCTCAATTGAATCAAACGCATGATGTTGGCGCCGATCACCTTGGCGATTAACAAAACAGCTAAGCCAGTGCCCATGGAAAGTGGCACAGCGCTGGAGCCGTCAGCGTTACTGAAAGCCAACACAGCCGCGCTGAATGTCACGAAGTTGGTGATGGGTGCACAAGCGACCATTTGGAAAGCGGAGAAATTGTTAATTTCGGTATAGCTCAAGGCGCCCGAGTCTTTAAGTTGACGAGTCAGCGCCGCGCCGCCGTCGGTGGATTGAAGGCAGGCGATTAAAGCTAAAGTGGCCGTACCGGGAACACCGATCAAAAATTGAAGAATCGGAGTCAAGAGCTTTCGTGCTGCTTTGAGTGCGCCATAGTGTTCAAAAACGGTAATCATGCCCATGGCCAACATAACGCCCGGTATGATGAGGGAGATGGCGAGCATGAACCCATCAATGGCGCCAGATCCGCCAAGACCTCTTAAGGTTGTCATGGTGGTGCTGACGCCATCGGCAGTTTCTGTCACTTTCCCCACCACTTTGCCGGCACTGCCCATGAGGGTTGTGAAGTCTAAGAAACTCCAAAAATAACTACTGCCGGCAGCCACTCCGGAGAAAAATACAATGGCCAAAGCCAATGAGATGTAACAGCCTATGGAGACTTTTTCTTTATCGATTTGTGTTTGCTTGTCAGACATTTTGTTTTCCTAAAAAGTTATGAAAGCGCTGAAAAAATTGGTTTCAAACCTAAATCGATAAATAGGAGGACCAATCTGACGCATGGAGCGCATCAGTCGCGCGCAACCGAAGATGACAGAGATAGTTCGTTTATTGAGACGAATATTGATATTTGCTTTAACCTTGCCACGAATAGACGGATACATAGCAACTTCCGAATTTTCAAAATTTTGAAAATGTCCGAATACACGTAATGAGTTTTAGGATTATCAGTAACGGTATTCAGACCGTTTGGGGTGGTTCCCGAAGGAACCTGTCATTTATCAGCACCAGCTGAAAACGACAAACGATGGAAGCGGGAAACGACTAAATCGTTCCCCGATGCTAAAGCTGAAAAAAACAGCCTTACGAGATGTGCTCGAAAGGCCGATGGGTTTGACTGATGAGATCGCACAGCAAGACTTACAGGAATTGTCCTGCAAGACTTTCTGTAATGTATCTAAGCGGTTGCTCGAAAGCATTTTAGAGGCGATCTCATAAATTATGAAAAGGATGAAAACATTTTGATTTAAATTTAGAAATGGAACAATCAGGAGAATTACGTATTTTTGAGGAAATCTACAGTTTTTTGCTTATGGTTCCTAATTAATTCAAGTATTTGTGCTTAAGAAACTTTAATCCCGGAGAAAATAATCGTAGAAGGAATTTTTAAATAGGTTTTATAAAAAATGAGAAATGTCCCAGTTTATAAAATACAGTTTATAAATTGATTAATAACATAAAAGACATTCTAAAGCCAGATTGCCTTTTTGTAGCAATGCGTTATTCATCGCGTTCAGCGTTGTTTGTCTCAGGGGCTTTTTTAATTTTTCAATTACTGTTAACAACAGTCTTGTTGAAGTCCCAATCCTAACGAAATTGTCCTCATCAATGATATTGGCGTACGGAAAATCGGTTTTTAGTCGATTGAGTGTGTAGCCAGTTGCCATTAAATCATCTTTTTTACACTCAATCCATCCCCATGGTTCAAATGGTGATACTCGATATGAACCTAAATTTAACAAAGTGAGACTTCCTGCATGAACACGTATGACAGAGGAAAATGTTTCCTCGATTTTGCGTGTATAAGCACAGGCGCTCCAGAAATCATCATAAGTATCTTTCGGTTTGGGAATTATGTGTTGAACGAAATATTTGGCAACAGGGAAAATCTGAGACCATACGGGGTGTGCCCGAGCTAAATCCAATTGATGCCTTAAACCGGGATGCATGCTGTGGTAGGTTTGAAGCCACAAACCGGAGCCAGTGTTTTTTTCATTAGGGTTAAGCCAATCATTTAATTCAGAATCATTCAGGACGCTTTTTAAATTTTTGCGATTTTCTGAGTGACGTACTCGAAGGGCAAGGTTGTCCAAAGGGATCCCTTTCTTTTCAGCTAAAGCAATCAATTGCTTCTCTTTTTCATCAACGTACTTCGCTAGAACCGGCATGAAGGCCAATTCTTCGATCACGACTCCGCGGGCTAAATGCTGTTCAAAACGGGCTGGCATGTTGTTCGTTTTTCCGATGTAAGCCGTCTTGTCCGGTCGGATTTGAAGATAAATTCCCGAGAGGATCATCGAATTTTTAAACAGGCTCACAACGCTCGTGATCCCTCGAACATCGGCGATTCGCTCAAAACCCAATTGGAATGCGGCATTCATGCCGAAAGTTGATATTTTTGCCATTTTTTTATTTTGATCCTTTGCTTAAAAATTAGGCGATGAAGATCATAGACTGTATCAATTAGATCATTGATTTTTATAGGAAAAATCTATTGGACAAGAAGGCTTTATCCATGTTTAAATACTCACCGTTGACAGACATCGGGCCCATTGTTTGAAAACAGATTCGGTTAATTTTTTAGGGGATTTTGAAATGAAATTTTGGGAATATCTCACCACGCCTCCTGTCCTTGAAGACGAATACGCCAACCAGATTTTGAATCTGAAAATCTCTTGGGAAGAAGTGTTCAACACCGTATATTTTTTTGTAGCATTAATCATTTTTTCTCCATGGTACGAAATGGATAAAAAGGGTGAACTTCACTACAGATATAAAGGCCATAGGCCGTCTCGTGTGCCTGCGTCACTTAAATGGGGAAATACTCCAACATTTTGGTTTTAATCAGGTGTTTTGAATCTATATTTATTTTTGAGCGGAGCGTTCAACGTCAGAAAGTTCCGCTTTATCTTGTTTGCCGATTTCTTGCATAGCTTTTCTAAAGCTTTCGGAATTTGTTTTCTTGATTAGTTGGTCTTTGTATTCGTGGGGGCTCGAGTAAAGAGCACCGCCAAGGTAAGCGTTGGCAAATACTGTTGGAACACCGGATTGCTTTTCTTCATACACTGCCTTAGCCGATAATGTTGTTCCTCGCTCGGTAAGAAGGTTTCCTTGAAGTTGTGTTTTATCCGCATCCAATGATTCTCTGAAGTTATTGACCGAGTTAGTCACCGCTGACGTTTGCGGCAGATCTGAGATTTCTTTATCTCCAATGCTACTTTGCTTAGAAATTTGATAATCCAAATTATTAGCTTGGCGAGTTTGGTCAAATTGGTTGAATTTTTCAGTTTTAAAAGATTCTCGATGAGGTCTTGCCATTGTGTCAATGCCAACGGTCGATAAAGGTTGAGGAGAGTTATTGTTCCAATCACTTTGATTCATACTCTGATGAAGTCGCTGGGCAAAGTATCTTCTTGCGGAAGCACTATGAAAAAGCGCGTTTTGAGCAGCCTCGGCAGAACCAAAAGTTTCAATAGCCTTTTGCATAGCGGCAGGGGAGCTGTCCATCATTGTTCTGATGTCTTGGTTAGAAACATAGCCGATTTGAGAAGAAGCGCCGAGACTGGCACTTTGCTCAAAACTTTGACGATTGCCGAGCTGGTAAGCACGAGTCAGTTGCTCCTCGAAGTTTTTAGCGGCGTTACGAATGCCAGAGTCTGAAGTGCTTTCTGCAATTTGCCTTGTAGCTGTCAGAAGAGATTTATAAGCTTCTTGGCGTTGTTTTGCATTTGTAATACTGCTTTGTTGGTTTATAGAATCCAATAACTGTTGAGCTGTGTTAATTTGACCAGATGTGCCACCTGAGAGCGAAGGAGTGCTCCCTCCCTTTATGATATTTTGTCTAATGCTTTCAAACCCTTCCATAGTCTCCGAAGTTGAAAATTCAGAGGAATTAATGAGCTGGGATGACGAAGCTAACGTTTGCTCTTTGGTTTGCAAAGCATTGCTACCACGGTTACTCAGATTCGACGAAGTTGAGCTTGAAAGAGTAACAGATGATTTAATCGTCGCTGTTTGTCCGTTGCTGAGAGTTGATTCTAATGTTTGGTTTGATCCTGAGGCTAAAGAAGAACTCACCTGATCTAAGCTGCTATCCGCAGACTGTAATCCGGACTGACGATTTAACGTTGTATTTAAAAGTCGCGTAAAACCCGCCATCGACTTATCCGCCGTTTGCGTCGTGTATGAACGCAGAGCTTGGATAGAGTCCGAATAACCAAAGCTATTGCTCATTGAGCTGGTAGCGCTTTGAGAATTCGCTTCTCCCAACGACATGCCGCTTGAGACACCCATTGAGACCGGTGTCATGGACATACCGGTCACCGTACCCGAACCATTTCGAGTAACCGAGCCGTAAGCCGAAGCGGTTTGAAGCATTGAGGAGTTGGTAAAACCCATCGATCTGTCGCTCTTATTGCCGGATTGAGTATTGGTTGAGACATTGCCCCAGCTCGTGTTGCCTAAAGAAATGTTGCCTGAAGCGAGACTCGCTCCTTGAGACTGAGCGGCGCTTTGCGCGGGCGCCATGACGCTTGCGGCCAGCTGCGCTGTCGCAAAGTCGCTACCCTTGGCGATAGCAAAGGCAATCACCGGAGCCAGAATTGTTAAGAACCCGGCAATGGCTTGAGAGCTTGCGCCGGCTTCGCGGATGAGGTTGGCGGCATAGATGGTGTTGGCTCCATATTCAGCGATGATTTGATTCATGGGGTGGCTGTCCGTGTGGATGATGAGGTAATTCATCACGGCGGAAATCGGCGCCCAAAGTTGTATCCAAACCAGGAGCGTCAGATAGCTTCTGAGGATGGTTCCGGCCATATGGCCGGCGGCTAACACCATAATGAAAATCAGTGGGAAAGACGCCAGAATGATAAATTCGAGCGAATTTCTAACCTTAGGTAAAGCGTCCTTGGCAATCTCCGCCATCGTTCGATAGTTGATTTCTGAGGAAAGATTGCCCTGGGCTTTGGCTAATGCCGTTGCGGTGGCTAATGGGTGCCCGGCTAAAGCGGCCACATTATCGATGTCACTTTGCAGCGTATTCATAAAGACTGAGTGCTTGATGGAACTCGCCAAACTCTGCGATACGCCTAAAAGTAGACTTTCAGCCTGGGGCAGGACTCTCAGAATTAAAGTGCTCGCATCCAGCTGATCGGGCAGCAGCTTCATGGCCAAATGCTTTTGAATGGCGGGCAGCTCTTTGGTTGCCATATGGTTGTCAATGAAAGCGATCGCCTCATCGCATCCAAGCCAGTTGCCGGCCGTGTCTTGAGTTTTTCGGGCGGGATTGACCCATCCGGTTTGAGCGATTGTCTGCCAGAGGTTGCCGCAGGTGCTCAGCGCTTCAATCTTTTGGGGATAGTCAATGAGCTCGGGCATGACGCAGTTGCGGTTAAAGTCAGAAATCAGTGTTCTGCCTTGAGCGGTCACAGGGCCGGCGGCAAGGATTGCATTGACGGCTCTTTCTGGAAAGAGCATGCCAAAGCGTGAGAAGCGCTCGGCTTCAACGCCAGCAAAGGTGTCTTCAAAGATATCCGTGAGCCAGTGGCCGACGTGGGAGGTAGTGCTTGCCATAAAGGCCAGTCCCAAAGGAACATTAGAAACCACATAAACGGAACCGGATCGCTCATCGTTGATGGCCAGGTCAGTTTTGGGGACAAGGGTGACGCCGTAAAAAAGCGCCACGGCAAAGATGAAGCTGCCCGCGTCCAGTCCTCGGTATCTTAGGGCGCAAACGGTAATGACACACAGGAATCCGAACAGGATAATGGTTTTCAATAGCCCCGTGAAGTCAGCCGACCCGGTGATGGCCACCACCGCTTCAAAAAGATCTCGGATTTGTGAGCCGTTCCAATAGGCAAAAAATTCCATCGTCATCGGTTACTCCTTAGTTACGGGTTCCCCAGCGGGAAGCGATGTTCTGGGCGGCGTTGCCTAAGAGGCTGCGTTCAATGTGTTCGACTTGTTCCATAAAGCTTCGGGCGCGGGCCATTTGCTGATAGATGCGGTCGCTTCGGGCAGAGAGGTCTAAACGGACCGAAGCGATACGGGCGGAAATCCGCTTAACGTGATCGGCGTTGATTTGATTGGCTTGCGCACCGCTTGCACTGGTGATGACTTTTCCAATCTCGATGGTTAATTGATCGAGCGCCCGGACAATGGCTTCATAAGAGGCGGCTTCCACGTAGACGCGGAGGATGTCCTCAGAAAAACCAACGTAGCGGTTAATCGTTACCGTGTTAATTAATTTGATTAATGGAATGGAAGAAACCGACCCCAATAGGAGGATGTCTTCTTCAGAGACTCTGGACGGATCCCGAGCCAGAAGAGACTGACGGTAATGGGTGGCGGCTTCCCAGAGACGGTGGGTGAGATTGATGTCATCCATGGCCACGCGCTCCGGGTACAGGCATTTGGTGTCCTTGGTAGGGCACATCAGTCGAGTAGCGTTATTGAGGCTGACGCTTTCCGAGGAACCGAAGAGTTGATTGACAATATCCTCGCCCATGATGAAGCGGGAGCGGGCCACGGTGGAGGAGTCATCTCCCGCCTGGGTGTAAATGGTTGTGCCCACTAGGGTCATCATGAGTTCTTTGAGTTCCTTGGGATACTTGGACGTCAAAGTCCCGCCGCCCAGTAAAGCCCAGGTGAGGTTGATTTCCGAGGCTTCGATGGTGTTGCCGCCGGAGTCTGTACGAGTCGGGACGTTTTTAAAGACGGTAGATCCATCGGTGCGGGTCATGGAGTCGGCTTCATAAGCATCCGACGCTGTGCCCGAGTCTCTCAAATGATTGGTGGCCGAGTAGCGCAGTTTTTCCATGTAGCCTTGAGCGCCTGTCATGTCGAGAAGGGTTTGAGCGGCGGTGCAGGAATCCTGGAATTTAGAGCTGTACTCCCGGATCAAATCGCGAAAGCTTGTGACTTGTTCGGATAAGTCAGGAGACAAAGTCTGAAGGGCTAACTGGAAAGCCAGACCCGGCAATGAAGAGCCGATGGCTCTTAAATAATTCAGGAACTCTTCTTTAGAGGGAATGCTGAAAGCACCCATGAAGAGGTCGATCCCGCCGCAGCCGGCCGAGAGTTTGGGTGGCGTGAACTGAAACGGCGTGAAATCGGTTCTGGGAGCGCGGTAGACAAAACCGCCGCCCGTGGCGATATTAAGGTGGGCGGATTCGTAGATGCCGGCAGCCGTTACGTTGGCTTGGCCGGCACCGGAAGAAGAGTCGTAGAAATCTTCCAAAAAGCCCGCTTGTGCGTTCGGAATCAGTGATAAAGAGACGCAAAAAGTCACTAAGGTCAAGTGAAAAGATCTTGCTTTCATGATTGATCCTAGAATCGGGGAAGAGTTTGAATAGAGGAATTCATAGGTTGAGAGAGGCCTGAGGCTTGAACGAGTCGATCCTTCAAGTCTTCAAGTGAGAGCGCGCCGGAAGCAATGAGTTGAGCCTTTTCGCCCTTTCGATCCACTAAGAAAATCGCCGGGGTAACGGTTGGCACGGAGCCGCTTAGGGTCATTAAGCGCTTCACAATGCCGTTATTCGGTTTGGCGCCAGGCCACTCGGAGGAGACATCACCCTTGATGGAAATAGCCAGAGCTTCAATACCGGTTTCTTGCTGAAGTCTTTGAATAACAGGCGCCATCAGGGAGCAGAAAGAGCATCCTGACTGAACAAGAATGACAAGCCCGGCATGGGTAGAGAGTTCTTTAAGAATGTCAGCCTTTTCTGACTTGGCTTCATCTTTCAAGGCAACTTGCGCAAAGTTGGCGTTGGGGTGAACCACCGTATGGTCAAAACCGGGATTGGCCCAAAGGGTTTCTTTCCAGCTTTGAGCAAACTGCGTGGATTTCTCCAGCATTAACGTGTTGATTTCTAGGTACGCTTTGAGATTGCTCTCAGTCGGATTCATCACTGCGACATTGAGTCTCTTTTGAGCTTCGAACTTCAGTTCTTCTACCGTTTCAAATTCTTTGGGGTCTTTGGATTCATCGGGCTTCTTTTCTCCATAGAAAAGAAAGCCGCGATCGGGATTCTTCCAGACGTCTTCGGTCCAGAAGTCATTAGTTTGTGCAAACGAAGATTGCACAAGCGATAAAGAGAGTAGGGCTGTTAAGCCGATTTTTCTTATAGTCATAGTGTTTAACAGTCAGTTCCGTAACAAGTTCCCTCTTTGCCGGGCATCGCGGCGTAAGGGTCTTTTTTCAGTTCGTTGATTCTGGCTTTGGTGCGTGTTTCGACCTTGCCCGGATCGGGCATCTTCACTTTGGAGGTGTCTATCAATGCTCCCAAAGCCGAAGGATCAATCTTTCCCAGATCTACCCGGCTCATTTCATAAGCGGTCAGCCCCTGACAGACGTGTTGATCGGCAACATTCCAGCCGAGTCCCAATTGCTCATGGGCGGCTTCCTGCACCAAAAGCGCGAGCTTAGAGTTGTAGCAACAGTAAGACTCGGTCTTAATGAGGCACCGCCCCATGAAGTATTCGGTGCAGACGCTGCCCACATAGCGGCAGGTATCTGCCCCACGCTTTAATTGCAGGGTTTGCTCTTCGGGGGTGCAGGACAGGTAATCGGCGGCGACTTCGAGCGCCACCATGGCAAAAAACGTCCAAGGGTCAAAGGAGAACTGAACCGAGCCACCGACATAACTCACAGAGAGTCCGTAGTAGGAGAGGTTAGGGGAGTAGGCTTGACCGGCCGCGTCACCGTAAAGTTTGGTCATGATGTTGGCGATGGACTCATGGCTCATGAGAATGTCATTGACATAAGGCGAGCCCAAAGTATGGATGGTTTCTTTAGCAATCTTGCCTGCGAAGATATAAGAAACGGGTAGCCCTGCGGCGTTAGAGTGAGAGCCCTTCACCTTTCCTTTGCAGCAAGACACACCCCCTAATTTATTGCGGCAGGTATTGAGTTCTCCGGTAAAGAAATGGAGGTTGTTGTAGTCGCCATAGACCGCGGCCTGACGCACAACTTCAAGTTTGGTGATGACATCGGCTAAATTGGTATTGGGCGCGTCATCGGTGGGTGTGCAAAGACCGTTTTGGCAAATCGACTCTGAACAAACCTCTTCCTCAATAACCTGATCAGGCGTTTCTTCACACTTATAGGTGAAAGTCCAAAAGGAACATTGGCTTTCATTGCCTGCCAAGCATTTCTTTTCAATGAGCTCGCACTTTGGGTTGGCGCTCAGTTCTTCACAGGTATTAACCGATGTGCTGTCATCTGAGCAACTGTACTGAATTTCGTATCGCCAGCAGTCCTTGTAAACGGGTTCACCATTGATGATGCGAGTTTCCGGTCCCTCGATGCAGACCTTATCGGAAGCGGTGCATGTGGCTCGTGGCTCAAGCATTTTGCTCAAGACATCAGCATTGAAAGGGCAATCGGATTCTTCCGTCATTCCGGTGATGACCTCTTCGCTTCCGGCCCACTCAATGTGCGAGGGGAGAGGGGAAACCGGACTTTGGCATGAAAAAAGGGAAGAGTCCGGTTGTTCTTCTTTAACCGTACAACCTTTATCTGTTAATGCCTCACAGGTTTTCTTTTCACCGGTTTCGCAGAGCTGGACTTTATTTTCTTTGAGACAAACCTCGGTAAAAAGGGGATGGGTGACTTCGCAGGCACTTTCCTTTTCCTCACAACTGTCACTACAGGTGTTAGAGGTAATCGTGACACCATCAAGGATATTGAGCTTTTCAACAAACTGAATGTCCTCATGGGGTTTGAAGACGTTCTCTTCCCGACAGTCGAACGATAGGACTTGAGATTTAGTTTCTAAAACAGAAGGTTTACATCCGGCTTCTTGCAGGTGGGAGCATGAAGGATTTTCCGGCCGGATCACGCAGGAGAAGTTAAATTCTCGCTCCCAACAGGGCAGCGTCACTTCAACGCCATCGACCACACGGGTTTCATCCGGCGCCGTACAGATCATTTGGGTTTGAGAGCAAGCCGCATTGGTTGCCGCTTCACAATACTTATCTGTCTCAAAGCGGTCGGTGACTTCTGTTTTGATAGGCAGCTCGTTAACGCCTTTCGGCACTTCCTCTAAAGGTGTCTCGCAGCTGTACGCATTCTCTCGAACTTCACAAACACCGGGTTTGGACGAGGTCAGACAGTTGGTTTCGGTTTGTTGGCACGAAGCATTATTTTCCAACGGCTCACAATAATTAACGGAGCCCCCTGACTCACATTCGGAAACCGTTTCCCACTGCCAGCATTCCCGAAAGATTTCTTCCCCGCCGATGATTCGGGTCTCGGGACCTTGCAGACAGGTCTGCTTGGTTATTTCACAGTTTGCCCAAGAAGACTGAGCAATAAAAAAGAGTAGGGGGAGAAGTATTAACGGCATACACTCTCCCAGTGATCGGCGATCTGAGGATAGGGTTTATAAATCGGTAAAGTCACGGAAACCGTCTTCGTTCCTTTGCCTTTATCCGTATTGGTAATGGTGACTTCGTAGTAGTCGTGACCGTCCTTTTGAATGATTTCAATGGAGCATATGAACTCAATTCGATAAGTCTTCGTAAAAGAAGAAGGGGCTTCGGTAAAGGTGCCCATGGTTCGGGGACCGAACTTAACCGTCACTTTCATGTCCTCTGAGCACGCATAGCCCACATTGGCCGTGAGGTAAGAACCGCTTGCGCTGTAGCCCACTTCCTTGAAGTCTTTAAGACTGACCGTGGCATCCTGGTCATCAGAGCACGCGCGAATGACGCTGACATTGAGCGTCTTAATGCAGGTTTCAGTCGTGGCCGGCTTTGTTTCAATCCGACAGGTGTAGGGATAGGTTTTCTTAACGTCAACGGTGACCGGCACGGTGCAGGACGATTGCGCGGTTTCACCATCGTCTTTAACGCACGAGTAACGGTTTTCAACGTGTAACTGCACTTGCCGTTCAATTGAGCAAGTTTGTTCAGAAGAGGTAAATCCCGTGTGGCAGCGGTAGAGTTCACGCGTGCCCATTTCCATGGTCCAGCCCTCTGAACACGTGCCGGTGGAAACACCGCCCGTGGCTTCATCGCAAACTTCAATCTGGGAAACGCCGGGGATTACCGTTTCCACGGTTTCACAGTGGGTTTCAGAACTCACAATTGAGTCCGCATCGCCGATAATAGAATCGGCATTGCCAATGGTGTTTTCATAATCCTTCAAGATTTCGTTTTTCTCGGACTCATCGAGCTCCGGTTTATTGGCCCCGCCTTGATAGACAAGCTGCACGGCTAAACACTCGGGATCGTTTTTACTTAAACAGCCATTGGCCTTGTTAGAGCCTGGGGTGAAAAGATCACCCATGCCATGTTTATCACGAAGGTTAGAGAGATCAGACGTATCTCCAACGAAGTCTTTACTGATGACATCGTTTCGTTTGTCGTTGGTGACAATAGAACCGTAATTGGGGCGGGGAACGGACTGAGCGGCCAAGGCGGCTTCGTTGACCGTCACCTCCTTGGCATAAAGAGCCTGAGAGAAGAAAAGAGCAAAGAGAATCCACCTCATGGACGATCTCCCAGGCGAGCTAAAGCGTCCTCGATTAACTTCAAACCTTTTTGCAGTTCTTGGCTGTTGGGGTTCACTCTTAACTTTTCGGTCCCTTCTTTGAAAAGAGCCTCCAACGCATAGCGAAGACTCACATCACCTCTGGCCACCAATATCGCTTGAGTGCGTTCGCAAGCCGAACGGCAGACAGGAACAACCATGACACGGGGTACATCGGTGATGTTGTGGCGAGCGAATAAAACCGGATCAATCTGAATGTTGCCCCCGACATTCGTCAGGAATTTAAAGTCCTCCATGTGGCGGGCAATCAGTCCCTTGCCGTAGCGTTGAGCCACTGTTTGTGGTTTTTCACTGGGTTTATTTTTTATTTCAGTACCGATGCCTCTAAAACTCAGGGCTAAACCGGCATCCCGGGCATCTTGTCCCAATTTCAGTAATGAGGCACGGGGCATGGAAAGCGAGACGGCAACCGCTATGGCAATGTCTTCCTCTTGCGTTTGAGGCAGAGTCTGTACGGATTCCTGAGCTTGCTGAACAATGGCTTGCACTTCGCCCGGTGTCAGGGCGTATGTATTTAAGGGTAATAAGAAGGCCAGGGTCATAAGGAAGCGTTTCATTATGATCCTCCCAAACTCATGCCTTGGCAGCAGTCGCGGCGGCGCCAAATTAATAGTGCGGCGTCCTCCCCTCGCACAGGCGGCGTTGTTCCCCCTAAAGCATCCATGGCGGTGGCGGCCCCAAAGGGGCGGCAGCAGGTGCCCTGCGTTTGACGGGAGGGCCACACCATCTGCGTGCGGTAAACGTCTTTACTCATTAGGAGTTCAAGTTGCGGTCCACATTGACCGTCTTTACCCCACTGACGCCACAAGAGCCCTTCCCGGTGAAGCTTCAAAGTGAAGCGCTGGGTTAAGAGGCTGAAAGCTTGCTCATCGGTAATGTGGGCATTCACCCAACCGGTGAAGGGAAAGAGGCTTCCCGCGCAGCCCGCGCACCAGTAAAGCGAATTAATCGGCAGATCAATCGTGGCCGAGACACAGTCCAAACTGCAGGCACCCACCGCGATCGGATTAGAAAAGAGGGTGACATCCGGGTTTAACAGGAAAGAACTCATTGAGTCATCCCACAAGGGATCGAGTTCAGTCATGTAGGCCACGTCCCAGGGAGAGGCTTCCAGACACTTCGTATCAAAAAGCACCTCAAGCAGGTATAGCCAGGGCGTGTGATACCAATGCACTTGGTAAAAACTGGTTCGGTGTCCGCGAGCTTTAGGGTTGGGCGTGCGACCGTGCGCGGGCGCCGTGAACCGTCCGCCCATAGTGAGACCACCTAAAGAGGGAAAACAGAAGGGCTCGCGCACAATTTCAATGGTGCGGATCGGCTCCCAAAAGCCCAGATTCATGCCCAGGGTTACGGAGCCGTTGGTCACACAACTGCACATTGAATCCGCATCGGTTGTGACATCGGTAAAGCGCGAGCTACTGATTAGGCTAGTATTTTGACCGACCGTGATGGGAAAGACGCATTCCCAACAGACATCTGTGACCGGATTGGTGATGCGGCCGTAGCAGGCAGCCAACGCATTTTCCTTAAACAATAAAAGGGATAGGAAAAGAGCAATGAGTCGTTTCATTGAAAGTCCTTTCCTTTCAGGAAATCATTGACTGGAGCTTGGGTGACAGTGATGCCCGTGGCTTCCATGACCACAAAAGCGGGGAGAGCCTCAATTTGAAGTCGTTTAACGAGGGTTCCCGCCTGATCAAACCAGACTCGCTGCTTAAGAGCGTTTTGAGTTTTCTCAACAGAGCCCCCCACTAAGATCACACGGCGGATACCGGTCTTTTCTTTGTAAAACGCACGGGCCAAGTCCAAGTGCCTTTGACGATTTGCGTCAATGAAAAGCCATTCGCGCCGATAGTTCTCCCTCAGAAAAGACTTTGCTTCTAGAGAACTTTCAAACCGGTAGCGTTTGACTTCAGTGGCTTCTGACAATGCCTGGCCGATTGGTTCTTTTGCCCACTGTTGAAGGCGGTATTTTTGTTGATTAAGACGCGATGCGCTATTGGCCGATTCTTCAGCGGCGTGCTGCTTCATGATTGCCAAAAGATCCGGTTCAATGACTGGGTACACGGGCCCCAGCGCCTCTGCACTGAAGGAAGGGGAAGTACACAGACTCAGACACAAAGCGAGTAAGACAGAAGGGTTTTTCATCGAACAGTCCTTCTTACCAAAGAAGAATGGCGCGGCCCCGAACGGCACTTGTTGAGATAAGGCCGGGTTTGGCGTAGCGGCTATCGAAACTGTCCTGGTGGTCAGCTGTGGCGTAAAAATAGCCAAAAGGTATGATTGCTTCAGAAATGACCGTTAAGGGCTCACCTGTTCGAGAGTGTGTCTTAGCGATTCCCAGCTTCTGAGCGTAAATGAAAACCGTGCGGTTGATAACCGTCACCTGATCGCCTTCAATACCCGCCACACGCTTAATCACTGTGACACCATCCGGAACGGGTGCGGCGCTTTTCCAGGCAAAAGCCACGTAGCGACCACGAGAAACTACCTTATCTTTCTTATCAATAAGAAAAATGGTTCCGGGCAGGCTGTCTGTCACATTGATCGCCAACTGGTAGCGGCTTGTGAATAACATCAAAGCGAGTCCCAACCACAAAAGAATGAAGCAATACCGTTTAGCCAACTCAAAAAGACTGAGTGCCAGGCGCAAAGCGTTCTCTTTCATTTAGGGGCGATCCTTTCTCATCGCGGGAAAGTCCGACAAGATTTCCTCTTCAAGGCGTCTGCGAAGCAGTTCCACTTCATTTGTTGAAATACCGAGCGCTTCAATAATGAGCGGCGTGACGTCCATGACCTGCCGGCCCGCGATAAGCGCGCTTTTATCAATGATGACGACGTTATTGTCTTTGGCGATGTCGTTCAGAATGAATTGAAGTTTTTGTTGAAATTTCCCTGAATCCTTTAAGACAGCATTGGCATCGCCCTCTTTCATGCGTTTTACCCAAAGAAGTTTTTGACTGTCCAAAATCATTTGCATGTCAGCCGTCGCGATTTGACTGGGGGTGTGACCAGCGCTCAAATACATTGCCGCTATGGATAGCGCCAAAGCATGGCTCGCCAGAAGGATTGTTATGGTTTTAGGGTCTTTAAAAATTTTGACTAACGGCATCATTTCAAAATTGCTTTCAGTTTCTTTTGATAGTTTTTATTGTGTTGAAGGCTCACCTGTAGGTAAGGAGAGTCCTTTTGACGCGCGCGGGTTTCCCGGCGCTCTTTGTTGCGCTCTTGCCGCGTGAGGGTGGAGCGTTTAAGTGTCGGTTCTTCCGCCAGATCGGCTTCATAAGGATCTTTGACGGCGTACCACTGAGTGCCGGGCGCGGCCAGATTGTCAATCACGAAATCACTGTTCATGCGTATTCTCCAGCAGAGCGGATATAGCCTCTGTCACCGACATCCCCTTATTCATGAGGTTTTCAATTCGCGCCACATCAACGGCGCGGCTTGAATACAGAAGGCGCGAGAAGGGATCAAATCGGATCTGAAGCACGGCGGGCACCGTATCGGGTGTGGCAAACAAGCATTCCGAATATTCTCCCTCGCGCATGCGGATATGTTTGATGGCATTCATCTCCCAGGGACTGAAAGACACCTTCTTTTGGCTTTCCATAAACCGAAGTGATTCTTCCTTTTGCCGCAATACAAAGCGGATGTCGGCGTTTTCCAAAGCGGCGCGAGCCGTGTCGTTTTGGTAGTAGTCCGCGAAAGATTGAGTGATGGTGATAAAAGAGGCGTTTTGCTTACGGGCCCGGCGATAGCCGTTTTGGATAAAGCCTCCCGCATGTTTGTGGCTTAAAAGATCCCAGGCCTCATCGATGACGACCATTTTGCGGATGTGCTTATCACCCGCGGTCAAATCTTGGGTAATCAGGAAAATGAGGCACAAAAGCACCACGCTTTGCAGCGTCTTGCGTCCCTTTAGCCCTTCGAGTTCCAGGACGATAAAGTCATTATTGAAATTAACGGTGGAGTGGCCGTCAAAGTGACGCCCGTAGGCGCCGTCACGGGCAAAGGGTGAGAGTTGCACCGCCAGGTCCATGACGCGGCGATCCGGTGTTGATGGCTTTTCCGGGTGAACAAAGCCTGTTGAAAGACTTTCGACCAAATCGGTCACTGTAGCGGATCTGTGAGAGATCTGAGCGTTCTTTAAACAGAAGATTGCGTGGGTCTGTAAAACGCTTTGCGCGAAGTCGGAAAGTCCCTCATTGGGTGAAGCCATTTCAGTTAAGATGGGCAGCAAAAAGCCCATATCTTCTTTAATGTCTCTGACCAACTCAAAAGGATTGATGACAAGGTCTGTGTCGGGACGGTATTCAATCCATTGACCGTCGAGCAACTGACAGAGTTTTTTGTATGAGGCGCCGACGTCAATCACGTAGGTTTTCCCGCCAGTGCCCAAGTTTCCGGTAATAAGGTCATTGGTGAGGGCGCTTTTGCCTGCGCCCGATGTGCCCACAACGATGGCGTTGTAGTTGCCGGAGCTCGCAAAGGGATCGACCGGCGTGATCTGTCCCCGTTGTCCGGTCAGAAGCAAAAGGGGAGTGAGCGACTCTTCGCCGTTACGGGTGCCTGTGCCTTGAAATTCCGCCAGAAAGGGGGAGAGGTTGGCGGCGTTGGTTAAAGTCTTTGTGCTTTGGCGCTGCGCGATTTGCAGGTCCTTGGCCAGAATCGGCCCCATGGTCATGGGCAGGCTTGTCATCAGACTTTGCCAGTGCATGCGGGTGTCTCGTGTTAAATCGAGGTGCGCGTCTTTAAAAACGGAGACGGTCGCTTCAATACATTCTTCCGCATTGTTGATTGGCGCCAATAGAAGCACTTGGTGCGTCATTTTGCAAAGTCCGCCGTTTTCCGCGTACTCCTCGGTGACAATGTCATAGTCGCGCTCGCGTTTTTTCAAGTACGGCAGGTATCTTGCCAATTCACTGTCGGCAATCTGCTTGGCCCGCGCGGCCATGATGTTGGCTTTGGCTTTAGTGGCTTCAAAGTCTGGCATGTGAACCGCGCAAGTCACTAAAAAGGGACAAGGGATGTCCAAAGCCTTGTGACCGATAAAGCGGGCGGTGAGCGCCAAAGCGTAGTCGCTCGGATAGCCCGAGACAGAAAGCCCCGTGAGCAATACAGAATCATTCTTGTTTTGTCCCGTCATTTCAATGCCGTCTTCACGGATAAAAACGCGGGTATCGGGATCGACTAATCTATGTGAAAGACTTTGACGAGCATTGGGAGAAGCCTTGGACTTGAGACTCTCCATCCCTTTGTGGGCATTTAAAATCGCGCGGACAGTCTTATAGAGATCCGTCGACCTCCAAGTATGACTGTAAAGATACTGTGACTTTAAAAGAGTAATGTGACGGTCTCGTTCCTTTTTGGCTTTTTCTACTGCCGCGAAAAGGTTCATGTCCCCAACGGGCAGCGCCACAGACACCCAAGCCCGATAGTGGCGGACACGGAAGTGGCTGCCTTTGGATAATGGTTCCGTGATTCCTTTCTTTAAGTAGCGAACACGCTCATGGGCTAAGTGTGTTAGTGTTCCCGCCATTGTCTTTTTGTGTTCGGGGACGACAAACGCCGGGGCGCGGCTTGCCGTGTACGCATTGGCCGCCCAGTCAATGCAAGGTTCAGCGAAAAGCGTCACCTGGATGCCGGTTCCTGTCGGCAGGTCCGAAGAAAAAAGCGACGTCAGTTGAGAAGCCATTTCAGGCGTGGCTCCCGTTTGGGGCGTCACTTCGAGCGTATAGCCGATTGACTCTACCGCCATGTGTTTGTCATCCATGATGGAAAAAAGCCCGGGCTCAAGCTCATACCCATAGGGTAAAAGTGAGCTGATGCGGTCGACAACATAGCCCTTGCCGCGCGAGACGAGCAGATCCTCGTCCTCGACGATGAGGTTGTTCTTTAGGGTTTCAAAAGAGAACCGTTTTTTGAGCGTGGAAAACAGTGTGCGCATTACGGTTTACTCTTTAACGGTGTGATCATTTTCTCGGACGCTGCCTTCATAGGTTTGATGTCCAGCGTTTCCGGCGCCCAACGGGCATCCCTCACGGTAGTGAAGACAACATGCTCGGCATGTAGATCACCGTCTGTGTCGATGTATGGGGCGATCCACACCCGAAGAATTTCTTCCGGCGCTCGCTTGGGCGTCATCAGGGGTGTTTCGTAGGCCAAACGGTCAATGGGCCGGCCGTCAGTCGTCACCTCACGAATTTTCACTGTATTGGAGCCGGAATCAGAAGAGGACGATTCAAAAGTGAAGTTTTTTTGAGCCTCTTCTTTGTCGAGTGATTCATGCACAGCGGAAAGCGAAGCGCAGCGTGGCGTCATGTCCACCGAACAGGCGAAACTCGACTCTGCGTCCTGCAGCCCCGTGATCGAACCGCAACCGGTGAGAGTTAAAGCACCAAAAAGAGCGGTCACTAAAAAGCGGTAAGCCATCATCAATTAGCCTCCTTGATCGCTTTTTTGATGGCAGCCATGGCTTCAAACTTCTTTTGGATGGCTTCCGCGGACAAAGCTCCCGTGGCGCGTTCGCCGTTTTCAAAGAAGATCGTGGGCGTACCTTTGATGCCCAGTTCAGTCATCAGGCGTTCATTAGCCTCAAGCGTCGTTTGACACTGGGCGGACTCACTGATTTCTTTACCCTTGAGCATGAAGTCTTCAAACGCCCTCACTTTGTCCTTTGCGCACAAAATACGGGCGGAGACTTCCTTGGCGTCCGGATGCAGGCTTGTTAACGGTGTCAAGAAAGTGTGGATTCGCACGTTCTCAAGTTTCGCCAGTTCCGCTTCGAGCTTTTTACAGAAAGGGCAACGGGGATCGGTGAAGACAAAAAGCGTGTTTTCCGCTTTGCCCGCTTCTCGTGTAATGGCGTTTTCCACCGGAAGCTTGCTTACGTCCACCATTTGCGCAAGTTTTTTCATGGGGGCCGTGAGATCAATTTGGTTTTTCATGTCGTAGAAAACACCGCCAAAGATCCAATGCTGAAAATACGCGTCACGGTTTTTTTCGTTGATTAAATCTAACTTTTCAAGAGTATCGGCAGTGATAAAGACGTAGCTCACACCTTCTCCCAGAATCACCTCATAAAATCCTTTTACCTGCGTTTCGCGGGCTAAGCGGATGCGGTTTTGAGGATAAGCTTTCTGAAGCGCCGCTAAAACTTTTTGATCTTTTTCACTTAAAGCGGTTTGAGCGAAATTCTGCGCATAGGGTTGGTTTTGGCTTGCAGCCAACACGTCGGTAATCGAAAAATTCATGGTAAGTCCTAACAAAAGGGCAACAAAAGTCGGTTTCATAAAAGGGATTGAATTAGAAAATGGATTTCTCGGTCACAATTGACGAGCTTTGAGTGATGACGATGTCCACATCACGGCCGGCGTCGACTTCCAAAACAGGGAAAATCTTATCGGCGAGTTTGAGGTAATAGTCCGCGACGCGGTCCATGGCGTCTTTCATGCCGTCACCCAAACCGGCGCGCCAAGGATTGTTGACGGAATTGGTCACGGTGCCTGCGAAATTGGTGGTGGAATCCTGGGCGGCCAGACTCACGGCTTCGCCCAAGCCCGATAAGGTGCCCACAAGCAGGGCGTTCGCAATGGCTTGGCCCGAGCGTGTCACCACACGTGCTTTAAGACCGGTTTTGCCGTCTTCACCGGTAACGTAGCCCGTCACACGGACGTCAATGGCGCCTCGTGAGTTGGTGATGCAGCTCATGCGGTCCAAACGCACCAAGACCCGTTCGGAACTTAGGTCGCCCGTGGCGTTTGCCGTCACCATGCAGCGCTTGATATCCGAGCGGTAGCGGTTGGGCAAAAAGGCAGGATCCTTGATTTCAAGAAGCATCGGGACGGGATTGCCATTGGCTTGCCCTCCCGTGGGAGCCTCCACGCCGTTTAAAAGACGGGCCCGTGCAAAGCTGCCGGTGATTAAAAGCTCGTCGGCTTTCTTTTCGGTTGTACGGTTTTTGGCGATCTGGTCTGTTTTAGAGCGATTGTTTTTTTCCGCAGGCTCCGCGTCACTGACCTTTTTAATGACAAGACGTGGCGCGTCGTTTTGAGGATTGCGTTTAAGAACCGCGCTATTTGAATTTGATTTTCCGTACGGATTGTCGAGTTCTCCTAATTGTTGGGTTTGAACATGATCAAACGCCGCCTCGAAATTGTTCTCACGCTCTTTAAAGCGCTTTTCTTTTTCATCGCGTTCCTCCTTGCGTTTGAGTTCGGCGGTCAGCGCATCGACTTCTTTTTGCAGTGAGGTGATTTGAGCGCCGTACGTGGTCACAAAGTGTTCCTCATTGAAGGAATCATTTTTAAGTCGGATGGTGGTGGCGGGTTCCGTCTTCTCGCTTTTCTTTTTATCTTGTGAGAGAAATGCCACCACGATCGCAAAGGCGACCAATCCTGTCACTAAAGCGGCAAGCAACACCCATTGGCGAAGCCGGGTGGTGTGATTAGTCATGAGAGTTCTCCCTTAATAAAGGTTGCCCGTCTTTTGCGAGACGATAAAAACGCTGGTGGATTCGCCTGGGTTCAAGTGTGGCTGAGTGATTGCCACAGCCAGCACGCCTTTTCGATAAAAAAGCTTTTCATCCAACATGATTGGTGAAGCGGAAGTGTTTCGGTGGACGCTGACAACACCTTCAAGCGTTTCCGAAGAAAGGCTTCTGAGGCAGTCTTTACCGCAACGGTTTGTGAAATGAAAACCATCGGGCACTTCACCTCGGGCCATGGCGCGAATGAGTCGCGTGATTTGACTTTCAATGTCAGGCGCAGAGAGCACCGTTTGTGAAAATGTTTTTTGCGCGTAAGGACTTACAGTTTTGCTGACAGGTGCTTGACTTTGAATAACAATTTCCTGACTGCTTGTGGATTGGGGCACAAGTGTTAACGCATGCGTTTGGCGGTCCTCGGTCGTGAGAAAAAGCGCGGCGGGATTCTCGGTTTTGGGAAACACAAAAACCTGACCCGTGACGGTGTCTGACTGAAGCTCAAGCTGCGTGTTGTCGTAGATGGCGTTCACAATCTTTTTGCCTTCAATTGCGATTCGGTTGGGTCCGGTGAGACTCACAGGGAAAGAGAGTGCGCTTTGCGATCGCGCTTTAGGAGTAATGACGGAGCGCATGGCTTCATCCACCTCGGAATCGACTGGACTCCCAAAGTCAGGGGCCATGCCTGCCTGCGCATTTGACAATAAAAAGGCGCAAAAAGAGAGCGCAAGAGGGAAATTGCGAAGACTTTTCATGAATGAATCTTTCTTATTGGGATTTTTTTGCAGAGTGTGACTCTTTGCTTAAGTCGTTTTCGGATAAATGAGCGAGTTGAAGACGCCCCGCCACTAAATGAAAGCGAAGAGTGAAGGAGGCCTTTTCTCGCAATGTCTCTGTTTTTCCGATGAAGTGTTGACGCACGCCATTGCTAACGACTGCTAAAGCTTGAGGATCGACTTCAATGGATTCAGTCGCAAAGAAGGTGCTCGCCCTGAGTGCTTTGATCTTTGTTGCTTGACGCTGAAGCTCTTCGTCAATGGCGCCAAAGGCCGATGGCGCGACATGCTTTAAAAGCAGACGGCGGTTATGATCAACGTTTTCAGGAGTCACGTTAAGCGCCAATGACAAAATGTCTCTGGCGACCAACATGAGATATTCTTTATCGACGTGGGTATCAGATACAGTGAGCGGATGAGTCATCTCATTGATGCCCACAGGCACCAAGACGGTGCTGACCGGATTGTTTTTAAAGACAATGGCGCCGGCCAAGAGGCAGTTGGTTGTCAGGGATGCGGCGAGCACCCCAAGCGTTAGACGTTTTAACCCAAGGCGCGCGGCCAAGTCCGAAGAGAGAAGATCGTAGGCGTTCATAGTGTGTTATCCCATGAAGTGGCGCCGAAACGATTCGGGCGAGCGGCGAAAAGGCTTGCCCGGCAAATACCAGTAAAGGGTATGAATGCCAAAGCCCGCGGCCTTTCCGCGCCGAATTTTGCTCCAGGTCTTGGCAAGCGCGACTCCCGACACTGCACCCACAGGAAGACTGCCCACCATGACCCCGATCGCAATGCCGGTCACAAAAAGCATCGCCACATCAAAATCCCAAATAAAGATTTTGGCGTTGGCATCGAGCTCTCTGGGAACCGGCACAAGCCCTGTTTCGTTTCGGCGCGAACTCATGAGTTGTTTCTCGCTTTAGATGACAGCGGTCAAAATGCCTTCAACGACTTCAGGCACCACCACCAGACAAATGGCGGCGGCCACGCAACCCACAGCGCCCATGATGGAGCCACGGATCACGCCAACGCCCAGGCCAATCAGCAGGAAGATCAAAGCGATGGAGCGGCCGAGGTAGCCCGTTGACCAGTTGTAGACAATGTCATAGAGCATGGAAAATTCCGTGCCCGTTTGGGAAGCGAGCGCACTGAAAGAGGCGCAACCAAGCGCAAGAAACAGAGAAAGATTTTTCTTCATACTTATCCTTTGATTTTGCATTTAATGTTTTTATGCGTAATAACGTATAAAAACACAGGGGGTGCAATCGTGCATGAAGAGGGTTCCAATGGTCTACACGGGAGATTCCCTGAAATTTTCTGAAGCGAAAGAGAAAAAATTGCGATAAATGATTGATTGCTTGTCTGTGCGTCCAAAATGCAGTCAAAAAATTGGACTAAAACGACAAGTCGTCTAAGAGAATGGGGAACGAAATCTTTGGGTGGAAAAGGATAGAGTTTTGATAATTGTCAAAAATGGCAATTTGAGAAATGAAGTTGAAAGTGATTGACGGAAGCGGTGAAAGGCGGGCATCCGTAGAGATATTTTTAAACAAAATGTCAACGGTTGCCCTTCCAATTTTCACAGTAAAACTATCGGTAATAGTGTTTGACTGTCCGATGCAATGCGACTCCTAAGAGAATAAAACCGGCCAAAATTAAATCTGGGTTAATCCAGATAGGAAACATACTGATTACCAAAAAAATCTCTATGAGTATGAATAACGAACATGTCGCTAATCGAATTTGAAACGAATCCGATGCTTTAAAAAGCACATGCTGAATTTCTCTGGCGCTTAACGCGTCAATGATGACGGGTATCAATAAAGGAAAAAGCGCAATCGCTATATGAGTGGTCACCAATAACCTTCCAATCGCTAAGACAATTAACGCAAACATGGCTTGCCAATATGGTTGTTGAGTGACGCGCGCCACGGCGGCTTGAATTTCTGAATCCGCTGAACTTGTTGAATAGGGCAGCGTTGAATCCGGACCTCGAGGAATCGGCGACGTGGATAAAAGCGCAATCAATTCGGATGTGGTCTTATCAACAGTGCTCACAATATCAAAACCAAGGTTATCTGCCTGCCAGACTCTTTCTTTTTCGATGAGATCAAAAATTAGGGATTCATTTTTAGCGCCAGGCCACCAAATTAAAGACAAAGATAGGCTGACAATTAGTGAAAGACAAAGTACGCGAGCCATAGCTAAGCTCCTTTCTTTGAAATTAGGATAGGGCAACGAGTTTTATAGATGTAACCAGCGGAGACTTGCACAATCGCTTCACAATTCGGAAGTTTTCCTAAGAAGTCCGGTGGGAAAATGGGCTCCAGCTTCGCATTCATTTGCCTAGTGATTCCCGAGTGATAATCCGGGCTTAAGTGATCCGGCGCTCGATTATTGATGGAGAGGCTTTGGTTGGCGATATAGGTATTGCCAAGCGATTCAACGACAAAATTTTGCGTCATTTGATCTTTTGTGCGCAAAGCGATGAGGTTATTAAGGTTGCCAAGAATCACATGCGCGGCCTGCACGCTTCCCATTCGGTGCGCCAAGTCCGCGATCGTTTGCATGGCGCAGGTTGTTTGAATACCGGATTCCGCCCCTTTGTTGAGAATTTCAATCAAGGGGACGTTGATGACATTGGAGACTTCATCGATAAAAAGGCTGATGCGTTTGGAATTAAGCGCTGAAATCCCCAGGTTATAGCGGCGCCCCGCGATATTGGCGAGGTCAGCCAGCCAAATACCGGCCAGGGTTGAGGCAACCGTGGGGTTTGGCATGGAGTCAAGCCCAATATAAAGAACGTGTTCTCCGTCAATGATCTTTTCTAAATTCATGACAGGTCGTGTGTCATGAGGGTCGGAGATGGAGGGCGAAAGACTTTCAGCCAATTTCCCCGTTGTCAGCATGGAAAGTATGGGTAAAAGAGAGGCCGTGATTTTTGAGTAGTGTTCTCGGTTATGGCGGAAAACCTCAATTAACCCGTCGATTGCGGGATCCGGAGCTTTTTGGTGAATCTCAGTTTCATACAGTGCGACAAGCACCATTAATCGTTCCGAAATCGTGGGTAGGGGCGGGCGCCCGGCTTTTTCTTTGAGTTCCCAATAACGTTTTTGCCAATCAGTTTCCGCGTGTTCCCTGACATGTTTTTCTAACAGCGGTTCTAATAGGTCGTAAATGCCAAGTTTCACGTATTTAGCGATTAACGGAAGTGTCGGTCGAATTTCCAAGGCGATAAGCCCCTGGGCGATGGCGTTTACTGCCATCCAGGCGAAATTGGCGAAACTTTCATCCATGTTGGGCGGAAAGGCTTGACGGATCCGGGAGGCAATTTCTGTGGCATTGGTGAAACTGTGCATTGGATCAAGACGAATCCCGGTGTCGGGGAAAGCAGGGTGGAAGGTGAGTGGGTCATCTCGCCCGCAAGCCCGACAAGCATGAAGAATATTGTCTTTTAAGCGTGAGGAATGTTTCGGATCAATCACGATCACGACATCGCCTCTGGCGATTGCCTGGGCAACTAAGTGGCTTAAATAAACCCCTTTGCCCGCCTGCGTTGTTCCGCAAAGACACAATCCGCCTTCAAAATTTTTCAGAGGCCTAAATAATGACTCATCGCTGTCACCAACTCCATGAATAATCGGCAGTCCCGCGGCCTCATCAGGTAGAACGGAGTTATGGGTTAATAGCTTTGTCAGGTACGGAGAGAGTTGAAGCTTCGTCCAATTCAATTTCATAAGCTCGTAGAGCTTTTGGGAGTGCTCAGGCCACCACCGAAAACCATGTCCCAACCATAGATCATGCTTGTGACCTTTCATAATTTGGGCGAGCTCTTCAAAAGTCATGAAACTGATTTGAGACCCAGAGAGAGTAGCTCTTGCGGTTAACACTTTTAGAGTTTCCAGGGCGCGTCCGATTAAGAAAATGAGACATAGTCCCCACAAGATTAGACACCACAAAAAGGGTAAACGTTCAGCAAAATAAAGGTAAGTGACCCAGCCAAAACCGAAAGCCCAGCCGAGCAGTGCCCATCCTTCGTAGGCCGGGCGCCAACAGTCGTAGCGCTCAAATGTCTGAGAGGTTTTGCGCGCATTATTCATCGCCCGCCTCCTCACCAAAATTTAAACTTAGCTGGTCAGCCTGTTTGTTGTCGGACTGAAAGCACTTGAAGTTTGGAGTGGGAGATCGATGATAAATAAGCTCAAAAACATCCTTAAAACTTAGTGTTTGACCGTTATAGGTCACTTGAATGTTTTCTGGCTTTAATATCACACCTCTTTGAGCGCTTCCGGTGTTGCCGCTGTGAGTGACCCAGAGAGGTTCATTTTTTTCAGTTTGATAGATGACGTTGGCGGCTAAAAGAGTGATAACTAGTCGTTCGAAAGAAATACCGTCCGATAACGGAAAATCTTCTCCTATGAAAATGCCTTCATCAATTAAGACTTCAGTGATGATAGAGGAGTTCTGAGTTAATGTTTCGGCAACGCTCTCCAATGTTGGATCAATAGCCGTTTCTTTATTTTTAAAGTGGAAATGCCAAAAGAGTTCTCTTCCTTTGCTTTTTTCACTCGGTATTTTTTGAGTGAATGACATGTCACTGGCTTCAAGAATCTCGCGAGTGAGTTTAGATAGAGCCATGGACTGGTCTGAATTAAGATCCGTCTCAAAGTCGCGCTTGATGGTTTTCGCTTGAAGAACAAGACCGCTTGAAAAAAAGTAGGCGTCTGAGAGTTTTACCGCCGCTCTGGGTTTTGCGTTTGGGGTGACAGCTATCCAACAGGTCGAGTTTCCTTTTTTTGATGGCAGAGTGATACCGCTTTTTAAAAGGCAACCGGCCCAAATATCAGGATCTGTCGGAAGGTCCGTTAAACCGAAAGTTTTCATATCCTCAACAAGAATCGGACAGGCGTCAGGCCAAAATAAAAAGAGACCGTCAGCCCCCTTTCTTAAAGGACTGTCTTTGGCGTTAATTTCCCAATCGTTAAAAATGCGTGCTCGGAGGATACGGATAAGGGTTTCCTGCCATCCGTCAGGTTCGAGAAATTCGCCCAATTTTGCCCCGATTCTTTCCCGCTCTAAAAGACAAGCTCGGTAGACACCTAGGTCTCTTGCTTTGACGACTGATGAGGGGAAATGCTCGACATCCGTGTCGGCAGTCAAACATTTCATGAGCTCAAAAAGGGGGAGTCGCCCGGCGTTACTTAGCCACGACAATGTTTCTTCCTTCAGGATGTGTCTGGCGTAGAAAAGCCGTGAATATTGGCGCTTCTCGTATATAGCGGGGGCTTGTGTATTCCAGTTGAGCAGAAGTTCAACTTGGGGATTTTCTTTAAGTTTTTTCTTTACCCAAGTGACGTATGGCATGGCGAGAGGTTCATAAGACAGATGGCTGACGTGATTGACTTCACTAATTTGAAAAAATGAAGATTGTTGACTTATGTCTTTTTCTGTGATGGTGAGTTTTTTGTCAAAAACGTCCAAGAAAGCGCATAGACCGGCCAAGGCTGCAGCGGCTTTAAGCCTGCCTTGAAGAATATGTTGAGCCATGATGTTTTTCTCAAGCTGCACAGTGCTTTCCATGATTTCTATCGCATAGGTTGCGGCACTGACGCTAGCTCGGAAAAGTCCGTTCTCGTCACTAAAAATTGTGTTGGAGGTGTAGGGAAGTCGTCCACACATTAAGGCGAGTGCCTTAAGGCATGGCAGGATATAACCCTCCCAACTGTTTGAATCTGAATAGGCAACCTTAAGTCTTTTGATTAAAGTGTTTTGCTCTTGCAAAAAAGTATCACAATCAATAGGCCGAAGGTAAGACGCCAAATGCTCACCTTTTGATGTCTCCGGGCGTTTTGTTGAGAAAAAGGAAATCATTGAAAGGCTCCTTCATAGTATTGATGAAGGACTTTTTTTAAGCATGATCGTGTCTGAATTGCCGAATTGATGGCAATGAGCAGTCTTTTATGTTCCGGATCTAATGACGTGGGAATAGGGAAAATTCCCATTTCCCGGATGACGGGGATGGGATTTCGACAGCGAAAATCGAAAAGGAAGCTGAAATTTTCTGGAAAAAACTCCGGCGTTGCCACTTTATGTATTTCAGTATTGATTTCCGGGAAATGGCCGTGAGCGACTAACCAATGGTAAAGGTTTAGCGGTAAGTGACAGTCATCGGATTTGTTCGCATTAATCGTTGGCGAGTGTTCAATCGCCTCCACAGTATTTAGGAAAGCCTCCAGTGGTGTCTGACCGTTATGAAGCAAAATTTCATAAATGCAAACGGCGATGAAAAGAGCGTATCGATTAAACGCGTGTCGCGTCAGTACACGCTTTTGAACAAGTGTTTTGGCTAACACATTGGGTTGAAAGGGGAGCTTATGTCGAAGGCGTTTGATTACTTTGTCCTCGATGCCTGTCAGAGCTGACACAATGGCGTGAGGAAGTCTTGTCTTTAAAATTCGATCAAAGCTTGAAGGTAAGGCTTCGTGTCGGGGGGGGGGGTAAATTGTTTGAATTATCAGCCCTTCCGATTTTTTTGAGTGAAAATAAAATCGTCGAGATAGGATCCGGATGCTTACTTTCAAGAATGGACCAATAATTGTTTGTGAGAATAAACGACTCATGAATATCGCTCATCTCTTTAGTTTTTGAATTTAAAGTCAGTGCATGAGAATGATCCAATAAATGGATACCTCGCCAAATGTTGCGAATAGCGCTGATTTCCTCAGATTTCTGAATGGAATGACTGGCCTTGAGTGAAAAGAACGGAATCGGATATAGACCGACTACTTTGATGACGTCTTCGATTTCAAGATCATCGAGCACATGAAACGGCACGTCATAAAGAGAAGAAAGGTTATGATTTTTGTGAGCTAGGAACTTCGCTCGCGCGCAGTTAAGTATTGTTATTAGGTTATAGGCGTAGATGCTTTGCATTTTTCTAAACGACGAAAAGTGTAAAAAACTACGTGGGTGCTGCGTGTGAGGGCAAGATTTTAATGACGGCGATGAAAATTTAAAGGCTTATCCATACAAAAGAGGTCATTATCATTGTGATGCCTTACAATTAGGGCTACCATTTTTTGAATCAAATCAAGGAAATCAAGTGTCGGTTAACAGCATGACGGGCTTTGCCCATCTTCAGATAGAAACGCTTTTGGGATTATTGGCGATTGATGTGAAAAGCGTTAACTCGCGCTATCAGGAAATCGCTATGCGTTTGCCTGAGGAACTTCGTTTTATGGAAGGCGATATCCGCGCGGTGATTGCCAAAAATGTGGCGAGAGGCAAGATTGAATGCCGGATGCAGTGGGTGGGCGAAGCTGTCTGTGAACAGACCTTGAATCAGACCGCGGTGGCTAACTTGCTTTCCCTTCAAGCTGAGGTTCAGAAAATCCAACCTGATGTCAGAGCTTTGACAGTTTCTCAAATTTTAAGTTTCCCGGGAATTCTGGCGCCTAAAAGTACTGATTTTGATGTATTGAAAACTCAGGTATTAGACGGCCTCAATAAAACATTGGAAGTTTTTTTAGAAGCCAGGAAGCGTGAGGGTGAGGCATTAGCGGTGGTTTTAAATAGCTACTGTGACCGTATTGTTGAGACGGTTGATGAGTTGGCGCCAAAGATTCCGCAAATCATTGAAAACATCCAGAAGAAGTTAGAAGAGCGTTTAGAAGAAGCGCTATCTAAAACGCTGGTGGACCGCTCCACGTTGACGCGTGAAGAAGTGAGCGACCGCATTCGCCAGGAAGTAATTCTTTATGCCATTAAGCTTGATGTGGATGAAGAAATGAAGCGGTTGCTTACGCATGTGAAAGAAGTTAGACGCTTATTGAATGCAGGTGGCGAAGTGGGCAAGAAGCTTGACTTCATGATGCAGGAACTAAACCGTGAGGCCAATACCTTGGGCAGTAAGGCTGCGGCTATTGAAATGACGCAGACTTCTTTGGCTTTGAAGGTAAACATTGAAAAGATGCGAGAACAGGTTCAGAATCTCGAATAATCATTCACTTATTGAACTATGGCAGAGGTTTCACGGACAGCCCGGGTTATTCAGAATGCAAAAGTCGCATTGTTCTTCTATTGCATTAACCTTATTTTGCAATTCTTCTCTAGAAAGATTTTTTTGGACTATTTGGGGGCGGAACTTCTTGGTTTAAATACAACAGCGCAGAATCTTCTTCAGTTTTTAAATTTAGCCGAATCAGGTATTGGAGCGGCGGTTGCTTTTGCACTTTATAAGCCACTTATTCAGGGTAATCAGAAAGAAATTAATGAAATCCTTTCAGTTCAAGGATGGTTTTATAGGTGGGTAGGCGTTGTAGTTTTGTTGGGTTCTGCGATTTTGATGATTTTTTTCCCATGGATATTTGCTAAGGCTCAGATAACACTTGTATTCGCCTATGCAACTTACCTCGCATTCCTGATTGGAGCTCTTCTAAGTTATTTTGTTAACTACAGCATTGTTCTATTGTCTGCAGATCAGAAGGATTATCTGATCACCATTCCAAGTCAAGGCGTAAGAACAATAAAGGTTTTAATGCAAATTTTTGCTGTATGGAAATTTTCAGATGGCTATGTATGGTGGTTAGGTTTAGAGGTTCTAGGGGCAGTTGTTACTTCAATCATTTTGTTGAAGTTAATGAAATCTGAGTATCCATGGTTAAAAACGAACTTAAGATTGGGTAGAGAATTAAAAGGGAAATATTCTTTTTTATTAACAAAAATAAAACAATTGTTTTTTCATAGGATTGGAGGATATGTTTCAACGCAGACAACGCCTCTTGTCATTTTTGCATTTTCATCTCTAACTACTGTTGCGATATATGGCAATTATTGGGTAATAATGACGGGTTGTTTAGTTTTTATGGAAGCGTTTTCAAGAGGTTTGGGTGCTGGAGTAGGTAATTTAATTGCTGAGGGAGATAGAAAAAAAATTAAAAAAGTATTCTGGGAGGTTCTTACTCTAAAGATGTTTTTTGCAGCAGGGATTTGTTTGGGGGTCATTTATCTGTCAGAGTCATTTGTGAGATTATGGGTTGGTCAGGAATTTATTATGCAGCGTGAGGCACTGTACGCAATGACTGCTGTTTACTTTATCCAGATGCAAAGAACAAGTGATACTTTTTTATATGCTTATGGGTTATTTAGTGACATTTGGGCTCCCATAGTTGAGTCGCTTTTAAACCTGTTTTTCTCCATTGTTTTAGGTTACTTTTTCGGATTGACTGGAATTTTTGTTGGTGTACTTATTAGCCAAATTGTTATAGCAAATAGTTGGAAGGCGATATTTTTATATAAAAAGGGTTTCAAGGAGTCTATTAATGAGTATCTAGCAAAATACACTTTCAAAATATTGTCAGTTGCTTTAATTTATTTTCTAATCTCAAAAGTTATAGGCATCTTTAACATGAAGGTTAATACCTTATTTGATTGGGTGGGGTATGCGATCTTTTATGTTTTGTTGTACCTGGTTTTGGGAGGGTTGCTATTTTTTATATTTGATAATTCTTTTAGAAATCTTGTAGGACGTTTTATAAAAATAGTTAAGGAAAAGTTTAGACTCAGTTGACTAATTAATAGTTGAAAGTGTGGGATTTCCGAATGAATATAGTAATTTTTGTAGGTCAAGACCGCTTTTTTCTATCACACGTGAAAGATAGGGCGGAATTTTTTGCTCACAAGGGCTTTAATGTTTACGTATTAGGTAAGAAAACAGAAGAACAGTACGTCGAGCGGATCGAGGCACTTGGCTTTAAATTTTACGATACAAAAATTCAAAGAGATGCCATCAGTCCTTTTGCAGCACTACGGAATTTTCTTGACATAGTCTCAATATACCGATCGATTAGACCTGACGTAGTATTTCACTTAGGTGCTAAATCAATTTTTTTAGGAACCCTTGCGGTAAAGATATTGCATGGTTCTGCTGTCATCTTAAATGCGCCTATAGGCTTGGGGCATGTTTTTATTTGTAGAACATTCAAGGCGAAAATACTACGTTCAATAGTAATTTTTTTGTACAGACTTCTTTTAAATCCCAAAAATAGTAAAGTAATCGTTGAAAATCAAGATGATATTCGTTTCTTTTTAAACTTGAAGGCTGCGAAAAAGGAAGATATACACTTAATTCCTGGTGCGGGGATTAATACTGAAGTTTATGTCCCAAACGAAAAAGCGGTCCATAACGAAATTTGTACTGTCGTCATGGTTGCAAGGTTGATTAAGGAAAAAGGTGTCCATGAGTTCATTGCTGTGGCTGAAAAATCTTATAAAGAGAATCTTCCACTTAAGTTCCTCCTTGTCGGTTCTCCAGATTTCAGCAATCCGTCTTCGTTGACCGAGCAGGAGTATCAAAACTTAAAGAAAAATCCTGCAGTTGAATGCATAGGTTTTACAGAAAATGTTCTACCGTTGCTTCAGCAGTCGGATATCGCCTGTTTACCATCCTATCGAGAAGGTTTGCCAAGGTCACTGATTGAAGCTTGTAGTTGCGGTTTACCTATTGTCACTACTGATACTGTAGGTTGTAGGGAAATAGTGATAAACAATAATGGCTTAATTGTCCCTGTTGCAAATAAAGAGGCGTTATTTAATGCCATTAAAACGTTGGCGTTTTCGGAGAAAATTAGGAAAAGGATGGGAGTTAACAGTCGGAGTTTAGCGGTTAAACGTTTTGAAACAAATAAAATTTCTGAACAAACATATCAAATCGTGGAATCACTATATGAGCAAAAGTTCTGACACTCGTCCTCTTATCTCGGTGATTATGGGGGTATATAACTCTCAAAGAACATTATATGAGGCAGTAAAGTCTATTCTGGATCAAAGTTATTCAAATTTTGAATTTGTAATTTGTGACGATGCTTCTACAGATGATTCGTTGAAATTACTGGATTCGTTTAATGATCATCGTTTAAAAATTCTTAGAAATAAAACTAACAAAGGCTTGGCTTATTCATTGAATAAGTGTCTGTCGGTTAGTACCGGAGTTTATGTAGCCAGGATGGATGCTGATGATATGGCTTATCCGAGCAGATTAGAAAAGCAGTTATCTTTTTTGGAAGAGCATAAAAATATTGACGCAGTGGGATCCTCTGTCTCTGTTTGGGACGGTAGGACTATTCTTGGAATCCGAAACTATCCAGAATTTCCCTCAGTAAAACATGTTATTAAGTCTAATCCTTTCGCTCATCCAACGGTAATGTTAAGAAAAAAGGTATACGAAGTGTTGGGAGGATACAGAGTAACGAAATCAACGAAAAGAGCCGAAGATTTGGATTTATGGTTCAGATTCTTCAAGCATGGTTTTGTGGGGTATAACTTGCAAACCCCGTTACTAAGATACACAGAACAGAATACTGACTTTGAGAAGAGAACGGTTTCTGCCGCAATTGGAATTGCCAAAGTCTACTTAAATGGTTATCGCTTACTTGGTTTCCCCAAAATATATAACATATACGCAATTAAGCCCATTGTTTCGGCTATTCTGCCTATTCCTTTAAAGTTATATTTACGAAATAAAAACTTGTTTAAGAAATAGGTTTTGTCTATTGATCAATTGTGAGAAAGAAGAATGCCCTTATATGATTATTTAATTGTTGGTTCTGGTTTGTTCGGAGCTACTGTCGCACATGAATTGTTAAAGCATGGGAAAAGGTGTTTAGTTGTTGAAAAAAGGGGACATGTCGGAGGTAATATTTTTACAAAAGAATTAGAAGGGATTCACGTGCATCAATATGGGGCCCATATTTTTCACACTAAGTACGAAGATGTCTGGAAATTTGTGACTTCTTTGGTTCATTTTGATAGTTATATCAATTCACCAATTGCAAATTACAAGGGAGCACTTTTCAATCTTCCTTTCAATATGAATACGTTTTATCAAATGTGGGGCTGTGCGACTCCAATAGAGGCAGAAAGAAAAATTGAATCACAACGTAGAGAATTGCTTGGTAAAACTCCACAAAATTTGGAGGAACAGGCAATCGCTCTGGTAGGTAGAGATATTTATCAGAAATTAATCAAAGGTTATACGGAGAAGCAATGGGGAAGAGACTGCAAGGATTTACCAGCTTCAATAATTAAACGTCTTCCTGTTAGATACACCTATGATAATAATTATTTCAATGATCCATATCAAGGGATTCCTACCAACGGTTATACGGATTTGGTCATCAAGTTGCTCCACGGTTCAGAAGTGCTGTTGAATACGGATTTTATTAAACGTAGAAATGAATTGCTGAATTTGGCTGATCAGATTGTTTATACAGGGCAAATTGATGAGTATTACGATTATTGTTTTGGGTCGTTAGAGTATAGGCGAGTAAGTTTTCAACATAAAATATTTAATACTGAGAATTTTCAAGGTGTGGCAGTTATAAACTATACAGATCGGGAAACTCCCTACACTAGGAGTATTGAACATCGTCAATTTATGAGGCAATGTTCGGCGAAAAAGACCGTTGTCAGCTATGAATATCCAGAATCTTGGGCCATAGGTGAAGAGCCTTATTATCCAATTAGTGATGATAAAAATAACGAGCTGTATAAAAGATACCGTCAGTTAGCTGATAGTAACCAAGATAAAGTGTTTTTTGGTGGTCGTTTGGGCAGCTATCAGTATTTCAACATGGATCAAGTCATACTTTCAGCCCTAAACTTAGCTAAGCAGCTATTAAACAAGGAGTAACAAGAGTGGAGATTTCTTATGTCTGTTTTAGTATTTTTAAAAGAATCTGAATTATCACCAGCAGGGGGTCCCTTAGGTGTTGGGTACTATATCCGTCAGCAAGTAAAGAGTAGGAACTTAGATGATCAGATTTTATTTTTAACGGGGGGGGGTACATATTCCTCACGTGTTCGTTTTTTGAAGAGTGTTGTTGAAAAGCTTCCTTTATCATTAAAAAAAAACATTAGATCATTACGTCGGTTGTTCCACTTTAGAAAATTATTGACTTTATCTCTAAAGATGGATTTAAACGAGTATGACGCAGTACATTTTCACTCAACACTTGATATGTGGTTGTTAAGAGATGTTCTTCAGAGTTACAAGGGAGTGGTGATTTTAACTTCACACTCACCAGTTCCGGCTTTTGAAGAACACGAAAGTTATTGTACGACAAGTGTTGAAAAGTGTTGGTTTAGAAGTCATCATAAGAAATTGATCAATATCGATCGTTTTGCTTTTTCTAGAGCGAATTATGTTGTTTTCCCAACAAAAGGAGCGATGGACGCATACTATAACCATTGGTCTGACTTTAAAGAAGTCATTGCAGATAAACCTGTCAAATTTATTGAAACAGGAATCTCGCCACGGGTGGGACAAATGAGTCGTAAGGATGTTTTATCCAAATTAGGACTTAATGATGAAGATTTTATTATTTCATTTGCGGGAAGACACAATGCTATTAAAGGTTATGATTTGTTAAAAAAGTTGGCTGAGGAGTTATTTAAGACTGATAGCCAAATTAAAGTGATTGCCGCAGGGAACGAAAGCCCTTTGACAAGACTGGAACATCCATCATGGAAAGAAATTGGTTTTACTAATGATCCGTATTCCTACATATCTGCGTCCGACGTCTTGGTAGTGCCTAACCGAGAGACTTATTTTGATCTCGTAATTCTTGAGGGATTATCTTTAGGCAAGATTGTGCTTACGTCAAATACTGGAGGTAATCGTTATTTTAAGGATAATGATGTTCCAGGGGTTTTCCTATTTAACTCTCTAGAAGAAGCGCAACAGATCATTTATAAAATTAAGTCTTTATCTCCAAATGAGAGAAAAAGCTTGGCGGATGCAAATTTGGAGTACTACAAAAATCATCTAACAATAGAGTGTTTTTTCAACTCTTATTGGGCTTTTTTATCTGAGATCGGAGTGGTTCGATAACTCTAGAGGAGAAAATGATGATATCGGTAGTTGTACCTGTTAAAGATGTTGAACCTTATCTAGAGCAATGTTTGTTAAGCATACTAACCCAATCGTACAAAGATATAGAGGTTATTTGTATTGATGATGGTTCCACGGACGGATCGTCCAATATTCTCAAAAAGTTTTCGGAAAGTGATGCACGGGTGGTATTGATTTCTCATGATAAGTCTTTAGGAGTTTCTGCCGCAAGAAATACAGGATTAAAGATTGCAAAAGGAGAGTTTGTAACATTTGTAGATTCTGATGATTATTTGCTCCCAGGCTCTTTAGAACGGATGGCTCACTTGATGACTCCTGATGTGGACGCAGTTGTTTCAGCTGTGAAATGTATTTATGACGAGTCTTCAAGTATTGAGCAAAAGAATCGAAACAGTCATTATTTCTCACTTGAGGGAAAAGTAAAACTAAGTTATGGGCATTTATTTCAATTTAATCAAGCGGTCTTTTCAGCGTTATACAGAATAGATCGAATCAAGAATTTAGGACTTAGTTTTCCAGAGGGTTTGTTGTGGGAGGATAATTATTGGCATTGGATATATTTTTCTGCGCAACCGACAATATACTTTGATTCTACCCTCGCATATTGTTATAGAAAACGTAGGGGCGGGATAATGTCTTCAGTTTTTAATAGAAACAATAGTAGATTGTCGGAGCATTTTGATATTTGTAGGCAGATTTTTCAGTTTTACAAAAGTCACGACCTAATGATCCGAGCTAATAACCAGTTGGTGAAACTATTAGAAAATAGCTTATTATTTTGTCTACGTTATGCTTCGCTTGAACAAGGATTATCCTGTTACCATAAATGTAGAGAGCTCATGAATGATTACGTTTTGGATGTTTCTTCATCTTGGGTTTTAACCCAATTAAAAAGTAAAGAGTGCTATGTACTTCCCTTTATTGATCAAGATTTGGATTTTGTTATAAAAGTTAACAAGTTGGCTCAGTTGATATTGCCGAGAAATTCTTTAAGAAGATATTTTTTCTGTTTTATCCTTAGAAGAATGAGAAAGCTTGTTTTCTATCGTGAGTGACAAAGTTTATCAAAATCTAACGTAACATAAAATGGATTTTTATGAAAATAGCTGTTTTATATATTTGTATTGGGAAATATACAGTTCTTTGGCCTGAATTTTACGATTCGGCTCGCAAATACCTTTTCACCTCTGACAACGTTCACTATTTTGTGTATACAGATTCTGATTGTTTGAAACGGCAATTGTCGCATCTACCAGATGTTACTGCTATTGCTGAAAGGAATCACGGATGGCCTGGTAATACGTTGTTTCGGTTTGAGATGTTTCTTAGAATAAAGCAGATACTAAAGGATTTTGATTTTATATATTTCTTTAATGCGAATACACAGTTTTTAACCAAGATTGATGAAGATATATTACCAGATGCTAGTGAGCTGGTTGTTGCCGAGCATTTTGCAATGAAAAACATTGATCCCATTCTTTTTGAATATGATAGAAATAAGAAAAGCGAAGCCTATGTTCCCTATGGAAAAGAAAGTACACATTATGTTCAAGCTGCCCTGATAGGGGGGAGGGCTGATGCTTTTCTATTAATGTGTAAAGTTTGCGCATCAAATATAGAGAAGGATCTTCAAAATGAAGTTGTGGCTCGTTGGCATGACGAATCCCATTTAAATAAGTACATCTTGGATAAGAGTGTCAAGATACTACCGTTGTCCTACATATATCCAGAAATATTGCTTTCGCAAGTCGCAGATGGCGAACCTAAAATTATTATGCGAGATAAAACGAGATATGCATCGTTATCTGTCTTGAGATACGGGAAAAGAAGAATTAGAGATATTATTTTCGAAAAATTAGAATTTCAAAGAAGAAAAATAGAAAAATATTTTTATTGGTGTTTGAAACATTTGGGAGTGTTGGGATAAGGTTCTTGATTTGAGAGAAAAATGATGGATTGTTCAGTGCTAATTATGAGCTGTGATAAAAATCATAAGCTTTTATCTCTATTTTTAGATTTTTTTTCTAAAAATTGGGCTGATTGCCCTTATCCCGTGTACGTATCAACCGAAAAACGACAAATAAATCATTCGCTTGCCATCTCATTAAACTTTTCAACATTGTTTTGGGGCCAACGTCTTCTACAATGTCTAGCGGCAATTCCAACGGAGTTTGTGATTCTCGTATTAGATGATTTCTTAATAGAGCAATCAGTTAACTCTCGAGCAGTCAGTGATTATGTCAATGTTTTAAAACAAAATATAGACATTGGTAGCATAACTCTGGCAAATATTCCGGATAAAAACAACAAGCGATCAAAATTTTATAACTTATTGCAAAGAGATAGTAAAGGGAATTATTTATTAAATACTCAAATTACCATTTGGCGTAAAAATTTGCTTAATCAAATCATTTATCCGAAGGATACTCCCTGGCAAGCAGAATTATATGGTTCTATCAGGGCTAGGAAATTTGATGACTTTAAGTTTTATTGCTTAACTTCGGATGATGTTATGCCCATAAAATATAACAGAGGGTGGCTTGTTGTTAGGGGAGTTTGGAATGCTGATGAAATTGAGAGATTAAGGCTAGAACCCTATTTGGAGCAGATCTTTGATGGTAAAGATATTATTCACTTGGGTTACGACAAAATTAGATCTCCTTTAAGTCAAAGAATTATTCAGAAGATAGGTATATATTCAAGGAAATTCTTCAGCATCTGGGGAGTCTATTTTTAAACATCTCATTTAGGACGAATAATATGATAGAACAATTAAAAGGAAAAACGCTTCTGATAACAGGGGGAACAGGGTCCTTTGGAAATGCTGTTATAAGAAAGTGCTTAAGTAGTGAAATTAGCGAAATTAGAGTTTTTTCCAGAGATGAGTTAAAACAGGATGAGATGAGACATGCGTATCAAGCTAAGTCGCCTGATTTAATTGATAAATTGAAGTTTTATATTGGCGATGTTAGAGACATTAATTCAGTTAGGAATGCCATGCATGGCGTGGATTATATTTTTCACGCTGCCGCTCTAAAGCAAGTGCCTTCTTGCGAGTTTTTTCCTGTCGAGGCAGTTAAAACAAATGTTATAGGGACAGATAATGTCCTTACGGCGGCTATTGAGTCAGGAGTTCAAAGGGTAGTCTGCTTATCCACAGATAAAGCTTGTTATCCGATCAACGCAATGGGAACAAGTAAGGCAATGATGGAAAAAGTCATTGTTGCTAAGTCTCGAACTGTAAGTCCAGCAAAAACTTCGATAATGTGTACTCGGTATGGGAACGTTATGTATTCCAGGGGAAGTGTAATTCCTTTATTTATTAAACAAATAAAGGAGGGGCGTTGCCTTACAATCACTGATCCTACAATGACGCGTTTTATTATGTCATTAGATGAAGCTGTAGATCTTGTTCTATTTGCTTTTTCAAAGGGAGAGAGTGGTGATATTTTAGTTCAGAAAGCACCTGCGACAACTATAGAGGTTCTCGCTACAGCGATTAAGGAATTATTTAACTACACTAAGGAAAATAAAGTAATTGGTATTCGTCATGGGGAAAAGAAGTACGAAACATTGTTGACTAATGAAGAGTGTTCAAAGGCTGTTGATTTAGGTAATTTCTACAGAGTACCTTGCGATAAGAGGGACTTGAACTATGATAATTATCTTTCTAAGGGAGTTAATAGGAATGGTTTAACTGAGTTCAACAGTGATAATACTCGGCATCTTAATGTAGAAGAGACAATAAAAAAATTAATGTCTATTCCTGAAATTAAAAGTGAACTGGAGCAGTATGCTCAGACACACAAGGCATAGGAGACAATGTGGATGAAAGTACTAGTTACAGGAGCGAATGGATTTATTGGGAGAAATTTTTGCGCTACATTAAAGGCAAATTTCAATGATGATACATTGACCTTGTATGAATATGACAAATCCTGTCATCCAGAAGATCTCTGTAAATTTTGCTCCGATTGCGACATAGTTTTTCACTTTGCGGGAGTGAATCGCCCAAAGACAGATCAACTGTTTTTTGATGGTAATGCAGGATTTACTAATCTGTTACTCGAAACGTTAAACGCTGTTGGTAATTATTGTCCCATTGTTTTTACATCGTCAATTCATGTTGAAACAAAGCCAGATAGTCAATATTCGATTTCTAAACGAAATGCTGAAGAATCTCTAATCGAGTTTGCAAATGCTCATCATAGCGAGTTGTTTATTTATCGCCTCCCCAATGTATTCGGGAAATGGTCTAGACCAAATTACAACTCAGCGGTTGCCACATTTTGTTTCAATGTTGCCCGTAATTTGGATATAACAGTTGATGACCCAGAGAAATCCTTAAAGCTGGTTTATATCGATGATCTTGTCAAAGAATTTTTTTCCATATTGCAAGAGCCTAGTAGAAATGGCCACGGTGGCTATTATTTTGAAATCTCTAAGCAATATGAATGTAGTGTAGGGAAGTTGCTCTTATTGATTCGTAGTTTTAAGGATAGACGAAGTAATTTATTTGAGTACGGTTTGGCAGAAGATTCATTTGAAAAGAAATTATATTCAACATACTTAAGTTATACGGTACCATCCTTAATGTACAAGCTGAAATCTCATAAGGATCATCGGGGAGCATTTACAGAGTTACTTAAGACAAAAGAATCGGGTCAGTTTTCTATCAATGTAATTAAGCCAGGGATGACAAAAGGTCAGCATTGGCATAACACAAAAATCGAAAAATTTTTTGTATTAGCAGGTGACGCTTTGATTCGCTTACGCCAAGTTGGACAGGAATCGGAGGGTTTAGGAGGGACTATTGAGTATCGAATTAATGGTGATGATGGTGTTGTAATTGACATAATCCCTGGTTATACCCACAGCATAACAAACACATCAGAGAGTACGGATTTATTGGTTTTAATATGGTCTAACGAGTTGTTTGATCCCCAAAATCCCGATACTTACTATGAAATAGTGTGATCCTTAAAACTAACCAAGTTTTTGTAAAGATTTTTAATGAGTATTTATGTGTGTTGGGGGGGGGCATGAAGCTTACTTTTACGATCCTTTTTGCGTGTAATTTCATGACGCCAATCTTGATTGATTCAATTCAAGATGTGTCTAAATTGAGACAGACGATTACTTGAAATGCATAATACATCCAATATAAATAAGTCCTCAGAACGTATTGCATGGGTTGATGCTTTTAGAGGTTTTCTCATCATCCTGGTGGTGTTAGGGCATGTTTTGCAAACGGGTAATTTCGACAACAACAGGCTATGGAATTTTATCTACTCATTTCATATGCCAGCATTTTTTGTTATATCTGGATATGTAAGTTATAAAATCAGCTATGATGAGAGGCTCTACGTAAAAAGAATAAAAGGATTGTTAATTCCTTGGGTTTCATGGGTCTTTTTGTTTGGTTTATTTTCGAATAATTTGAAGGATTACGTATGGAAAGCGTTTTATGAACCGGATACCTCATTATGGTTTTTAATTACTCTTTTCTACATTGCTTGTTTTCAGAATGCGCTTTATTTTTTATCACAAAAAATAAATGTCAATTTGTTTATATTGTCGTTTATTTCGTTTGTTATCCTTCTTTTGGTTCATAAGACAATTGAACCAAGTCCATTCGGTTTTGGCTGGACAGTCTATCATTTTCCTTATTATGTGATAGGTCAATACCTTAGATATGCAAAGTTCGATTTAATACAAAATAGGCTCTTTTATATACTTCTTCCGGTCTTTTTTATTTTGGCTTTTTATTGGAAGAGACTTGAAGTACCGATTATCCTTCCAAATTTATTGATAGCTCAAGAATACATTATTTATTTTTATAAATACGTATGCGCTATAGTTGGAAGCTTAGCTCTTCTTTATGTATTTAAAACATTTAGCATTTTTTTTAGTAAAAGAAATCTGATTGTTTATGCTGGTCAATTAAGTTTAGGAATATATGCCTGCCATGTCCCAATTATAAAATTCATTAGGGGGGGGGAGTGAACAAGGTTATTCTCTATGTTTTGTATTGACAATATTCTTTTCTCTTTTATTTGTATTTTTTATTTCAAAATCTAGGGTTTTATCTAGATTTTTTCTAGGAAAGTAATAAGTTAAATTAGCCCGGAGCCAAAATGAATCAGAGAAGCACATTATTTGATTCTGTAAAAGGAATCGCAATTTTTGGAATAATGTTTATTCATCTTGGATCTTGGCTTTTAAAGCCTGAAGAAGGGAGTACTTTTGCAACCCTTACGACTGCGGGTCTGTTAGGGGTAGAGCTTACTTTTATAGTGAATGCTTACTTTTTGGCAAAGCATTTTGATAAGTATAAGTATGAAAAACTAGAAGGTTGGCTATATATAACAAAAAGTTTTCTCAAAATCATCCCTATTTATTGGCTTGCTTTAATTGTGTATTGGCTAGATCTGAAAATTTCAGTTGGAAGTTGCCCGCTTGACTATCTGAACATATTGTCACATTTTTTATTTTTGAATGCTTTGAATCCTCAGTGGTGGATTGATTTTATGGGAGGATCTGGATACTTCGGCATCATTGCCCTTATGTGGATTATTTTTCCGTTATACATGAAAGTTGCGAAGAATTTAGCGATAGCTCTATTTTTTGCAGTAGCGGTAATATTCGCAACGTCACATGTGGAAGATTTGGTGATTCAAATAAACGAAGATTTTAAGTTGTATAAATCTCATGACGTTAATGTTTGGATTTGGTATATAAAAAGAGGGTTAGACTGTTATGCAATAGGTATCGTCTTGTATTATCTATCTAATTTAAAACTTAGGATTTTTGAAACTCACAGAAACATCAAGCAACTATTAATCTATGTAGTGTTGTCATACATAGCTTATAAATGTGCGACCAAGGGGGGGGCGTTCGATGGAGTTCGGTTTTCAATATTATCGTGTGTAATCATTGTACTGGCCTTCAATGAAAAAATAACCATTATTGACAATCCAATACTTGTATTCCTAGGAAGGAACATTACAGAACTTTTTGTGTTGCACGTAATTCTTTACTACATTTTTGTGGATCATCATAAAATTCTTGTACCAGGTGCTTTTGCGTTCTTCATATTATTTGGATTATCACTACTTTTAGCACCTTTTCTAAGAAAGGCCATTTCTATACCTCTAGGTAATTTTTTATGTAATAGATATTCTTTATTCTTATCAAAGATTGTCTATAAAAAATGAAATTACAACGTGTAAAGTGGATTGGAACCCGGGAGGCAGGACAGCCTTTGTGACTTGGAAATGACCTCCCGGTATACCAAACATTTGCCGAGCGTTTCTCCGTGTTGTTCAGTGAGAAGCCTGGAATTAAACAAATTAGTTCATCAGGCTCAGTTTGGAGTTCTATTAAGCCTTTCTTTCTCTAAATTCCACCGGTGCCAGGTAACCTAGAGCTGTTAAGAGGTGTTAGGCAGTAGTACAAATCAGGCGTTGGAAAGTAGTACAGGCATCTTTCTACGGTGAGCAAAAGCAGTACAGCTAACGCCCCTCCAAAAGTACAGCGTGATGTCTCGGACTAATTCGACCTTATGCCTCTGTCCCGTAGCGATCCATTGATGCATTTTTTTTATCCCAGATTTTCCATTAGCCGGATTGGACAATAATTTTGTTAGGATCAAAGAGCTCAGAAAGCCATTTTCGCTTTCTACCTTTGACGTAGATGCATAAATAACTGAAAATCGAACGGCGATTCTCCAATCATCGAAAAGAAGTGGATTAAATCGAACGGCATCATCCGGGCTAAAATGGACAAAAATCGAATAAGAGTGGTGAGTAAATCGAAAAAGAGTGGACAGAAAGCGAAAATCACCTTTATTTTTGAGTTTCATACGATTTTTTGGCATCAGTGGCGGTCAATCGAACAACAGTGGAAAATCATCGAACAAGAATTTCCGATAATCGAATGATTTTTGCTTCCTAAGTGGAGGAATTCTACAAAAATCGAACGAGTGGACAAGTGGCTTAGTGGAGAAAAATCGAAAAAATCTAAGCCGTGATCAAATTTTCATTATTGTCTCCAATGCCGTGTTTTTAAACGGCTTTTTAATCTTTTGGAGATAAAAATGAATCCACAAATTATCCGTGATTTAGTCCGGCTAAGGAATCACAATCACTCGATGAATGAGATTTCTAAGCGTTTGTCCCTTTCTACTTCAACCGTCAAACGCTATATCGATCGAGCCAAAGCCATCGGCCTAACATGGGATGAACTCAAGGCCATTACCGATGCTGAACTTGGAGCATTATTTAAGTTTTCCTCAGAAAACGGTGAAAATACACCAAGTCTAGATTGGAGTGTTATTTATGCTCAAAGCAGAGGTAAGAAGGGACTGTCACTGAAACAACTTTGGCAGCGCTACTGCAATCCCTCTGAGTTGAGTTATTCCGGTTTCTGTAAGCAGTTCAAACAATTCAAAGAAAACCTCCCTCCTGAACTTAATGAGTTATCGCTGACCATGAACTGGGATCCCGGTGAGGTGGTGATGATTGATTACGCCGGTACAAAAATTCCTATCAAAGATCCCAAGACCGGTACTTTTCGTGAAATCAGTGTGTTTGTCGGTGTATTGGCTTATTCCGGTCTGACTTTCTGTATCGCAACAGAACGTCAAACTAGACAAGATTGGCTCGATGCAATCATCACCATGCTGAATTTCTTTGAAGGCACTCCACAGTATCTTTATCTGGATAATTCAACCTCATTGGTTCTGAAAGCTGATAAATACAGTCCTCGCATCTGTGATGAGCTTTTGAGTCTATGCGATTACTACGGCTGTGTTGCCTATGCTGTTGCTCCCGGTAAACCTAAATACAAAGCCAATGTCGAAGGGGCTGTTCGTCTAATTACGGATCGAGTCATTTATCCGTTAAGAAAAAGAACATTTTTTAGTTTAGAAACTCTTAATGCGGAAATGCGTAAGTTGCTCATAGAGCACAATCGAAGACCTCTCAGTGATCGTGTCCATGAAACTCGGCTGTCGTTATTTGAAGAAGAGCGTTCCTTTTTAACCGAGTTACCACCCATACGCTTTGAACGAACCATGATTGTTAAAGCACTGAAAGTGCAAAAAGATTACGTTGTACGGTATCAAAACAGACGTTATAGCGTTCCGTATCGCTATGTCGGTCGATCCGTTAGGGTCATTATTTTCCCGTATCGAAAATTGCTGCAGTGCTTTGATATCGAAACCGGAGAAAAAATCGCTGAACATCAACTGCGTGATGATGGCCCTCGAACTGTGATGTCGTATGAACACATGCCCAGTCAACATCGATTTGTGTTGATGACCGCTGATGAACTATTGGACAAAATCGCTCAAGGCGGCGCTAATACTGCGTTGTTTGCCAGAAGAATCATCAATGGACTGACAAAGCGTGAGGCGGTAAGGTTACTTCGAGGCTTACACAATCACCAGCAAAAATTCAGTCTGGAAGTATTGGAACAATGCTGTACAGACGTACTTCAACGGCTCAATCCCTCATATTCAGAACTGTTGAACATTTTGGATCAACGCTCTCTTGAATCAAAGCAGACCATCATACGGTCAATCAAACACGGTGGTCATCTCGAAATTAAGTCTTCCAACAACATTCGAGGGATCAACTATTACAAACAACGTTCTGAACAAAATCGGGAGAACAAGCATGAGTAGACGTACTGTAGAAAACAATCTGTCTCGACTGGCTATCGAGCAAGCTTTCAGGCAATTAAAACTACCGACGATGTGGGAAGCTTTCCAGGAACAATTAAAGGATCCGATCTACAGTCAAATGACGTTTGAAAAGCGAGTCGGAATCCTTTTATCAAAAGAACTTCAAGCTAGAACAATTAAGCGTCAGCTTCGGCTATTAAAGTCTTCGGGCATTCGCGGGAAGTTTTCTGATATTTCCAAAATGGATTATTCCAAAGAGCGAAATTTGGATGCCGGCTTAGTGCAATTTTTAGCCGAATGCCAATGGATTACAGAAGACAATCCCGCATCTGTAATTGTGACAGGTGCAACCGGTACTGGCAAAACTTGGTTGATAGAAGCTTTAGGGAAATGCGCTTGCCGACAGGGTTTAACAGTACAGTACTTCCGAATGCCAATTCTTTTGGAATTGATGGATAAAGCACGAAAAGACAGCAAGTGCCTTAATTTCAGGGAAAAAATCAATAAGAAAAAGTTGTTGATTATTGATGACTTTGCCATGGGAGTTTTGGATGATAGTCAGCGCAGTGATTTGTTTTCGTTAATAGACGAAAGAAAAGGAGACGGCGCTACGATCATTGCCAGCCAAAAACCTCTACCGGATTGGTATAACTTTTTTGGTGATCCATATCACGCAGATGCTCTCCTGGATCGGTTAAAAAATCACAGTTACACCATTGAATTAAAGGGAGACTCGCTTAGAGAAAAATACGAATCCAAGCTTGAGGAGCAAATATCGTGAGTAAAAAATCTTGTGATAAACAAACTCAAGCTCTCATCAAAAAGATAACCATGAAAATGGAAAGATTATCCGGCTTAAATGGCTCTAAATCAGAGGCTGAACTGGATAATCTGCGAAATGAGTTTTACATCGAAAGCTCGACAGCGTTGTTAGAAGCTTTACTAGCGGAATACGATAAGCAAGAGCAATGTCTTCTTAATCAACTGGCGCTCTGTGAGGCTCTGGATAAAATCAAAACTGAAAGTGGAGGTAGTATCCCGTTTTAACAACAATGACTAACTGAAAAATAGGGACGTATAAAAACATTTTTTATGCGTCTCTTAACGTACAAAAGCCAAAATCAGAAAAAAGCCAAGCCAAGGATCAAGAATAAAACTCAGTTTTTCGATTTTTGTCCACAGCCATGCCATTTAGTGTCCAAATATCGGTGTCCGAATAAGTAAGAAAAGAGGCTTGTACTACTTTTTCACGGCTGATTTGTACTACTTCCTGACGCCTCCTAACAAACGTTTTTCTGAAAATAGTTGCAACGTCAGCTACTCAGGGGTTTTTAGGTTTATTTTGACCGTGAACACGGATGGTGGCTGATTTTTTTGAATTCTTCTGAAAAGTGTTTTTGCATTTTGATCCTCATTTTTGTCAAGTATTTTAAAAAAGTGAGAACCAAAATTCCGAGACTAGGACCTTATTTCATAAATCCCACCCGGTCAAGTGCGAGATAAATTCAACGTGAGGATTCCTAGAATCTTTTCTTTGCTAACAAAAGAAGTGATTTAAACTCTTGATGAGCCTTGTTCGCTAATTTAGTTTAATCTCTCTGGACATTGTGGCTCAGTTCCATGACAGTCCGCCAGCAATTATGTCACAACTTTGTAAAACTCTTTGCAATCTAAGAAATTTCTGAAAGATTCTTCGTTAAATTTCCCTCCAATTTTTATGGTTGTTTCATTGCTGTAAAAAAAGTCTAAATGAAATTGAGGATGAAACTCTGGATTGTTCGCACTGACAAAACCAGTAATATCGTCATCATAGCGAACATAACCAATCTCGAAATTTATCAGACGATTTAAAAGCGTAAGAAATTCACCTTTACGATCCGGAGTGATTGCTTCTATACAAGAAATGTCTAAATTTGTTGTAATAGAATCATTTTTACTGCTGTTATACCACTCTTTTAATCCAGATAGTAGTTGACTGTCAATTTTTGCTTCGTGGTAATAAAAATTTAACGGCTTTTTGTTTTCGTAGAAAAACGGAAAAGCAAAAGAAAAATATTTTTTCTCTAAAAAGTAGTAAAGCCTACTTCTTTTGTCCGTTCGAAGGGAGATACTATTTACTACAGGTCTTGGGATTATTTTTGCGAACTCCATGAAACGCATTGTTTCTACCAACAAATTAATAATATCTAATCTGTGATCAATTCGAGTATTTAGTAATTTAAAAATCGAATTTGATGAATCAATTTTAAAAACTAAGTCTTTCATTGTAAGAAGGGTTTCAGTGATAAAACGAGATCTTTTACAGCATCTTTATTGAATGAATCAATATTGAGTATTTGTGAATTTAAAAGTTTCATAAGTTTTGCCTTATCTACTTGCCCCACAAGCCCAAGATTGTCTAAAACTTCATCAAGGACCTCATTGATGTTTATAGAATGAGGAGCTTTAAATGAGGCTAATTTGTTTTTAATCGCCAATAATTGTTCTTCGGTAGGTTTTTGTGTTTCAATATAATTATTCGAATTAATTTTCTGCAATCCTTCCGTTTGTTGCTCTAAATTTTTATCAGAGTCCACAAGGAAATAGGACTGGATGAAAGATCTCGTTAACATTGAGTATAAGGTGCTTCTATAATGAGGGTCATTTTGAACTTCATTTGAGAAACAAATTACAAAAGGAAACTCTAATCCTTTGACATTATTTGAATTTGTCATGTATACCATTTTAGGGAGTTGTCTTTTGGTTTCATATGCACGATTAACCTCCCAACCAAGTTCATCTACAATCTTTTGATGAATGCTATCGAATTTGTTATATAGCTTTCTATCATTATCAAGACCGATAATGGCTATATCTTCGGCGGACACGGTCGGGAAAATTGTTTGGATTTTTTTTATTATCGCAACAATATTTTCTCCTGTAGTTGAGCCACGCTCGATAATCATACTAATGTATTCATCATTGAAATCCTGGAAACGACGAATTGGTTTGCGAGATAAATGGATGAGTCCATTACTCATGTCTTGATAGGTATAACCAAGATTTTCCCACTCCTTTTCTGTAAACCAATTTAATTTCTCAGGCTCAAACAATCCCAGAGCAATGGCGTGTCCAAACATTAATGTTTTCGGATCAGTTCTGTAACATCGATTAAGAACGATATCAAACTCCTGCTCTTTATTATTTGGGGTCATGAATATATTTTGGAATACGTCGCCAGCTGAGTAGACCTTTACCTTAGTAATCTTTTCGCATAATCTAAAAAATACATCTGGGAAATCTTGTCTTTCATCTATAAACAAATAATCAAAAGCATATTTAAAGTCCTTTTTGGGGATACTCTCAATAAGCTTTAATGCATCATTAAAAATTTTGGAATAATTAATTTCGTAAGACCAACTCTGAAAAGGAATCTTATAAAATGAGCACACGTAACTGTAAAAACCAGAATTTGGGTCCTGTTGGCTGCCCCAGGCTCTATCGACCCACAATCTAGAGTTCCAATCGATTTGTTTATCAACTTTCATAAAATTGAAAAACGTCGGAATTCGATTCTTTAATTCGTTGGCTAAGGCTTTATTGTGACAGGTAAAGAAAATTTTTGAATCTTGTTCCTTCATATAGACGTCTTTCAGTTTATGGAGTAAAAGTTCAGTTTTGCCAGTGCCAGAAAGTCCCTGAATCGAAATTAGTTTTTTCTTTAAATTAGAATATAAAAAGCTTGTCTGATCTCCATCAAAAAGAATGATGTTACGTCTGACCTTTTCAATCAGATTTTCAGGCTCTTCAATTCCTACCCTCTCTATATCATTAACACTTCCCACTAACAAAGAAATAAGTAACTCACCGACTCGCTTCTCTTTTTTATCAGTCAAGCGATATTTTTGTAAAAAAGTGCCAATGTCATTAGAACTACTAACATCTGTCAGATTGGTCATCGCAAGATTTCCATCACGCCAGGTCCTCGGTCTTCCAATTTTTTCTCTATAGCCGAACTTTTCTGCTAAGTAACCTAAATCTTCGACGAAATCTTCAAAAAACTTTGTGAAAGCATCATTTTGACCCTTAATATCAATAAAAAGAATTTTGAAACCAGGGATTAAAACCACGACAACTCCATCCTGATACGAGTATTCAGTAGTTTGTCCTAGTGGTGAATTAATTAGATAAACAGGCTGTACCCAATCCTCTTTTTGAGTGAAGTATTGTTCCAATTTTTTTAACAAACTAGCATTTGTTTCATATTCTCTAAGCTTGGCATCTACATAAAGGTTTGACATTTTTTGTTCCACGCATTTCAAAATATTTCACTTTTTGCCTATTTGGCTTTCATGGCCAGATTTTAATTCTTAAGGAAACTACATACAACGGGAGAACATGCATCCTCAGTAGAACAATTAGGAAAATAAACGAAAATGTATGATATCCATTATTTTTAATTTTAATAGCTTCTGATATCCTAACAACATATGGATCAAATTTTGATGGAGATCTTTGAAATGTTTTCTGGGGTATGTTTTGTAGGAGGAATTTATGGTGTTGGTAAAAACACTTTGTGTCAGCAAATTTCGCAAAGGCTTAATGTGCCCTTTTATTCAGCGGGAGATTTAATTTCTTGTGTTAATGGTGAACAATATGGCTCTAGTAAAGTGGTTGCTGATAAGTTCTTAAATCAAAAGATTTTGATTTCTGAAGTTAATAAAAAACTACGGTGTAATAAGAGCCTATTGCTAGCTGGGCATTTCTGTATCTTGGATGGTAGAAATGAAGTAGATAGATTGCCTGGATGGGTGTTTGATCAGTTAGCTATTACTAAAATTATCCTATTAGAAGCAAGTGCCAAGAAAATTCAAACCAATTTACTTAAAAGGGACATGAAAGAATATCCCATAACGCTCATAGAAAAATTACTTAAATCCGAGCGATCTATGGCGCAAGAAGTGGCTGATGAACTTGGGTGTGAGTTACTGATTCAAAAATTGCATTACGATTCTTCAGATGATGAGGATTGCGTGCGTTTTTTACAGGAATGAGACGGCGATGAAAGTTTTACTTGATACAAATATCATCATTCATAGGGAAAATAAAAGATTAACGAATTTCAGCATCGGTTCGCTTTTTTATTGGTTAGATAATCTCCAGTATAAAAAATGCATTCATCCATTTACCCTAGGAGAATTAATGAAGTATAGGGACGCTGAAACTCAAAAAGTCTTGGATATTAAACTGTGCGCATATAACTTGCTCCGTGCACCAGCTGAACCTAAAACTGATTTTATAGAAACTGTTGGAGTAAAAGATAAACACGACGAGGTAGATAACGCTCTTCTGTACCAGGTATATGCAGATAGAGTTGGTTATCTGATAACGGAAGATCGAGCAATTAGAGACAAAGCGGCAAAGTTGGGAATTGCTGATCGAGTTTTTTCAATTGACGCATTTATTTCTAAGTGTGTTGATGAAAATCCTCCCTTAGTCAGTTATAAATTTCTAAGAGTAGAAAAGCAACTTTTTGGTCAAATAGAGGTTAAGGATCCTTTCTTTAACAGTTTAAGAAAAGATTATCCTGATTTTGATTCTTGGTTTAATCGAAAGGCAGAGGAGGAAGCCTATACCTTCAGACTTGATACTGGTGATTTAGTTGGTTTTTTATATCTGAAAGTGGAGGGGAGTTCTGAAAATTATTCCGACATTAAGCCCCCGTTTAAACCTAAAAAACGGTTAAAAATAGGCACATTCAAGGTTGAGTCCACCGGTTTACGTTTAGGGGAACGATTTCTTAAAATAATTTTTGATAACGCTCTTCAACAAAAAGTTGATGAAATTTACGTTACTTTATTCGAAGACAGAGAAGAGTTAGTAGCACTCAGATTACTACTTGAAGCTTGGGGCTTTGTATATCATGGTAAAAAAGACACACAGGAGAGCGTTTATGTAAAAACAGTTGGTAAATGGGATAACAATCGAACTGTTAAGAAAAATTTTCCTAATGTTAAAGATAAGGCAAACAAGTTTATTCTTCCGATTTTTCCACAATATCATACTGACCTGTTTCCAGACTCACAGTTACGAACGGAAAAAATTTTTGTAGAGGATAAAGCACACCGTTACGCACTTGAAAAAATATACGTTTGCTGGTCTCCGAATATTACAGAAGTTGTGCCAGGCGATATCATCTTAATTTATCGAACGAAGGACAATAGAAATAAAACAGCAACATTTTCATCAGTAGTAACTTCGATTTGTGTAGTAAATGGATATCAAAAAATTACTTCTTTGAAGCAATTACTGTATTTATGTAAGAATAGGAGTGTGTTTTCGACTAGTCAGTTAACGGATTTTTGGAATAGAAAAAAAGGAAATATGACTGTGCTAAATTTAATTTATCTTAAAACACTAAAGAAAAAACCAATTTTGCGAGATTTGTATACCCTTGGTATCGTTGATCCAGGAACTGGTCCACGACCTTTTACAAGACTAACGGATGAAAAATTTAGAGCGATTTTAAAAGTTGCAGAGACAACACTTTACGACAAATAAAGAAAGGTAAACTAGCAAGTGACAGTAATACTTCTTCCTGTTAAACCAGCTTTTGCTAATAGGCTTCTAAATGGTACAAAAAAATATGAGTATAGGAAGCGTATGCCTAAGCAGTGTGTTCAACAAATTTTGATTTATTCTACATTTCCTGAAATGAAAGTCGTTGGGATTGCTGAAGTAGTTGATAAATTAGAAGCCACTCCTACTAATCTGTGGAAGAGAACCAAGCAACACGCAGGTATTTCTCAAGAAAAATACCGAGAGTATTTCAAAGGTTGTCGTTTAGCATATGCGTTTAAGATAGGGAATGTTTGGCCACTTGAAACCGCTTTAAAACTTACCGATTTGGATATAAACTTTGCGCCCCAGTCATTCATTTACCTTGAGAAAGATAACCCGAAACAATTTGCATTAGTTAAACAATTGATACGAAGTGAAAAGGTGTATTAGGGGAAAGATGCTTTAAAAATAATTTTACGTTGTCGTAAAATCTAAATAGTAGAGATTTATCTGAGTGTAGGACATCTTGAACCGGTTTTTAGGTACTGAAATTATGCCACGGTGTTGAGATAATAAAAATATGGTCTTACGTGGTGTTAGGAAGGGATGTATAACATTTCCTATTAAGGAAGTTAACCAGCTTCGCTCTGCAATCGATTCTATTTTTTATTTTTCAATCCTATAGTCAATCGTGATACTCGTCTCAGCATAACGAAAATGTTTTTTATACTTTGTCACTGCAAAAATTTAAGCTATAACTATCAAATAATTTACAATCAAACAACTTTTGTTTGAATAGCTCCAGAGATTAACCATTATTTTTTTAATTATGCAAACTGAAAAATTTTGGACGCTACGATTATTGCCAGCCAAAAACCTTTACCGGATTGGTATAACTTTTTTGGTGATCCCTACCATGCAGATGCACTTTTGGATCGATTGAAAAATCACAGTTACACCATTGAATTAAAGGGAGACTCATTAAGAGAAAAGTACGAATCCAAGCTTGAGGAACAAATATCATGAGTAAAAAATCCTGCGATAAACAAACTCAAGCCCTCATCAAGAAGATAGCCGTAAAAGAGAAAAAACTATTTGAGTTATGTGACTCTAAATCTGAGGCTGATTTGGATAATCTGCGAAATGAGTTTTACATCGAAAGCTCGATAGCATTATTAGAAGCCTTGCAGGCTGAATATGAGAAACAAGCGCAATGCTTGCTTAATCAAATGGCGCTTTGTAAGGCTCTGGATAAAATCAAAACCAACAGTGGAGGCAATATACCGTTTTAGTAACGATGCTTAACTAACAGCTAGAGACGTATAAAAATTTTTATGCGTCTCTACATTGAAGAAGCCAAAATCAGAAAAAAGCCAAGCCAAAGATAAAGGATAAAAATTAGATTTTCGATTTTTGTCCACTGCCATGCCATTTACTGTCCATTTTTCCAGGAATGGTTACCCATAGGATCGGTCCTGTGGTCGACAGTTACCCGATTTGGCATCCTTTGATGACTTCATCACGATCAAAGAAAGTACGACCTAACTATCCTTCCGTTGAGTGCGGTTACCACGGTCTTGATCATACTGTTTTATTTGCCCATGGTTTTATCACTTGTCCTTTTACAGACGGAAGCGATGTTATTGAAAGTGTTAAGACGTTAAGTAAAAGCAAGGTAGCGGAGATTTCCGCTGTTAAATTGGATTATCCATTGTATGCGGTTGGCACTTCCCCCATTCTTGTGGAGTGCCACTGGAAATTCGGATTAGAGTCTGATTTAACTATTCCATCAAAGGTGGCGGTGGCTTTAATGCTTAAGCAAGCTCTTCTTGATTGGGAGCAGGCTGAATATGCTCAGAGTTGGGAGAATATTTCTTATTGTATGTTGGGTTCTCCTCATGGTCAGTTATCATCTCTGTTTATTAACCGTGAAACTGGGTTGAAAATGAGAAAGGTTTGGCAGGCGGTTTGTGCGGCAGGAGTTTTTAGTTCGTTTTAGATAATGTATGTGCTATGTCTCTCCGTTTCCCAATGGAGCAAACATAAAGTTCATAGGGCTCTTCAGGAATTAGCGGGAAAGCAACACTTCCAGACTTGTCCGGATTTTAAGAGAAGGGGTTACTTTACAAGTTCGCCTAACACTTAATAGAGGGCCAAACTAAGCCTAATAGCCAATTTGTTTAATTCTAAGCTTTATACTTAACGACTCGGAGAAACGCTTGGCAAATGTTTGGTAAACAGAGAGGCCATTCCTAAGTCACAGAGCCTGTCCTGCTGCCTCCAGGGGTTCCATGCTAGGCCGCAGATGGTACATTTGTCTCTAAAGTTAATTCGTTTACATGCCTAACATTTTTAGTTCAGTTTCTTTAAAACCAGCAAATTTTAACGTGTTCAGTAGATTTTCAATTCTTTCTTTTTCCCAGTGGTTTTTATAGCGTAAAACATAATCAAGAATAAAAAACGAATATTTATTTTTTAAATCTGGATACAGATTAAAAATAACAGCAGTTGAATTGATATAAGGGAATGGGTGATTATTGAGATTTAGAAGAGTTTGCTCTATCAAATTTTTGTAATTTTTACATTTAAAAATTGAATATATTTTGGGGTAAATTTCATTCTGATTACTCAACAAAGGGAAATCCCAGCTCGGTAACCAATGGTCGAATATCTTCCAAATTTTTATTACTTTTGTCATCAGTTCGTTATATCCTGCAGATATCAAGGCATCATAGGTTAACAGCTCGATTGTGAGAAGATTTAACATGGCTATATTTGAAGATATTGAAATCGCTTGACTTTTTTCTTTTTCAAAATAAATGGAAAAAGTGTTGTTTAATCGAGAAAAAAGAGATAACCGTTGAGGTTTTTCTTCATAACAGCAAGTGAAGCCTTTAATTAAAATGTTTAACGAGTCAATTGAGATGTTAAAAGCAGAAAGATTTTCGGGATTAAGTTTAGGGACGTAAAACTTCAGAATCTCGTTTAAAAGTCTATTTTCGATCACTTCATTGGAATGAAAATCGGCAAAGTACCCAATACTTTTCATAGAGCTAAATTGATACAGGGGAAGGAAAAGTTTATGTAATGACTTAGCGTACTTCTTAGTATTACCTAAATATTTTTCAATGAAACAAAAAACTGCGTCCACTATAGCATGACAGAAACTTTTATCTGTACCAATTCTTTCACAGCAATCGATAAGTTCAGCAAAAATAGAGAAGCGATTAGGTCGGTCTTTTATTTTGTCTATTAACTTATACGCGAAGACATGATCATTAGAAGTTTGTTCATCGAGAAAACGCACTCTATTTGCCAATAATGCGGCAAAAGTACATTTAATAACAGCGACATTTCTCGATTTTTCAATAAGCTTCTCATAAAAAAGATTATCTGATTTGCAAAGTGCTATTGAAGTTAAGAAGAGTACTAAAAGTTCACCATCTGTAATTTCTAAGACTGTATCAGCTAATGTATTTGCATCGCTGACTTTAATTGCATTTATTGCATAGTTGGTTTTCGTGTCAAATGTGTCTATACGATATGAATTTAGATATCTATATAGATTCCAAATTGTGCCGGGTAATGTTGACTTCGTTACTTCTTTATGTTTTTGAACGTATTTTTGATTAATTTTTTTTATTGATGAAGGAATAAACCTACGAAGATTAGTGTATTGTGAGAATAAGGTAGCTAATTCTTTACGAAAATAAAATTGATCTTTATCCCTACTAAAGCTTGTGTTGATAACAAAAACATCTTTTTCTCTCCAAACATTGGCAGAGTCTTGAATTGCAAATAAAACATTACTCGGTGTTAAATATTTTTCACCGTCACAATAGACATTTCTATATGATTGTCGTAGTTCGGAAAGAATTTCTTTTCCAACCACTTTTCCAAATAATTCTTCAGCCATTTTTTCCCGTTGCTCTTCTGTTACGTGACTAAAAGGGTGAAAAATGGCGGATAAAAAACGAACAAGATTTAACGAATTAACTTTCCTCATAATTTTTCTTCCTGGTCAAGGGAGGAATTCCACACCCTCTTAGATATTTTTATGTAGTGATTTGAAGTGGGATAGAAAACAACCCCTAGTTTGAAATTGTTGAGAGAGTTGCTTATGCCAATTTCCATACTTTCATTACATACCCAACGATCATGAAATAAATTTCCAGAACATTGTTTTATATTGACATTATTTAGTTTGGGTTTGACAGAGCGAAAGATCTTTAATGAGGGATTCCCATCATCTTGATTAAGAATATCCAATTTATGAGTAAGTAGCCTAAAGGTAATATTCGGGTATTCGAGGAATATTTTTATGATGCATTGATAGAGAGAAACATCAAGCATTCCGCTGAATAAATAAGGGTCAGAGATGTAAACAACGTTATTTTTGGAGCTATCGCAGACAGTTTTTAATATGAGATAAAAATACCTTATTGCTTCTTCTTTTTCTAAATTGTCAAAGGTTCTATTTACCGTGTTTTTAAAATGTTGAGTTAATGAATTTCTTCGTTCCTTTCTAATTTGAGTGATTGGACTAGCCAATGAAGCAAAATTACGAATAATTTTCTGTGTTTCCTGTGAATATCCAAAAATAGGATAAGTGATTTTTTGTTTAACAAAACTTCCTATTTCATGTGATACAGAGGTTGAAATGGAGAAATTCGAAAAATACGAAATATGTTTTTGGGAAAAGACACATTGACCATCATCAAGACGAAATACCTCAAGGTTAATATATTCAAAAGGCTCATTCAAAACAAAATCCGTCCAGCGCTCCGTGATTAAACAGCTTCTTTTTTCTAATATTTCGTTGTAAGCCCACGATTCAATAGTAGCTACATATTCATTAGGAATAAATTTGGAATTCATCCATGTACCCAGCACTATTAGCTGATCATTTAAGCTATGAATCTCGAATGATATTTTAGGATCTGGTCGCAGAACTATTACATTACCGGCCCGATCGTAAAACTTAAAAATATTGACACTTAGATTAGGGATGAGTTCGCTAGTTTCTTCAGGTTCATTTTGCCGAAAAAAATCTTTAAGGGTGATGTCAGTATTCCAATACTCCTTTATTTGGCAGCCGCTATCAATGGGACTCTTCATATTTTCAGGGAGATAATCGAAATCTTGTAAAAGGAAAGAAGTAGAAGATCCCGATATGTCGTAGATTACATTCTCACCGTTTATGCTTATTGATTTAGATGAGAAAATGGTGTCTTTTAGCTTATTGATTTGTCTTGATCCAAAATTTGCAGACCACATGCATAGCTCTTGACCGTTAATAAAGGTTTTGTGGAAAAGCGTGAATTTATGCCGAAGTAAAGCCTTTCTTGTTTCTATAATCGTAGTCAGTACATTTACCCAATGGTTCTCTCTTTTTAAAGCAAGTACCTGAACATTTGACATAATCTACTCACAAATTGGGCAAGCAAATTTTATTTTTAAAACAGAACAAAGAGTTGAAAATTTATTCCCTCCAAAAATCATACTATGAAATTAGATGTGTGTAAGATCTCTACTTATAATCTGCCATTTTTTGATTGATTCAAAAAGTTAACATAAAATAACTAAATATCTGTTTTGACTTATCGAACTTTCAGTTTTCTGAATGTTTTGTTTCCAAGTAAATTAATTTAAAATGCTCCATGTAATTGATTTTTTTTGTGGTTGTGGAGGAACTAGTGCGGGATTAAGAGCCGCTGGAATGAAAGTTCTAGCGGGTATCGATTACGATGAAAAAGCTATCAAGACATATCAGAAAAATTTTCCAGAAGCTGTTTGCATCCAAAAAGATATAAAACTTATATCTGAGAGTGACATTTTAGAAATTTTACAAGCTCACTGTATAGACGGTCCTCTTGTTTTTTCAGCGTGCGCGCCATGTCAACCCTTTTCGAAACAAAACAGATTTAAAAAATCATCCGATACACGTGTTTGTTTATTAGATGATCTGCATCGATTCGTAAAAAGATTTTGTCCAGACTATGTTTTACTGGAAAATGTTCCAGGGATGCAGAAGGTTATTGATGGACCATTTCCAAGGTTTATCAAATTGTTAGAAACATTAAACTACAAGTTCTGCTTTAGTGTTTTGAATGCTGTTAATTACGGAGTTCCTCAAAATAGAAAAAGGCTTGTACTTCTGGCTTCAAAAAAATATAAGATATCTTTTCCTGATCCAAAATATGGAGAAGGGTTAAGACCTTATCGGGTTGTAAGAGATGCTATAGCAAAATATCCACCGATTAGTCATGGAGCGTCACATTCTGACATTAAAGATCATGAAGCGGCAAAACTTTCAGATCTTCTACTGAAGCGGATTTCAGTATTAAAACCAGGAGAAGATCGAAGAAGTTGGCCAGATGAATTGAAGTTGAAGTGCCATATAAATAAAAAAGGACACTCAGATGTATACGGACGTCTAGATTGGGATAAGCCATCAGTTACACTGACAACTAAATGCATATCGTTATCCAATGGACGTTTTGGACATCCCTCGCAAAATAGAGCTTTGTCTGCTCGAGAAGCAGCAGCTATTCAGACTTTTCCTGATGATTTTACATTTGTTGGGTCAGTTTGGGAAAAGGGACGTCAAATTGGAAACGCTGTGCCAGTACTTTTTGCAAAAGAGTTAGGAAAGCAAATAATCAAAACTGAACGGGAAAAAACAAAATGAAAATCCAAGAGCTGATTGAACGCATCCTCAGTGAGTTTACATCGAATAGTTCAGAATTTGAACCATTTATTCAGCATATTCGATTTCCCAAGTATAAAAATTTTGTTACAAATACAAAAATAGACTTTATCTTTCCAATAACGGTGTTGGTAGGTGAAAACGGTTGCAATAAGTCTTCTGTTATAAGAGCGCTTTATGGGGCACCAGCACAAAAAAGTTTGGGAGATTACTGGTTTGAATCAAAAATAGACACAATCAAAGAGGAAGAAAAAGCTCCTTCTTGTTTTATTTATGGATATAAATATCCTCCAGAAAATAGAACTGTTGAGGTTTTAAAAACAAGAGTTCATAAAGAAAATAATCCCGACTATTGGGAGCCCTCCAGACCTATTGTTCAGTACGGTATGGAGAAAATAGATAGTAAAAAAAAATTAACTGAAGAAGAGAAACAGTACAGATCACAAACAAGATGGAATCCAATAAATAAAAGTGTTGTTTATCTAGATTTTAGGCATGAAGCCTTGAGTGCGTATGATAAGTTCTTTTATTGCACAGCGTTAGATGTTGTGTCAGGCGCATACAAAAGCAAACAAGATTTTATTAGGCGATATTCAAAGAATCTTAGGAAAACAATTGACGAAGATCTGAAAAATTACAACATTTATCGGACCAAAAAAGTTATTGAAAATAAGCTCCTAGACCGTAAGGCCGTCAATTTTATTTCGAACATACTTGGTAAAAAATATTCTTCAATACGAATTTTAACTCATACGTTCTACACATCTGAGCCAGCAAAAACTATTTTACTGACCTCTGAAAGTGGAACTGATTATTCAGAGGCTTTTGCTGGAAGCGGAGAGTTTTCTATTGTTTGTTTGGTAGATGCGATTTTAGGGGCATCTTCTAATTCTTTAATACTTCTTGATGAACCGGAAGTCTCGATTCACCCTCGTGCACAACAAAAGCTAATGGAGTTTTTGTGTGAACAAGTTCTAAGTAAGAAGTTTCAACTTATTATTGCAACACATTCTCCGTATCTAACACAAAATTTGCCGAAAGGAGCCGCTAAGTTATTTTTTTTGGATAAAAATGGACAAATCAATGTAAAAAATAATGTGTACCCGTCAGAAGTTTTTGTTGAAATTGGTGCTTCAAAATCGCAACTTACGGTCTTAGTAGAAGATATATGTGCAAAGATAGTCTTAGAAGCCTGTTTAAAAAGCAAAGGTAAACACAAATTATTTAAAGTTCGTTCAGCTGAGCGATTTGGGGCTGAAGGGATTTTAACTCATGATGCTGTTACAGATTTTATAGAGGAAGCCAATGATGTTGTTTATTGTTTAGATGGCGATAAGAAGAAAGAATTTCCACCAATATCAGACGATTTAAAAGAATTACAAAATAGTATTAAGACGATTGCCTCAGGGGCAAAATTAACTCAGCCTAATGCTTCCGAAGAACTAAAAATCAAAAAGTATGCAGGCTTCCTAAAATATCTAAAGACCAAGTTATATTATTTCCCAGATGAATATGGACCTGAGGAGATTATCTGGGCAGTTTTATCGACAGAGGATAAAAGCTGTATCAATATTGATGAATTAGGGAAGGAAAAATTCAAGAAGGCTATCAAAGAAGCGTGCCGTAATCATTTCGGTAGTGATGATAGCAGAACTATTATAAAATACATTGAATATCATGCAGCTCACCTTTTGAAAGAGAAACATGAAACCAGTTTTGACGAGAAGTTAATAGAGCTTGTTGATAAACTGTCGAATGCATTTGAAGAGACTGTAAGTAAGTGTGTGTAAAACCAATACTTGTTAATCTATTAGGAATAAAACGAATTTATTGATATACAAAATCTCAAAATCCCCATTTGTTAATTTCAAATGAGACTCCGCTTTAATGATCGAAAACCTTTGTAATCTTTAACTGGTCATTTAGTTTATAACAAAGGGGGTACTGATAAAATCAGTTAAGACTGGGAAACTTTGATTTCCCGAAGTGACTAACCATTAAATCGGTAGGGCACATTGGGAGATAAAGTGACACCAAGAAATCCTCTTTATTTCTCTTTGATCAATAAACACGCCACATTTTGGCAGTATTGTTGAAGTTATCTAGTATTTCAATCCAACAAAATCCAACATTCATTTTTTATGAAATATTGCGATGTTACTTTTTTTACAGGTTGAAGGTGGCATGTCAGTAGAATTTTCAGGTAACCACAATCCCTCTTGAGCATTCCCTGTTCTGGTGAAATATTTGTAAATCGGGTGAAAATAGTAAATGTTTTTAATTTTCTGGCTCATTTGTGGTGAGGCATCCTTATTTAACTGTGAATTCGAGGTACTTTTTAATGATGGACCATTTTGAATTAGCTTGATTATATTTGAGAGTTCGTGAAAGTTTAACTTCATCTACAACTTGAATTATTTCAGTAAGTTACTCCGTTATTATCACTTTTGATAATCCATTTTTCCAAATCCCACATTTCAATTCTCTCCACCCCATACAACAATAAACGCATAGGGATGGATTGACTAATCCATCTGCTCAATCCATCTCCGAAGCATTCGAGTCAGTTTCAATAGGAGGTCTATGATGACGATTTCCACATGGCTTGCTTTGGTTGTTGTCGTTCTGACAGTGGTAGCGTTGGTCAAACGCTATGAATCTCGGTTAGTGCTGCTTTGCGCGGGCTTCTTGATGGCTTTTATTTCACTAAAGCCCATGATGGCCTTCCAGCAGTTTGATAAATCCATGACAAACGGCGGACTGATTGTGGCTATCTGTTCAGCAATCGGCTTTGCCGCCGTGATTTCTTATACGAAGTGCGATGTGCACTTGGTGACACTTCTGACGAGACCGCTTAAAAAATTAGGCTTTTCGTTGTTGCCTGCCAGTATGTTGGTGACGGGCTTTATTTCCGTATCTATTCCGACATTGTCTGGGCTTGGAGCGGCAGTCGGCCCCACCATGATCCCGATTTTACTTCGAGCCGGTTTCAAACCGGGGTGCGCCGCGGCGGCCATTGTGGCGGCTACTTATCCCGCTTACTTAAATCCGGGACTTTCACACAACGTCTTCGTTTCAAAATTGGCGGGTTGGGAAGTCATGGACTTCATTGGCACGCATGCTTTAATGACGTTAAGCGTCACGCTTATCAGTATTGTGGTCGTTTCAATCACGGCTTGGTTTTTGCATGACTATGACAGAGACGCGTTAAGTAAAAATACGCTTCAGGCGGAAGAAGGCTCTGACGCTCCTGTTAAGCCCAATCTGCTTTACGCATTGGCTCCGTTACTTCCTGTCATCATTTTGGTCTTGGCTTCCATGTACTTAAAAGGCATGAAAGTATCAGTCGCAACAGCCATGATCATCGGATCAGCCTATGCGCTTGTCATTACCCGTAAGGATCCCCAATTAGCCGTTAAAGAGTTCTTCAAAGGAATGGGCAATGGGTACGGCAAGATTTTGGGCATCATCATTGCGGCTGGTGTCTTCGCGGCGGGTTTGCGCGCAGCCGGTGTCGTTGATGTTTTTGTGAAATACCTCACCGAAGCTCAAGACATCGCCAAGATCGGCGGTTTGGTAGGTCCCTACGTTTTAGGTGTTCTTACCGGTTCTGGTGATGCAGCCGCCTTTGCCTTTAACGAAGCGGTCACGCCTCATGCTCCTCAGTTTGGCATGACGATTGACGGATTGGGATACCTCGTCAATATGGCCGCCGCTGCCGGACGTAAATCGAGTCCCTTGGCCGGTGGCGTAATTCTGCTGGCCGGAATCGCTGCGGCATCCCCCTTTGAAGTGGTTAAACGCACGATTCCTTCTGCGGTTGTTATTTTGATAGCTCTTTATATCGCCGGATAACACGTGATCGGATTGACTGGAGAGAAAAAATGCTGAAAAACGAAAATCGTCGTGGAAAGATGAAGACGCCTCCCGCTCCCGAAGTGGTGAAAAATATCATTACCCCTAATATTCTTGATGGGACGAAGCGGACTTTCTGGGCATACGTTGATCTTAATCGAGCACATGTTTTGATGCTCAGAAAACAAAATATCATCTCGGAAGAAACGTGTCTGAAGATTTTAAAAGTCAACGAAGAGTTGGCAGCAATGGGGGATACGCCTACCTTTGAAATCGATCCGAGGCGAGAAGATCTGTACTTTAATTTAGAGCACTACCTAATTGACCGTGTCGGCTTGCAGGTGGGCGGCCAACAGCACACAGCCCGTTCCAAAAATGACATCACATCAACGGTCACCCGAATGGTGGCAAGACGCGCTTATTTTGAACTCTGTCAAAAATTTATTGAGTTACGTAAAAAGATTCATGCGCTCGCCGAAAGAACACGTGATGCGGTGATGGCGGGCAACACCCATTTGCAGCCCTCAGAACCCATCACTTTTGCTCATTACTGCACAGCCATTCTTTATGGATTGCAAAGAGATTTTGAACGATTAAATCATTTGTATGAGCATATCAATGAGTGTCCGTTGGGCGGGACCTCCATGGGATCCAGTACGTGGAATATTGATCGGCAAATGACGAGTGACTTATTGGGATTTGATCGTCCGGTGAGAAACTCCATCGATTGCGTGGCGTCTCGCGACTATGTATTGGAATTTCTCTCCGCCTTAACCATTGCCGGCAATACGCTTTGCCGTCTTAGTAATGATCTATACGTTTGGTCAACGCCTGATTTTGGTTATGTGGAAGTAGATGACTCGGTGGCGGTTTGCTCTTCTATCATGCCGCAAAAGAAAAACCCCTGGACACTTGAATTTATCAAAGGTAAAACGGCGAGCCTCGAAGGAGATTTGGTAGCAGCACTCAGTACGATGCGAACAACGCCGTATACCTATTGCCTGGACTTAAGCGGTGTGGCCGTGTCCAATTTGTGGATGGCGTTGGATCAAATGAATGCGGCGTTGGAATTGATGATTGCGACATTAAAAGATATCAAAGTCAATAAAGAAAGAATGCTTGCGGCGGCTCGCACGAACTACTGCACAGTTACTGAACTAGCCAACACACTAGTGCGCATTGAGGGGATTTCATTTAGAGAAGCTCATGAAATCACGGCCATGGTAGTGGATTGGATGCTCAAGCACAATAAGAAAGCGGATGCCATCACCACAGACGTGATCAATGAAATGGCCAATGAACTCTTTAACGTTCGTTTTGAAAAAATAACCCAACACGATGTGGATTTAGCTTTGGATCCGGTTCTTAATGTGAAATCCAAAGATATCATCGGTGGAACCTCAGATAGGCAGGAAGGACTGCAGTTAGAGGAAATTGCCCAGCAGATCGCTTCGGATGAGACTTTGTTGGCTACGCGTCAAAGCGCTCTTTGCGCAGCCAAAGCCAAGATGGAAGCTTTAATAAAGGAAACGTTGGCTCACTAAAAGAGGAAAGGAACATGAGAAAACTTTTATCAGTTATTGCCTTAATTGCAGTGATCGGTACAGCATGGGCCTCTGATTTGCCTAATGTGAGAATTCTTGCCGTTGGCGGAACGATTGCGGGAACCGCAGCCACTTCCACTCAAGCAAGCTACAAAGCCGGCCAATTAGGGGTAGACACATTGATTGCCGCGGTGCCCGAAATCAAAAATGTAGCTGATGTAAAAGGCGAACAGTTTCTCAATATCGGATCCGGTAATTTAACGGATGACAATATTTTGGCATTGGCAAAACGGGTCAATGAGGTGGCAGCTGATGCTTCAACAGATGCCATTGTGATTACCCATGGAACCGATACGTTAGAAGAAACGGCATGGTTTCTTAACTTAACGGCGAAAACGACTAAACCTATCGTCATGGTAGGAGCCATGCGTCCGGCCACAGCTATCAGCGCGGACGGGCCAGCCAATCTTTTGGATGCTGTGCGTTGCGCGGCTGATTTACAAAGTGTTGGCAAGGGTGTCATGATCGTTATGAATAACGAAATTCATAACGCCCGCGACGTAACCAAAATGGACGTGACAGAAGTGTCCGCTTTCCAGGCACCGACCGCCGGAGCGATTGGTCGAATCGCTGCAGGCAAGGTAGTCTATTTCAAATCGTCCACGCGCCCTCATACCGCTCAAAGTGAATTTGATGTCAGCAAAATCGACAAATTGCCTAGGGTTGACATTATTTATAGTCACTTGGGTGATGATGGTGTACTGGCGCAGGCCGCTATTCAATCCGGAGCCAAGGGGATAGTGAATGCCGGAACCGGAAACGGAACGGTTTCTAAGCACCTTTTCCCGACACTAGAGAAAGCCGTTAAGGACGGCATCGTTGTTGTCCGTGCTTCACGCGTACCGACAGGCGTGGTTACAACGAGTAAGCCTGATTGGGATAAGGCAGGATTCATCAGTTCCGGCAGTCTTAATCCTCAAAAGTCACGGATACTTCTTCAATTGGCACTGACGAAGACTCAGGACAAAAAAGTGATAGAAAAGATGTTTGAAAAATACTAATGCATACGGCAGGCGGGCATTTAATCGTGCCCGCTTTTACTCATGTAATAATTCAGTTAAAAGCTTTTGAATCGGTAGGTTGAGGTATGTTGCGACACAATGACTTAAAAGCCTGGCGCCTATTTCTCGATGTCATTCAGGTGGGCTCTATTTCAGCGGCCTCCGAACTTTGTCAAATGGAACCCTCCAACATCTCCCGAACGTTGACGGCACTAGAAAAATCTTTAGGTCAAAAACTTTTTTTAAGACAAAGTCCTATTAAATTGACAGCGTACGGAACACGTGCCGCGCGACTGGCTCAAAACATCATTGATGCGCACGATCAATTGGTTATCTTAGGGGGAACACAGAATCAAACTTTACAAGGACCGATTCGTTGCGGTTTGCCCCCATCATTTTTTGATCGATTGCTTTTGCGTCACTACTTGGATTTCAACAAAAAATATCCGGGCATCCAAATTCAGACACAGGATTTCAGAAAACCGGCACCAATAGAGTTCTATCAAAAAGGGAATATGCTTGATTTGGTAATCGGTTATGGACCCGATCCGGAAATGGATAGAGCATTTCAATATCGCTTAGGGGAGTGTCTCCGTATGCCTGTTGCCTCACCGGCGTATCTTGAGAAATACGGAACCCCGAAAAAATTAAGTGATTTAAAAAACCATATTTTGCTCGATAGAGATAATGCTTTGATTTATACAGGGGACTATTTTGTAGATACCGGCGAGCACAATATTGTTTTACGCTTTGCCAAAAAGATTTCATTTTCTTCACCAACGAGTCTTAAAGAGGCGGCTCTTTTAGGGGGAGGAATTCATCATGGGATTCCCGTTATCTATTGCTATAAAGAGCTTGAAAGAGGGGACTTGGTTGCTCTGCCCGGGCTTTGGCAATTTCAACCGCTCGATTATTACCTCTTTATTAGGAAGGAATCCGCTGAATTGCAAAGAGTGCGAATATTTAAGCAGTTTTTACTGGATTCTTTAAAAGAAGAGTTCCAGCAATGTGGAGATCTTTGTAAAAAGTTGGGTTTAAAGTAGAAACGACTGTAGCGTTCTAACGCTTCTGACTTTAAGCAAGTCTGAGATGAACATCAGACTTGATCTTGAGCGCTACGAAGGTTTGTCCAATAAAGTTGATTTGTAAATTTCTTTCATAGTTAAGGGTTTCATCGTCTTATAGACGTAGCTCACTAAGTCCTAAAATAAATCGAGTTGTAATAACGGCAAGGAGTCGTCTATGAGCGCCCACATCATTGATTCCCAATTCTTATCGAGAAACTGGCAAACCCCCGAAATCAGTGAGATTTTCTCCGATGAGCATCGTCTGCAGTGTTGGTTAAACATCGAATCGGCGCTAGCCAAAGTGCAAGGAGAGCTTGGAGTCATCCCCCAAGAGGCCGCTTTAGCCATTGTTAAGGCAGCTAAATTTGAAAATATTGATATGAAACAGTATCAAGATGAAGCTGCCGGAACTGGTCATATTCTGGTGCCGATGATCCGCTGTTTACAATCTGCCTGTCCTGGTCAGACAGGACAATGGGTTCATTTTGGAGCAACGACTCAGGATATTGTTGATACGGGCAACATTCTCCAAATGCGTGAAGCTACCCAATACATTCTTCAGAATATTTTGCGTTTAGAAAAAGCGATATTAAAAAAGGCCTCCGACTACAAGTACTGTGTGATGGCGGGACGGACACATGCGCAACAAGCTTCTCCAATCACATTGGGATTCAAATTTGCGACTTGGGCTGCTGAAATTCGCAGGGATATTGAAAGAATCAAAGAATTTCCGCAAAGAGTCTTTATGTTGAGTTTGCACGGGGCGGTGGGCACCCAGGCAGCCTTTGGTTCAAAAGCCAAAGAAATTACCGCAGGCGTTGCTCGAGAGCTCAATCTCACGGAACCGCCGATCTGTTGGGCGACTTCTCGAGACGGCATCGCGGAGTTTTTAAACACAATGGGGATTTTGGCGGGCACTTTGGGACGCATTGCCAATGAAATTTTCAGTGAATCTTCAACAGAAATCGGGGAACTTTACGAACCCATGGGTAAGAAAACGGTTGGCTCCTCCACTATGCCTCATAAACGTAACGCCGGCGTGAGCCAAACGACAGTCTCTCAAAGTCGGATTGTTCAGACCAACGCGCTTTTGGGAATGATCGGTCAGGTTTCCGAGCATGAAAGAGATTTAAGAAGCTGGCGATCAGAAATGCATCAGATTCCTGAAACCTGTGTGTTAATGGGACGTATGTCTAAGGCCATGGCTGATGTGCTCGAAGGGCTAGAGGTCAATGAGAAAAATATTCGCCGAAACCTTGATCTGTTAGGTGGCCTTCTTTTAACAGAAGCGGTCATGTTTAGGCTAGCTGACAAAATGGGTAAGCAAGACGCTCATGAGTTATTGCGTGAATTGACGCTATTTCAAAAAGATGAGCTCACTTTCATTGAACGCCTTCATGCTAATGAAAAAGTGAAAGCTTGTCTCAGTGATGAAGAAATAGACGCCATTTTTGATTACAGCCAATTTATCGGGCGGGCGCCGGAATTTGTTGATCAGGTCATTGATTACTGTCGTGAAAAAGCAAATACGGATCCGACATTTTAGGAGGCCAAAATGACAGTGGATGTCTTAATGCCTTGCTTTGCTCTAGTGGTTATCGGTCTAACCGGTTGGATGATTGTTAAACGCTATCAAACGGCCATGGTGTTATTAATGGCTGGTTTATCGATGATTATCTTCGCTGTTGTATGCGGGGTGACGGGGTTTTTGCCCAAAGGGATGAAATCCTCCGGATTGATTTGGTTTGATGTTATTGATTTGTTGCGCAGCATCGCTGTTAAACAAGTCTCGGGCATCGGTCTATTGATTATGGTAGCTGGCGGCTTTGCCGCTTACATGGATCGAATCGGAGCTGCTCGAGCGCTGGTTAACGTATGCATCACACCTTTAAAGTCCTTGTCCTCGCCTTACTTAATTATGGTGTTTGGCTACCTTATTGGACAAATGCTTTGCATGGTTATCCCAAGTGCGGCAGGTCTTGCAATGTTGCTTTTGGTTGCTCTATATCCGATTCTTGTGGGTGTTGGGGTGTCACCTGTAGCCAGTGCCGCTGTAATTGTGACTTGTTCCGGTATGGCCATGGGACCGGGATCTGGCACTTCAAACTTAGCAGCACGTGTGGCGGGGATGGATCCCATTATCTATTTTGTTCAGTGCCAGCTGCCCGTGGTGATTCCCTCTTTAGTGGTCATAGCTATATGTCATTATTTTGTACAGCGCTATTACGATCGTCGCAATGATGATGTCTATACGGAAGAAAATATCAAAAATACTGTGGAACAAAGATCGGTTCCTGTGTGGTACGCATTATTGCCTCCCTTGCCGATTGCTTTAATGATCATTTTCAGTCCATTAACTTTCAGCAGCATTCGTCTTAATACCATCAGCGCTTTGTTATTGGTGTGGATAGCAGTAGTTGTTTTAGAGATGATTCGTCGGCGGGAAGTTAAGGAAGTTCTTAAAGATGGCTCTTGTGTATTTAAATCCATGGGTAGTATGTTTACGTCCATTGTCGCCCTGATTATTTGTGCGGAATTTTTTGCCAATGGCCTAAAAATCACAGGCTTGATTGATGCGCTGATTGTTCACGCTCAAAATTTGGGGCTGGGATTAAACGGCATGACAGTTGTCTTAACAGGTGTTGTGGGGATTGTTAGCGTGTTGACCGGTTCCGGAGTGGGCGCTTTTTCAAGCTTTGCCGCATTGGCACCGGATGTCGCTTCAGGTTTAGGCGGCAGCGCAGCCTCTTTTGTTAATCCCATGCAATTGTCTTGTGGAATCATGCGATCGATTTCGCCCGTGGCCGGAGCAATGATTGCCATGGCGGGCGCAGTTGGCGTTACACCGGTTGCGTTGATTCGGCGAACTTTTATTCCGATGATGGCGGGTTTTGTCGCAGTTTTATTGTTTAACTTCCTTTTCATTGGTTAAACAGCAGAAACTATGGGTGACGGTGAATTCTGATGTTTGTTATGAATTCACCGTCATATTGGTCCTTTTTGCGTTTTTAATCACACAAAAACATATAAAAGTGTGAAAAATCTCACATAAATATAAATAATTATGTGATTTGAGCCGAGATGAGCTATGCCCAAAGAGCTGAAAATGGCACTGCGTAAAGTCGAGAGCCAAAACTCAAAATGTCTTTCCCAGCATAAAGAACGATTCCTCTAAAGTCATCAACTTGTTTGGAAAACCACTTAAGATGTTTAAAGTCGTCCGTGTTGATGGATTCGGCGGCTTTGATTTCAATTCCTAATTTTCGGTTTTTCTCGTCGGTAATCAAAAAGTCGATTTCCTGATTATTCTTATTTCGGAAGTGATGCATTTTCCACAATGGATGAAGTTCAACTTCAGGGATCAATTGGGTATACGCCCATGTTTCAACCAGTTTTCCCCCTTCATTGGCCATTTTTTCTTGACTGCTTAATAAGTCATCCGTTGTGTGGATGTTGAGCAAATGAGCCATCAGCGCGCTGTCGGTTAGGAAAATTTCAGGCGTTTTACTGCCAATTTTGTAGTCTTTAGATTCCCAAGCCGGCAGTTCATCAATGAGATACATAGCTTCAAGTGCATTCAGATACGAGGAAACCGTTAATGCATTTCCGGATATTTTTCTGCAGATTTCTTGAATGTTTAGAGGCTTGCTCGAATAGACGGCAAAGATTTGTAAGAGGCTGGCTAAATCTTTGTAGCGTCTCAGATCCCATTGACGGGTTAAGTCATAGAGTAGCTGTGATTGAATATAACTTTGGAAATATAAAGCGCGTTGTTCACAATCGAGCAGAATCGTTTGTGGGTATCCTCCACGGATTGCGAGATCGTAGACGCGTTCTCGGCTGCATGGTTCAATATCTTGGTTTATGGGAAATTCTTCATTAAAGGCCTTTTCTAAGAAATGGGGCTTTTTACCCAATATTTCCCCTTGAGTCATAGTGCGAAGGCGCAAAACGAAAATCCTTCCGGTTAAAGAGTCAGCTTGATCACCGGAAGGTAATTTTCTGTAATCGGTCGAACCTGTCAAAATAAATTGTCCCGGTTGATTATTGCCATCGACTCGGCGTTTGACCTCGGCTATTAAAGTCGGAGCTTTCTGAATTTCGTCAATGATTAAACAATTTTCTTGTGCTTGCCGAAGGAAAAAATGAGGATCGGCTTTAGCTGCAGAAAGCGTTGCTTCGTCATCCAATGTTGTGTACCTAGCTTCAATAGGGCAGAGGTCTCGAACGAGAGTTGTTTTACCGCTTTGCCTTGCGCCAACAACAAGCGCGGCCCGTTGAAAAGACAAACCTTTGAGCAATAACGTGGAGGACCAGCGGGGAATAGATTGCATATTGATTTAAAATTAGAAAATATTCATACTGGAATTAAGAAAAATTATATATTAATAATTAGAAAATATTTATATTAATGATAGGAAAATTTTGATATTTTTAGGAATGGTGACGTTTAGTCACAAGTCAATAGTTAAATGTTGGATTCAATCAGAGGAATACATTAAAAAGTCCGGCTAAACAGAATATTCAGCTCAAAAAAAGCAAACAAACGTCCACACGTGCTTGTTATGCAAGCATTTTGTAATGAAATTCTTTTTCTACGAGATCACCAGCAGTGCGCTTAGAAACACCTATCAGTTATCTTGAAGCTTCGTGAAAACGTATTGAGAAAGGTCTTCAAACTCTTCAAGGCAGCGTTTACCTTCAGCCTCATTGCTCTTGAAAATATCTACAGCAAATGCGTTGACAAGACAAATCAAGGGCGACAGACCGTCGGAAAAAACGTGATAACGCACTGGAATACTGATCAAGACCTCAGCTTGATTGGCCAGGGGAGACAACTCCGTATGGGTCACAATAATGGTTTTAACCTTATGTTTTTTCAGTATCTCCAAGGCTTCAATCGTTCGGACCGGGTAGCGGGGATGCGCAAAAACAAGCGCGACATCTTTGTCGGATAATTGATTGGCTAGCCCCGGCGTAGCACTGACGTCCGTGACAAAACGAGTAACGTTTTTGCGGATTTTTCCCAAACAATATTGAGCGTACACTGCCACGGCTTCGCTTGCCTGATGCCCAACAATCACCAACTGTCGAGCCTCGCACAAAAGCTTTAAAGCTTTTTTATACGCGTCTTCGTTAATAATGTTTGCATTTTTTACCAAACTTTCAGCTTCTTCACGAAGAATGGAATTTAGCGTTCCATTGGTTTCTTTTGACTGCAAACGGTCCAAAGCGGTCCATTCACTTTGCAGCAGCGCCTTTAACTCATTCTGGAAATCTGCGTAACCTTTAAAACCAAGTTTCAAGCAAAAACGGTTTAACGAGGTAGGGCTGGAGTCGGCTTTCATAGCTAAAACCGCCGCGGTCATGAATGCAGCCTCTTTGTAATTAAGAAGGATGAAATTGGCAATATTTTTTTGCTGCTTGGGAAGATCCAAAAGATTTTGACGTATTTTCAGCAGTAAATTGCCGTTGACTTTGTTCTCGTTTTCCATTTTTATCAGGGTAAACACTAAAGTTAAAAGTCATAATACGGAGGATAATAACCGCATATAAATAAAAACGGAGAATATTATCCACCAAGGAGGTCTTATGACTGAAATGTTTTTGCTACAAGCAATTGTTGTCATTATAGCGATTGCCGTTGGCGCTAAATTAGGAGGCGCTGGTTTGGGGATGGCCGGCGGTGTCGGTTTATTTGTTTTGACATTCATTTTCGGACTAAAACCTGCCGCACCACCGATTGATGTGATGCTTATTATCACGGCCGTGGTGACGGCGGCTTCCACACTGCAAGCGGGTGGTGGCCTTGAGTTTTTGGTCAATATTGCGGAAAAACTACTAAGAAAGCATCCGGATCGGATTACTTTCTTGGCGCCGATCGTTACATACTTGAGCACAATCTTCTGTGGTACGGGCTATGTCAGTTTGGCCTTGTATCCAGTGATTGCTGAAGTCGCGACCGAAGCCGGTATCCGCCCGGAAAGACCGATGTCTATCGCATTGGTTGCTAACCAACAGGCCATTACGGCTTCTCCGCTCTCTGCTGCCATGGCCGCTATGATCGGTATCATGGCTCCGTTTGGTATTACCCTCGGTTCAATTTTGGCCGTAACGGTGCCTGCAACGATTATCGGTAGTTTTTGCGGTGCGTTGTCGGTCTATCATCGCGGCAAAGAATTGCTCGATGACCCGGAATTCAAAAAGATGGTTGCAAGCGGTCAAATTGCTGCTCCCAATATTAAGAATGCCGGCAATTTCGTTGAACGTCCGGTGAGTAAACTGGCTAAGCTTTCTGTTTATATTTTCTGTGTCGTTATCATTGCTGTAGTCACGTTGGGTTCCTGCAGTGAACTGGCTCCGAGCTGGGTGATTGATGGTAAGACGGTGCGCTTATCGATCACAGAAACATTGGAAATTTTGATGTTGGGTTCTGCCTGCATCATGGTTTTAGCCTGTAAGATTTCGCCAGCCAATGTGATCAAAACGCCGGTATTCCAATCGGGTATGATGGGCGTTGTATCCGTTTTCGGTATCGCCTGGATGATGGATACTTTCTTCAATGAACATCGTCAATTCTTTATCGATAACCTTTCAGGCGTCGTGACGGTCTATCCGTTCTTGTTTGCCGTTGTTCTCTTTTTCTTCTCATCGATCTTCTTTAGCCACGGTGCAACGGTTCGCGCCATCATGCCTTTGGGTCTTACCTTGGGTATCGCGCCGAGTAACCTTGTTGCCATGCTCACGGCCACCAGCGGTTACTTCTTTATCCCGACCGGTGGTTTGACGATTGCTTGTGTGGCATTCGATAGAACCGGAACGACGAAAATCGGTAAATGGGTACTTAACCACAGCTTCATGCGACCGGGTTTGATTACACTGATCGTGTCGTTGGCGATTTCTTTTGTTTTGATCCAGTTTGTGTTCTAAAAAGGTGCGAATTATGCGAAAAGATTCTGATTTATTGGGAGAAATGCAAATCGCAGACGATTTGTACTACGGGATACAAACTTCACGTTGTTTGTACCTGGGTGACATCAGTGACTCTAAACTTCATCGTTATCCGGAAATTATCCGAACGGTCGCTCAGATTAAGCGGGCCTGTGCACTGGCAAATCGCGATATCGGAGCCATAAAGCCGGATATTGCCGAGGCGATTGTAAAAGCTTGCGATGAAGTGATCGAGGGAAAGTTCCCCGACAGTCAGTTCCCTGTAGATATGTATTGCGGTGGTGGGGCAATAGCCATCAATATGAACCTCAATGAGCTCATTGCCAATCGTGCCAATGAAATCCTTACCGGTTTCAAGGGCTACGATCGAGTGCATCCGAACACACATGTGAATATGTGTCAGTCCACCAACGATGTGATCCCCAGTGCGATGAAAATCGTCAGCTACCGCGCAGTTAAAGCGTTGCTCGTCAGTGTAGTGGAATTGGAAAGTGCATTGGATGAAAAGATCAAAGAATTCGGTGATGCGGTCAAGTTGGCACGAACCTGTCTGTGTGATGCTCTGCCTATCACGTTCGCTCAGGAATTTTCAGGCTATTTGTCAGCTATTCGCCGTCAGCGTCAACGTATTGAAGTAGCGCTTAGCGATTGGTTAGCCTTAACCTTGGGAGGTACAGCTGTAGGTACTGGTGTTGGTACCATGCCAGGCTTTATTCCTTGTGTTTATGAACATATGAAAAAGGAGATTGAACCCGGAATTCGTCAGGAAGACAACGTCTTCGATGGAATGCAAAATGCCGACAGTTATCTTTACCTATCGGGGCTCGTCAAGTGCCTGGCCGTTGTGTTAAGTAAGATCTGTTATGACTTGAAAATGATGGGATCCGGTCCCCTGGCAGGTTTGATGGAAATTCAGCTGCCGCCCGTTCAGGCTGGATCGTCCATCATGCCGGGTAAAGTCAATCCTGCTTTACCTGAGATGATTATTCAGGTTGCTCAACAGGTCTGCGGAAATGACACAACCATTACCATGGCTGTTGAAAAAGGGGAGTTGGATCTTAACATTGCCGACCAATTGTTAATGAAATCTTTGTTGGATTCTTGTTCGTTATTGCAACGCGCTCTGCCAATTTTCACAGAACGTTGCGTTAAAGGAATAAAGATCAATAAAGACAAAACATACAGTGACGCAGCCCGATCCACAGCCCTTGTGACAACGGTCAGCATGGTTCATGGCTATAAAAAGGCCTTAAGAATTGCCCTTAAAGCCGTAGAGACCAATCGACCGGTGAAAGAAGTTGCTGTTGAGTCCGGGGAATTTACTCAAGAGCAGGCTGATGAATTCTTTGATCCTCTTGTTTTAACCAGTACGGAAAAGATGTATCAGTTACTGGAAAAATATAAAGATCAAAGAGACATCTAAAAATTCCCATTCCTTTATTTTCTGGTGACGGCCTCCTGTCAAGTATTTGATAGGAGGCCGTTGCAAAAAGATTATTTATCAATACTAAATTGTTGAGTGGTTCATCACCATTTTGGCGATGTAGCCTGATCGTGTATCGCCGGAACTTTTCGCCAAAAAGTCAAGTCGTCTCAATACTCTAGTCGATAAAGTGATATTTACCCGTTGAGCCTTGTCAGATAAGAGTTCTTCAGGGACATCTACAATACCAAAAATCCAACCTTTAAATTCCGCCTGTTTTGCTATGTCTTCAATTTTTGATGGTAACGGGATAGGATGGCCTTCGTCGAGTTCCATTTCAACCCAACCTGCAATGGCTTCTTTTGCATTTTCATATGCCAGTTCTATAGTATCGCCTGCAGAAAAACATCCGGGTAAATCAGGCACAACAACTCCGTAGGCGTGAGACTTGTCACCAGGTTCAATAGCAATCGGGTATTTCATCAATGACCTCCAATGTTGGGCGGAGGTTAACACCTCGAGCCCAACTCAACATTACTTGAATTTAATACCTGTTTGTCTTTCAATGGCTTTCACAGTTCCAATCGGAAGGTCTTTTTTAGGATGAGGGACACAAGTCGGTCTCTGAAATCCTTCCTTACGATAGTACCAATGATCACTCTTTGCTCTGACAAATTTCCAGCCATTAGCCTCAAGCTTGTTGATAATTGTGGAACTATTCATTATTCGCTCCGTTTATTATCAACAAGTTCAATTATACACATTAATACACATTTTCAAAATAGAAGTAATGGGAACTAGTTTGTGAGTTGACGATTATCGATACAAAAATGCTTTACCTATACTCGTTAGGAAACTGGTTGTTAAACGCTTTGGGCGTAAAATCCTCTATGTTGTAGGCTCTTTCTAAGTGCCTTAATACCTATTTCCTGAAACGCAAAAAACTGGCACAGTTCGTACTTTATGAGCGCCACTAGAAAAATCAACATGCTTGAAGGCAGTTTATGGGACAAGCTGATTGTCTTTGCCTTGCCTTTGGCTTTTACCGGTTTGCTGCAGCAACTCTATAACGCTGCTGACGTGGCCGTTTTGGGGCGTTTTGTCTCCGATCTCGCGGTAGCGGCGGTTGGCAATAACGTGCCGGTTTTTGGCCTCATCATCAGCTTTTGCATGGGGTTGTCCATCGGCGTTAACGTGGTTGTCGCCCGCGCTTTAGGGATGAAAAATGACCGCAAGGCCAGTGACGCGGTAAGAACTTCTTTCATTACTGCGATTGTTTTTGGCATTTTTGCGTTATTGATCGGTCAAGCCTTTGCGAACTCTGTCATGGACTGGCTTGATGTGCCCGAGGAAGTGCGGGACTATGCGCTCATTTATTTGCGTGTCTATTTATTAGGCATGCCATTTATCGCCGTCTATAACTTTTTGGCAGCGGTCTTTCGTAGTCAAGGGGATACTCAGACACCACTTTGGGCATTACTCATTGCAAGCCTTTTTAATATCGGCGGAAACTTATTCGCTGTTCTTGTTCTCGATTGGGGTGTCGCGGGGGTGGCCTTGGCAACGGCATTAGCCAATTTACTGTCTGCTGTGATTTTGTTTATGAAGCTCACCCATTTGGATGGTCCGCTGAAGCTCGACGTGTCACAGTTATTGAAGGTGGACGGCGCATCACTAAAAAGCATTGTGCGAATTGGACTGCCCGCTGGTGTTCAGGGAGCTGTGTACGCCCTTTCAAATTTGGTTATTCAATCGGCCATAAACAGTTTGGGGTCGGAGGCCATGGCAGGTTCTGTGGCAGCTTTTACGATAGAAAATAGCGTTTATTGCTTTATCAATGCCTTTGCCTTGTCAGCGACAACCTTTGTGAGCCAAAACTATGGCGCGAGAAATTTAGAGCGCTGTTCACGCGTCATGTGGGTGACCATGGGACTAAACATGTGCGCGACTGTTTTGTTGACGGCGGGCGTTTTGGTCTTTTGCCGGGATTTGCTGGGAATATTCTCGAGTAACGAAGAAGTTCTTGCTCTCGGCATGATTCGTATCCTATGGGTGCTGGTACCGCAACCGTTGAGTGTCGTGATGGATACGCTTTCAGGCAGTATGCGCGGTTACGGTTATTCAATGCCGCCCGCCATGGTCACTTTGGTAGTGGTTTGTTCTGTGCGCTTAATTTGGGTATACACCGTTTTCCCATTGGCTCCGACCTATGAAACCCTCATGATGGTTTATCCGTTAAGTTGGGTGATCACCATGGCGGGCCTTATTATTCTTTACGTCCGTCTGCTGCGCAGAATCCGCAATCGCAGGCAGATGGTGGAGGAAGCGATTTAGGTGACTGTTAACCGATTGAGTTTTTTTGAAAATACTACAGATGAATTAATTTTTTGACGGTTGGAGGTTTCTATTTTGCTAAATACTCGGCAGTCTCTAAATTTAATGCAGCAATCGCATTCCTAGCCAAAAAGGTTGCACATGAAAATCGCGGTTATTGGTATTGGATACGTTGGCTTAAGTAACGCAATCGTTTTAGCGCAACACAATGAAGTGGTGCTGGTTGATGTTATTGAAGAAAAAGTTAACAAGCTTAATTTAAAAAAGAGCCCCATTGCTGAAGCACTGATTGAGGACTATCTTGAGCACCACGCGCTCAACCTTTCTGCGACTTTAAGTCTAGAGTCAGCTTGTTTAAACGCGGACTTTGTTTTAGTGGCGACGCCCACGGACTACAACGATCACACGAACAGTTTTGATACATCCTCAGTTAAGGAGGTTGTTAAAAAAGTCTCTGCCATTGCTCCTCAAGCAACCATTATTATCAAATCAACTGTTCCCTTGGGCTTTACAGAAAAATTAATTGCCCAAGGTTATAAAAATATTATTTTTGTACCGGAATTTCTAAGAGAGGGCCGAGCGCTGTATGACAATTTATATCCCTCAAGGCTAGTGATTGGGGACGTGTCTGAAAGAGGTAAGACATTTGCTCGATTAATGCTGCAAGGAGCTATTAAAAAGGATGTTTCGGTTTTGTATACCCAACCGACAGAAGCCGAAGCAATCAAATTATTTGCTAATACCTACTTGGCCATGCGGGTTGCATTTTTTAATGAATTGGATAGTTACGCTTGGGAAAATGGTTTGGATAGTCGAAAGATCATAGAGGGAGTCGGACTAGATCCACGCATTGGCAGCCACTACTGTAATCCGTCGTTTGGTTATGGAGGTTATTGTTTGCCGAAAGACACCAAGCAACTGCTCGCTAATTATGAGAATATCCCGCAAGAGTTGATTTCCGCCATTGTTCAGTCCAATAAGACCCGAAAGCATTTCGTTGTCTCGGAGATTTTGAAGCTCTCCCCGAAAACTGTCGGAGTGTTTAAATTGGCCATGAAGCGAGGCTCGGACAATTGTCGCTCGTCTGCGATTTTTGACATTATTGATGAACTTCAATCGGCCGGTATAAAAGTTATCGTGTACGATCCTAACTATAGTGAAAATACTGCCTTAGATTTTTTGGACTTTGAAAATAGCCTTGAGAAATTTAAAGCGGAAAGTGATCTTATTGTTGCCAATCGTTTTGCCCCTGAATTAAAGGATGTAATATCCAAGGTGCTGACTCGAGATCTTTGCGTCAATGATTAATTTTTACATGTTTGGCAGTTAAACTGTTATGAATAACGATCATTCCCGGTCAGTCATTTTATCGGTTGTCTCACCGGTCTATAACGGGGCAAAGTATTTAGAGCCGTTTCTACAATCGGTCTTACAGCAGTCATTCCCGCATTTTGAATTGATCATGGTCGATGATGGATCAACTGATTCATCTGTTGAAATTATTAAGAGCTATCAAAAGAAAGATTCACGAATACATTTGATTGGACAAAATCACAAGGGGGCGGGGAGCGCTCGAAATTTTGGTTTATCGCAGGCAAAAGGGCAGTACATAATTTTTTTAGATTGTGATGATTGGTTCAATGATGACTTTTTCAAAACGATGATTGATCGTATCGAAGTAGATCAATCTGACATCGCTGTTTGCGAATTTTTTATCTATAACCAACAAACCGGAGAAACAGAAAAGTTTGTGATTCCTGAAACAGGGAATCAGAAAATTGAAAGGACAAATCTCGTTTTTGATATCTTTGCGCCCAATCCATGGACAAAGCTTTATAGGGTTTCTTTTTTAAAGCGAAATCAACTCTTATTTCAAGAGATCCCGTCATGCAATGATTGGAGTTTCGCCTATACGTCACTGGCTTGCGCGGAAAAGATATCGGTTATTCGGGAGTCTTTGGTTTACTACCGCACCAAAACGAATACTTCGATTTCTTCTCAACGATATAAACGTACAAAGGACATTGTAAGAGCTGTGCAGGACTTAAAAGGGCAGTTGCAGCTCAGGGGACTTTATGGGTGCTTTAAGAATGGATTTGCCAGAAGAAGTGTGAGCCATCTAGTGTGGGAGGCATTTTCAAAAAGAGGACCAATGAGTTTTTATATCCTCTCTCGCAATTTATTGATTGTGAATGATTTGGCTGTCTATATGGCGTTTATTCAAAAAGTCATTCAGTTTTTAGGGAAACGAGTGAATAAATTAATAGCACGGTAATTTATATTTCGAGCTCTCCTAAAATGAAGTAGCTCTCAACAAAAATTATGCACATTAGCGTATCGATTTGTATCACAATAAAGGTATTTAAAAACTCATATATTTCAAATAGATAGACCATCTGCTGATAGATTTGTTAAAAGTCTACCATATGATTTGTGCAAATCCTACTATGTAATTTGTTAAAACTAAATTGTTATGAAAAGTTAGAATGCAAGAGATATGAAACCAATCTCTGAATTAGAAATGAACGAGCTAACTATTTTTAACTAAATGCATTTTCTTATTGTGAAAGTAATTTTCCCTTGAAAACTCTAGAACGATCGTATCTTTGTCGCTAAAATCCACCTGTTCAGAATAATAGGAGCCTCGCAAATGGCCAGCATTGATAAAGTCCTGCAAATGATTCAGGACAATGATGTTAAATTCGTCGATCTTCGCTTTACGGACATGAAAGGTAAGGAGCAGCACGTGAGTATTCCTGCTCGCGCGGTGGATGAAGACTGGTTCGAAGAAGGCCAGCCCTTTGACGGCTCCTCCATGGCAGGCTGGAAAGGTATTGAAGCAAGCGACATGATTTTGATCGCTGAGCCTGATAGCGCCCGCTTGGATCCCTTCCGTGAAGAAAGCACCTTGATTTTGACGTGTGACGCAACCGATCCGGCTACGGGTAAAGGTTATAACCGCGACCCGCGCTCGATTGCCAAACGCGCAGAAGCCTACTTGAAGTCAACCGGCATCGGTGACATGGCTTTCTTCGGTCCGGAACCGGAATTTCATATTTTTGATTCCATCGTTTGGGGCACTGATCCCGAACACGCCTTCTTTAAGATCGGCTCGGATGAAGCCGGCTGGGCTTCAAAGATCGATTACGAACAGGGTAATCTCGGTCACCGTCCGGGGCATCAAGGCGGCTACTTCCCGGTGCCTCCGATTGACTCATTCCAAGACATGCGCTCTGAGATGTGCCTTTTGATGGAACAACAAGGGGTTCCCATTGAAGTGCAGCACCACGAAGTGGGCGCCGGTCAGTGCGAAATCGGTACTCGTTTTAACACGCTCGTGAAGCGCGCTGACTGGACTCAAATCGTGAAATACACGATTTGGAATGTGGCTGCTGCTTACGGTAAGACCGCAACTTTTATGCCCAAGCCCGTTGTGGGCAGCGCCGGTTCCGGCATGCACGTCCACCAATCTATCTGGAAAGACGGCAAGAACCTTTTTGCCGGCAATGGCTATGCGGGTTTAAGCGACATAGCGCTTTACTACATCGGCGGCGTTATCAAGCACGCGAAGGCCTTAAACGCCATTACCAACCCGTCAACCAACTCCTACAAGCGTCTGGTTCCGGGTTTTGAAGCTCCGGTGAAACTGGCCTATTCCGCCCGTAACCGTTCGGCTTCGATCCGTATTCCGCACACGGCAAGCGACAAGGCCCGCCGTATTGAAGTGCGTTTCCCGGATCCGATGGCTAATCCCTACTTGTGCTTTGCCGCGCTTCTTATGGCAGGCCTTGACGGCATTATGAATAAGATCCATCCGGGTGAAGCTGCTGATAAGAATCTCTACGATTTGCCGCCTGAAGAAAATGCCAAGATCCCGACCGTTTGCGCTTCGCTCGATGAAGCTTTGAACGCGCTCGCTAACGATCACGAGTTCTTAACCCGTGGCGGTGTCTTCTCCGAAGACATGATTGAGGCTTATATCGGGCTCAAAGCGAAGGAAGTGGAACGTTTCCGCTTGGCCACCGCTCCGATTGAATTCGAAATGTACTACAAGCTCTAATTTCTGAAGCTTGCGGCAATTCCTATAAAATGGGCGTTGAAATAATTCAACGCCCATTTTTCACATGACGCTAGAGACACTGCATCAAGAGCTTATAGGGCTTGGTGCCAAACCTGTTCATTACGGACATCTTTACCGCGCCCTTTTTGGTGTGGTGCCTTGGCCTGCCGGGGAGGATCCGAAGTTTCCTAAAGAATTGCGTAAAGCATTGCCGGCAATCAGATCCAAGTTAGACAGTATTCTCACGGTTGTTGAAAGCCATCAGGCCCAAGAAGAGCAATCGCTGAAACTTCTTTTCCGTCTTCAGGACGGGCAGACGATTGAAAGTGTTCTTTTACCCAGAGAAGGGCTTTGCGTGTCTTCTCAAGTAGGCTGCGCTGTGGGGTGCGTGTTTTGCATGACAGGGCAGTCAGGCCTTATCCGGCAACTTTCAGACTTAGAAATTGTCGCTCAGGTGATGGTTGCCAGACGGATGCGTCCTGATTTGCGCAAAGTGGTTTTTATGGGAATGGGTGAGCCTTCACACAATTTAAAAAATGTGCTCTCTGCCATTTACTTCTTGGGAACGTACAGTCAAATTCCACACAAAAATTTGGTTCTTTCCACTGTTGGTGATCAGCGTGTGTTTGACGCGTTAAAAGATTTTCCGGTTAAACCCGCTTTGGCTATTTCGCTGCACACGACCTTTGAGGATAAACGCAAAAAGTTGTTGCCGCGCGCAGGAAAAATTACGATTGAAGCGCTTGTTAATCAGGCAGAAGATTATGCGCGTGCAACGGGCTATCCCATTCAGTATCAATGGACTTTAATGAAAGGCGTCAATGATGGGGACGATGAGCTGGAGAATATCGCGAGGCTTTTGCTGGGAAAATATGCGCTGATGAATTTCATTCCGGTCAATGCCGTCAAAAACAGTCCTTTTCAAAGACCTGACTGGTCCCGTTGCCAAGAGATGGCTCGGTATCTGAAAAAGTCCCGAATTCTTGCGAAATTCAGGCACTCAGCCGCGCAAGACGTTGAAGGGGGATGTGGGCAGTTGCGAAGCCGGTACTTGAAAGGCGAGGAATTGCGCCATGAATAAGTTTATTGAATTGGGGTTGTCGGCTCTTTTAGCCAAAAAGGCCCACATGCACGGTTGGCACGAGCCGACGATGATTCAGCAGAAAACGCTGCCGGCAATACTTCAAGGCCGAGATCTTCTGGCCATTGCCCAAACCGGAAGCGGGAAAACCGGAGCTTTTTTACTGCCTATTTTGGATTTGATCGGGAAAAAGCCTGCTTTGCAAAGTCCTGCCGCCTTAATTTTGGCGCCGACGCGAGAGCTGGCCTTGCAGCTATTCCAAAATGTTGAGATTTTCGCCCCGAGCCTTTCTTTATCTGGCGCGCTTTTAATCGGTGGCGTCAGTATCCTCAAGCAAAAAGAAAAACTCATGCATCGGCAGGAAATCATCGTGGCAACGCCGGGCAGGCTTTTGGATCACGTCAGACAAAAGTCCGTTGATTTGTCAGGTATCCGTTACCTCGTTTTGGATGAAGCTGACCGAATGCTTGATATGGGATTTTTACCTGATATCAGGAAAATTCTCTCTTTATGTCCCACAAACCGTCAGTCTTTACTGTTTTCCGCAACGCTTTCTGACGAGATTCATCTTCTTGCGCAGAAACTTTTATCAAAACCGGTGCTGGTGGAAATTAATGCCAACCGGGATGTGGCCAGTATCCGTCAAGTTGTCTACCGGGTGCCAGAATCTGAAAAACCGCGCTTTCTTCGTGATTTGATTGTTGATAATGCGCTTGAACAAGTGCTTGTCTTTACCCGTCAAAAGCGAACAGCGGCTTTTTTAGCCGATAGTCTGAAAAAGGACGGATTTACGGTTGATGCGTTGCACGGCGATAAAACACAGGCGGCCAGGCTTAAAATTTTCCAGTCCTTTAAAGACAGGCGATTAAGAGTGTTGGTGGCGACGGATTTGGCTTCCCGCGGGCTTGATATAAAGGAGTTGCCTGTGGTGGTGAATTATGATCTGCCGCTTGATCCCCATGACTATATTCACCGCATTGGCCGCACGGGACGAGCGGGAGCCGATGGTTTAGCCTATTCGTTTGCAAGTGAAAAAGACGGCTACCGGTTAGGCGCCATCGAAAAACTTTTAAAAAAGAAATCGGAAGTGGTAACGCCTGAGACGTTTGAAGTTTTTTTTGAATCAATGGATGAAAAGAAAAAGTTAAAAGAGCGTTCCGCGCAACCGTTAAAAGTTAAAAAGCCTGCTTTGAAGTCAAGACGCGCGCCTATTAAACCTTTCGACAAAACCCACGATAAAGTTAAAGAAAAAAGGGGCGTCAAGAAGTCAACGGACATGGATTCGTTTGATTACATATTGCCTGAGTTTTAATAATTAAAAACTCTTTACAATAATCACGTTATTGAATTGAGTCTTTTTATGCGTAAAACACTTTCCATCATTGCATTATCACTGGCGTTAACCGGTTGCACAAACGGTCCTTCGGATCCGCTTTTGGATGCTCCCCTCGGAAATCGCACAGTCTGCACGGCCGTCAACCCTGTGCAGGGCAGTGATGTATTAAGTGTTGTTCCTTTTAACTGTCCCGATCTTGAGATCTCAGCCACGCTCAACGAACTGCGTGATGCGGGTTGGCGCCTGGAAAGTGTCCACATGGGTGAAGAGGTGAGAATTAACGATATGTTTGCCTCTGAGGTATCCATCACCGTCCGAAAGGCTTACTGATGTCTGAAATCAAAACTCGATTGTTATCGCTGCGCTCGGCCATAAAAGCGATGGGGGCGGATGCTTTTTATTGCACGCTCTCTGATGCGCATCTATCCGAATATATTCAAAAAGCCGATCAGTTTTTGTCTTTTCTGTCCGGTTTTACGGGTTCGAATGCCGAGCTTCTCGTTACCGCCGATAAAGCTTTTTTGTGGACGGATTCTCGTTATTGGGAGCAGGCCGAGCGTCAGCTTTTAAATTCCGGTATCGCCTTAATGCGAGACGGAGAAAAAGATGTTCCAAGCGGTGCCGAGTGGCTTTCTGAAGTTAATGCTAAAAAGTCCACGGTATTGGCATTGCCCCTTGAGACATTGCCGTTGGAGCGCTATAAAAAAATACGGGAAAGTGTCTCCAAGGTGATTGATTTTCCCGATGAAGCGATCACAAAAGAGTGGCCGGACAGACCTAAGCGCGAAATATCCTCGCTTTACATACACCGCGCGAGTTCTGTTTCTGCCGCCGATAAGCTCAAACGGCTTCAAAAGTATATCGAGTCAATCGATACTCAAGCTTCGCCTTCTGCCCTTCTTTTAACCAAGCTCGATGACATCGCCTGGTTAACCAACTTACGGGGGTCGGATATCGCCTTTAATCCTGTGTTTTTAAGTTGGGCTTGGGTTTTGCCCGACAGCGCAACACTCTTTTTGCATGATGAGATTCTTGATGACCAAGTTGTCCAACACTTAAAAGAAGCCGGTTGGACGATTGCGCCCTATGCGTCGCTTGAAAAAACGATTGAGAGCTTTACCAGTCAAGGAGGCAAAGTTCTTGCCCGGGAAAGCGATCTCAATGCCAAGCTCTATAGCCAAATTAATGACGCATGGGTGGCTGTTAAACATCCCGTTGCGTTATGGAAGTCTGTAAAGACCCAGGAAGAGATAGCAGGGCTAAAGGAAGTTATGAAGGCTGACGGTGAGGCTCTTCAAGCTTTTATTGATGAATTAAAGGCGCGGTTGGCTAATGGAGAAAAACTTACCGAAAATGATGCCGTGGACATTTTGCATCAAAAGCGCTCGGCTATCGACGGCTTTATCGGCGAGAGTTTTGGAACCATCGCCGCGGTCGATGCCAACGCGGCGCTTCCTCACTATGAACCCGAAGAGGGCAAAGGGGCGCTGATCGCGCCACCCTGCATACTGTTGGTGGATTCCGGAGCACACTACGATCGCGGGACAACGGATACGACGCGTGTTTGGTTTTTGGGCGATCCCAAAGACTATTCCCAAGAAAAACTGCGGCGCTTAAAGAGAGACTACACAGCTGTCTTTTTAGCGATGAAAACCCTTTCAGAGGCAACTTTTAAACCCGGAACGAACGGTGTTCAACTGGATCGAATAGCTCGCGCCCCGATACAGGCGATTGGCGCTGATTTCGGTCATGGAACAGGCCACGGTATTGGGTTCACGCTTAATGTCCATGAAACGCCTCCCAGCATTTCACCCCGTGAGCGGGAAGGAACGCTGACGCCTTTTGAGCCCGGTATGGTCACTAGCGATGAACCCGGTATTTACCGTCCCGGCGAGTGGGGCATTCGTATCGAAAACATGCTCGTTTGCGTGGAAAAAGAAGATGGCATGTTGGGTTTTGAAACGTTGACTCAGTGCGAGATTGATCGGACGCTTTTAATGGAAGATATCTTGGTTGGTTTGTGATTTTTAAATTAACTCCTATTTGTTTTCTGATTCTGTCGGATTGAGTCGTTTTTTATCGGTAAGTTAGCAAATTACTTTCTATCTTATTGTTAATCAAGGGGAAATGTAATCCTAATAATGCTAGCAGTGTTAGGATTATGTTAACACATGTTAATAACAATACTGGCATTTCCCGGTAAAATCGAACAATCAGTATTACAGATTACAGTAGTGCTAAGGAATAAGATATATTTGTGTTATTGCAAAACACTTTCCTCATAAAGCTTGTTATGACTAGATCAACAATCAGTTTGCGTCTTCATGAAGACGAACTAGTGATGCTGACCGTGCTTTCCAAAAAGATAAGAATGACTAAGAGCGAAATTATTCGCAGCTCCTTGCGTCCGCTCTTTGATCGTTACTTTGACCATCATGGAAAAATTGTTCTGAGCAATAGCAGTTTTCAAAAGATATTAGATGAGATAGACAAAAATCCTTCTGAACAAGACTTAAAAAGAAGAGAAGAGATTAGAAAATACATCATTTGGAGATAGTAATGTCTGTGAAACACACCAAAAGCAGATGCGTTCTACAACCTGCAGTGACTATCTTCAAAGTCGGCGTTCGAAAGTTTGGCGGCACACGAATTTCTGTTGGCACCGGTTTCAAGAGGCTTCGTTTGCTTGAAAAACGCTTCGAGGCTGAATCGGTAAACGTCTTTCCAAATATTGTTGCCTAATCATTCCTTTCTGGTGTGGACACTTTCACGATACTTATGACCAACTTTTAACTTTGGAAAGAAAAGATTTGATTGAGATTGCAACGCGAGAGGTATTTCTTTTTTTGACATGAAAAATCTAATAATCTAATATTAGATTATTAGATTATTTGAAAATTTTATTAGATTTTTTATTAGATAAGCGGCCGAGTTATGAATTACATACCAGAATATGAATCCTTAACTGTTGAATTTAAAGAAAATTGGGATGAAAAGAAAGACGGGGCCCAGATAAAGAAAATCTTGGTTGCGTTTGCCAATACGGTTGGTGGTGATCTTTATATTGGTGTCAACGACGAAGGTCAGGTTGTCGGTTTAGCGAGTCCCGCTTTAATAGAGGAAAAGTTAGCTTCAACAATCAGAGACTCTATTCAGCCATCCATAGCCGGAATTGTTTCAACAGAAAGAATAAAAATTAATGGGAAAGTTGTTTTGCGCGTTCATGTTGATGCGGGTAATTTGCGTCCCTATTGTCTAGATCCAAAGACAGCTTCGGGTATTTATATACGTATTGGAAATACGACCAGTCCGGCCTCTATTGATGACATCGCCAAGATGGTTCGCGAGAATAATCCCGTTCCTTTTGAAGATCGAATAGCTTTTGAACAAAACTTAACCTTCGAGTACTGCCATAAATTTTGTGCCGATCGAGGATTGGAATTCAATCCAAAGAGTAATTTGACGTTCGGATTTTGGAATCAAAAATCGCAAGCCTATACCAATCTGGCCTTTATTTGCTCCGATCAAAGTGATGTTTCGGAAGTTCTGATACGTTTTGCAGAAGATGAAAAAATAACAATTTTGGATTCTGTGCGCATTGAAGGATCAATATTAAAGTTGTATGACGAAGCGACTAAATTCATCGCTCAATCCAATTACGCCTGGATGGAAAAACCGAGCACCGGTAGCGCCGAACGTATTGACCATTACATTATCGATCCGCGGGTAATTTTAGAGGCTTTGGTTAACGCATTTGCTCACCGCGATTACAGTAAAAAACCCCCCAATCTTATTCACATAACGCCTTCAGCAGTGAGCATGATGAGCGCAGGCGGTTTGGTTGAAGGATTAAGTGTTGAAGATATTGCGCTCAGGATGGCAACCGAATGTCGAAATAAAAAGTTGGCAGCCTTATTTTGCAATTTACACTTAATGGAAAATAAAGGCAGTGGTTTTAGACGGATTCGAAGTTTCTACAAAAATCGATCAATTGAGGATCTGTTGGAAGTTTCCAAAACGTCTTTCACAATCATGTTGCCTCGCCCGGCGGAGAATATGTACACGGGTAATGAAAGGTTCAAGCAAGTGTTGGGATACCTGTCACTTCATCAAAATGTTTCTCGTCGAGAGGTCCAATCTTTCTTGGGATTATCACAGGCCTCTACTGTTTTACTGCTTCGAGATATGGTTCAAGCAAATTTGATTGAACAGATAGGTAAAGGCCCGTCAACGCGTTATAAGCTCAAAAATCTGTAGTGAATCTGATAATTTAATATTAGATTATTAGATTATGGTTAATAATTATTAGATTTGTTATTAGATAATTGTGTAACGAAAAAACGACTGACCTCGCCTGAAAATGGTTGACGGGGTTTGAACCTTTTGAGGTTTTACTTGAAAGAAGACTAAGATTGGAACAAGAGCGAATTTCCATCACAGAGGTGGACGCGGAGCTCAAAAATCTGTTAGGAGATTAAAGTAGTGGCCGGTATTGTGTCCACTCCTACAAGCAATGATGCCAATCGTACCTATCGGAAAATGACCGAAGAGGCGGTGGCGCCATTGGTTTTGAAGTTGGGTGTTCCAACGATGCTATCGATGCTCGTGACGGCACTCTACATGACGGCTTCCACCTACTATGTTTCTTATTTAGGAACGTCTGCCGTGGGGGCCATGGGGGTCATTTTTGCCCTTCAAACAATTATTCAAGCCATTGGCATCATGATCGGTCAGGGGTGCGCGGCGCAAACCTCCCGCCTTTTGGGAGCCAAGGCTTACGTTCACGCCAATACACTTGCCTCTTCCGGTCTTTTCCTCTCCCTTCTTTTCTCTTCGTTTTTTGCGTTGACAGCATGGGCGGTATTGGAGGGGCTTTTGTCCTGGATGGGGGCGACCGCCACCATTTTGCCTTACGCGAGCACCTACGCTCAGATCATTTTGTTGGCCTGCCCCTTTATGGCCGCGTCCTACACACTCAATAACCTTTTACGCTCTGAAGGCTTGGCTATCGTTGGCATGATGGGGTTGGGGGCCGGAGGAGTGCTCAATATTGGTGTTGCTCCCATTTTCATTTTTGTTTTTGATTGGGGGATTGCAGGCGCTGCCTGGGCCAATGCTTTGTGTCAACTCATTTCATTTACGATCCTTCTGTCGCATTACCTGAGGGGAAAAGGGTCGCTTCAGATTCATTGCTCTTTTATTTCTAGAGAGGCGCCCATTTACTTTTCTATTTTCAAAAACGGTTTGCCCTCTCTTACCCGAAACTCGCTGGGGGCTGTAGCCGCTTCCGTTTTAAATCTGATGGCCGGCCGCTATGGAGATGCCGGTGTTGCCGCAATGAGCATTGTGGGTCAGGTTATGATGATGACGAACGCCTTTTTGATTGGGTTAGGGCAGGGCTTTCAGCCCGTATTAGGTTACAACTGGGGAGCAAAGCTTTTTGATCGTGTAAAAACGGCGTTAGATGTCACCATTGCGATGGGAACGGTGCTGATGGTGGCACTTGGCCTTTTGGGTTTCATTTTTGCTCAAGAGGTCGTGGGCTTTTTTGAAGTAAATGACCCGGATGTGATGAATGTAGGTGTCTTGGCCCTTCGACTTCAGTGTTCGGTAGCGATCATTGTTCCGGTGAATGTGATCGGCAACATGGCTTTTCAGGTGATAGGCCGAACGGCCGTTGGCACATTATTGGCAGCCACCAGACAAGGTCTTTTTTTCCTGCCGCTTATTTTGATATTGCCCGGTCAGATCGGTTTGCTGGGTGTTCAATCAGCGCAACCCATTGCTGAAGTATTGTCCTTCTTTGTGTGCGGGTATTTCCTTTGGCATTTCAGAACGGAAGTGCAAAATCGGATAAAAATTCAAAAAGGCGGAGAGTTGAATTCAAGATAGCTGTGGTACATTGAAATCAAGATCTTTAACAATTAAAATATTAGCGATAATCGATAATAATTGGCATTAACTACTAAAATGAGCTTAATTAATAATCTCATTTCTCCTCTTGATATTCGTCTCGGTATTGCAGATAGACTAAAAAGAATTCGTCTGGACCAGAATGTGTCCCAAGAACAATTGGCAGAGCGCTCAGGCGTTTCGTTGGGGTCACTCCGGCGTTTTGAGTCCAAAGGAGAAATTTCCTTAAAGAGTCTAGTGCGTTTAGCCATTAGTTTGAATCGTGCACAGGATTTTGATTTGTTGTTTCAGATTGAAGAAGAAATAGATCTTTTTAAACCAGAATCCAAGCCCAGACAAAGAGCGAGCAGGGGTACAAAATGAGAGAGAACGTATTCCTTAATTTGGAAGGAAATCGACAACTGACAGCTCCTAACGGCGTGAAAGAAATTTAACAAGCTTAGGAAGAAAAAATCTGTATTTAAGATATTTATTAATTATCTCTTTTTGCGATAATGTTAAAATATCGCAAATGGAGATATTTTTTCAATGCTAGAAACTCGGATCTATCTCACGAATCAATTAGGAAGTCTTTTAAAGGATTACCGGAAATCTCAAAACATTTCCCAGAAAGAGCTGGCTGAACGAACTCAAATTTGTCAGTCTAGGATTTCGTTTTTGGAAAACCATCCGGAAAATATCAGTATCGGACAGCTGATGCGTTGGCTCAGTGTTTTAGGTTTGGAAATCAAAATAGCAGATGAACTACCGCCCACTTAGGTGAGCGGTTTCTTGGGAACGTGTTCCCAATTCTAGCCATTGACGAATATTCTCACTTGCGTGCAGATTTCGTACAACAGCGGGCGTGTCCACTAAGACGCCCCCATCGAGTTCGAGTAACTTCTTCAGCCACC